>Ga0105243_10003168_pt1 | contig 13493 bp, 12 predicted proteins | sample KBSM34metaG_FD_81525 | JGI IMG/M metagenome (GOLD analysis project Ga0105243, IMG submission 81525) | Miscanthus rhizosphere microbial communities from Kellogg Biological Station, Michigan, USA - KBS M3-4 metaG | ecosystem: Host-associated > Plants > Roots > Rhizosphere > Soil | place...
CGTTCAATCGCACAGATGGGTGGACTGTATCGCTACTTGCGGGGCACGAATCCGTCGCTGCACATCGTCGTCGACCGCGGACACGTGACGCTCGAAGGTGTTGTTTCCGGCAGCGGTGATCGAAACCTTGCTTACATCGCGGCGAATCGTGTCCCGGGTGTGTTCTCGGTGACGAATAACCTTCGCGTTGAAGGCGCCGAGCCTCGTTAATCAAGAAGGGTTCAATAGGTCCTATAGGACAGAATAGGACCTATTGAACAGGTTTAGCAGACGTTGCCACTCCCATTAAGAACCAAAACATCATCACCACCTCAGCATCGCCATAGTTGTAATTCACCAATGAGCTCGCCAGAAATCCTGTCAACGCCCCGAGGATGCCAAGCAGAAGTCCGTAAGAGTGCGTATCGCTCAGATCAGCTGCCGCTCTTTCGGCACGAGCAATAAACAACCAGAACGCGATCATCAGCCACAACCAAAGCGCGAGCATCGGCAGTCCACGATCAAACGCCAGTTGTAGCGGAGTCGAGTGCAGGTGAAGCATGTCCTTGCCGGGGAACCCCCATTCGGTCCAATGCTTCTGCATCGCGTCCATGCCGTGTCCAAAGATCGGATGAATCAGAATCCGCGATAGACCCACACGACCGACTTGCATCCGCAGCGATGAACTCGAGTCGCCGAGCAAGAGAGCACTCGGATCGCGCGTTTGCCACACCACCACAGCGCCGAAAGCGAGGACAAAGAAAAGCGCAAACGTAAAAACGATCTTCATCTTCCCACGCAAAGATCGCAACGCCATCACGCTCGCGCCAATCACAAACGCGACGATCACGGTCCGCATTGCAGTGAATAAAAGCCCGGCAGTCAACAACGCCGCGGCGACAATCGCGACGCGGAAGTATTTGTTCAGACCGTGATTCCTGAGATTGGCAAGCGCAAGACCCAGCGCGAGGAGGGCAATCATTTGCAGCAGCTCGGCAAACGTCTGGTAGTGACGCGTCCAACCCGATGCGCGGAAGTGATGATTCCGCTCAGTTCCAATCACTCCGGACGCCGCGGGCTGGGTGAGTGTAAATGAACGCTCAACCTGCTCGCCGTGCGAGATGATTCCCACCGATACGGACGTATTCAGCGGTGCCTCACCCAGCAATCGATCGACATCGGCTGTGGAGTAAACGCGATGACGATTGATCTGCCAGATGGTGTCGCCGGGTTGAATTTCAACCTGTTGCAACGGACTATTCGCTGCAATCGACTCAACCACCACTCCGCGTCCACACAACAGGTCAAACCCACTGTAAAGCGCACCGACCGAACCCGAGACAATCAACAACACCGTCAAAGCGAGAGCTGACGTACGTGTGAGCGTCGCTCGCGCAAGGTAAAAGAGAAAAACGCACCACGACGCCTGCAACTTGGCTATGCTGATGCGAGGTTCTTCGGAAAGCAGTGCTGAAATCGCGGTCCAAACCAGTGATAAAACGATGACTACGTCGAATTTCGACCGCCGCAAACCCAAATTTCCGGTGCTGACAGTCCTAATCAACCATCCCACTCCCGCAATCGCGACGCCGATGACACTCGCCGCCACTGAATGCGGCGCAGTTGCAACGTAGATTGCGAGTCCGGCGAGAGCAATTTGCTGCCCCAGTTTTCCACGCGAATTTTGATCGTTTGTGATCATCGCTATCTTGCAGAAATAGTTGCGTTGACACCCTTTATTTACGCATGTTAGCGTATCTCGCGGCTGTTTGCCGGAGTTGCTACCATCGAGTAAGAACGCGCGCTTAACTGGAATGGCATTGTCCCGCTGCCCGCTGCTACTATTAACGCCGCCGACGATCGTACAAACGAACTAAGAATTCCTGATGGCTTTCGAAAAAGCTAAGGTCCTAAAAGCCGCTGAGAAATTCCTTTCCCAAGGGAAGATCAACGCAGCAATCAAGGAGTATCGGCAAATCGTCGATAACGACGGTGACGATCTCACTACCTTGAACATGCTGGGTGATCTATACGTGCGTTCAGGCAAAAAAGAGGAAGCTGTTTCCTGCTTTGAACGCATTGCGGAGCACTACAGCGCCCAGGAATTTAATCTGAAAGCCATCGCGATGTACAAGAAGATCGAGCGGCTGCGCCCGCGCGATCCAATCATCGCTTTCAAACTTGCAGAGCTTTATGCAAGCCAGGGACTGGTCCACGATGCACGCGCGCAGTATCTCGTAGTCGCCGACGCTTATACACGTTCGGGCGATAACAAGCGCGCGCTCGAAATCCTCCACAAGATTGCCGACCTCGATCCGAATAACACTGAAATCCGTCTGAAGCTCGCCGATGGTTATCTGAAAGAAAACATGCGGCGTGAATCGGCGGCTGCATTTGTGCAGGCCGCCAATCGTTTTCATCACATCGGCTCACAGGATCACGCGCTTGATGCTTACTCGAAAGCGTTGCAACTCGTGCGCGACGATCGAGAAGCACTGCGCGGCATGCTCGAAACTCACATCGCGCGCGGCACAGCTTTCGAAGCAGCCGAAGTGCTCGAGCGTGTTGTCGAAACTCGCGAAGAAGACAACGAACTCGTCTCGATGCTCGCGCGCGCGTATCTCGAGGCGGAAGATCCAAAAGGAGCCGAGAAGGCCACGTCGCTGTTGATGGCCCAGGACGCCTCGAACTACACGCAGTTTCTGCCGGTCACGCGTCTTTATCTGAAACTCGGCGAAGTTGACGAAACGATCCGCATTCTTTCGACCATCATCGAGCGCATGCTTGCAGGTCGTGAAGAACGCGAGCTGCTCGAAATAGTCAACCAGGTTTTGGAGCGGAATCCGGATCACGTCGCCGCGCTGCGAATGCTTGTGCGTATCAACTGGTGGCAACGCGATATGGACGCGTTGCGTTCCTCGCTGGAGCGTCTCGCAGAGTCAGCCGAGGCGTCGGAGTTGGTTGATGAAGAACGATACGCGTTGACGCAACTCGTGCGACTCGCACCGGACGAACAGCGTTATCTCGACCGTTTGAATCTCCTCGGTGGTTTGCAGGAAGAGCCTGCGGAAGATTTTGCGCCGCTCCCGGAACGCGATAGTGACGTTCCGCAATTTGAAAATTTTGCTGTCGTTCAGGATGATGACGAGATTGTGGCGGCAGCACCGGCCGTGGCAGATGAATTCGAAACCAACGCCGCTGCCACGTTCAGCGATCCGACTGCGTCCTTCGCTGATCTGAACGAACAATCTTTCGGAGATCTCAACGACGAAGAGTCGGCGCCTTTCGCGACTTCGGCAAACGATTTTCAGGAAGTCGACTTCAGTATCGTTACTCCTGTTGATACGCCCGCCAGCGGTGCTTCTGAAGACGCTCCGGCTGAAGGCGCGAAGCACCAGGACATGATGCGGCAGGAGCTCGAGAGCGTTGACTTCTACATCGCGCAGGGTTACTCGGATATTGCGGTCGACACGCTCGAGATGCTGGAAAGGCAGTTCGGGCCGCATCCCGATATTCAAGCGCGGCGCGAGAAGCTTGCCGCGAGAGATCAGCAGCCCGCGGCGGCTGAAGTATTTGAGTTTGGCGGAACTGAAGAAGTAGCTGCGACGCCCGTAACTGAAACGATAACTTTCGCCGGCGATTCCGCGTATGAATCACTCGCCGGCGATGGCGGCAATAACGTCGGCGCCGCCAAGCCCGCGATTGATGCGGGTCTGGCCGAGCTCTTTGAAGAATTTCGCGCGGCCGAAGAGGGCGACGAGGTTCGCGAAGATTACGAAACGCATTACAATATGGGCACGGCTTACAAAGAGATGGATCTCATGGACGAGGCCATCCAGGAGTTTCAGACCTCTGTTGCGCTTGTGAAGCCGAGCGATGGGACGTCGCGATTCCTTCAGTGTTGCAACATGCTTGGGCATTGTTTCATTCAGAAGGGAATGCCGGAAGCGGCTGTGCTTTGGTTCAAGAAGGGACTTCAGGCGCCCGGGCACAGTGAAGACGAGTACCAGGCATTGCGCTACGAGTTAGCTTCCGCGTACGAGCAACTCGGCGACTTGAAACAGGCGCGTGAGTTTTATACTGAAGTTTACGGGGTCGATGTTTCGTATCGCGAAGTGGCGGAGAAGTTGAGTCAGTTAAGACAGAAGCAGGAATAAGCAGTTGTCAGCGAAATTAAGCGTTATCTTTTACATTATTTTGTGCCTCGAGATTGGTATCTTTCTCACCGTGGCGCCATGGTGGCCGCATGGAATGTGGGGCATCAGCGACTGGGGCAATAATTATTTTCTGCTCTACGCCGCGCGCAAGACGGGCATTCAGGGACTACAGGCTGTGGTTGCTTCCGGTTGGGTTCGCGGCGCGGTGAGCGGTGTCGGGCTATTGAATCTCGGAATTGCGTTCTGGGAAATTTTCAACTTCAAACGCACCGTCGTCGCTTTGCAAAACGAGACGAGCTCGCAGAAGTCTAAGAATAATGCCGTTGAAGGTTACAGTTCCGATCATCTATCCGATAACGAGCGGCACGACGACAACTCCTGATATCCTCCGGCTGGTTCAAGCTGCTGTAGACGCAGAGGTCCCACTCTTTCAAATACGTGAGAAGTTGTTGAACGCGCGAGCGCTGTATGAGGTTGTGGTGCGTGCGGTGTCGGTTACGCGTGGCAGCAAGACGCGGTTGATGGTTAACGATCGAGTGGATGTTGCTCGAGCGGCTGGGGCTGATGGTGTGCATTTGACAGCTCGCTCTTTGCCGGCGCACGTGGTTCGGATGAGTTGTGGTGGTGAGTTCGTGATCGGCGTTTCGACGCATTCGGTTGAGGAGGCTCAGGCTGCGCGTGCCGGGGGTGCTGACTTCGTGGTGTTCGGGCCGATCTTCGAAACTGAATCGAAGCGCGCTTTTGGTCCACCGCAGGGGTTGGATAAACTTCGTGACGTCACATGTGCACTTGATAATTTTCCAGTGTTGGCCATCGGCGGCATCACGCTCGACAACATCGCCGCGTGTTTGTCCGCCGGCGCCAGCGGCGTCGCCGGAATCACGTTGTTTAATAACCCCGAAAATATTCGGAACGTACTGTAGGGGCGGCCCTCCGTGGCCGCCCGGCGTGGAACTCGATCTCTAGGCACCACAACATAGCCGACGGATCGCTAGTCGTAAGACTTGCGAATAACTCCGGGCGGCCACGGAGGGCCGCCCCTACAGTACGTACTGTGGCCGTCAGTTTGTCTAAACGATATGCGACCTGTGGTTTTGAGTATTGCGGGGTTGGATCCGTCGGGTGGGGCGGGGATTGTTGCTGACATTAAGACCATCGCGGCGCTCGGTTGTTTTCCGGCGGCGGCGATAACATCGCTCACGTTTCAGAACACGACAGGTGTCTTCGGCGCCGAACATCAGACTGCCCAGACGCTGCGAGCGCAGGTGGAACCGATTGTCCACGATCTAAACGTGGCCGCAGCGAAAACGGGCATGTTACCGACGGCCGAGATCGTTGCGGAAGTCGCGCGACTGTTCGCGACAGAAAACCTGCCCGCACCTGTCGTGGATCCAGTAGTCGTCGCAACATCAGGCGACGTGCTGATCGACGAAGCCGCTTTCGAAATCCTGAAGCGCGATCTCTTCCCACTCGCGCACGTCGTCACCCCAAACATCCCGGAAGCCGAAAAGCTCACCGGCCTCTCAATCCAATCCGAATCCGACATGCGTCGTGCGGCAGAAGCAATTCAACAACTCGGCGCGCGCGCAGTCTTAGTAAAAGGCGGACACCGTCACATCGACGCGCAAGCCCTCGATATCCTCCTAACCGAAAACGGAATCTTCACTGAATTTCGAACTGACTACATCAACGCCGGTGAAGTACACGGCTCGGGCTGCACGCTCTCTGCCGCGCTCGCTGCCTGTCTCGCAAAAGGAATGAACCTCGAAGAAGCAGTCAGCGCCGCAAAGAAATACGTGACCGACGCAATCCGCAATGCGACTCGCCTCGGTCACGGTGCAATGCCCCTCTAATCCACAGATTACACAGATTATTCTATGGTCACCTTCTCCATCTTCACTTCCGACACTGGTCGATCTCCAGACGCAGTCGGACTGGTTGCAATCGCATTCACGACATCCTGTCCCTCAGTCACCTTTCCAAAGATCGTGTAGCTGGGCGGCAACGCATAATCGGTGTGCATGATGAAGAACTGTGATCCATTCGTGTTTGGACCAGCATTGGCCATGGCCACGGTCCCCGCTTTGTATCCGCGCTGATACACAGGCGACCTCGGATCGATCTCGTCGTTAAAGCGTCCGCCCCACGCCGATTCGCCACCGCGTCCGGTGCCGGTCGGATCGCCACCCTGGATCATGAAGTTCTTGATCACGCGGTGAAAAATGATGCCATCGTAGTAGCCACGCTGAGCGAGTGTGATGAAGTTCTCGGTGGTTTTGGGAGCGTCCGACTCCAACAACTCGACCCGAATCGTCCCCTTGTTTGTTTGAATCACTGCCGTTCGATTTGCCATGGTTTCTCCTTACTGGTTGATTAATTGCGCCCGATTCAATATGAATTGTTCAATGGCCAGGGCCACACCGTCTTCACGATTCGAAGCAGTAGGGTGCAAGCCCGCAATCTCGCGCAGCGATAGCGGCGCGTTGGCCATCACCACGCCGGTGCCTGCAAACAAAAGCATCTCGAGATCGTTGTAATTGTCGCCGATAGCCATTATCTCTTCGCGACTCACATTCAACTCTGCTGCCGCGGCGGCGACACCGGCGCCTTTCGACGCAGCAGCATTGACGACATCGAGAAGTGTGAAATCCTGTTCGAGATACTTCGTGCTGAGAATCTTCACAGTCGAAACAAGCTCTGCTTTGAGTTTCTCTTCGAGCTGGTCCATCTCTTCACAACCACCTGAGAAGGAGAGATGAATCGGATCGTGGTCCAGGTAATCTTCGAGTGAGTTCACTTGTTGCACTGCGCGAGTGCTTTCCTCTTCGCCATGAATTCGTCGCGCCCAGGTGATGTAGCGGTTAGCTGCTGAATTACCGCCGCGAATGTGATCGTAGACAAGCACTCCCAAACCTTCATGGTCATTGCTGAGCAGCGCATCAGCATCGGCGGCGCGGCCCACTCGCAGTGCCTCGCGCGCTGCAGCGAGCGGCAGTGGCAACACTGAAACCGTTTGCAGCGTGGCGGCATGTTTGGTCAGCGCGCCGTTGTGTGAGATCAGTGGAACATCGAGACCCAACTCGAGTGCGACAGGCCGCGAATCGCGAAAGCGCCGGCCGGTAACTAGAGCGACATGCACGCCCTGTTCACGCGCACTGTCGATAGCGACGCGATTTCGCTCAGAAATATGGCCACGGGAATCGAGCAAGGTCCCGTCGAGATCGAGGGCGAGCAGACTTATCGTCATAAGGAAAGTCACAAAGTAGCACAGAAAGAGATGGCCACAAAAAGGCACAAAAAGCATAAATGAACTCTGAGTTAAGCCTTTGTTCTTTTTGTGCTTCTGTGTGGCTAATTTCCGCAGTTGTGATATTATGCGCCCCCCACTTAGCTACAACAGAATCTTGGAGGGTAATGGAATGCGAAGACTAGGATTGTCTCTTGCAGTGATTGCCTTGGTGTCGGCCTCTACTATTGCTTTCGCACAAGGCTTCAAGAAAATTAGCGAAATTCTGACTGGATACCAGGAGACCCCGTCAGCAGTCTCGACCACGGGTAATGGCACATTCAACGCGCGCATCAGCAATGATGGGACGCAGATTCAATGGGAACTCAGTTACGCCGACCTCGAAGGAGCGGTGCAGCAGGCTCATATTCACTTCGGGCAAAAGAGCGTGACCGGTCCCATCAGCGTGTTCCTTTGCACAAACCTCGGTAACGGTCCCGCAGGGACTCAGCCCTGTCCTGCACCGCCAGCCACAATATCGGGCACCATCACGGCTGTCGATGTGACCAACCTGGCGAATGAGCGCGGCATTAGTGCCGGAGAACTCGATGAACTGGTCGCAGCGATTCGGGCCGGAGCCACTTACGTGAACGTCCACAGCACGAGATGGCCGGGCGGCGAAATTCGCAGCCAGATCGACGGCAACAGCGGTCACTGAACCATTCGAAAGAACGCTCCTTCTTTCAAATAACGTGCTTGCTTCGAGTGCAATAGGTTTGCGGCACCAGACGCGCAAACCTATTGCACTTGCTGTCTCCTGCCTCAATCCAATTCTGCATTACCTCTAATTCTCATTTCTGTCGCATACTGGCGGTTGTTCGCCCGAATTAAGCCCAAAATCAAGGAAGTTAGCCATGAATGTCACTCATCTCGAATGTGCCCTGTGTGGCCTGAAACACGAGGCACATCGGTTGCACAATCTCTGCACTGGCTGCGGTAAACCATTGCTGGTTCGCTACGATTTAGAGCGCGCCAAAATGACTTTGACAAAGGACTCGCTCGTGAGCAGGCGCCCCGATCTCTGGCGCTATCGCGAGGTGCTCCCGGTCGAAGACGACAGGAACATCGTTTCGCTTGGTGAAGGCTGGACGCCTCTGGTGCACGCACCACGTTTGGGAAAGCGCATCGGGATCCATGAGCTCTACATCAAGGACGAATCGCAGAACCCGACGCAGAGTTTCAAGGCCAGGGGAATGGCGGCGGCCGTGTCGATGGCGAAAGAGTTGGGGGCCACAAAGCTTGCGGTCCCGTCGGCCGGGAATGCCGCTGGCGCTTTAGCTGCTTATGCTGCGCGCGCAGGACTCAAGTCATACATCTTCATGCCGCGCGACACGCCGCGCGCGAACGTTGTCGAGTGTGAGCAAACCGGCGCTCGCGTCACTTTGATGGACGGATTAATAACTGACTGCGGCGCAGAAGTAGCAAGGCGGAAAGAAAAAGAGGGCTGGTTCGACGTCTCCACGTTGAAAGAGCCTTACCGCGTTGAAGGAAAGAAGACGCTCGGATACGAAGTCGCGGAGCAACTGAACTGGGAATTACCCGACGTAATCATTTATCCCACGGGGGGCGGCACGGGCTTGATCGGAATGTGGAAAGCGTTCGACGAGATGGAACGGATGGGCTGGATTGGAAACAGGCGTCCGCGAATGGTGACTGTACAGGCAGAAGGTTGTGCGCCGATCGTCCGGGCTTTTGAAGAAGGGAACCGGTTCGCGGATGAGTTTCCGAATGCGTCGACGACTGCTTCGGGACTGCGCGTGCCGAAAGCAATCGGTGATTTTTTGATTCTCGATGCGTTACGTGCTTCAGGTGGAACGGCGGTTTCGGTGACTGATGAAGAGTTGATCGCGGCAACGCGGGAGATCGGCGCCGCCGAAGGAATCTTCTGCGCGCCCGAAGGAGCTGCGTGCTGGCCTGCGTTGAAGAAGTTGATGGAGACGGGTGAGGTGAGGCAAGGCGAGCGCGTGGTCCTATTCAACACCGGCTCGGGTGTGAAGTACATGGAGTCATTCAGTAACGCGGATTGATTAACGGATTGGTTGGAGGGAACTGATGAAGTTTGTTGGTGGTTTGGTTCTGCTGTTGTTGACGGTGTTTGTTGTGCCGGCGCAGCAGCCTTCATCCCCATGGTTAACGGATGCAGAACGCGCGCGATTCGAAGAGTTGCGACGCAGTGGGCTCGAAGCGCTTTACAACATCGACTACGACAAAGCACAGCGCGACTTCAAAGAAATCGTTCAACTCTTTCCAAATCATCCCGGAGGTTATCAACTGCTGGCGGCGCGCGTTTGGATCAAGGCGCTCTATGAGTCGCGACGTCTGCAAGTCTCGCTTTACAGCAACGAGGCGTTCTACACAAACGGCGACGATAAAGTCGATCCGAAGATCGTGACTGAGTTTCGCAATCTCACACGCGAAGCAAAACGTCTCGCCGAAGCAACACTCAAACAGGAACCGAAGAACATCGAGGCGCTCGATTTCCTGGCCAACACGGAAGGATTGAAGGCGTCGTTTGAAGAAGCTGTCGAGAGGCGCCATTTCGCGGCATTGCGCGACGGCAACGATGCTGTCGGTCATCATCGCGAAGTGTTGAAGCTCGATCCGAAATACATCGATGCGCAAATCACGATCGGACTTTACGAGTATGTGGTTGGTTCGTTGCCGCTGCCGGTGAAGATCATTGCCGGCGCGACTGGTTATCGCGGCTCGAAGAGGCGTGGGCTCGCGATGCTCGAACAGGTTGCCAAGGAGGGTCGCTGGTCGCAGGACGACGCGAAGACAGTTCTCGTACTGCTTTACACTCGTGAAAAGCGTTTTGCTGACGTGGTTAAACTGACGCGCGAGTTGAGTGCGAAGTATCCGCGCAACTACCTGCTGAAGCTCGAGACTGCTGATGGGCTCGTTTCACTCGCTGGCGTGAAACGTAAAGAGAAAGATCTGGCGGGCGCGGTTCAGGCGGAAAAGGAAGCGTTCGCGACGTTTGATGAAGTGCTGCGCGACCGTAACGTGCGCGACAACGCGGTGAGGGCGCTCGATCTGATTCATTTCAAATACGGTGAAGCGTTGTTGATGGCGGGTTATCACGATCGCGCGGCGAAGGAGTTTCTCGCAGCTACAAAGGTCGAGCGGGCAGAGGCAGGTTTGGTCACGATGGCTCACCTTTATGCGGCGCGGTCTTACGATGCAGCGGGTAAGCGTGATGAAGCGTTAGCGCAGTACAAAGAAGTCCTGGCGCGTCCGAATGTTTACGACGCGCACGATGAAGCGAAGAAAGGATTGCGGCAGGCTTACCGAGCCGAGCTAGCCGCTAAACCGGACGTAGTACAGTAGCCACGGATAAACGCGGAAAAGAGCACGGATTTAAGATGATTGACCAATCACGTCCACGACGTTTGCTACTTTGCCTGGACGGTGTTCCGCATACGCTAATCGAGCAGGCAAAGAGTCGTGGCTTGTTCGACAGTTTTGGACCACCCGCACGTCTGCTTTCACCATTTCCAACGATGACGAACGTCGCGCTTTCCGCGATGCTCGGCGCTTCACCACCTGCCGGTTATGAGAGTTTGTATTTCGATCGCAACGCACGCGAGTTACGTGGTGGGATCAGGAAATACATTGGCCGCCGCACGCCTGACAAGGTTCCATCGTCGTACATGGATGATCTTGATTATCAGGAACCGCTGCCGTTCGAGTTTTTGATCTACGTTGCGCCGGAGAAAGTCTGGCGCGCCGACATGCAACGTTTCCGCGAGCGATTCAAAGCTGCGCCGCAATCGCGCGACTATTTTGCATTTCTCAAAGCTACTGACGGGCTGCTTCACGCTCAGGGACCAGAGCGCCTAGCGGTTGCACTCGAATCGCTCGACAAGATTCTCAGGGAGATTCAGGCGTTTTGTGGTAACGAAACAGAGATCGTGCTGTTCTCGGATCACGGCATGAATCTCGAAGAGAACCGGCGCGTTGATCTTGCGTCAACTCTGCAGCGCAGAGGTTTTAAAGTAGTGATTCCTGCATTTGGTCTTTGCAGTTACGCGGCGATTTATTGTCAGGACGATCAGCGTATCCCTGAAATCGCAACGGCAAGTGTAGAAGTGACCGGCATCGATTTCGGTGTCTACAAGGAAGGCGCGGATGTCGTGGTTGAAAGCGCGCGTGGGCGAGCGCGAATCGAATACGAGGCGGCCGTGGACAGTTATCGCTACTCGATCGTCAGCGGCGATCCGCTTGAACTTGGTTCGTTTTCCAACGGTTTCGCCACTGACGCCGAATGGTTTAAACGTACCGCCGGGCATCGTTATCCGAATGCGGTCGCAAACATCTACAAGTCCCTTTTCACTTTGCGTGTAAAACACACCGCCGACATACTGCTAAGCCTGCACGACGGTTATTACTACGGCTGGTCGCCCTTTGGCCGCTTCGTACGCCTCGCAGCCACTCACGGCAACGCACTCCAATCCAGCTCAAACGCCTTTCTGATGAGCACGCACCAGCCGCTCCCTGCATTCATCCGCGCTGACGAAGCACGGCCGTTCTTACGTTATTAGGCAGAACGACAGTTGCCTACGTTGATGCGGGCACAAAGTCGGACGGTAGATCTAAGCTCCTCGCAAACTCTGCTGGTATCGCAGCGCCTCTACCTCGAAGAGGAACCTGACTACAGGGACACTTCCCGCGCGGAACAACGAGAACACCGGTGAGCGCAAAGCCTGTCGGGTTTGGCGTACCGCCACCATTATTCACCGCAACGATCAAGTAATTCGTTCCTGGGCGGAGAAAGGAAGTGTTGAACGTGAGCGTTGAATAACCACCCCAACTCGCCAATGTGCCGATACTCTGGCCAATTGCATTTACGAATACTTGCGCGGAGCCATCGGCCGAGCCCTGAATTTGGAACTGCGGTGGCATTGTAAAGCCGAAGCACAACTCGAACTGCAAGACATACAAGTAACCGCCCGTGTTACCCACCATGCCATGCGTACTTAGTTGGCTGACCCACGACGAGCCTCCGGGTGGTGATATCCATCCAGCAGCAAGTGGATTGACGAGCGCTACTGGAGTGGGTTGCGGGAAAAACGCTTGCCAATCCGCCCTGCCCGTATCGAGAGGTAGGATCAAGTCATCGCAAACCGGTACGCATCGTCCTTGAACACGTTCGGTGTGGAATGTGTTAACTGGGGCGGTTGCGCTTTGCGCAGAGGTGTAGACCGCAACAACATCTAACTCTTCGTCGCTTTCTGCCACAACATAACCTTTGACGAACGACGGTGGAGGCGGTGGCAGCGCACGCATGACGTCCGGGCAGTCAATCTCAATAGACTCGTCGGGCTTTAAAGCATCGATTAGTCGATACTGTGAAATGGTTCCCGGCCTACCTTCGGCCGCCACACTGACCTTCCAACGGATGTGCGCGACTTTACACTTAGAGGGATTATGGATGTTTATAGCTGTCTTGTAGAGTCCCGGTGCGACCGGTGGTGGCGCCTGGTTTGGTAATACTGCCGCCACACCACACACAAGCTTGACCGCATACTGAAATTCCGTCTTGCAGGCTCCGTGAAGTTCGCCGCCGCAGCGACAAGTCGATTCATTTGACATATGTTCTCCTGATATCTGGCGGAGATTATTCCAGGCCCTTACTGGATGAACTTGCCAGAGTGGAAAGGGATTATGAGAGTGGTGAGACGCTTCATTGAGGGAAACGCTCCCCTGAGAGGAATTGAGCTAAAAGCGCGGGAAGACTATACCCGCCTTCCCCGGGTGTCAATGTTGAATCAGGTAACGAACCCTTGATTAGCCACAGACAGCAAATCCGCGTTAATCTGTCGCCGATGTGGAACCCGTCCTCTTCGCCCGCCGTCGCAACACACGATCTGGTCAAACAGTTTGCAGACTTTGTCGCGGTAGATCACATAAACCTGCGCGTGAATCGCGGCAGTTTCTTCGGATTCCTCGGACCGAACGGCGCGGGTAAATCGACAACTATCAAGATGCTCACGGGTTTGTTGGCGCCAACCAGCGGCACGTTAAGCGTGCTCGGTCTCGACATCACGAAACAACCAATGGACGTAAAG
>Ga0105243_10003178_pt1 | contig 13451 bp, 18 predicted proteins | sample KBSM34metaG_FD_81525 | JGI IMG/M metagenome (GOLD analysis project Ga0105243, IMG submission 81525) | Miscanthus rhizosphere microbial communities from Kellogg Biological Station, Michigan, USA - KBS M3-4 metaG | ecosystem: Host-associated > Plants > Roots > Rhizosphere > Soil | place...
AGTTTCCGACAATCGCCTGGACTGTGATCTCGCGTGCCGACAAAACGGTGCCGCCCGAGCTCGGCGAATCCGTACGCCTCGCGCCACCAACTGATGAAGAACTTCAAGTCATTCGCCGCAGACTGAAAACGGCACAGTAAATCTCAATTGCAGAGGCCCATTACATGAACAGTTCAATGTCCTTGAAATCAGTTGCTCGAATGCTCGTTATCCTGTCGATCGTCGCGACAGCTCCGGCCGTTTATTCGCAAACTTCCAGTACGCGAATGTCAGGCTCGCTTGTCGAAGAGTTTTCTTTCTTGCTTAAAGACTTCCGGATGGACCATCAGGGCCAGGCCAACAATCTCAACATTTCGATCTCGTATCGCTATGCGGCCAATATCACGAAGGCGGATTACCCTGACTTCCGCTGGCTAGCTAAAGACGTCGAGACATTTCTGACTAGCTATCCAAATGAAGATGACTACTGGGAAATCGTAAACAAGCAAATCACAGCTCTGCTCTTGAAGAAGTATAAGGGGATAGTTGCGTTCACCTGTGAAATAAAAGTAGATCCAACGAGTTTGGTCCCATATACGCGCTCGAGCCGCGTCACTCGCGAGCGTTCAGCGGCCAGATCGAATCGGAAGAGTTAATGCTGTTGCGGTATAACCTCATTAACACTGCATGATGCAATATTACCCTGGCAATCAGAATCGAAGCCGCCGACAGTCACCGTGGCCGTTATAGATTTTCCACCGAGATTCGAAGCGTCAACTTCGATCTTCTTGGTTCCCTGGCCACTGATAATCTTCCCAGCGGTTATTGACCAGGTGTAGATGGGCTTCACTTCCGAATCACCCCCCGAAACCGCCGCCTCGAAGACAACAGGCTGCTTTGAGTTAACGACACTGGGACAGCTCACCGAAACAGTAGGACAAGGGATAACGACATACATACAGTGGGAGCAACGGGCGACCGTAATTGTTGTCGAAGCGTAGGCAGTGTGTTGATTGCCGTCGTTGACTTCGACCATCGCCTTATAAACGCCCTCCCGAAGCTCACTCAGGTCCCAGATTACTTTCGGACCCTCGCCGCGCAGACGACCACCGGTTACATTCCACGTAAACAGCAAATCGGCGTCGATTGCTGGTGAACCGGCAGTCGCAGACAGCTCTACTTCGTCACTTGGCGAACAACTATGTTCTGGAGTCGTTTGCATGCCGACAGGACAGAATGTGATTGCAGATTTCGACGACGTGATGATAACAACGGGTGGGTCACTGATAACCGGCGCCTCCCGCCTTCTGAAAGGCCGAGCAACCGCCCCACCAACCCAGGAGAAAAATCGTCGTACCGGATTCCGCTTTTTTTCCCCAGCTTCGGGCGTAGGAACGGGCGTTGGTGAAGCCGCGGACGGTGGCGAGGGAATTGAAACGCTCGTAAAGTGATTCGCCGGCGCCACGAGAAAAAGCACACAGCCGAGCGTTATTAATCCAACTGAACGTTTGCTGAGTCGCCTCTTCACCATATCGAAGTCCACGTTGGGTCTAAGTTAGGCTAGTATACAGAGCCGTCTCTTTGAGCGGTATAAAAGCAAAGTTGAGACCTCGCCATGTCAGAGCTTCAAACTCACCCGCTACTGCAACCACAGTTTCAGGCCGAGACAGATCGGCTGACCGGAACGGTTCTGCGGGAAGGGAATTCAGTAATGTTCCTGCCCAGCGGTAGTCAGTCGTATGCAAAGCGTTGGGAGTTGATTGAAGGCGCGCGAAACACTCTCGATCTCGTCACGTTTTCCATCATCAACGACGGCACGAGTCAGCGACTGCGAGACCTGCTGGCCAAAAAGGTGAAAGAAGGCGTGGTGGTGCGGATGGTGGTCGATGATCTGGCGGTGTACAGCGCCATGAGCGCCGGCATTCTCAGCGAGATGGCCAAAGCCGGCATCGCCGTGATCCGTTATCACAAAGTGTTTCGCGACTGGCTGCCCGACGTGCGTAAAGGCAGTCCGTTTTCTCAACTGGTCCAGAGCTTCAGATACAAGATCAAGCGGCGCTTTCACGAAAAGTTCACGCTCGTCGATGGAAGGGAACTCATACTCGGAGGCATCAACTGGGGCGACAAGTATGCGTTCGGCGGAATCAGGCCGGATGCGTGGCGAGATACTGATATATATCTGTCTGGTCCAGCAGTCGCCGATGTTCAGCGCCAGTTCATCAGGAGCTTCTTCCTGTATGACGCGATGGAAAAGGAGTATGACGCTCGACGACAACCTGGCTTCGATCGCGCAGCCCATTATGAGCGGGCGCGAGCGCAAGCTGAAAGCGAGATTGAGACAAACGTTCCAGAGTTGTCGCCTACTGGAACTGAGCGCGTGCGGTATGTGCCACACAAACCGTACGACGAAGAAGCATTGCGCATGACCAATTCGTGCTTGCAGATGTTTCAGAAGGCACAGAGATACATCTACTGGGGATGTCATGCGATTCGCCCGCCGCGGATTATTGCGGAGTCGCTGGCCCAGGCTGTGCAACGCGGAGTTGAAGTCAGGCTGATTACAAACTCGAAAGAGTCTTCGAGAGGTTTGCTGGCGCACGGCTTCTTCGGATTCTTGTACCGTGAATGCGCGAATCATTTCCGCTGGCTAATCGAGCATGGGATTAGAGTCTTCGAGTGGCAGAAGCCTGGAGCATTTCATTCGAAGAACCTCGTCATCGACGACGTCGTCGCGGCGATCGGCTCTTACAACGTCGCGAACGGCTCAACTTTTCATCACACGGAAAGCTCGCTGATCGTCTACGGCGGCGACATGCCGGCGGCTGTGCGACAACAATTCGAGATCGACTTTAAAGACTGTCGCGAAGTCCAACTCGCCGAGACGAAAACTCCAGCGCGGAAACACGATCCCTTCCTCCGCGTTCTGGACCATCGCAACCTGCTAATCGATCGTTCGCTACTCACGGATGCCGTCCGACAAGACCTCGACGCCGGACGCGTCAAGCCTCGGTAACGGAGAATCAGAAACCTGACTGTGTCCAAGAGTGATTATTAAGGTCCAGTCTTGATCGTGACGACGGCTTTATTACTGGTCACGCCATGTAAGGTGATGCTCATCTGCACGTCGCCGGCACCTTCAAGTTCATCAGGAAGTTTGACGACGAGTTGCGTCATCCAGTTGAAGCCAGGGACATTCCGAACACTCTCGACAACCAGGTTAGTGTTTCCCATCTTCACCGTAATGTTTGAGACATCCTCGCCGGGCAGCAATTCGACGTTCAATCCGACAAGGAGAATGCGCGTGCGCTGGTCTGGGCTGAAGTTCAGATTTGTGTGAACGACAAATGGTCCACGCGTGAGAGTCACGGAATCAACGGCGCCGGCGAGGGAGTAACCGTCGGACTCGATGTGGGTGTTGGCGACGCTGTGGGTGTAGGCGTGGGCGTTGGAGTTACCGAGGCACCACAGGTGTTAAGCAGGATCGCTGCTGGAGCTGTCAAAAGTCGCCGGACGCGACGGGGCCGTCAGAAGGGAAGCGATATATTAACTTTGCGGTGAGAAAGCTTGGCGTCGAACACGAGTTGGATACCGCGGCGGCCTGGCTTGAGAAACGGTTAGATAAAACAATCCAACCAACGAGACACGCGAGCGTCAACGCCAAACAGGGAAGGCTACCACTTCGCTTCTTTGTAAATCTGGGCTGAAACATCGAATAGGAGTGAACTCACCGCGGATGATAGTTGCACTTGGCTTATCAAGCAATAATTTCGTGCGGCAGGATGCACCTTTTTCAATTCATTTTTCGCTATTACTAGTGAGTGTAAACGGGCGCCGGATCAAATGAAACAGGCGTCCACTAGAAGGAGAGGAAAATGATTCTCGAGCTACTGTTATCGATCGTGATTACATTCGGTGTATACGGCCCAACTGGCAACTTCGATCAGTGTCCCGTTGCCGACCAACCTGCAGCTGTTCAGCAGGCTTAAGACAGCGCCGGCAATTACAATTCGCAATTATCATAGACCGGGAGGCGTAAGTCTCCCGGTTTTTCCTTGCTATCGGAGCAGTTTCACATTCGGCTCAGACCGGCTTCCCATAGCGCATTTTGCAGCCGCTTCTTTCGCAGTAGACCGATGTTGAAGTCATGGTTGTCGGACTGAGCAGAAAACGATAGTTTACCAGTCGAACTGAGTTTCAGATTGGAAATTTCATTCACTCCGACCCGCATCGGTAGTGGCAGCGTTTGACCAAACTGAGCCCAGCCGCGTTCACTTCTCAACTTTTCGATATGGGAATTAATTTCCATTCGGAATTCTTCATCCGATATTCCTTCTCGCCAGAATTGAGTCCGCGAAAAGTAGCTGCCACTCACTTGCTGGGCCAGGTAAACAGCTCCAATTACCAGTACGGCCAGACTGTGTGGCAGGTACTCTGTCATCTCGCTCCGCTGTTCTTCCAAAACGATCTCAGGTAAGAAGCAGAGCTGGCCACGAGAGATAAATAGATCGCCAGCAAAGATATATTTTCCGGCAATACGGTAGTAATGAACGTTCCTGAACCTGATCGGCAAGGCCATAATTCGTTGGGCTCGTGCGTGAGTTCTATTGAGCTAAGAGATTGTGAAGCGGAAAAGACTTTTGGGCAACTCACCTCCCGTTTGGTTTGCGCTGCATTGTCGAGAACGCTATTGGCGTAAATCTCTTTGAAGCCACTCGACTGCTTTTTTTACGTAGTGCTCTTTGTCGCCACGTACTGTGGCGAGAGTTTTCTCAATCTGAGCACGTGAATCCTTATCTTTCACGAAGTGCGTGAGCAAGACGAGAGCTAGACGGCGCTCCCAAAGGTTCTTTGATTTGACCAGCTTGTTTGACCATGCAAAGAGTTCAGTCTGTTTTTTGAGGGCTATTCCTTTCATTCCCTGCATTCCGAGAGTATCGCATACGGCCCAGTCGGTAATTTGAGCGGCGAATTTCTTTGCCAGCGTGATGGCTCGATCAGGATCTTTTTTGCAGGAGCTTCCGAGTAGCTTCGCCGCTAACAGTTTTTCCTCGAACGCGCCCGACTTCCACAGAGCTTCAGCTAACTCAAACCCACCCTCGCGGTGCTCTTTCGCGATCTGATTCAAGAGCGGCACACGGACGCCATAGACGTGTTGGGAGGTAGGAATAAACTTCCGGACTGCACCTTTCGCTTTTTCGTCGGACATAGCCGCTAATGCTTGTTTGATTGAAGATATCTTTTGTGAAATGTCAGTTTGCATTAGCGCAGATGAGGCCGAGCTTCCACACCCCACTTGCCAACAATGAGTCCGATGATCACTCCACCCACGGCACCCAAGATAAGGATTGGTGCGTAGGTTTTAGTGATGATGGCGTCTGGCAGACTCAGCAAGAGCCCGAAGATGAGTCCTTGAGCCCAGGATGGCAATGGCAGACGAGCCGCCCCGATGACAAAACCGATGGCGAAGCGGTTTAGAAACGCCCCCGTCAACGCCGCAGTCTTATCAGTGAAGGACAAGGGGATCATTGAGGCCGCCGAGAGGGCGCCATAAACGAGACCGCAGATCGTGCCGAGCAAGATTCGAGACATTGGAGCCCCCTCTCAGTCGGATGAAGAGCGGGCGGATTAAACCACGCCTCATACTCGGCCTTCAATAAGGCTGCGGCTGGCATCCATTTCATTCAATTTCCGCCGAGCGAGCTAGAACGCCACCGATCCCGACAAAAGGTTGCGTAGTCGGACGCTCACCGCGCAAATTAACGAAGCGTTATGCAAGGTCTTATGCCATAACCTCTGCGTTGTGATTCAGTCGGTCCATGAACTTGGTATTGAAACTAATTTTTGGACAGAAATGCAGCTTGCCTTTTCTTTATACTCTCTCAAATCGGTGGTATAAAGCCCTCACCATGCAGAATGCAGTTCACATTCTTGAAGTGGTGTTTGAGGCGTCAGCCCTTTTCGCCGGACTCTTTTATCTGGTCTGCTGGATGGGTGGACGCAGACCTACGAATCGCCAAGTCTTTTTAGTCTTCGCTATTAGCTTCGCGGTAGTTCTGCCACTGAACCTACTTAGCTCGATTGTGCCCACCTATGTAATCTTAATCGTTGCCGCGACGACGTGGTTGTTGAAGCCGTTGAGGACACTTCTAAACTCCAAACCGCTTCTCAAGTCAAAATGATGCTTGCCCGAAAACGCTCTGCGCTGCCTGAAAAGTCGACTGTTCAGGCAAAGCCTCTTTAGCCCCGTCAGTCATTTTCATTTTTGAGGCAGAACGCTAGTTTCCACTTTAATGAGCATTAAAAGGCAAAGCCCCAACCAACCAACGGCTTTGATGAGGCAAACTGAGTTTCTGCCTCAAAAGACACTAGATGGCTAAGAGGATGAAGGCGCGACCTTCTGCCGAATGGTTACTTGTCAGGACAACTCTGGCAGGTATTAGGACACTGCGCGATGCACGAGTTGTATATCTTGCAGCAAACTATATTGTTCGCATCGCATTGCTGGAACCGCTGCAAGCACGTCTGACAGCACGTCGTTGATTGTGTGTTAGTGGTTGGAGCCAGCAGCACCATCAAAGATAGCACCAGCACAACTATCCCGAGAATCCGTCTTGTCATGGTATACCTCCTCAGGGTGATCCATACGCGGACCATAATAGTTTGGGAGGAATTCTCTCTGGAAGAGCGTCGAGTTTATCACGTTTGTCAAAGTGCTGCCTATTCCAAGTCAATTTCATTTTTCAGGCAGATGGCGGATTTGATGTGTAGATTTTTAATGCCAGCCCAGTAACCGACGCCAACCAGCCTGCAACGCGGCGCGATCCCTTACATTCCATTCAAGTCGAATTCAGTGCCGGACTAACGCGGCAGCTACGGCGCTAAGTCCGAACTGTGGACGCGCATGTATCACTTCTACAGTCTGCATCGTGCAGAGTTTCTACAGCACTATCACAAGCGGTCCAACATCGAAACCACGTTTCACATGATCAAATCGAAGTTTGGTCAACGGTTGCGAAGTCGGACGCTCACGGCACAGATCAACGAAGCGTTGTGTAAGGTGCTTTGTCATAACCTCTGCGTTGTGATTCAGAGCGTCCGCGAGTTAGGGAATTGAAACGAATTTCGAAGCGGCGCTGCCACAGTGATGTTGGCAGCCGCTTTATTGTCGATGAAGTTCTTCGATTAGTGCATTCATTTTGTCCAGCCTCGTGTGGGTCCAGCCAATAAGATAGTTTACTCGCGCCAAACCGGAACGTGTTGCGGGCGAGTGAGGCGCATCCATGACAAACGCTTTGTACTCTCGACCTAGATTCGACTCCAAGAAACTTCCCGCCGTTCCTTCCCACGCCTTGATGTCTGCCTCTAAGGTTTTCGGGGTAGTGTGAAGCGCCTGATCATAGAGGTCTTTGATTTGCTTCTGAAACGTAAAGACTTCCTCGCGCTGTCCGTCTGTGAGGCTTACTTTTTTGGCTTTAATGAGACCGCGAGATTTGTATTCCAGTACGCGCTTACGACGCTTCCACTTAAGATCTCTTGCCGCATCTAGACGCCTATCAGCCAACATGACACAGACAACGAATAGTGCTAGCACAGCCGTCACGATCACACTGCCTTTAGGTGATATGGCTCCCGCCCACAATCGCGTCCACAGACCTTGCTTTTCCGTGGCCCAATCGGAGAGGTTAAAGAGAACGTCAAGAAGTCTATACAGCGAAGTGCTGACCGTAATCAGCACGGCAGTAACCAGAGCAATTCGCTTGAAGCGACGAGACACGCCGCGCAGACTACTTCGCTCCGCCCCCAACCGTCAAAGTATTTTCCTTGCCAGTCATTTTGATTTTTAAGGCAGGACTGATAGTTACAGTAATAATCACCATTAAAAAGGCAAAGCCCCAACCAACCAAGTTGGTAATCGTCGTTTGCCTCAAAAAGCAAAATGACCGAGCGGCTTTCGCTGCTCACGACGTGTTTAAAGGGGGCTTCTAATGCCGCATAATGCGCGGCATGAGCCGCTACCTCGTAAACGATTCAGAAAGAGGCGTCGCGTGACCTTAATTGCTGCCTTTCGGTGTGACATAAACGGCGATTCCGGTGTCGTTGTATGCGCTGACAGTCAGGAGGTATATCAGGACTATCGAGTTACGGTGGATAAGATAAAGCCGCTCTCTGCCGGAAACTATGACCTAATCGCAGGCGGCGGTGGCAACTTTGGGTCATTGATTGATGGTTTGGCCAAAGCCTTCGAAAAAGGTGTGGCGAGTTGGCCCGCAGGGTTAAGCGAGGAGGAATGCAGAGAGCGCCTGGAACTCCTTTCAGTGGCTTATCATACGTCTCACGTTAGCGTGTATCCCGCCAGTGACGACGAAAAGGATATGAGCTTTTTAATCTGTGCTCGTGACCGTCTGTCGTCTCAAATTTACCTATGGCGTCTTGATGGAATAACAGCAAAGACCGTGGACGGCTACGAGGTCATAGGCTGCGGAGAACTTCTTTATAAACACGAGGCGAGAAAGCTATATCGGACGACAGCTAACGCATCGCAGGCGACCATGATCGGACTTCACTTGCTTTCAATCGGCAAAGCAACAAACTATTACATTGACGATCCGTTTCAAGTGCTCACCGTTCATAAGGGCGGCATTCTTATTGAGAACCCGCAACGTATTCTCGCCTTGCAAGAAACTGTCAGGGAAACCGATCAAAAATACGATAACCTTTTAATGTCCGCCTATGATGTTGCCGCCTCACCAGACTCTATTGAGACAGCGTTAACGCAGTTTGGGGATGTGGTGCGGTCCCTTCGCGAGCAAGCCCGATCCGTATTTGACTCAACCCGGATTCATGGGGCCAAGATGCTTAGATCTGAAAGGCGGCAACTTCTTAAATGCTTGCCGCAGTGCTTCTTAACGGTGCCTTATACGAAGCAGGGCTTTATGGAAAAAAGGGTAGCCCCGAAGCTATTCGCCTTCGGAGAAAAGTAGCATCGGCCATACATGACGCAAATGAGCAGATAATTGAAGTCATTACAATTACCGCAAGCCTTCCAAAACAAGATACGGACGACTTGAAGGCTTTTGCTCTGGCTATTCTGAAGATATCTGAAACTTCGTCCACGGTTGGGAACGCGGTTAGAACTGCTTATGAGGAAACGTTCATAGACTTGGCCCAAAAAGACCGCTTAGCCGATCTCCTTATCAAAATCAATTATGGCGGCAAGAGGTTTACAGATATTCTGACAACCATTCCAGAGACCGACACTTTGTCCGACGAACAAAGAGACGAATTGCGGCAGATCTTTTCGGAAGAAATTCAGGCTCCGTATTTAGCGATGCAGTCTGAAGTAACAACGCTGGCTGATGACTTCGCGATTGAAATGAAGGTTGCTGTCGGAAGCGCACGGGCGTCGCTTTTACTGTTAGGTGACCTTTAGATCTTTAGCGCGGACTAACTTCTCTCTACCGTTCCCACCGGGCCGCTACTGCCTGTCTGGCGCTCTCGCTGAGCTCCTCGGCCGCCCCCATGTTGCCGCCCGAGCTAGACCGCCCTCCTTAGCGCCTCTACGCCCCAGAGCGACCGCTGCCGCATTCGTTTTCTTCTGTCTTCATTGATGATGAATTAACGATTGATTTTCAGTCAAAGATAGCCGCATAAGAATGCCCAGATTATGAGGCACAGGGCGCTACTGAAGGGGGGATAAGGTAGCGCCCTTTTTTCTTTTCCGCTTCACCTAGTCGTAATTCTGACCGTGCAGTTTCCATCGACAGGAATGTTGACATGCTGCGTCTTGTCGCTATTGTGATCTGTGATCTCTACGCTCGCGATTGATTTGTCCTTGTTGCTGTACTTGCCGCCTTTCCAGAAAAGGTCTGCTCGTTGAATTCGATCTCGACTGAGCCGCCTCTGATGATGATGTCGTTTCCGTTAGCCATGTGAGAATCTCCTTTGAAGTCGAGGTTATGAGAATAGGAGAATGAGCGGCCTTATATCACTTAACACGATGCTTTGGAAGGCACTTGCTTAGACAGCGCGGATGGTAATGCTCTATTCTGTCCTCACATGACTCAACCCTCAAAGGAGAATAGACAATGAAACGCTTTGCATTAGCAATCGCGCTCGCATGTGTGCTGTCAGGTTCCGCCCTCGCCGGAGACATTGCTACTCCCGGCGCACCAGCACCGGGTGACATGGGCAATGGCGGCGCTGTGGCCCTTGATGGCGAGATGGGCAACGGAGGCGTCGTTGGCGATATGGGCAGCGGCGGCTTGGCAGTCCCAGTCCTATTGACGATCCTCGATCTGGTGTTCTAGTTTCGGTTTTGAATCGCCTTTGAATTGATTCGTTGATGATCTGCCTTCGGCAGTAGTAGAAGTGTGTCCCGCCATCGGTCAAAATGCTTTTTGGATCAAAGCTCGGTCTATCTCAGCCACAACTGGCCAAGCGCCTTGACGCTGGAATCCCTTACAACGATATTTCAAAGTACGAACACGACAGGAACGAACCGCCGCTCGCTGTGTTACTCGCTTACTCCCGCGTTGCACGCATCCCACTGGAACAGATCGTGGACGATCACCTTGACCTCGAATTCCGTTAAGCGGTCAAAATGATTTTTGAGGCACAGAGCGGAATTATGAGGCAAACGCTATTTATGAGGCAAAGCCGTTACCAACATAATATGTATTATCAGACGCAAACAGTTGCTTAAAGTGCTGGTCTTAATCCCGCGTTCGGCTCGTGAAACTTCGAAACTTCGATCTTCCCTTTTTATTCTCAAGAACTTCCCTCAATTAAGAGTTAACAGGTAGGTTTTTGTGGCTAGCATCTTGGTCACCCTTGAGCCGTTCGTTGTGATTTTCAAGTGTCTTGCGATCACCAAAATAGCCTCGGTCTCGTATCCGACATCTTTTCCTTGGCCGGTTTTTGTCCAATCAGATGGGAGCACGTACTCAATTGCTTCAGGCTTGCCCGCGTCAACTACTTGGGAAAAACGAAGTTTCAATGCGCCCCTTATGATGTCGGTCACCACGAATGAATCTTTTGAACGTAGTGCTGACAGACACTCGTCAGACCAATGAGACTTCAACATGTAGTTAAGCAATGTTCTCGAGTCAACCTGTTCGCGAGTTCCCGTAAAACTTAGGGTTGCAGTTATCCTCGATGCATTTTTGTTTGGATTCAAAGATACTTCTATGTTCGGTCGCCACCCGCCGCCCGCCTCTTTTGTTGGCCGCGGAAAATCGATTTTTACTTTTATCCAACCCAACGTGTCACTAACCCAGTTTGATGTCGATATCTTAGAGGTCTCTGTAAATACAACGTCTCTGCCTCCTTTACTGCTCGGCATATTCTCAAAGCAAGAAGTTGCGGCGTATTTGTGAGCGCTCTTGTCCTCAAGCAACCAAAGTTCTCCCACCGCACCGGAAGAACTTGATGTGAGTCTCAGAATATAGTGATGTGTTTTGAGCCAACTGTTCTCTGTTAGAATGTCTTCAATTGGACGAGTCTGCTGGGCTAATGCTGCTGACGAAAGCAGAATCATCAACGGCAATAACGCGAAACAACGGAATGTAATTGTTTGCCGGGATTGCATGTGGTATGCCTCACTTTCCAGTTGTGATAAGGCTGTGAAAAAGAACGACGTCGAGCGTCGCGGGTCTGAGGACTATCCCTCTGGAATCAGAAATTGTGAATCGACGTCCTTGGCTCTATAAACCTAGACTGGATACCTTGCGGGTTCGAGGTGGGCGGAGCATATAAGACTGACCGAGGGGAGTCAATACGAAGGCAGCGTTTTAATGTCGCGCCACGCCACCTCGCCTGCTAATAATCGCTTTTACTTGAATAGCGCCAACCGTGAGTTAGGAGACGTCCATGCCACGCCGTCCTGGAGGATTGGATCCCACCGAGATCAATGAGGCTCTTGCTGCGCTTAATTCTGCGACCACACCTGAAGCGTTGGAGGAAGTACTGGAGCGCGTACCAGCGCTAAGCTCTCCGTTCCTGCATGCCATCCTGCGTCAGAAGCATCTGGAGTTGCAAAACTCCAAGAGCCCGCATCTGCGAAGTTTTGAGGGGCGGTACCATTTCATGTTCCTCCTGCTCCACGAACGCTGGCACCAGAGTCTCGTCGCGCAATCGCGGGCGAGCTATGCGCAAACTGGTCCAACGGATATCGAACCGGTTGGCACTGAGCCGTACGCGCCCACTTTCTGGATGGCGTTGTTGCGCGAACTCGATGGCGCGCTGCCACCGGCAAAAGGACCTTTCTATGATCCAGAAACCGATAGTGAGGCGCTTAACGCAGAATTGAGCGCGTGCCTGGGCCGAACGATCACGTTGCCTCCCTTCACTGCTACACCCGGATCAAAATGGGCCGCCATCGTTGTCGGCTGTGGTGCCTGTGATCGGCGCCGCCTCGATGTTCGCGCATACGTCGCCGATCTGGTAATCGCCCCCGAGTTGATTGAGCCTTTGCGTGAACAGCGGATCAATGCAAGCCGCTGTCCTGCGTGTGGCGCTACGTTGTCCTATCCTGTGCGTGTCTGGGTGCTGGAGGCACCAGGGGCAGGCGACACACTAGCCATGCTCTCGTGCGCCTGGCGATTAGCGCGCAACGTGTTCAGTTACCAGCCGCCGCCCGGAACACAGCGAGTTGAGGAAAACGATCGCATTCTCGAGATCCGTTTCGGGCAACTACTCCGAGCAGTGCCCTGGCCCGATCCCGATGGTCAACCGTCGGCCGATGGACCAGTGCAAGCGACGATGACAATTTCCTATAGTCCTGCAGAACTCATCCACTATCTTGATCGTGCCAGCGCACCGTCCGACCAAATCCCCTTCGCAATGGAGACGATGATCCGTGAAATGACGCGTAAGGTGGAGTCGGGGATACTGCCACTACATCAGGCGATCGACACTGTGTTGGAACACGCGGCAATGTTTGGCCACGACTGGCCTCTCGTAAATCCCGGTCTGCCACGCTTCTTCAAAGGTCCACCGCTCGCACATCTCTTTCACTGCCTCGTCTCTGAAGGCGTTCTACGTGCGCAGTCTGCGCCACCGGATGCGCGAACGATGTTCGCAACACTGACTGCTTCCAGTTTACTGGCATTAGGTGAAGGCGCGTTGGCAGAAGCAGCTCTAGCGCGGGCTGAAGACAGTCTCGCTCTCGTGGAGCCGGGCCGTGCGCATGACCTCGTGGCCGCAGCGGTCGCTGACACTCGTGCAGATCTGCTCGAGTTTCTCAACCGTTACGACGAAGCGGCCGCCATCCGTCAGCAGTTGCTGGTTAATCCGGATTTGCAGACTAATAACCTTCAAGCACGAATGGCGCGAGCGGGTATCGCCTCGCATGTCGTTAGCACATGATGTGTCCGGTGAAATTAGCAAATGAAGTGTCCGGTCTGAGCGGCGCGCTGAGGAGCGGCATGACACGATGCGGTCATGAAGCAGCTGAGCGCAGCCGCCGTGGAGCG
>Ga0105243_10003179_pt1 | contig 13451 bp, 7 predicted proteins | sample KBSM34metaG_FD_81525 | JGI IMG/M metagenome (GOLD analysis project Ga0105243, IMG submission 81525) | Miscanthus rhizosphere microbial communities from Kellogg Biological Station, Michigan, USA - KBS M3-4 metaG | ecosystem: Host-associated > Plants > Roots > Rhizosphere > Soil | place: Michigan...
TGGTCCAGTCGGCGTGCTCGTCTTCCAAACCAACGTTTGGGTAACGAACGAACGCGACGGTACGGTGACCGAACTATCGAGTGCCGGCGACGTGATTGGTACTTTCGACGTAGAGTCCCGACCTCTCGGAATAACAACGGACGGAAATAACATCTGGGTAACCAACAACAAGAGCAACACCGTGACAAAGCTGTCGGCTAAAGGCGCGGTGCTGGGAACGTACAAAGCCGGCGATGGACCATTCGGCATCGCCTTTGACGGCGCCAGCATTTGGGTCACGAACTTCTGGAGCGGAACGGTTATGAAGTTGAATGCTGCCGATGGATCCGTTTTGGGGACGTTCAAAGCGGGAGATGGTGCAGCAGGTGTCACGGTCAACCAGGGCCGGGTCCTGATCGTCAACAATGGCTCGAACAGCATAATGACTCTCTCAACTGAGGGAGCGCTGCTCTCAACCGCCATCGTAGGCCGAAGCCCGTTTGCAGTTATATCGGACGGGACCAACGCCTGGGTGACAAACTCTGGAAGCAACAGCGTCTCGAAACGCTAAAGGTCAGGAAGCATGCTTGGACACAGTCAGTACCACCTCGCGGTAGCGGGTGGGTACGCCGTAGGCTCCGATCCAGAGGGCTGCGCATGCACCCACCCGCTACCGCGAGGTGGTACTGACTGTGTCCAAGTCGCAAAAGCCGCTCTGTAACTTTGATTGATCAAAAACGAAGACACGGTCGCTGATTAGTTTGGCGACTACGCGACCGTGCCTTCATGTGCGACTCCGGAGAAACCGGGCGCTGGTGCGCTTGCGGTTCGCCGTGGGCCGTTTCTGTTGACAGTGTTCAAAACGACTGCCGTGCTGAGTATAGCTTAGCTACCTCCTGCTCTGACGAACGGCATACATAAAATTTCTTAAAGAAAGAAAGAAGGAGAATCCCACATGAAGGTGAGCCCCACCAAGTTTAGGAATACGTTCCCCACAAACCCCAGCGCTATGCTACTGGTGTTGTTTGCACTCTTGCTCTTGCCCGCCGGAAAAGCACATGCACAAACCGCGGCGGCAGCCCCAATCACAGGTGAGATCGAGCGTCTCACACTTAACAACCAGCAGGATCCATGGTCCGGCGGCGTCATCGTTGTTGGCGGACAGAACATCATCATTCCACGCAACCTGCTGATGGATTTGCCGGCCAACCGTCTGACGCTGAACCAGGTGTTCGCCCAGTCGCCTCCTGCATGTTTGCAGCGCGCTGAGAGCGGCCTCGCGAAAGCAGATTTTTGTAGCACCAACAAGACAGGCGCTATCGCCACTATTCACGCCAACCGCACCAGTGCCGGAAACGTCATCGCTGGCGACGTCTTTATACAAAAAGGTCTTGAGACGGTGAAGGGTAAGGTCACTTACATCAATTACACCGATGGGTACTTTCGCTTGAATGGTGTTGCGAACGACGCCAACACCGGCGTAATGGTTCGCCTCAACGATCCCGAGAACCGGCACACGGTCCAACAGGGACTCGGCTGCCAGACCGGTTCAGTTAACTGTAGTCCTGATCCGCGTTTCACGCTCGATCCGGACAACTACACGAACACTTTCTCGACCGGCGTCCCCAGTTGTCTCCCGAGCACAGTCGCGCGTACGTTCGTTGACACTCTTGATCTCGACGGCGACGCCAATATAACCGAGTCTCTAACCACACAGAGCACCTCCTCGGGCACCGGTGATCTGCTCTGTCCGTCCACCAACCGTACGGCCGATTTGATAGTCGCTGACTCGAGACGTTTCGCTCCAATTCAGATCGGAGACAGCGTCGAAGCAGAGGGCAACTTTGAAACGATCAATGACGTGAGGTTTCTCTCCGCGCACACGACGACTACCAATCGTGCGCTCGCTACGAGGGATGTTGCAGGTCAACCCGACTATCTGACTCTCGACGAAGTAGGGATCGACGCACCCGGTTTTCAAAACCTACGCGCGCGAACCCTCTTCATCGGCTTCGCAAGTTTGAACACAGACGTCATGATCTGGTCGCTTCATTACGACCCCGCTAACAACGCCGCTCATGAGTTTCCACTCGCGACAGTGGTGGGTTGTGACAACGCCGCGGGGGCCGGCACCTGCGGACAGAATGGTCTCGTCGCTGGAGTCGGCGGCAACATCTGGAAAATCCGCCACGACGTGGATTTCGTTGATCCTGCGACCGGACCGAGGCTTAACCCATGTACTCACCTGCGCGCGGATCCGAGATTTGCCGCCTCCAACCCGTGTCCGGCCGGTGGTACTTTCGAGGAGCAGTTCGGCGTCCTCAGCCCTGTGCCACACGAGATTATGGCGCGGACGGGTCGCAAGTTTGCTGATGCAACAGGCACCCTCAAGACCATCGATATCCTCGGGAACACGGCGACCAACGGCGAGTACTTATTCCCGTTGGGTCTCGGTCTTGGCGGCATCGTTGGACCAGAGTTTGTAGAGATCGACCTTAATGCACTTGATACTCCATTCAGCTTCTCCGGCCTGCCGTGGAACCTCGACCGGCGGCTTAGTCCCGGCGGCTGCAACGGACCATGTGAAACGACAAGGCAACCACTTGATCCATTCCCGTTCGAAATCATCGACCCGCGCACGCAGGCTCCCGTTCCGAATGGACCATACAACGACCCAACGTTCTCGGCGAGCCCGCTGACCAACGCGGCCAACCGGATTCTCTCTTATGTAGACGGCACGCTTGGCAATTTCAATGGCAACTCCACTGTGCTGCCGTGGCCGCCGGTGAATCCAGCGTTACAACCAATCACGCCGACTAACATCTTTAAGCCCACCACCCTGGTGTGCGATATAGCGGCGCCATCGGCTCCAGCCAATCTGGTCGCAGGCGCGGCCAGTCCGACAACGATCAATCTTTCATGGTCGGCCTCGACCGATAACATCGCAGTGACTAGCTACCTCGTCTTCCGCGATACATTGCCGTCGCCGATTGCTTCGGTAGTGGGAACGGCTTTTTCTGACACTGGACTCACGCCACTGCAGTCACACAGTTATCGAGTGATGGCCATCGATGGAGCTGGAAATCTTTCAGCGTTCTCGAATACCGCGACCGCCGTCACGCCGGCCGATACATCAGCTCCAAGTGCCCCGGCTAATCTAACTGGGGTTGGACCAAACTCCACCACGATCAATCTTTCGTGGACGGCCTCGACCGATAATGTTGGTGTTGTCGGTTACAAGGTGTTTCGCGACGGCGGTGCAACTGCGATTGCCACGGTTTCGGTAACCAACTTCTCCGATACCGGTCTCGGCGTCAGCTCAACTCACACCTACACAGTGAAGGCTGTTGACGGAGCAAATAATGAGTCGATACCGTCGAACACCGTAACAGTCTCGACGATGGGTAATGACACTGTTCCGCCGACTGTTCCAACAGGTCTTACGGCGACGGGGTCAAGCAACACCACTATCGATCTGAACTGGACAGCTTCGACCGACAACTTCGCCGTGACGGGTTACAAAGTCTTCCGCGACGGCGGATTGACAGAAATCGCAACCGTCACTACGACGTCATTCTCTGACGCAGGCCTGGCGGTAAACTCAACGCATAGTTATCAGGTGGTGGCATTCGATGCAGCGGGTAACCAGTCCCCGAATTCGAATTCAGCGTCCGCAACAACTCAACTGGCAGGCGCGCTGGTGTCACTCTCGTTGAGCCCGACTACGGTGACGGCCCCGACTTCTTCAACAGGCACGGTCACCTTAAGTGGTCCAGCACCAGCGGGCGGCCTGACTATCACACTAACCAGCAGTGAAACGCGAAAAGCCCGGGTGCCGGCAACGGTAACTGTAGCTGCCGGGCAGAGTACGGCGACATTCACGGTTACAACTTTGACAGGGCAATTGGGTGGAGGACAAAACCCCGTCACCATCACCGCGACCCTGGCAGGAACCGGAAGGACTGCTGTTCTCAATATTCTCAGACCATAGGCGTGGTCCATCAAGTGAATCCGGATTGGCGGGGCCGATCCGGATTCACTTTCATTTTTAAGAGCAGGAGAGGGGACAACAATGAGAGAGTCAACTGGCCCAAAGGCGTTTCGGGTCATGAACATGTTTCTAACGACGATTTTATTTATGGCAGCCGGAGTCGTGACCCCCGCACAGACAACGACTGGCAATCTCGACACGACCTTCGGAACGGGCGGCACCGTCAGAACTGACTTCGCCGGAAACATCGATCAGGCCAACGCCGTTGTCGTTCAGCCGAACGGCCAGATCATTGCCGCCGGTTCAAGCTTCAGCAATTCGAGGACTGTCGAGGACTTTATCGTGGCGCGTTACAACGCGGACGGCTCGCTCGACAAACGCTTCGGTAAGAACGGCAAGATCACAACTGATTTTTTCCGCAACGTCGATTCAATCAGCGCGGTGGCTATTCAACCGGACGGCCGGATCATTGTTGCGGGCGTTGCACAACTCGCCGGCAACGGCGGCAACCCACGCGTCTTCGCCCTCGCGCGCTATCGCAGCGACGGCAGCCCTGATACAAGTTTCGGCAATGGTGGGTCGTTAACGACGAACTTTGGCGGCAACTTTGCCGCAGCCAGCGCGATCATGCTCCAGCCGGATGGCAAGATCCTTGTCGCCGGCACAGTTGATTTCAATCCGGACATTCCCGGCAGCGGCCTTGACTTCGCTCTCGCGCGTTACAACGCGAGCGGTACACTCGATGGAACGTTTGGCAAGGGCGGCAAAGTTGTCTTTGATTTCTTCGGCAGCTTCGATCAAGCGAACGCCGCGGCTCTTCAACCGGACGGCAAGATCATCGTCGCCGGTAGCGCTTCGTACGATAGTTTCAACCGCGATATTGGATTCGCTTTAGCGCGCTTCAACACCGATGGCAGTACTGACTTTGGTTTTGGCACTGGCGGCAAGCAGATCACGGATTTCTTTGGCGCGGGCGCAAAAGCGAATGGCATCGTGCTGCAACCTGATGGCAAGTTCGTCGTCGCCGGAACCGCTTCAGACAGCGCAACGCGCCCGGTCGCGACTGATATTGCTTTGGCGCGTTACAACTCTGACGGCAGTCTGGACTCAGCTTTCGGTACTGGCGGAGAAACCGCCATTCCTTTTGCAGACAGCGCCACGGAACAAGGTAACGCTGTGGCCCTTACACCAGACGGGAAGATCGTGGTAGCCGGCACAGCGTTCAAGACGTTCGCTACGCCACCCGACTTTGCGCTTGTGCGTTACAACTCTGATGGCAGTCTCGATACCGGTTTCGGCAGCGCTGGCACGATAACAACCGATGTCGCAGGCGGCACTGATGAGGCCCTCGCTATTGCCATCCAATCCGATGGAAAAGTCGTGACGGCGGGAACATCTTTTCGCAGCAATTTTGATCTAACCCTCGCGCGTTACACTAACGAAGTTGTTCCGCCGCCGACTGACACGACGCCACCGACTGCGCCAACCGGCCTTACGGCAACCTTCAATACCACCACCAATGCGATCGATCTTTCCTGGACTGCTGCAACTGATAACGTGGCTGTCACTGGCTACAGGATCTTTCGTGACGGTGGACCAGTTCCGATCAATACAGTCAACGGCACTACGTTCTCTGATACAGGACAAACGGGAACTCACAGTTACGGAGTGAGAGCGATTGACGCGGCGGGCAACCAGTCGGATCTCTCGAATATCGCGAGCGCCACGGCTGGAGGTGGTGACATCACTCCGCCCACGGCGCCAACAGCTCTTACAGCGACGGGTAATCTGGTGACGAAGACAATCGAGCTTTCGTGGACAGCGTCGACTGATGATGTTGGTGTAACGGGCTACCGTGTCTTCCGTGACAATGGAACAACACCGATCGCTACCGTCGTTGGAACGACGTTCAATGATCCTAATCAGCTTGGAACTCACGTCTACTCGGTTGCCGCTATCGATGCGGCAGGTAATCAGTCGGCGATGTCGAACAGTGCTACCGCCACGATAACGATCCCCGAGGGTTCGACTCTGGCGAACCTGACCGTGGATCCAACGACCGTTACCGCACCTGCCTCTGCGACGGGTACCGTCACGTTGAACGGCGCAGCGCCTGCGGGCGGAACCTCGCTAACTCTCCGAAGTAGTGACACAGGAAAGGCCACGGTTCCACCCGTCGTCATCGTGCCCGAGGGCGCAACCTCAGCGACCTTTGCAATCACCACTCTTACAGGGCGATTAGGAGGAGGTAAGAACCCCGTCACCATCACCGCCACCCTTGGCGGCAGCAGCGTGAGCACGACGTTGAATATCCTGAGACCGTAGTGAGCACAAACGAACAGCGGCAGATCTCAGCCTGCCGCTTTTCGATTGCTCTTGCTGGTACGCAGGCTTTACACAAGAGCGTCCTAGCCTGCGAAGCAGGCGGAAGCATAAAGCTTGGGGCGTAAGCCCCAGGATCGAATATCAGCCCAGCGCTCGTTCCAATGCGTCAAAAACAAGGTTGAGACATTCGTCGACCATATTTGTTATTCCAAAGGCGAAGGCGGGTACACCAAGAGCTGGATTGAACTGACCGACAGTAAAGATGACGGGTATGACAATTCCCTGGTCTCGCATCCGTTTAAGGAATCTGATCCCTTCGTCCGGTACTGCATCCCTTTCCATGTCTGATATCACGACATGATAGGTACCGTTAGAAAGTGCTCGAAGAGCACCCTCAGAGGATGTCTCTATCATTACATCTATACCGAGCTCACGTAGGATCTCAATGACGTAGGACATCTGGTTTGGGATGTCATTGACCAATAAGAGGCGCGCACCTCGAAACAAGTTTTGGCTTCTCGCAGCTCGTCTGGCGACTTGCGAACGACCAACTTCTGTACTTACCGACTCGCGGCCGGGAATCTTTTCAAGGTCGTCTTTTATTTTTTGGTACAGTAAAAACCGCCCAAGTGAAGACGCAACCTTGAAGGCTAAGTCTTCTGGGGTTGTGAAGGAATCGGTGACGACCGATTCTCGAAGGCGCTGGAGAAACTCGCGGAGGCGAGTTCGTCCCGGCTCTGACTCCACATATTTAGGTGACCACGGGTACTCCTCGTCGACAACGAAGCACAAGGTTGGCTTCTTCTCCTTGAGAGCGAAGTCAAATTCTTGCTCGGTGATCGACTTTAATTGCCCGACGGGCACATAGCCGTAGCGATGGGCATAGATGCCGACGAGCAATTCCGAATCTCGAATTTCTTCCAGAGAGGCGCTGGTTGCTTCAAGCGGCCGCGCACCGAAGGCTTCCATGCGAATGCCCTGTTGCCCTAATCTCTCAACCGCCCGGGCAGCTGCCTCCCGATGACTTACCAGGTCCTGATATGTTGAACTAAGAAAGATCTTCATCGTTCCTCGCAAGTCTGTCGAAAAGAAAAGCGGCAGAGCGCATGGCCTGCCGCAAGTCGTTAATCTCGTCTGGTGCACCCAGCAGGGCTCGAACCTGCGACCTTCTGATCCGAAGTCAGACGCTCTATCCAACTGAGCTACGGGTGCACGGGTGAGATGGTGCCATAACAAAGGCAGTTTTGCCACAGATTGACGCGGATTTTCGCTGATTGATCAGTGAAATCCGCGTTCATCTGTGGCTAAAAACGTGTGGGTCTTACTTACCCTGGATTCCTTTGCGGACGTAGCGGACCATGTCCTGAATTTCCTGAGCGGACATTTTGTCTTTGAATGAAGGCATCTCTTCTTCCCCGTTCGTGATCATCTTTGTGATCTGATCGTCGGTGTGCTTGATGGCGTGTTCGGATTTTAGCGATGGCACCTTGATCTGTTTGTTGTCGACTTTGACGAGTCCGCCGGTTGCCTCTGGACCGTGACAAGCCTCGCAGTGCTTGGCGTAGTTGGCTTTTGCCGCCGCAAATTCATCTACTGACGCGACGGGCGAAGGTGCTGCGGGCGATGCTGCCGCGCGCGAGGTGTTCGTGTTGGTTGGTGTTGCGGTTTCGGTGCAGGCGATAGCGACCAGCGCGATGGCGACACACATTAAGGCAAGCGCAATTAGTTTCATCAGACAGTTTCTCCAGGTTGATGTGTTCTATCAGAAAGACGTTACCTCTTTAACTTCACAATCCATTCACCAATTTCTTTCATCTGCTCGTCAGTCAATTTGTCTTTAAACGATCTCATGGGTGGTTGCAGACCGTATGATGCCGGATCTTTCAACAAACTGGCGATGTCGTCCACCGTGCGACGCGGTTTTGCGGAGACATCAAGCAACGGCGGAAAATTCAACCGGCCCTGGCGACCGCCTTCGCCGTTCGGACCATGACAGCTGGCGCAAAACTTTGTGTACATCTCCGGCGGACCACCGGAAGCACTCTCCGATCCAGACGTCGCAGCAAGCGTGATCGTCGCCGGTTTGAATGGCTCACGACGCCAAACGTCTTCATGCGCTGCTTGTATTGCGAGTTGTCGTGACGTTTGCGGATCACGATGGTCACTCACGTAGGAAGCCGTTGTCATCACGACGACAAGCACAAGACCCACGCCGAGAATCGATCCGCCAATCAACCTTTGCTGCCTGAGCCACGGCAATAGAACAAGAATCAAAAGAACAAGGCCAGGCAGTGCAACTCCGGCAAGCGATCCAAGCCCGCCGGGCAAATACTTCAACGACTGGTAGAGCCACAGAAACTGCGCGCCTGGCCGAGGCAGATAATCGGCCGTCATGTCGACCACCGATGGCCCAAGCGGCGCTCGAAATTTCAAAGACCACAGCGCGAGCAACAGAAACACCACGCCACCCGCGATCGCGTGACGCGGTGCAAATATCTCTATAATGTTCGCACCGTACACTCGCCAAACAACCACCGCAATGAAGCAAGCAGGAATCACGAGGACATGAAGCGCGAAGAAGCGCGACAGCGTTATCGTCGAAATATCACTGCCACCCAGTAACCACAGTCGTGCCATTCCTCCAACGAAAGGAAGTCCGGCCATCAATCCTTCAGCGATGCGTGTGCTGAAAAATGCGCGTGCGTCCCACGGCAGTGAATAACCCGTGCCGCCTGCCGCCATCACGAAACCAAGCAAGAGGATCCCAACGATCCACTGAATCCGGTGAGCAACGTAAGCTCGAGTGAGAAAGAGCCGGAGCACGTGTAAGAAAACAAAGAGGCTGAGCCACTGCGATCCGTAGTGATGTAAAGAACGCACCCACGCTCCCGAAGAAACAACCTTCTCGATGTAAGAGACCGTTGTGTATGCGTGGTCTACAGAAGGCACGTAATAAAACGCCAGCAACACTCCGGTAACGAACTGAACGAGTAGAAGAACGCCGACGATGCCGCCGGTCACGTGCAACCAGCCGCGAAATCCTTTTTCAACCGGAGGAGTCATGCGCGAGTCGCTTGCTCCTTCACGACGTATTGCACTTGCAGTTTTCCATCCTGAACGCGCACGGGCAGCGGGTCGAGTCCGCGTGGAGCTGGACCACTAATGCGCGCGCCGTCCGCTGCGAAGTAGCTCTCGTGACACGGACACGAAAAGCGCGTCGTGTTTTGATCCCATGCGACTTCGCAACCCTCGTGCGGACAGATAGCCGATAGCACCTGATTATTCTTTGCCGGCAGCACAAAGACGTTGTGTTCCTCGGTTGTGATCGCCCAGCCCGCGATGTGTTCGGCGACGATCTTTCGCGCGAGTGGCTGTACGCCAGTCAGTTCGGAAACAGACGCCACGTCGAGCCAGCTATCAGTCGCCGCAAACAGTTTCGGACGCAGAAACCGAAACGCCGCGCCACCGATTGATGTAAACAGACCGGCCAATATTCCGAGCGGCACGAGCTTAAGAAAAGAGCGACGCGATCTTTCGTGGTCCATGGGTGCCGTTTCATTCATCATACAGTTTGACGCGCAGGCGCAAGATTTTATTCCGTAACGGGACGGGATTAACAGGATTCGCACGATTTACAAGATTCTGCCGCAAATCTTGCCACGGGTTGCATTCAGACTGGAGACTGGGCAGAATAACTTGCGCATCGCTGAATCTTCCAGGGTCAGTCATCTTATCCGGATCAGAGGTAAAAACAATGAGTAGCGATAAGGATCCAGGCAATGCCACCCGCGGTTCCCTTCGGCTTGCCCCGAATGCCGTGGAGGTGGAAATTGAGAAGGCGAAGCTTCCCAGACAGTTCGTCAACTTCACGTTCTATCACGCCCGTCCTGAATGGCGCCTGCTCGCAGCAGGCGACAAGCAGCGCTGCCGCGAGGAATTTACTAAAACTGTAGATGAGTTTCGCTCGTCATTATTGATTCATTCCTATTCGACTATTGGACTTCGTACAAACGTAGATTTCATGATCTGGCGCATCGGTTACGAGCTCGATCCGATTCAGGAGATGACCGCGCGTCTCAACAAGACCGAAATGGCGAAGTACATTGAGCCGTCGCAATCGTTTCTGTCGATGACGAAGCGCTCGATGTACATCGATAAAGATAACCCGGATCACGTCGAAGATCGCCTGCACATCGTGCCCGGAAAATCACAGTATCTTTTTGTTTATCCGTTTGTGAAAACTCGTGAATGGTATTCACGACCCGCGGAGCAGCGACAGGAGATGATGGATGAACATATCCGCATCGGGTCGAAGTATCGCTCGGTGAAACTGCACACCACCTATTCCTTTGGTCTCGACGATCAGGAGTTTGTCGTCGCTTTTGAGACTGACTATCCGTCGGACTTTCTCGATCTGGTCCAGGAGCTTCGCGAAACGAAAGCCAGCTCTTACACGCTGCGCGACACGCCGATGTTCACGTGCAGACAGCGCACGATCGCCGAATGTCTTGAAGCTTTAGGTTAGTCCACAGATTACACAGATGACTCAGATTAGAAAGCATCTGCGTAATCTGTGGATAGTTCTGTTCTTCCCGCTCGCAATCCATTCCCAAACCAGACCGCCCGGTGAGTACCTCTGGTACGAAGCCGAAAACATGCGCGGGTTTACGACCGGTAAACTCGGCGAGCCGGTACTCAATCCATCGTATCTGAACCTGCCGCGCGCGAAATCGCCGGGTTGGGGAATTAATGGACCAGGCGTGTCGGCCGAATGGACGCAGGGCGGCGAGAGTGAATGGAACTCAGCGGCGGCGAGCGCCGATGAGAATAGCGCGACGTTGTATCAGGATCTCCAGATTCCGCGTGAGGGCCAGTACACGTTCTGGGTGCGTTACGCTGACTGGGCAAAGAAGACTGAAAACTTCACCGTCACGATTGCTCAGAATGGCGCCGAAGTTTTCCGTCATGAGTTTGGCGCGAACGATGTTATCGATCCTCACGACGAAGTCAGTCTTTACTGGAGTTGGGCGTTTGCCTGGGACAGCGCAAACACGACATTGAAAAAGGGTCCGGCGCGCGTGTCGTTCGTAATCGAAAAAACTGCCGAGGCGCGCCGGCATGTCGATTGTTTTCTGCTCACCAGCGATCTCGGTTTCAAACCGTCTGGCAGGCAGAAGCCGGAATTTGCGGCCAACCGTTACTTGCGTAGCTGGTCCGTTACGCGCAAGCCGTTCGCATCGTTGTTGAGAAGCGAAGACGCGGGTCGAATTCCGGACGCGTGGGTGCGACCGAAAGTCGCAGGGCGCGATTTCCTGATGCCGTGGAATATCGCGAAGGAGTTCTGGCCGCTGCTCGACAAGCCTGCAGCCGAACGACCGCTCTTTCCGTTCAATGCTGAGCCGATTGAAGAGTTTGTCGCGAAGTATAAAGGCGCGCGCGATGTTCCGTTGTTTCAATCGAAGCTGGTGGTTCCGGTCGTTTACATCAACAACGTGCCGGAGTATTTGAAGGAAGGGAGTCCGTTTCTTCGTTACCTTCGCGAGACCAAAGTCCCTTTCGCGATACTCATCAATTACGGCGGTGCGACATTCAACGCCGCCGATGGACAAGCAGCGTGGCAACTACTCAACGGGGAATTGAAAGATCAGTTTCTGGGTTGGATCTCGGGCGAGAGTGTTGGTTACGTGTGGGAGTCGGCGCCGGCGGAATTGAAGATTTCGCCGTCGATGTCGAGACGCGAGTTACTCGAAGCGCATAGGCAATTTTATTCCACTGCCATAGCGAGAAAGTGGCGGGACACGTTTCATACTGAAACCGGTCCGATGTGGGACAAGTTGATTCCCGGGCAATCAACCTCGAGCACCTCGTTTGCACACGCTTTAAGCCAGTGGGGTGTGAATTTACTCGGCATGGAGACTGCCGCAGTCATGCCGATGTGGGGCATGCGGATCGCTTTCACACGCGGCGCTGCGAGACAGTTCGGCGGATCGTTTCTTTACTACCACGCGCCAAACTTTGGCGACACTGCCACCACGTTCACGAAACAGCAAAACTTCGCCGGCCCGGATTTCTTTTATCATTCGCGTTATGGCCCAACGATGGGACCGTCGCTGTCGTGGTATCGCAAGAGTTATTACCTCTACTACATGGCCGGTGCTTCCGCGATCTATCTCGAGCAGGGACAGGATCAGTTTTTCAAACCCGGACCCGGTGATCATCCGTTTCAACTGAATCCGCTCGGTCGCATCACAGATGAGTTCGTTCGTTTCGCGGAGAAGCATCCCGATCGCGGCACTCCGTACACGCCTATTGCATTCCTTCTGGATCCCGCTCACGGATTCGAGATGACGGATTATCCGCAGTGGCCTTTTGAAGTCTCGCAGATCGATCGTGGTGATCGCGCGCTGCGGGAGTTGTTTGGGGTTGCGTACTATCCGGGACTCGTTGTTGAAGGTGAGCCAGCGATCGCGGATCGACAGCCGTTTGTCGCAGGTGTTTTTGGCGACGTCTTCGACGTCTTGACTGCGGCTGACGTGCAGCAATCTAGATCGAAGATTCAAACACTGTTGCCGTCGTATCGTGCCGTTGTTGTTGGCGGACGGATCGAGTGGTCCGACGAGTGGATAAAGCGGATAGAAGATTATGTTCGCAACGGCGGCACCCTCGTGGTCAATGCCGCGCAGATCAAGAGACTGCCCGAGCAGTTTTTAGGTGTGCGACTGTTGAATGATACGGGCTGGGCGCATAACGCTAGTTGTCTTGCGCCTGGTGAAGAGCCGCAGGATCTAAAGAGCCAGATTTTCCGGCTTGAAAGAATCGAGCTCAAAGGTGCGACGCCGTTGATCACGATTCCGGACAGTGAGCCGTTAGTGACGGTTAATAAGTTCGGGAAGGGAAGTGTTGTCTTCGTCGCGGTGCCGGATTTACTGGGTGAAGATGAACGAATGCTTCCGTTTGCCGCGCATCTGTTGACTCATATCTTTGCCGATGCGTCGCCGGTGAAGGTGTCAGGCGATGTTGAGTATCTGATCAATCGCACCGCGAATAGTTGGGTGGTGACGTTGTTGAATAATAACGGCGTGTTCAAGACGCAACAGGGGATGGCGCAGGTCGATCGCAGCGCATTCGTTAACGTGACGCTCTCTCTTCCGGGTAA
>Ga0105243_10003184_pt1 | contig 13442 bp, 10 predicted proteins | sample KBSM34metaG_FD_81525 | JGI IMG/M metagenome (GOLD analysis project Ga0105243, IMG submission 81525) | Miscanthus rhizosphere microbial communities from Kellogg Biological Station, Michigan, USA - KBS M3-4 metaG | ecosystem: Host-associated > Plants > Roots > Rhizosphere > Soil | place...
AACCTGCAAAGAAGGCCGTCAAGGCCGCCAAGAAGCCCGTCCAGCCCGTTGCCAAGAAGGCGACGGCGTCCGCTGCTGCCAAGCCGCTGAAGAAACCGGTGGCCAAGCCGGCAGCCAAGCCGGCGCCGGCCAAGAAGGCCCCGGCCAAGCCAGCCAAGGCGGTGGCGAAGAAGCCGGCGCCCAAGCCGGTTGCCGCCGCGCCGGCCAAGAAGGCCCCGACCAAGCCGGCTGCCAAGCCAGCGAAAGCCGCCGCCAAATCCAGCGCCGCGCCGGTCGCCAAGCAGGCGGCAGCCGCAGCCAAGCAGGCCACGCCCGCAGTGAAGCCAAAGCAGGCCACCGCCCCGGTCGCCCCGGCGGTGTCCAAATCCGTACCGAAGCCGGCTGCCAAGCCGGCGCCGGCCAAGTCTGTCCCGGCCAAGGCCGCCACGCCCGCCGCAGCACCGGTTTCCCAACCGGTCGCCGCCAAGCCCGCTGCGCCCTCGGCCCCGCCACATAAGAATCCCGTGTCCGTTTCGAAATCCTCCGCGAAAACCCCCACCAAATCCGAATCCACCCCCAAGGCGCCGATCGCCAAGCCGACCGGCAAGGTCGCCGTCGCGGTGACCGCCAAGTCCAATACCCCCGCCAAGCCGGCCAAGTACAAGGTGGTCGAGTACAAGACCGACGAAGCGACCGGTCGTCCGATCCTGCCCAAGGGCTACAAGCCGGCCGGCGACGAGGAGTACATGAGCACGCTGCAGCAGGAGTACTTCCGCCAGCGCCTGCTCAACTGGCGTGCCGACCTGGTCGAGGAATCCAAGCAGACCATCGAGAACCTGCGCGACGAAGTCCGCGACATCGGCGACGAAGCCGAGCGCGCCACCCGCGAGACCGAGAACTCGCTGGAACTGCGCACCCGCGACCGCTACCGCAAGCTGATCGGCAAGATCGACAGCACGCTCAAGCGTCTGGATGCCGGCGACTACGGCTACTGCGTGGATACCGGCGAAGAGATCGGCCTGGAGCGCCTGGAGGCGCGCCTGACCGCCGAGCGCACCATCGATGCGCAGGAGCGCTGGGAACATCTGCAGAAGCAGCAGGGCGACTGATTCGCCAACACCCGCCTCTGCGTTCGCCCAAGGCCCTGCTCGCGCGGGGCCTTGTGCTTTCTGGCCGTTCGCGCCGATCCGGCGTGCCCGGTCGACCGGCCGCCAGGCGTGCGAGCCGGTGCCGCGGCGGTGGACGGGAGCCCAGTGGCGATGGCGTCCGCGCCACGTGCGGCCGCTGCGCCTGGTGCGTGGGCCATGGCGCGTGCGCAGGTCTCGCGAACGCCGCCGATCCCGATTCGGCCCACCCGCGCCGCGCTGCGGCGCACGCCGCTCACCGCACCGCGGGGACGACGCCGGCATTCAGCGGACGCCGTTGACCAGGCCGCTCTTCGCGTCCTTGAGCAGTTGCAGGCCGGGCAGGCCGAAGCTGTCCAGGTCCGCCTTGCTCGCTGCGATGTTCAGCCCGACGATGGCCGAGGTGTCCGGATCCACGTCCACGCCCAGCGGCATGGCGGCGAACTGCACGTAGTCGCGGCTGTCGTTCCATTGCGGGCGGCCGCCCATCGCCTGGAGCAGGCGGTCGATGTGGGTGCCGGCCGGCTGGCCGAGCAGGTCGAAGGGCAAGGGGACGTTCGGATCGGCGAAGGCGATCAGGTTGGTGACCCGGTCGTTGCGGAAGCCCACGGCCAACTGGCTGTGGACGAGCGTGCCGGCCGGACGCGGATGGCGCGCCAGTTGCGCGTTGAGCTCGCGCGGGTACAGGTACACGACGCTGAGCGTCTGCGGGTGTGCGGCATCGGCGCGGGTGACGTCCGGCTGGCCGAGCGCGGCCAGGACCTGTTGCTTGCGCATGCCCAGCGCGACCGGGCCGATGCGCGTGCACGGAGCGGGCAGGGTGGCCGCGCTGGCGGAGGCGGCGAAGGCCTGCTGCAACGCGCGCGTGCAGGCAGCGGCGTCGCTGCCGGCGGCGTGGGCCTGCGCGACGGCCATGCCGAAGGCGAGCAGGCCGAACAGCGAAAGGGATCGGGGTGTCATGGGGATCTCCGTAGCGTGTCGTGGTGAATGAGGCCGGGATGCGCATCCCGGCCTCACCGCAGGGTGAATCAGTTGCCGTGCCAGCCTTCGCGGTGGCCGTAGGCCGTGACGAAGGCGCTCTGCTGGGCGCTGGTCAACGAGCTCCACTGGTCGGTCGGATTCAGGCCCGAATTGGTGGTGATGGTGGTGATCATCTCCGCGGTCGGGTTCTCGCTCGGCGGCGACCAGGTGCTGATGATCTGGCTGAGCGTGGCGGTGCCGTTGTTGTTGTCGTTGATCCGGTTCATGTTGGCCACCGCGGCGTCGAGCCCGGCCTGGGGATTGGAGAAGATCGCGAAGCCGCGATCGTTGCCGAGCGAGCCGTGGTCGTCGGCGAAGCTGCCGGAACGGATGTCGAGCGGGTTGTTGTCGCGGTTCGGGTGGGTACCGGTGACCTGTTGGGTGGAGCCGTCCGCCGCGGTGTAGGTCACCGTGGTGCCGCTGGCCGATGCGGAGGTGGCCGGATTGGCGTTGCTGCCGGCGCCACCGTCGCCCTCGCCACCGTCGCCATCGCCGCCGTCACCGTCACCATCGCCGTCACCGTCGCCGCCATCTCCCTCGCCGCCATCGCCTTCTCCGCCTTCGCCGCCTTCGCCTCCCTCACCACCTTCGCCACCTTCGCCACCTTCGCCACCTTCACCGCCCTCGCCACCTTCACCGCCTTCCCCGCCTTCGGCCTCGATCGGCGCGTCGAACTCGGCGGCGGTCTGCATCGCCACCGCCTTGTGCATCGCCGCGTGGTGATGGTGGTGGGTCTTGGCCTTGGCGTGGTGCGCCTTCTTGTGCGCCTTGGCGTGATGGATCGAGCTGGAGAGCGGGTGCGCGCCGATCGAAGCGCGCGTGCCGCCGGCGACCATATCGATTTCGATGATATCGAGCGTTCTCATGTAGATCCTTTGACATGTTGCGGGGAAGGAGCCGTCCTCGCTTCGGCTGATCCGGCCGCACGGCGCATGGCCGCACGCCCGGATCGATCCTGCCGCGCGCGCTGCGCTGCGGCGACGCAACAAGCGTGCGGCCGGCCGTGGTCTCCTCGGCTGCGCGCAAACGCTCGAACGCGTAGAGATGGTTCATGCAGATCGGCATGCCGATGCGTCCCGAAAACCGGAGAACATCGCCGTGCCGAGGGTCGCTTGCGGTCGCAGGCCGGCGCGACGTGGTAGCCGGCACTGCGTGCCGCGTGCCACGCGTGGCTCCGGCAATCGCGCTTTCCGCAAGGATGAGCAGCGTGCCGAACGATCACATCCGGCGTTGCGCCTGCTCTCCCTCGCTGGAACACACCCGCTTCAACTGCAACTGGCGGACGGTCCAATGCGACGGCGTGTCGATCGTCCCGCTCGCGTGCACGTGGTAGGCGGGACAGTCCGCATCTTCCTCGGGATTGTTCTTGATGTCGCAGCTGCCCTCGATCAGGAACGTGTGGGCTCCCTTTGCCGCGCTGCGGGTGAATGTCAGGTTCGGGCACTCCCCGAACGTCCTCGCCAGGACGATGTCGTTCTTCAGGACGTAGGCGAGCGCCTGTTGAGCTTCGTTGCCGGGTGCGGGTTGCATCGCCTGCAACGACCCTTGCGCGGCGAAGACGAGAAGCGACGCCATGCACATGCGCGGCAGCCAGGGGGACTTCATGGGGAATCTCCGATAGGTGATTGTCTTCCGGGCCGGAGCGGTTCCGGCCCGGAAGAGGGGAGTGGGATCCGGGTTACTTGAAGACGCTGATATGGACGTGCGTCGTGTCGCCGCTTTCCCGGCTGGCGGCCGTCCAGTCCGCGGTGGGACTCGACCTGATGAAATTGCCGGCGGGGCCTTCCACGTAGCTGACGTTGGGATCGTTCATCGCGGCATTCTCCAGCGCCTGCGCGTTGTCGAAGCCCGTGCCGCTGGTGCCGACGTGCACGTCGTTGATGATGTTGATATCGACGGCGTTGCCGGTGTAGTGGGCGGAGTTGGGGTTGTGGCTGCCGTTGGTCGTGGCGGAGATGTCGATGCTGTTGACGCCATCGTCGCTGTCGAGCACCGAGTTCAGCGCCGAGGCCATCTTGGACGTGACCGGATTGTCGCTGCTCGAACCATCCTGCGTGTTCTGGTAGGTGATCGAAACCGTCCTGCCATCGCTGGTCTGGTGGCTGCTGCCTATGCTGGTATCGGCCGGCCCGTTGCCGTCCGCATCGTTGCCGTCGTCGTAACCGCCGCTGCCGTCGCCTTCACCGCCTTCGCCTCCCTCACCACCCTCACCACCCTCACCACCCTCACCACCCTCACCGCCTTCGCCTCCCTCACCACCCTCACCACCTTCGCCTCCCTCACCACCTTCGCCACCTTCACCGCCTTCACCGCCTTCGGCCTCGATCGGCGCGTCGAATTCGGCGACCGTCTGCATCGCGGCCGACTTGTGCATCGCCGCGTGGTGGTGATGGGCCTTGGCCTTGGCGTGGTGCACTTTCTTGTGCGCCTTGGCGTGATGGATCGAGGTGGACAACGGGTGCGCGCCGATCGAAGCGCGCGTGCCGCCGGCGACCATGTCGATTTCGATGATATCGAGCGTTCTCATGTTGATCCTTTGACATGTTTGCGGGGAAAACCGTCCTCGCTTCGGCTGATCCGGCGGCACGCCGTTTCTGGCCGCGCGTCCGGATCGATCCTGCCGCGCGCGCCGCGCTACGACGACGCGGCAAGCGCCTGGCCGGCCGCGCCTTCCCCGGCCTCGCGCAAGCGCTCGAACGCGTAGAGATGGTTCATGTAGGTGGAGACGAAGATGCGCCGGCCGTCCGGCGAGACCGCGACGCCGTTGGTGACCGCATCCGGCAGTTGCAGCACGCCCTTGGTTTCCAGCGTGTCGATGTCGATCTCCACGACGCGGCCGCCATTGCTGCCGACGATGACGCGATTGCCCACGCGCTTGGGCGAGGCATACACCCGCGCGCGCAGATTGATCTTCTTGAGCAGCTGCATGGTGTCCACGTCGATGACGTACAGATGCCGGTCGCCGGAGCCGCAGAACAGTTTGTTGCCGGCGAACAGCGGCGTGGTGTAGCAGATCTCGTCGGTCTGCCATTCGCCGCGCTTCTCGCCGGTGGCCACGTCGAGGAGGTAGATCGACTTGTCGAAGGAGGCGAAGGCGGTCAGCCGGCGTTGTTCGTCGACGGCGGGCGCGTATTTCACCGAGCGCCGCGTCGGGAAGCGCCACACGATGCGGCCGGTCTTGGCCTCGAGCGCGAGCGTCTCGTGATCGGCGCTGCCCCAGATCACCAGGTCGCCGCCTTCCCAATAGCCCGGCGAGCCGTGCTGCAGCTTCTCGACCTGATGTTCCCAGACCTTCTCGCCCGTGCCCATGTCGTAGGCGGCCAGGCTGCCCTGCGCCCAGGGGCGGACGTACTCGATGCCGACACACAGCAGGTTGTGCTGCGGCAGCAGCAGCGGCGAGGCGCCGATCCAGTCGCCGTCCGGATGCGTCCAGATCTCCTCGCCGCTCTGCGCGTCCAGGCAATAGACGGTGCCGTTGTAGGCGCCGAAGTACAGGCGCCCGTCGTGATGGGCGGGGCACGACCAGATGCCTTTCTTGGTATAGGCCGCGCCGGTCACCTGGTATTCCCACAGCAGCCCGCCGGTCTCGGCCGAGAACGCCTGCATCTTCGCCGCGTCGCAGCCGCGGAAGATGGTGTCGCCGACCAGCAGCGGCGCGGACTTCGGTACCACGTGATAGGCGAAGCCGCCCGGTGTCGCCGTTCGCCACAGCTCGCGGTAGGCCTGCGTGGGGTGCGGCGTGCTGTGGTCCGGCGGAAGGTCGAAGTCCTTCAGGGTGAACAGCGATTGCACGGCGATGCCGTGGGTCTTGCGCCACTTCATGCCGGCCCTGGACAGGAAATCGACCACCACGAACACCTCGCCCAGCGGGTGGCCGGCCATGGCGATGACCGCGCGCGCCTTTTCGGCGCTGTTGCCGGAGTTGAGCGAGTCGTCGACCAGCACGATCGGCAGGTCCAGCACCTCGCCTTCGATCGCATTGCCCAGGCCTGTGGTCTTGCGGTCCTTGCGGATGATGAAGCCGTTGACCGCGCCGCGCTCTTTCGGCGCGGTCAGCAGCAATGCGGTGAGCAGCGGGATCGCCGCCGTCTCCAGGCCACCGAGCTGGAACGGTTCGCGGCTGGCGTTGCGCTCCCAGAACGCGTGGGCGATCTGCTCGAGCGCCTCGCGCTGCATGAACACCCGGCGCAGGTCGAACAGCCAGGTGTACGCGCCGCCCTTCTTGGTGATCAGCGGAATGTTCTCGGCCGCGGTGTGCAGGCCGATGGTCTGGATGATGTCCCGGATCGATTGCATGGTCATCGTGTGCTCTGCGCGGGTGGTCGGGGAGGTCATGGGGACGCCGCAGCGTCCAGCGTCTTGAGGTAGGCATCGACCGGCGGTCCCCAGATCGCGGAGCCGCGGCGGCCGAAGAACAGGTGATGCCCGTCGTCGCCGTAGGCGGCGGGCGCGACCAGTTCGGCACGGCCGCCGGCCTGCACGAAGGCGCGATGCAGCGCGGCGGCCAGCGCCGGGTCGAAGAAGCTGTCGTTGCCGGTGTAGATCCACAGCATCGGCGTGCTTGCGGTCGTGCCGAAGCGGCCTGCCGCCTCGACCAGTTTTTCCGGCGCGCAATTGCTGTTGGCCCGATCGTGGAAGTGGCCGCCGCGGCCGCCGGCCATGTTGACGAAGGCCGCGACGTTCGGATGCGGCATGCTGTCGTAGGCCAGCGTGCCCCAGCCGCCGGCCGACTGGCCGACGACGATGGCGCGGCCCGGATCGAGGCCGGGCAGGGCGGTGACGAAATCCACGATCGTCTTGAGCTGCCGCGCCGTCTCCAGGCCGGCCTTGGCGTAGTCGGCGCGGTCGCAGCCGTCGTAGCCTTCGGTCCAGGGGCCGCCGGTCGCGCCGTAGCCCAGCCGCAGCACCAGCGCGACGGCGTAGTGCCGGTGCAGGAACCATTGCGCGGATTCGCCGCTGCAGCTCTCCAGCGTCATGCCTGGCCGCTCCGACGCTTTCGCCGGCGAGCCATGCGCGATCACCACCAGCCGTGGGCGATGCACGCCCTCGGGGCGGCACAGGCGCCCTTGCAGCGTCCATGGATGTCCGCTGTCGTCGGCGATCGGGATCCGCAACGGTTCGCCCAGGTCGGCGCGGCCGCGGCCGAGAGCGTCCGCCGCCGCCGCGTGCGGCGCCATGGCGAAGGCCAGGAGCGCCGCCACGAGCGCGCTGCGTGGCATGGTGGTCTGCATCGGAAGTCGTCTCTTGCTGTGCTGGTCTAGCGGCGGATGCGCCGCATGTGGAACGCGAGGGTGGTGCACAGCGTCGGGCAATCGCGGGCCGGGGCGCGCGACGCGCGGACGATGGTCCCGTCGAACAGCACCAGCCGGCCGGGACGCGGACGGATGGAGATGCATTCGCGCGCGGCATCGTAGAACACGGTTTCGCCGGCCCAGCCGTCCTTCCATTCGGTGCTGGTGTAGAGCAGGGCGACCCGCTCCTGGTCGGACGGCTTGGCGTAGTGATGCGCGGCGCCGTCCTGTCCGTGCGTGTGGCCGCTGGCATAGGCGCGGACCAGGCCGTAGTCGGGCGCCAGTTCTTCGCGGATGTGCCGCCACACGTCGTTGAGCGATTCCAGCCCCGGCGTGGCGTTGAGCACGTCGTCGTGGATGGCCCGGTCCTGCGCGTTGCGGCTGCCGCACAGGTGGATGTGCCAGGACGGATGCGCGTCGCCGAGCAGGCCCGGGTAGACGCCGTATGCCCAGCCGCCGCGACCGCTGGCCAGTTCCGGCAGATGCTGCACGTCGACGAAGTTGTTGACGACCTTCAGGGATGACGCTTCCGATGACGACACGGCGTTACCTCATGGTTTCGTGGAGGGCGAAAGGAGCGGGGATGGGCGAGCGCCACGCGTTCCCGGCGGAGGCCGCGGCGCGGCGTCGTCGCCGACGCCCGCCAGGAGCCGGCGTGGTCTCATGGCGCGTCTCCGATGGACGACGTCGCCGCGATGGGAGCCGCGTGGCGCGGCAGCGGACGCGTCACGGCCGCCCCTTCGCACAACTCGATGACGCGGTCCGCATGCGCGATGGTCTCGGGCCGGTGCGCGATCACGATGCGGGTGATGTTCAGCGCCTTGATGGCGTGGTTGAGCCGCCGTTCCATGGCCACGTCCAGGTGGCTGGTGGCTTCGTCCAGCACCAGGATCTGCGGCCGGCGATACAGCGCGCGGGCCAGGAACAGGCGCTGCTGCTGTCCGCCGGAAAGGGAAGAACCCATGTCGCCGACCAGGCTGTGATAGCCCATGGGCATGGCCACGATGTCCTCGTGCACGCCGGCAAGGCGCGCTGCGTCCTCGATGTCCTGCGGCGTGGCGAGGGCGTCGAACAGACTGATGTTTTCTGCGATCGAACCGGTGAACAGGTGATCGTCCTGCATCACGCTGGCGGTCATCGCGCGATAGCGCGACTTGCCGAGCCGGCGCAGATCGATGCCGCCGATCTCGATCGATCCCTGCTGCGGGTCGAGCAGGCCGAGCAGCAGCCGGATCAAGGTGCTCTTGCCGCATCCGGACGGGCCGACGATGGCCACCGATTCGCCCGGCCGCACCGCGAAGCTGCACTCGCGCAGGATCCACGGCTCGCCTTCGGCATAGCGAAAGCCGACCTTGTTGAAGGCCACGCCCGGTTCCGGCAGCGGGCCGACGTGTTCGCTGCTGGCGTAGGCTTCCGGCGCGGTCAGCACGATGTCGGCCAGGCGCTCGGCCTGCAGGCGCAGCATGCGCAGTTCGATCGCGTAATCGATCAGGCTGGCGACGCGGCTGCTGAACTGGTCGCCGTAGGCGACGAACGCGGTCAGCATGCCGACGGTGAACTGGCCCTTCAGCCCCAGCCACGCGCCCAGCCACAGCACGCCCAGCCGTTGCGCGCCGGTGGCCAGGCCCTGCAGCGCGGTGAACAGCATGTCCAGGCGCTGCACCGCGATCGAGGTGTTGAGCGTGTCGGCCGCCGCATTGAGGTAACGCCCGGTCTGCTCGGCTTCCTGGTTGTGCAGGCGGATCGTCTGCACCCCGCGCACCGCTTCCAGGAAGCGGCTGTGCTGTTTGGCGGTCACCGTGATCTGGCTGAGGTTGGCTTCGCGGTAGATGCGGAAATACAGCAGCCGCAGGCCCGCATACAGGGCCACGGCGCTCAGCACGATGGCCGACAGCAGCGGGCTGTAGACGAACAGCACGACCAGGGTGATGCCGGCCATGAGCCCGTCGAGCAGGATCTCGACGAAGCGCGTGGTCAGGGTCTGCTGGATCGCGTCGATCGCGCCGAAGCGCGACACGATGTCGCCGAGGTGGCGCGCGCCGAAGTAGGCGTGCGGCAGCCGCATCAGGTGCTGGAACACGTTGCCGGTCCAGCCCAGGTTGAAGTGGGTGCTGAGCCACATCACCGTCCAGCTGCGCAACGCGGAGACCAGCGTTTCCAGCACGATCAGCAGGGCGAAGCTGAGCCCGAGGAAGGTCAGCAGGTCGTGGTCGCCGTCGGCGATGACCTGGTCCACCACCAGTTGCATGAACAGCGGCGCGAGCAAGGCGAACAGCTCCAGCACCAGCGCCAGGCCGAAGATCTGCGCGAGCCCGCGGCCCAGGCCGCGGATCGAACCGGCGAGCGAGCGCAGCGAGACCGGCGGCGCCTCGCGCTGGCGCTGGAACGTGGGGCCTTTCGAAAACTCGATGGCGACGCCGGTGAAATGCCGTGCGACCTCGGCCAGCGGCAGGGTGCGCACGCCCACAGCCGGATCGTGCAGGGTGACCTTGTTCCTGCCGACCTCGTGCAGGACCACGAAATGGTCGAGATCCCAATGCAGCACGCACGGCGTCTGCAACTGGCCCAGTTCGTCCATCTCCAGCCGCAGCGGCCGGCTTTGCAGTCCCAGCGCGTGCGCCACTTCGATCAGGCGCCGCGCGGTCATGCCTTTCAGCGACAGGGTGAAGCGCCGGCGCAGCGCGGCCAGGTCGGTATGGTGGCCGTGGTAGCCGGCGATCATCGCCAGGCAGGCGAGTCCGCACTCGGCCGCTTCGGACTGGAGCACGTTCGGCAGGCCGCGCGTGCGCCAGAAACGCAGCCGCGGCGTGCCCTGCGCGCGAGCGGCATGCAGGCTGTCGTCGTTCGCGCTGCGATCCTCGGCGTGGCGGCTCACGAACCGCTGCTCCAGCGATGCCCCATGCCGTACAGCGGTTCGAAGATCCATTCGACGATGCGGCGCCGGTCCAGCAGCATGTCCGCCTCCAGCGCCATGCCCGGGCGCAGCGGCTGTTGCTGCCCGTAGGCTTGCACGTTCTGGTTGGCGAGATCCACGCGCGCCAGGTACAGCGAGTCGGTCGATGGCGGCGTGCCGCCGCCGAGCAGCAGGGTCACCTCGCCGGGCATCAGCGCGCTGCGCGAGACGCTGCGCACCACGCCATGCTGCAGGCCGAATTTCTGATAGGGAAAGGCCTGGTAGTGCAGGGTGACCTCCACGCCCGGATGCACGAAGCCGACCGCCTGGCTGGGCACCAGCAGCTGCGCCTGCAGCCGCGAACCGTCGGGCACGATGGCCAGCAGCGGCTGCCCGAGCGACACGGACGCGCCGGGCTTGACCAGCAGCGAGGACACGATGCCGCTGGCCGGCGCGCGCAGCTCGCTGGCGCGGGTCGCTTCGTTCTGGGCCAGCGCCTGTTCGACCTGCGCCAGTTGCCGGCGCAGTTCGTTGAGCTTGGCTGAGACCGCCAACGGCAGCTGGGTCAACTGGTCGTCGAGCGCGCTCAGTTGTTGGCGCGTGCCGGCGTGCTGCTGCTGCAGCGAGCGCAATTGCGATTCGTCGGCGAGCAGGGCCGATTGTTCCTGCTCGACCTGCAGCGCCGGGATGTAGCCGCCGGCCACCAGCCCGGACCACTTGTTCACCAGGTCCTGGACCAGCGCCATCTGTTTCTTCTCGATCGCGATCTGCGCGTCGATCTGCGCCAGCTGATCCTTCAGCAGGGTTTGCTGGGCGCGGTTGTCCTCGGCCTGCTTGTCGCGCAGGGTGAGCGCATCGCCGATGTCCTGGCGCAGGCTGCCGGCCTGCCGCTGCAGCTGCGTGCTGACGCCGGCCGCGGTATTGCCCAGCGCCTTGCTGGTGTGTTCGCCGGACAGGGACACCAGGATCTGCCCGGCGACGACGCGATCGCCTTCGGCGGCGGCGACGTGGTCGACCACGCCGACGGTGTTGGCGGTCAGGCTGATCAGGCCGGCGCGCGGCACCAGCAGGCCGGTGACGTGGACGCGCTGCGTGTAGTGTCCGGCGAACAGCCAGGCGAGGATCGCGGCGCCGATGAGCAGCGCGGCGACCGTCCATGCCTGGGTCGAGACCGGCGTGGCCAATCGCACTGTCCCCAGCCATGCCTGGCTGGGTGCGTCCAGCACCTCGCTGCGAAAAAGCGAACCTTCCATTTCACTTCTCTCCGTATGAACTTCGCACGGGAAAATGCAGGCAAGCGGCGAACCTGGCGTTCCGTCAAGGACCCTGCCGCTGGTCCGGGCGCAACGGTTCCAGGCATGGCTTTCGCGAACCTTTCGGCATCGCGGCGCTGCGATCCGGCCATGGCGCGCGCATGCGCCGCCTGCTGCAAGCGAGTGAGACGGCGTGCGTAGTTCGCCCCTGGGACGCAAGGAAATCGACGTCGCTGCAGCGCTGGCGGGCGTGCGCGAGCGGGCTCTGCGCGTGTTGTAGACAAATGCGCTGGACCTGCCTGCGGCGACGCAGGCGCAAGCCGAAAAGGGCGAGGTTGCGCTGCTGCATCCTCGCCGCGCATGCCGGATCGCGACCGGGTTTAAATGCGCCTGTCATGCCGCCGCCGCAGACTGGACGCGTGGCGGACGGCCACGCTGCCGCCGCCTGCCGATGCTCGCCAATCGCCTTTCCTGCCCGCCGCAGCACGTGGCCGTCGTGGTCGTGCACGCTTCCGCGACGTGCTGGGTCCGTGCTGCCGGCGCCGAGGGCGATACGCAAGCCACGCCGCTGCGCTCGCCGCGGGCGCGGCGCCATCCGCGGCAGGCTGCGGACATGTGCGCATGACCTCTGCACCGGTGTCCGTTGCGGCGCCGCCGCCACGCGCACGCACGTCCCGCGTCTGGCGCTATGCGCGCTGGCCGCTGTTGCTCCTGCTGGTGCTGCTGGCGGTGCTGGCAGTGGGGCCGCGGGTCAGCCCGGCGCTGCCGCAGGTCGCGTTGCCGGCGGTGCCGCAGGATCCGCTCGCGCTGCAGGCCTGGCTGGACGCGCGCGAGCGGGCCACTGCCGGCCTGCGTGCGGACAACCAGGCGCGCATCGTCTGGGCCGACCCGGCGCACCCGGGACGCCGCGACTGCGCCATGGTCTATCTGCACGGCTTCACCGCCAGCCAGGGCGAGGGCGCGCCGACCCATCAACGCCTGGCGCGCAGCTTCGGCTGCAATCTGTATCTGCCGCGCTTGCCGGGGCACGGGCTGGTCGCCGCCGACGCCTTGCGCGGCGTCGATGCGCCGCGCCTGCTCGGCGGTGCCGCCGAAGCGCTGGCGATCGCGAAGGTGCTGGGCCGGCGGGTGGTGGTGATCGGCAATTCGATGGGCGGCGCGCTGGCGCTGCAGACCGTGGCCGCGCACCCGCAACAGGTGCAGGCCCTGGTGCTGTGGTCGCCGCTGGTGCGCGAGCACGGCGAGCAGCTGCAGCCAATGCTGTGGCCGTGGGGCGCGCAGCTGCTGCTGTGGTCGCGCAACGGTGGCGATCCGGTCATGCGTTACCCGGTCGACAGCGGCTACTGGGCCGACGCCACCCATGTCGACGGCTACCGCGCGCTGGCCGCGCTGACCCGCGGCGGCATGCTGCCGGCGACCTATGCGCGGATCCATGTGCCGGTGTTCCTCGGCTACTACTATCGCGACGCGCAGCATCAGGACGCGACGGTGTCGGTGGCGGCGATGCAGGCGATGTTCGCGCGACTGGGCACGCCGCCGGCGCTGCGCCAGGCGGTGGATTTTCCCGGCGCCGGCAATCACGTGCTGGCCTCGCCGATCCGCTCCAAGGCGGTGCCGGCGGTGTTCGCGGCGACCTGCCGGTTCCTGGCCGGCAAGGGCGGGTTGACCCAGCCGGCGAACGTGCCCGATTGCGCGGCGGCGTGGAACGCCGACGAGCGCCTGGACGCCGCCGCGGCGCGCTGAGCGCGACGCGGCGGCTACTGCGCCGTCACTGCAGTTCGCGCAGGTCCAGTTTGCGCAGCTTCGGCGCTTTCCAGGCGGTAACGCCGGCCACGACCAAGGTCACGCATCCGCCCAGTACCACCGCGGGCACCAGTGTGAT
>Ga0105243_10003187_pt1 | contig 13434 bp, 15 predicted proteins | sample KBSM34metaG_FD_81525 | JGI IMG/M metagenome (GOLD analysis project Ga0105243, IMG submission 81525) | Miscanthus rhizosphere microbial communities from Kellogg Biological Station, Michigan, USA - KBS M3-4 metaG | ecosystem: Host-associated > Plants > Roots > Rhizosphere > Soil | place...
CAAACGGCTTATTCGGTAGCACGTAATTTCAGCGTTGTTTCGGTTCAGCAGACCGCTACCAAAAAAAGTATTGTTTTACATTAAGGTATGAAGAACAAGAAACTTACTTATCTCCTGATCGTTATTGTTGCAGGACTCTGGGGACTAATCATCTATCGTGTCATTGGTGCAATGGCTGCAGACGATGATACTGCAACTACTGTATCCGCTCCGGTTGTTAAGGAAACTTTTAATGATTTCAGTTTACCAAAGGACACTGCCAAATTACTGCTGAATTATCATGATCCCTTCGGATTGGCAAAAAAGAGGGACACTATCATATCTAAGGCAGAGCCCATTTCACATAAGAGCTTGCCTGTAGTTACTAAGCCTGCACTAAACTGGTCATTTATTACCTATTCAGGCTACATCCGCAATCCATCAACAAAGAAACTAGTTGCCTTGGTAAGCATCAATGGTCAAAGCACGACTTTGTCTGAAGGAGAAAGTAAGAGTCGGGTGAAACTGATAAAGAACCTGCGTGACTCGATAACGATCAGCTACGAAGGCAAAATCAAAGTCATCTCAATTAAGTCTGCACAATGAAAAATATAATCCTGATATTCTTTTGCTTTCTTTCTATCGGCGTGTATGCGCAAACGATTCCTGATTATGGATTGAACAGAGTTCGTATTGCTCAAAGCGATCAATTGGTAATTGCACAACTTGAACCTGAGTCATCGACTATTTCAGCGAAATCGAACCTATATTATTTCTGGTACAGCGCAAACCTTATTCACGAAACGCAAGGCGGTTACAGTGGCAGGCTTTTGGATGGTCAGTATGCAGTATTTTATCCAAATAAGAGCCTTAAGGAACAAGGCCGTTTCAAAAAAGGTTTAAAGGATGGCGTTTGGAAAATATGGAGAGAAGACGGTACACTGCTTGCGACCTCTACCTGGAAACACGGCATAGACATTACAGGCAAACAGCGATCACTATGGAAAAGACTTCCATTGATTCATAAAAAGCATAAGTCAGTTGACTCCCTAAGTGCATCAAAAAAATAAATTGGCACACTGATTAAGTTTATGGTTAGAGCAACTGCTTTATATCTGGTGATCATCATTGCGTTAGTCATAGGGCTTATTTGTTCTTCTCTGGTTGCAGTGGCTTATTTTTACCGGGCTGAGTATCAAAGGAAATTCAGGTATGACCAGCTAAGCCATAATTTGTCATCGGGCATCAACATTCTATTGTCTACCCCTGATTCAGCCTATCAAAAAGAAACAAAATTTAGTTTATTCGGGAATGGCAATGATTCCATAACATTACATAGAAAAACCTGGGGTATCTTTGATGTGGGTATCGTCCGGGCAATTATCCAAGGAGATACGATCTATAAGGGCTTTTCTATAGCTAACACGGTCGACTCTGCCAAATGGGCAGCCTTGTATATTACTGATGATGACAGGCCTTTATCATTAAGCGGCAAGACACAGATTGAGGGAAACGCTTTTTTGCCTAAAGCAGGCATTCAGACTGCCTATGTAGATAATAAAGCTTATGACGGCGATAAGCGGCTGGTTATCGGGAAAAAGCTCACCAGTGACAAAAGACTTCCGGCATTAGATACAAGCAGGCTCAGTCTCCTTAATCGCAGTTTCTCCATAAACGGAAATAAACTGAAGTTGGGCGATTCGTTAAATTGTTCATTTTTAAAACCAACCCAGGTAGTTGACTTTGCAGATAAGCCTTATAGCTTAAATAATCTATCTCTGAAAGGAAATATTCTGCTGCATTCCGATACCACACTTACCATTGACAGCAGTGTTAAAATGGACAATGTAATAGTTTTTGCCAAAGCCATTGTCGTGCGGGAAGGCTTTAAGGGGACATGCCAGCTCTTTGCCTCCGATTCGATTTCTGTAGGAAAGAATTGCCGCTTCAGCTACCCATCCTGTCTAGGTATTATACGGTCAAAGACTACAAAGCTTTCTCCGCAGGCCAAAATAACGATCGGCGATTCGGGTTCTGTGAATGGGACTGTATTCACTTGGGAAAAGATCCCTGCTGCGCTCAAACCCCAAATAGAGCTAGGTAAAAAAGACACCATCCAGGGTCAAATTTATGCTCAGGATGCGCTGGCATTAAAGGATAGCTGCGTGATTTATGGAAGTATCTTTTCTACCCGTTTTCTGTATAAAAATTCGTTTACGCTATATGAGAATTACCTGATTAATGTGCAGCTCAACTCAAACCAGCTATCGCCTTATTATCTGAGCAGTGGCTTATTACCTGTATCTTCTAAAAAGAAAAAGATATTGCAATGGATAGAAGAAAAATGATATTGGGTAAACGCGTGAACGCTTCTTCTGTACTGGAAGTTGTCATCTCTATGGTGATTATCATCGTTGTATTTGACATCGCGATGATGATTTACACCAACATCACCAGACAGTCTTTATCAGGTCAAAAGATCAAAGCACAAGCCGTATTAGGCAGTATGCTAAAATATATAGACGGATCGAATTCCAATTCATACCAACAGTCGGTAGTCGATGGTTTTACGATAGAAAGATCAGTAAAACATTATGCAGGAAATGACAAGCTGCTGGAAGTGGATTTAAAAGCTTATGACGGGAATCATCTGCTTCTGGCAGAATTAAATCAACTCTTAATTCAGGAAAATAGTGATCAATAAAAGAATACCAGCTTTTACCATTATGGAAGTGACCATAGCGATGCTGCTTTCAGCTATAGTCATTGGTGTTTGCTACACGGTATTCTCTATAGTTACGCACTCCTATCACGGATACCAGCTTAAGCATGAAGGGACGGCCAGTGTGCTGCGCTTAGACGAACTTTTACAAAAGGACTTTGAACGAGCCGAAATCGTACTGAAGGATACTGGTGGTATAGCATTGAAAAATGGCGCCCGCCTGATTAAATACCGGTTTAACACAGAATATGTGCTAAGAGTAGGTATAACGACAGATACTTTTAAAGTAAAGACCGATTCAATAGTGACTACTTTTGAAAAGAAGGAAGTAAGCACAATTGATACTGATTTAGAATCAAACAGGATAGACCAACTGGATATAATGATAACGGTAGAAAAGGAAACAATTCCTTATTATTATCATAAGTTATACAGTTCCGTAAACCTTATAAACCGAAAACTCGATGCCATCAATTGACCTCAGCAGATACGAAAATAAAAAGAAAGCTAAACCGGGTGTTAAAGGGGAGAATAGTGGTTTAGTTGCTTTCCTTAACAAGGATATTAGCTTTGGGGGCAACAAGCTGAACGATAAAAAGAAAGAAACTTTTTATCTGGAACTAAGCTCCTTATTGCAAGCTGGCATCAACCTCAAAAGCAGCCTTGAACTCATCACAGTTGACCAGCAAAAAGAGAAGGACCGCATCCTGCTCAAACAAATTCAGGACAATGTTTTAAAAGGGAGCGCACTTTCGGACTCTATCGGGCAAAGTGGCAAGTTCTCACTCTATGAAATGTATAGTCTCCAAATCGGTGAGGAAACCGGTAAGCTGAACGAAGTTTTGGAAGACTTAGCCCGGTTCTATCAAAATAAGATCAAGCAGCGCCGTAAAATTGTTTCTTCTCTTACCTATCCTTGTGTGGTTCTATCAACTTCATTTGGTGCAGTATTCTTCATGCTTAAATTCATTGTCCCCATGTTTGGAGATCTGTTCAAACGTTTTGGCGGACAACTCCCCTGGATCACTGAAAAGATCATCAGAATATCCCATTTTATGGAAGATAATTTCTGGAAAGGGTTTTTCTTCATTTTGCTGGCTGTCGCATTGATTTATGCAAGTCGAAAAACGGAACGCTTCAAGGAGCTATCGTCAAAGTTCATTTTAAAAGTACCAGTGGTGGGCAACTTGGTGCAAAAGATTTACCTCGCCCGTTTTTGCAATTCGATGCGCTTACTGATCAATGCTAAATTACCATTACTGAGGGCAATCGCACTGAGCAGGCAGATGATCAACTATTACCCTATTGAATCTTCTCTCGCGGTTGTAGAGAACGATATTATGCGGGGTAAACCACTTCATCAAAGTCTGGCGCAGTTTAAGATATATCCTTCGAAACTCATTCAGCTTATTAAGGTAGGTGAAGAGACTAATCAGCTCGACTATTTTTTCGCCCGTATTTCTGATCAATATATTGAAGAAGTAGAGTATAAGACATCAACGCTCAGCAGCGTAATGGAGCCATTGATCATTATTTTCCTGGGTCTTATTGTTGGCATAATCCTGATATCGATGTACCTGCCGTTATTCCAGATGAGCAACAATTTCCAGTAAGAAGTCGGAATTGTGATTCTTCAGGAATGACTGATTAGCTGTATCGTAAGGGTAAGTTTCTTTGAAGCATTTTCATTAAAATGATTTTCAACGGACTTTATATCTATACTTCTGATCATTCCGATACCAGAAGTTTTCTGCAGTTCATTCAGGGTTTTGATCAGCGCGAAATAGTCGCCCTCAAAAGCCAGACTCTGAACGATGAGTTTACTATTATGCAGTGCCGGGTCTTCTACAGGTACTTCATATAGTTTCACATTTGCTTTTTCAGCTATAGAAGATATACGGCTAATGATGTTGCTTCTGAAATTTATAGTGTCCGCTTTATACAAGTTTAATATACGGCTGATATTGGCATTTTTTCTTTCCGAATATCCGGGTTGAAAGTTGAGATTAGAAGATTGCGCCAATTTTGATGTAAGTTGTTTATGCTCGTGCCACGCTTCTATTGTTTTTTTTAAGGCTAACTGATAGCAAATAATAAGCATTACTAAACTTGCAGCGAGCAACAGGTATTCCTTTTTTATTTGTCCCGGTTTAATCATTTCAATAGTTGATAGAGATGGTAAACTGGCCCGTGTTTAATTCGTTGTTAAAAGTAAAGTTCTCCAATTGAGTATTCTTTACCCAGGATTTAGTTTTGATACGTGCTATCCATTCGTTAACCGCTATGATCTTTTCTGAATTGCCCGTAATCAGGATTTTGCGGTCATAGTAGATGGTCGTTTTCTGAATTCTGCTTGATGCGATATCGACCGGGTTTACGGAGATTTCACGAAGTTTAATCTCTTCAGGCAATAACGCTGAAACCTGGTCGATCAGTACGCTTTTATTAATGCCGCCATCCCAGCCTAATGTATGCAGCAGTGTCTCTTTTTCTTTTATACGGTCAGCCACTTCCTGTTCATTCGTATTTGTCTCAGTGTATTTGCCTACTTGTTCTGTTAGCGCAATGTTGGATGAATTCAGCCAGGAAAGACCGATGAAATTCGCTAGTAGCAGTGTGAATATAATCGTTAAGATAACCGCACCCTGCACCTTTAACTTTTGATTAGCAAGTTTAGATTGAAGGGTTTTATTTATGTCTTCTGCATCTGCCTGGATCGGGTCGAGCTGATCGTACATGACCAGCCCAAAAGCTGCTGCATAAGGAACAATCAGCCTGTCGTCAATCTTTTCCGAAGCCAGTTTGTAGGCATAAGAAGAAATGTCCTCTGTTGATTTAACGGCTAACCAATCTCCTTTTTCATCTCTTTGAACCTGGTAACCATTAATGATGATTTCTGGCTCATAAACACTCAGCTGCGGAATGATATTTTCTACCGGATATACACCCAGGCTCAATTGCAGCGGCTGAAAGGAAAGCTCTATCAATTGATTGAGGCATTTATCAGCATCTGATTTTCTTATGATGGAAACGTGAGAATATTCACCGGAAACAAAATTCTGGGTATAAAAATCTTCCGGCTTGGCATTGGGTAATATTTTGTTAAATATATGCTGATCAATGTTTTCTACTTTATCAATTCTTTTTTGCAGCACTCCTTTTCCGGAAAGGTTGAGCGCTATTATTGATTTCGCGGGGAGCTGTTCTTTTAATTGAGCTGCTGAAGTCAAGTCTGTTGCTCTTTTAATTATAGACAGTTGATTGCCGCTTGCCCCCACCGCACAAAGTTGGATTTGCTGGCCTTTATTATCCATATGAATATGGATACCTGCTACGTGGTTTAAGCGGTAATATTGGCTCAGTTTACCCATCTGTTTAACGTAACACTGTTGATTTAATAAATAAAACTGTTGTTACTTTTTGGGTGGTTTTTGTCCGGTTACTAAATATCCATTTAAGAATGGGAATTCTGGACAAAATTGGGGTGCCTGCCGCGGTCAGATCATTTTCTGTCCTTTCAATCCCGCCCAATAAGATTGTGTCTTCATTATGTACGCGCAAACTGGTTTCAAACTTGTTGATCGATTGGGGCGGCGGTGAGCCATCTGTTGGAATGGAAGTAAAGTCGGAGACATTTACCTTAATGGCAAGGGTCACCTGGTCATCTCCTGAGACAACAGGTTTAATATCGATACTGAGATCGGCATTTACCTCTTTGTAAACATTTGAAAAAATGGACGCTGTGGTTGTTGCCGAAGGATAAAAATTTTGGGTAACATCTTTATAGTAGCGTCTGCTGCCCAGGCTAAGCATTGCTGAATGCCCGTTTAATGCAGACAGCTTAGGTACAGAACGGATGTCAACATTGTTATTATTTTCAAGTGCTTGCAGGCTGACATAGAAATTGGGAACGACATGTCCCAAATTGATCGAGGTATTTTTACTCAGGCTGTTGAGAAAACTATTGACCGACGTGGCGCTGAAGGTAAAGCCTACGCCTGGTAATATTGTTCCCCCGGTCTTAATGCTATCCGACACACCTGCTGAAATACCCGTTGATATGGTTCGTGTTTTATGAAAGTCGATCATGGTCACCTCGATCATCACAACCGGCACCAGAACATCCAGTTCTTTTATCAGAGCTTCGGTTTCTTTGATATGCGCAATAGAACCTGAAATCAATATGGTGTTCTGTTCCCTAAATTCTTTTATTTCCAGCGCTTTTTTCCATTCCGCCGGAATCATGTTGACAATGGTATCAATCGAGCGGTTCTGTAAATGAATGGCTTTATAAGTTCTCAATCCTTCGATAGATTTATCACCGATGAGGTATATCCCATTCTCATTTTGAAAAGTGTAGTTGGTTCCTCTAAACAGCAGGTCAAGAAATTGATCGTAGGTAATATCAGCCACATGAATATCAATCGCACCTTTTAAATCAGTGTAAATCGAATAGCTTTTATTCAGTTCCTGTGAGGCTTGTTTAACAAGGCTCAGGATCGGTGCGCCAACTGCATCGGCTGAGATCATCTTTTGCCCGTTAACCATTCTACTGTATACACCTGTTGCTCCTGTACCCCCGTTAGCAGATGGCGGGCGGAAAGTCTTCCTTACAGATGTACTCTTATCGCCATTAATGTATAATTCTTCATTGTCATCCAGTGCCTGGAATACAAAGAAGTTATCATTGGTTTTGATCACTTTGATATTATTGCCGTAGGCCAGCTTATCCATTGCCGTTTCGAATGGGGCAGCTGCAATAAACCCCGACACTTGCTTTGTTAGCAAAGAGCCGGGAACAACAACATTTTTTCCGGACACCTGGGTAATCTTTTTGGCTACTGCACCCAGGGTATCATTGCTTAGCGCGAGGGATAGCGTATTGTCTGTTGCATTATATTTCACATCAATTGGCCTTGGTGCGGGTTTGATGAATTGAACCGGGTCCTGGTATGGGGTGACGTAAATAATTGATCCTACTATCGAGATGTCGAGACTATATTTTTGAGCAAGGAATGTCAGGATATTAGAAGCTGTAATATCATTATACGAATCGCTGACCGTAAAATTGAGTTTGGGGTCTACACTAATGCTTAAACCGTTGGAGCTTGCTATGCCGCTCAAGTATTGCTGAAGGGTTCCGCCAATGACATTGAGTTGTACTTTCTGGTTCAGCCCGGGAACAGTTTTAGAAAGGGTATCCAGCTTTTTTTGTATAGCTGTTATTCTGCCTTGCTGAGCATAAGCCGCTTGGGCAAAGCAAGTTATAACAATAATAAGGACAAGGTGGGTAAATTTATTGTGCATCAGGTTTATTAGTAATTAAATAGCAGCGGGTAAATCTCTTCAATGGATGTCTTGCCTTCCTCGAAAAGGTGAAAAGCATTTTCTGCCAAAGTACCTATACCACGCTCCTTTAACAAATCGTGAATATACATTTTACCATTCTTAATCTCAAACGCTAATTCCTGGTCTATCGGGATAACTTCGTAAACTGCCTTGCGACCCTTATAGCCCGTGTAGTAACATTGCTCACATCCTTTGGCGATATAATGGTGGCTTACTTTACTATAAGGCTTAAATTGCTTTGGATATAAGCTTTCATCAAAAGGCTTTTCTTCTTTGCAATGCGGGCAAAGTAAACGTACCAGGCGCTGCGCTACAGTGGTGTTCAATGTGCTTGCTACCAGGAATGATGGTATGCCCATATCGATCAGACGGGATACGGTACCCCATGCCGAGTTAGTGTGTATGGTCGATAATACCAGGTGGCCGGTTAATGCAGCACGGATAGCCATTTCAGCAGTTTCTTTATCCCGGATTTCACCCACCATGATGACGTCAGGGTCTTGCCGAAGAAAGGTTCGCAGGGCCGCTCCGAAGGTTAACCCGATAGATTCTTTTAGCTGCACCTGGTTAATGCCTTCCAGCGTATACTCAACCGGGTCCTCTATCGTCATTACATTCCGCGTCTCTTTGTTCAGCAGTTTCAGCGTGGCATATAAAGTGGTGGTTTTGCCAGATCCTGTAGGGCCACTGATTAGCAGAATTCCGTTAGGACGCAACGCACCTTGCAGGTAATTGTCCAGGTCGAACCTGGAAAAGCCCAGGCTGTTCAGATCGATGTCCGTTGCGTCATTGTTCAATAAGCGGAGTACTGCTTTCTCACCGTTAAGTGTGGGCAAAACAGATACGCGTATATCAAACTGATGCCTGTCCTGCCGGAAGTTGATGCGGCCATCCTGGGGAAGCCTTTTTTCTGCGATATCGAGGTTAGATAATATCTTAATTTTATTGATAAGTGCAGGGTATTCATCCTTTTTTAAAAGGTAACGTTCCACCATCATGCCATCTATCCTGATACGAACACGGCATTTGTTTTCGTAAGTTTCAATATGAATATCGCTGCTTTTTAAGTTTTTGGCCTCGATGATCAGATTGAGCAAAAAGTCATCTGCATCATGCGAGGACTGGATTTGCGTTGCACCCTGGGCTACATTCTCTCTCAGATAATATTTGGAAAGGAGCCTTGCTATCTGTGCATCAGCCAAGGGTTCAAGTTTAACAGTTCCGCCTAAAAGAATTTCCAATTCATCACGGAGCGCTGCCTGGTCTGCCGAATCTTGACAATAAAGGCTGATCTCATTTGGCGTTTTGCTTTTAGGCAATACCTTATAATACCATGCCTGGTCTTTGGTCAGCCAATGTAGGTCATCCGTCTTTATGGTGATTTCTTCTACCGTACTCATCGGCCCATCAAGTTTAAGATCCAGGTGTCGTTTGTTAGAGAGAGGGCCTTAAAAAACCAGCCGCAAATTAAAAACAGGATAAAAACAATAGCCTGCATTCCTGCAAGAGGGATGTGTTTACTTTTATTTGCTGAAACCGCTTGCCAGACCAGCCAGGCGATAAGAACCAATATTAAACTGACGATATAAAAAAACAAAAAGTTGAAAATCGAAAGGTAGAAGGCAACGCTTAGAATAAAGAATACATCACCGATACCTAATAATTCGCTTGTTATGTTGGTTAGCTTCTTGTTCTTTAAAGAGAAATAAACTGTAACCAGTAAGAGTTGCCCAATAAAGAAAGCCAGATTGAATATTGCCGGCTGCCAGGATAACACTTGGCCACCGCTTTCGAAATAATGCAGAAGCATTAGTAACGCTGTCAGCACCGGAAATAAAACCCAATATACCGAGCGGCTTTTTATATCCTGCAAAAAGATCATCAGCAAAGTAATTAAGGTTAGGATTTTTACGATTACCACTTTAGTTAACTACCACTTCTTTTAAATTACCGTCCTGGTCAATTTCCCAAACGTTGAACTTGCCATCACCATTAAAATCCTTCACAGCAGTAGCCCTTGCAGTAAATGTTGTATTTGTAGCGTTTGTAATGTCAATTCGGTAATTCGCCTTCCCGTCACCATCGGTGCTTAGTTTCTCCTGCAGAAAACCAATTTCATTAAGATCCTTTGAATAAGAGGAATGCTCGTAGAAATAATTCTTTTCAAGCGTTTTTACATAGGCCAGCTGTTGCTTGGCCTCCAGTTTCTTTGCTTTGTTTACAGAAGTTGAAAAATTAGGCAAAGCCAATAGAACTAATATGCCGATAATCACCATCACGATCAGCATTTCCGTAAGTGTAAAGGCTTTAACACGTTTGCGTAGGGGAAAGGCGTAGGTATTCATATCATTTTAAAGACCTCTAAATTAAACTTTTCCGATGAATTAAACAAACTTGGTGGCACACATATCAATTAATAATAATTGCCAGATAAACTCCTCACCATCCAGCAACTCCCTGAAGAAGATAGAGAACAACACATTCTCTACTCCATAGATGGCCTTATACAACATGCTAAGACGAGGCAGGCTTATAAAAAGTAAAAGCCCAACGCGCTATGGTTGTGCTTGATATAGTTTGTAATACGGGTTTGTTATACTACCTCATCCACACGAATTCCAATTAGAGTTGCCTTCTTCTCGCCACAATCCTTTGCTAACTTCAACTTTGGCAGCTTCTGTGAGACTGCTATCAATCCCAAGCATAGCTCCTAATGAAACAACCCTAATGTCCTTCTTATCAACTTCTGAACAGTCTCCTACAACATTTCCCATTCATTGTTTTATCATCGCATGATTTCTGTACCTGATTGTCCTATTAAAGCTTCGATGTTGGTAACTACTGTCGAGTTTCCAGGGACATTGTAGTCCCATTCGCGAATCAACCATTGCCAAATTGGCAGCGAATGTGTTCTAAAATCTTTGGACATATCTGGTATGTCCAAAGTAGAATGATCTGAGTCTGGTATAATTGAAAAGCTTTTACATCAGTACTATCATAGTAGTCCATCACACCCAGCATAATTAACTCACTCCATGAAGGATCAACGTTATAAAGCGAAAAAGCCTAAAGCACTCTCAGCAATCCTTCGATTGTTTAGAGTCCTGTCTTCCTTTAGTTCATCAACAATTCCATTGAATATTTGGCTTAGTTCAACTTTAAGATAGTAAACGCCACCAGCGAAGATCAATTCATATTCGAAGATACCAGTTAATCCAATGGTATAGGCATACCTTGGCTCTATTGCACTTTTAAAAATAGTCAAGTGCTCTGCCCGCTTGTATAGTCTTGAATTTTTATCTCGGCGGCAGGCTAAATTCGCGAAGTGGTGAGTAAGGAGTAGGCATTATTCAGTGGTTAGTTACAAACCCGCACCATTAATATTTATATATCATCAGTCGCGAATGTAAAACCCAATACATCTAATTATTAATCAAGCATTATTTTCCTGTTACTATTTGTATTTTCAAATATTTAAAATACCTTTAGTTTGAACCAATTTTACCTTTTTAGTTGAAAAAGCTATTCGGCATACTGATGCTTGCTGCCATACTGTTTAATTCAGGTGGATATGACTTGTTTTTTCAATACATGATGTACCGGTCGGACGTTAAAGTTTTCGACAAGATCAACAACAATCATTACAGGCATTCAGACCTGGTAGAAGTAAAAATACCAGTAGACATGCCTACACAGCAGGATTGGAATAGCTACCAGGCAATCAGCGGCCAGGTGGAAGTTAAAGGCGCACGATATGACTACGCTGAAATCAAAATAACACGTGACACATTATATCTGCGCGTAGTTCCCAATCCTGAACTTACAAAGTTGGTTAAAGCCAATGTATTATATGGCAAACTAGTCAATGATCTGCCGACTTCCAACACCAAGCATTCCAATAACCCCTTGACAAAAAAGAGTCTAAACGAAAGCGAATACATTACATTTACATATAATAATTCACCGGGAGTAATCATCAAGAAGCTCAATTATAGCTTTACATCCGCCGGTGTCCTGAAACCCACACTCGAAGTTGGCGGTCAGCCACCCGAAGCTTAATTCTACTCATTCTGTTTCATTTTTGACATTATTGCTTTAGTGACTCTTGCCTTTTGATATGTATAAAACATATCAAAACATTCAGCATTAATGCATTTCAATGTCATATCCTGATTCAGAGAGCCTCCAATCATTATGCCCTTTGTGATTGTGATGCCTGTTGGTGTCAATACATCATACCAGGGTAATTATTATGCCGGACGACTGACAAATTATGTCTGATCGATCCATTATCAATTTAAATTTTTTAAAGATGCCACATATTAAGGTAAATGAAGATTTGCCGGGAATACGGTCATTGATGGCCTTTAGCCCGGAAACTGCCGCACCTATGGGTGTATTGGCAAACCTGCTCTTAAGAACAAATGAAGGCCTTACCATGGCCGAAAGGGAGCTTATTGCAACTTATGTATCCCATTTAAATGATTGCTTTTATTGCCAGCATTCACATGGCGCCATAGTTACTTGCTACTTAAACGACAATAACGAACTGGTAGACCAGGTGATCAAAGATTTGGATCACGCTCCTATATCAGATAAAATGAGAGCATTGTTACGGATAGCGGGCAGTGCGCAGAAAGGCGGTAAGCTGGTAACCACCGAACAGGTAGAAACGGCTAAACAATACGGAGCAACCGATAAGGATATCCATGATACAGTATTGATCACAGCTGCATTCTGCATGTTCAACCGTTATGTTGATGGGTTGGCTTCAAATGCACCAACAGATTTGTCTTCTTATCCCCTGAGAGCAAGACAGATCGCTGAAAATGGTTACGGAAACCACGTTTTCACCAACAAGCAACCTGTAGCTGAAAAGCAAGAGATATGAACTAAAATTTAAACTATTCATTCAACCCAAATCACAATGAGAAAGAATTTACATCACTTACTGATATGGCTATTCATGGTCATATTTCCATTTTCACTATTCGCGCAAAACCGGACAATCACAGGAACCGTCACAGCTGCGAATAATACGCCGATACCGGGCGCTACCATAACGGTAAAAAGTACAACACAGGCTACTACTACTGACGCTAATGGAAAGTTTTCCATCCACGTTTCAGACAATGCTGTGCTGATCGTTAGCATCATAGGCTATAAAACAAAAAACGTTAATGCTGCCGGAAGTTCAAATCTGTCTATCAAACTGGAAGAGGATGTATCACGCCTTGATGAGGTAGTGGTAACAGGTCTGGCTACTTCAGTAAAAAGAAAGAACCTAGCCAATGCCGTCGAAGCGATCAGTGCGAAAGAATTAAATGGCATAGCACCAGCTCAGACGTTTGATGCAGCATTAGAAGGTAAGATTTCCGGCGCCA
>Ga0105243_10003191_pt1 | contig 13431 bp, 14 predicted proteins | sample KBSM34metaG_FD_81525 | JGI IMG/M metagenome (GOLD analysis project Ga0105243, IMG submission 81525) | Miscanthus rhizosphere microbial communities from Kellogg Biological Station, Michigan, USA - KBS M3-4 metaG | ecosystem: Host-associated > Plants > Roots > Rhizosphere > Soil | place...
CGAGCCCGTCGACCTTCTTGCGGAAGCTCGGCTCGTCGAACGGTTCGATCCGGTTGGGCTCGTGTGACCACCCGAGCCACACGTCGGACACCTCCTGGACGCCCAGGCCCTCGCCGAGGTGCTCGCTGAAGAAGTGCGGGTTGCCGCTGCCGGGGAACACGGAGTCGAGCGCGACCCAGCCGGCCATCCGATGATCGGAGTGGTTGTAGTAACGGTTCTCGAAGAACACCGCGGTCGGGTCGCACGACACGACGGTCTCCGCCTTGACCTCGCGCACCCGCCGGACGACCGCCTCACGGACGGCCGGCGTGTTCTGCAGCTCGCCGTCGTGCGTGGACAGGACGCGGGCCGAGCGCAGGCCGAGGAACGATGCGGCGGCCTCGGTCTCGGCCAGACGGGTTCGTGCGAGCGCAGCCGGCGACAGCGTCGGGTCGCTCGACCCTCGATCGCCGTTGGTCAGGACGAGCAGATGGACCTCGCGGCCGTCGGCCGCCCATCCGGCGAGCGTCCCTCCGGCACAGATCTCCATGTCGTCAGGGTGCGCGAACACGGCGAGGACGGGCCCCGAGCGCGCGGCCGGCTCGTCGGTCATCACGCTGCGGCGCGGTCGAGCACGAACCGTACGAGGGCGCGGACCGGGACGCCCGTCGCGCCCGCCGGGCCGAGATCGTGCGCTCCGTCGTGGAACGCGGGCCCCGCGATGTCGAGGTGCACCCACGGGGTCTCGCCCACGAACTCCGCCAGGAACAGCGCAGCGGTGATCGCCCCGCCGTAGCGCTTGCCGATGTTCTTGACGTCGGCGACCTTCGAGTCGATCAGCGTCCGATAGTCGGACCACAACGGCAGCTGCCAGATCGGTTCGCCCACCTCGGTTCCGGCGGCGACGAGCTCCTGCGTGAGGGCGTCGTCGTTGCCGAAGGCACCGGTGATGTCGGTTCCGAGCGCGACCATGCACGCGCCGGTGAGCGTCGCGGTGTCGATCACGCAGCTCGGCTCCTGCTCGACGAGGAAGGCGAGCGAATCGGCCAGGATCAGGCGGCCCTCGGCGTCGGTGTTGAGCACCTCGCTGGTGGTTCCACCGCGGTGGTGGATCACGTCGCCGGGCTTCTGTGCCGAGCCGCTCGGCATGTTCTCCGACGACGGGATCGCCGCGATCACGTTGATCGTGGGCTTGAGCAAGGCGATCGCGCGCATCGTCGCGAGGATCGACGCCGCGCCGCCCATGTCGCACTTCATCGTCTCCATGCCGGGCCCGTCCTTGAGGGACAGACCGCCGGAGTCGAACGCGACGCCCTTGCCGGTGAGCGCGATCGGCGTGCGCTTGCCGGCGCCGGTGTAGCGGAGCTCGATCATCCGCGGCGGGTTCACGGAGCCCTTGCCCACGCCGATGATCCCGCCGAACCCGCCCTGCGCGAGCTGGTTCTCGTTCCAGATCTTGCAGGTGAGGCCGACCTCCTTGGACATCCGCTGCGCCTCGCGCGCGATCTCCGCCGGCGGCAGGTCGCCGGCCGGCGTGTTCACCAGGTCACGCGCCCACCGGACCGACTCGGCGACGATCGCGCCCGCCTTGGCGCCGGCTTTCGCCGCCTTCGCGTCCCATCGCGGGGCGACAAGCACCGTGCACTCCCGCAGGACCGTCTCGTCCGAGGAGGACTTGTAGCGGTCGAAGCGGTAGCGCCCGAGATCGATGGCCTCGACGGCAGCCTGCACGGCGTCGGCGGCCTGGCGCGCGCCGAAGGCGCGCGCCAGGGTGGTCGCGACCGTCGGGAACCGGCGCGTCGACGCCGCGGCGCGCCCGAGGATGCGCCGCATCGCGGTCACGTCGAGGTCGGCCTTCGCGCCCGCGCCCACGATGAGGACGTTGCCGGCGGCGAAGCGGTCGCCGTCGCGACGGGTGACGAGGAGGTCCTCCCCCTTCTTCCCGGTCAAGCGGGCGGCGGCATACGCGTCGGCGAGCCCGACCTCCTTGAGCCCCGGGCCGAGGTCGCCGTCGGTGAACGCCGGCACGATCAGGAGATCGGCCTTGACCTCACGGGCCGACTCGGTCGACGTGCGGAACCTGGTCACGGATCCCCTCCCTCGCGGGCCGCGAACGCGGCCATCGACGCGGTGGAGTCTAGTGGTGACCGGCGCATGGCACGCTGCTCGATCCGCCGCTCGCGACGCCGCTCGCTACCCTGGGGCGCCATGAAGACGCGCAACGTGACCGACCTCATCTACTTCGACGACGAGACCGCGCGCACCGAGGTGCTGTACGAGACCGAGCAGCTGTTCTCGCAGGTGATCTGTCTCCAGGAGGCGCAGGGGATCGGCCCGGTGACCGACGCCGCGTCGGACGGGCTGCTCGTCGTGCTGTCCGGCGAGGTCTCGGCCCAGATCGGCCGGAACCGCGCCCGGATGAAGCAATGGGTATCGGCGACCGTCCCGGCGGGCGACGAGCTGACGCTCCGCAACGCATCGCCCGACCCGTCGGTGGTGCTATTGGTGCTCGCCCCCCCGCCCGGCTAGCCGTCCGGGCCACGCGCGATGATCGATGCGCGCAGGCCCCGCATCGAGCGACGGAGCAACCACCCGAGCACCGGCGCGTAGGCCGCGCTGAGCAGCCACCCGAGCGCCGGGGTCTCGAGCTCGACCCTCTCACCCCATGTGAAGCGTGTGCCGGCCGGCGTCCGCTCCAGCGTCCACGTGCCGCGTCCGCGCAGCGGCGGGCCGTGCGCGATGATGAGCGCGTTCGGCGGCTCCCAGTCGATCACCTCGATCGTCTCGGTGAACGCCGGGATGCCGAACAACCGTGTGCGCACCCGCAGGGTGACGCCGGTCCCTGCGCGCTGGCTCGACGTGACGACGATCGCGTCGGCGTCGGCCATCCAATCCGCTTGGCGCTCCCAATCGACGAGGACGCGCCAGGCCGCGTCGGGGTCACACGGCAGGTCGATCCAGCGCTCGATCCTCATGCGAGCGAGCCGGCGGCCGCGACGAGCGTCCCGTCGCGCACCAGCTCGACCGCCGCAGCGATGTCGGGGCCGAGCTCACGGTCGTGCTCGACGAACGGCACCCGCGCCCGGATCGCGTCGTGCACCGCGCGCGTCGCGGGTCCCGCCTGCAACGGCGCGCGCAGGTCGAGCGCCTGCGCGGCGCCGAGCGCCTCGAGCGCGACGACGATCTCGGCGTTGTCGACGATCGCCCGCGCGTGCCGCGCCGCGGTCATCCCCATGCTCACGTGATCCTCCTGCCCGGCGCTGGACGGGATCGAGTCCACCGAGGCCGGGTGCGCGAGCGTTTTGCATTCCGACACGAGCGACGCGGCCGTGTACTGGACAAGCATGAATCCGCTGTTGAGCCCGCTCTCCGGCACGAGGAACGGCGGGAGCCCGTTCGATCGCGTCGCGTCCAGCAACCGGTACAGCCGGCGGTCGCTGATCGAGGCGAGCGACACGAGCGACAGCGCGAGCGCGTCGAGCGCGACCGCGACCGGCATCCCGTGGAAGTTGCCGCCGCTACGCACATCGCCGTCGTCGAGCACGATCGGATTGTCCGAGACGGCGTTCGCCTCGATCGCGAGCACCCCCGCGACGTACGCGGCGGTATCCCGCGAGGCACCGTGCACCTGTGGTGTGCAGCGCAACGAATATGCGTCTTGCACGAGATGCGGCGACTCGCGGTGCGACTCGCGGATCGCCGAGTCCGCGAGCAGGCGCCGAAGGTTCGCTGCAGACGCCGCCTGGCCGGGATGCGGGCGGAGCGCCTGCAGGCGTTCGTCGAACGCGGCATCGGTGCCGAGCGACGCCTCGATCGTCATCGCGGCGACGACGTCGGCGGCGCGGAGCAGACGCTCGGCGCGCGCGAGGGCGATGATCCCGATCGCGAGCATCCCTTGGGTCCCGTTCACGAGCGCGAGGCCCTCCTTCGCGCCGAGCTCCAACGGCTCGAGGCCTGCGCGCGACAGCGCGCCGGCCGCCGGTTCCGTTCCGTCGGCGGTCAGGAGCCGGCCGAGGCCGAGGAGCGGAAGCGCGAGGCACGCGAGCGGCGCGAGATCGCCGGAAGCGCCGAGCGATCCCTGCTCGGGCACGGCGGGGATCAGGTCGCGGTTCAGCATCTCGACCATCCGCTCGACGATCTCGACGCGAACGCCGGAGTGACCCAGGGCGAGCACGTGCGCACGGAGCGCGAGCATCGCGCGCGCCTCGACGCGAGACAGGTCGGGGCCGACGGCGGTCGCATGCGACGTGACGATCCCTCGCTGCAGCGTGGCCGCCTGGGACGGATCGATCCGCGTGTCGGCGAGCGCGCCGAACCCCGTGGTGACGCCGTAGACGATCTCGCCGCCGGCGACGGCGCGCTCGATCACGTCACGCGACGCCCGCATGCGGCCGCGCGCGCCGTCGCCGAGGGTGACCGGCGCGCCGAGCGCGACCCGTTCGACCACCTCCAGCGTGAGCGGTTCGCCGAGCGCGACGGGCTGGGTCATCGTCGTCGAAGGCTACCCGCTCCGCCCCGGCCGGGCGTCGCCGTCACGCGAACGTCCGGGCCTCGAGCGGTTCCTCGCGTGTGCCGCCGTCTCCGGGCGCGACCCGGAACACACGGGCGTCCGGACGCGACCGGACCGCCTCGGCGAACGCACCGCCCACCATGTGCACGGCCGCGTAGTCGTCGCACGCGAACCCCGGCGGCAGGCCGCCCGACGCGACCAGCTCGAGCACCGCGGGCCGTCGCGCCGGCTCGCTCCCGTAATGCGGGGTGAACGACCCGGGCACGAAGCCCAGGCCGTCCAGCAGCGGGTCGGCGCGTCCGAGCCGGAACGAGTCCGTCGTACAAGCCTCGAACCAGCAGTTGGCGCCGGCGCTCATCCCGGCCATCACGACGCCGGCGTCGTACGCGGCCCGAAGGGCCCGATCGACGCCGTGCGCCCGCCAGACGGCGAGCATGCTGACGGTGTTGCCGCCGCCGACGTAGATGATGTCCTGCTCCCCGAGGAACGCATCGATGTCGGCGACGTCGCGGTCGAACAGCCACAGGATGCTCGCGTCGAACCCGTGCGCCGGGAACGCCTCCAGGAACCGCTCGGACGCCGGGTGGTCCCCCGAGGCCGTCGGCACGAAGCAGATCCGCGGCCGGCGGGCGTCCGTGAGCTCGAGCACCGCGCGGTCGAGCGCCGGATCCTCCATCATCCAGCCGCCCCCGCCCATCGCCACGACGTGCCTCAACGGTCCCCCTTCCGGGTGCTGTTGCGCCGCCCGCCGGGATGCTAGCGTCACCCCCCGTGAGCGCCCCCCTTCCCCTGGGCGGCAACGCGCATGTGCGCGTCCTGCTGGCAGACGACGAGCCCGCCCTCCGCGACGCGCTGTCGACCCTGCTGGCCCAGGAGCCGTCGCTGGCGCTCGTCGGGGCGGCGGCCGACGCCGACGAAGCCGTGTCGCTCGCCCAGCGGGAACAGCCCGACGTCGCTCTGGTCGACGTCAGCATGCCGGCCGGCGGCGGACCACGCGCCGCCCGCGAGATCGTCCGGAGCTCGCCGCGCACCCGCGTCATCGCGCTGTCGGCGTTCGAAGACCGGGCGACCGTGCTCGAGATGCTCCGCGCCGGCGCCGTCGGCTACCTCGTGAAAGGCGCCGCCGGCGACGAGATCGTCGACTCGATCCACCGGGTGGCCAACGGGCGCGCCAGCGTCTCGGCCGACGTCGTCGACGACATCGTCCTGGAGCTCTCGTCGCAGCTGCGGCGAGAAGAGATCGAGCTGCAGCGGATCCGCACCCGCGCCGCCGAGATCCAGCGCTTCGTCGCCGGCGAGGGCCTCGCGATCCACGTCCAGCCGATCGTCGACCTCACCAGCCGCGAGTCCGTCGGGTTCGAGGCGCTCGCACGGTTCCGGTCGCTCCCGCCGCGACCGCCGAACGAGTGGTTCGCCGAGGCCGCGGCGCTCGAGCTCGGCACCCAGCTCGAGCTCGCGACGATCCAGCGCGCGATCGCCCTGCTTCCCCGCCTGCCGGTGACGGCGTACCTGTCGCTCAACGCGTCGCACCGCACCGTCCGCAGCCCCGAGCTCATCGACCTGCTCAGCGGCAGCGCGGGCAGGCTCGTCGTCGAGATCACCGAGCACGAGCCGGTCGACGACTACGACGAACTCGCCGATTCGCTCCGCCCGCTGCGCGCGCTCGGCGTGAAGATCGCGATCGACGATGCCGGGGCCGGCTACGCGAGCCTGCGGCACACGCTCGCCCTCGCGCCCGACATCGTGAAGGTCGACATCAGCCTCGTCCGCTCGATCGACCTCGATCGAGGCCGCCGCGCCCTCGCGTCCGCGCTGATCTCCTTCGCCGACGAGATGGACATGACGATCGTCGCCGAAGGGATCGAGACGGCGGCCGAGCTCGAGACGCTCCGCGAGCTGGGGGTTCGCTTCGGCCAGGGCTACCACCTGGCCGAGCCCGCCGCGCTCTAGGTTCCGCGGCGGTCGATCGCCCAGGACGAACCGGGCGTCGTCTTGGTGAAGTTCTTCATCTCGGTCGCGATCGCCATGACCTCGGCGAAGTGCGCGAACGTGCGCCGCTGGGTGCTCGCCACGCCGATCGACAGCGAGATCGGCTCGTAGCGCTGCGGTTCGCCTCGCCGGTTGAGCACCTCGATCCATCCGCGCGCGAGATCCTCGTCGTCGTAGTAGCCGGGGACCGATGCGTCGAAGCGTTGCACGATGGTGTCGGCGACCAGGGCCGCGGCCGAGGACCCCACCACGACGACGAAGTCGTCGCCACCCAGGTGTCCGACGAACCCCTCGTCGCCGCCGGTGCCCTCCAGGACGTCCTGCATCATCTGCGCGAGCTCCTGGATCACGGTGTCGCCGCGCGGGAACCCGTAGTGATCGTTGAACGCCTTGAAGCGGTCGACGTCGACGAGCAACAAGGCGAACTCCTCACCGGCGGTCACCCGTCCCTCGATCTCGTCCTGCACCCGGTTGTTGCCCGGCAGACCGGTGAGGGGCGACTCGTCCTTCATCTCGCGCTTGCGGCGAAGGACCCCGCGGACCCGCGCGAGCAGCTCCGGGGTGTCGAACGGCTTCACGATGTAGTCGTCCGCGCCGATCGCGAAGCCCTCGAGCTTGTCGGCGGACAAGCCCCGCGCGGTCAAGATGATCACCGAGATCGTCGCGGTCCGGGGATCTTGCCGCAGCGACCGGGTGAGCTCGAACCCGTCGACGTGGGGCATCATCACGTCGGTGATCACGAGGTCCGGCGGATCTTGGCCGACCTGATCCATCGCCTGTTGCCCGTCGTTGGCGACGCGCACCTGGTAGCCGGCGGCCGCCAGCTCGATCTCCAGGAGCCGGGCGATGAACGGGTCGTCGTCGACGACGAGCAGCTTCTCGCCGCTCGTCTCGGCCCCAGGCTCGACGTCGCTCACCGCACCCCTATCCCCGCTCGGGTCCGACTCGGCCCGCCCGCCCCTGCGCGGACCCCGCCTCGCCGTGCAGACCTGCACCGGCGGATGCCCCTGGAGGGGTCATCGGCCGGAACCGTCCGGCAGCTTACCGTCCTTCCCCCACGCGCCCGAGCAAGCTCGACCTGTTCCTTGCCGCGCGTGGCACGATGAGCGCGACACGGCGATCGCGAGAGGGGCCGAGGGATGCAGGTGTTGGAAACCTTCCTGGATGCGATGGGGAACACCCCGCTGGTCCGGCTGCATACCGTCACACGCGGGCTCGAGCCCACGATCCTCGCGAAGCTCGAGATGCTGAACCCCGGCGGCTCCGTCAAGGACCGGATCGGCATCCGGATGATCGAAGACGCCGAGCGCCGTGGCCTGCTCGGGCCGGGCGGCACGATCGTCGAGCCGACCTCCGGCAACACCGGCCACGGCTTGGCGATCGCCGCCGCCATCCGCGGGTACCGGTGCATCTTCGTGATGCCCGACAAGATGAGCGCCGAGAAGATCGCGCTGTTGCGCGCCTACGGGGCGGAAGTGGTGATCACCCCGACGGCCGTCGCCCGAGAGTCGCCGGAGTCGTACTACTCGGTCGCAGACCGGCTCGCGCGCGAGATCCCCGGCGCGTTCCAGCCCAACCAGTACTTCAACCAGGTGAACCCCGAGACCCACGAGGCGATCACGGGCCCGGAGATCTGGGAGCAGACCCAGGGGCAGATCGACGTGTTCGTTGCCGGCGTCGGGACGGGCGGCACGATCACGGGCGTCGGCCGCTCCCTCAAACGGATGAAGCCCGACATCGTGATCGTGGGCGCGGACACCGAAGGTTCCGTCTACACGGGTGACGACCCACGGCCGTACCTGACCGAGGGGATCGGCGAGGACTTCTTCCCGGAGACGTTCGACCCGAGCGTCGTCGATCGCTGGGTCCGGGTGCCGGACAAGGACGCGTTCCTGATGGCCCGCGCGGTGACGCGGCAAGAAGGGATCCTCGTCGGCGGCTCGGCCGGCTCGGCGGTGTCGGCGGCGCTCACCGTCGCGCGCGACTTCGACGCCGGCACGACGATCGTCGTCCTGCTCCCCGACACCGGCCGGCAGTACCTGTCCAAGATCTACAGCGACGGCTGGATGCGCCAGTACGGGTTCCTCGAGGGACCCGAGACGATCTCGGTCGACCGGGTGCTCGCGGCCAAGGCGGGCCCGCTGCCGCAGTTGATCACGGTGAGCGCGCACGACAAGGTGCGCCAGGCCGTCGACCTGCTCCAGGAACACGGGATCTCGCAGGCGCCGGTGGTGCGCGACCACTCGACCGACGTTGCGCAATTCGTCGGATCGATCCGCGATCGCGAGCTGCTCGAGCGGGTGTTCCGCGACCCCGACGCGCTGCAAGCCGACGTCGCCGAGGTGATGGCGCCCCCGATCCCGACGGTCGAGCGCCACGCGAGCGTTGACGACGCCTTCGCCGAGCTCGAACGGGCACCCGCCGTGCTCGTGAGCGCGGGCGGCGTCGTGATCGGCGTCTTGACGCGAAGCGACCTGCTGGACTTCCTCGCGCACCATCGACAGGCGCCGGCCACCTGAGCGTGCGGTCCCTCGGCGTCGACGTCGGCGGGGAGCACGGCAAGAACCTCGACGTCGTCGTGCTCGACGGCGACCGGCAGGTCGTGGCCGTCGGGTCGCAGATGCCCGTGCGCCGGCTGCGGGGCCTGATCGAGACGTACCGGCCCGAGGTCGTGTGCATCGACGGCCCGCCGGCATGGGCCGCCGCCGGTGGGCGGTCGCGCCTGGCCGAACGCGAGCTGAAGCTCCTCGGGATCCAGGCCTACTACACGCCGGACAAGGCGACCGGGGAGACGAACCCGTTCTACGGATGGATGCGGAACGCGCTCGCCGCGTTCCGCGCCGCCGACCGTGCGGGGTTCCCCACGTACCGCTCGGGTGTGATCCGCGGGACCGCGATCGAGGTGTTCCCGCACGCCTCCGCGACGGTGCTCGCCGGGTGCCTCGCGCCGGCCCGCCCGTCGGCATCGGACAAGCGAGCCTGGCGTGCGGCGATCCTACGCACGCACCACGTGCCGACGGGGCAGCTCACGACGCTCGACCACGTGGACGCGGCCCTGTGTGCGCTGACCGGGTTGATCGGGCTCGCACTCGGCGACCCGTTCGCGCCCGGCGCGCCCGCCGAGGGCCGGATCGTCGTGCCGGCGCGCGTCGTGCCCGCGGCGGGGTACCGTCGGTGCGTGCCGACGCGCGCCGGAGCGACCGAGCCCTTGATCACGTTCTGCGCGTGCGGGTGCGGCGCGCAGGTGCGGCCCGGCCGGGAGTTCCGGCCGGGCCATGACCGGCGCCTGATGGTCCAGTTGGAGCGCGCGGTCGCCGACGGCGACCGCGCGCGGGCGGAGCTTCAACGGCGAGGCTGGACATGACGGCCGACCACCCCTTCGGATCCACCCACCCGGACACGCGCGCGATCCACGTCGGCCAAGATCCAGATGCCGCCTTCGGCGCGGTGTCCGTGCCGATCTATCAGAACTCGACGTTCGCCCAGCCCGACATCGCCGACCCGAAGGTGTGGGACTACGGGCGTTCGGGCAACCCGACGCGGGACGCGTTCGAGCGCGCGCTCGCCTCGCTCGAAGGGGGCGAACGGTGCTTCGCGTTCGCGAGCGGGATGGCCGCCGAGACGACCCTGCTGTTGACGCTGCGGCCCGGTGACCACGTGGTGCTGGCCGACGACGTGTACGGCGGCACGTACCGCCTGCTCACCGAGGTGCTCGGCCCGTGGGGTCTCGGGGTGACGACGTGCGACCTCGCCGACGCCGACGCGCTCGCCGGGTCGATCCGTCCCGAGACCCGGTTCGTGTGGGTCGAGACGCCCTCGAACCCGTTGTTGAAGGTCGTCGACATCGAGGCCGTGGCCGCGCTCGCACACGCATCGGGCGCCAAGGTCGTGGTCGACAACACCTTCGCCTCACCGGCGCTCCAGCAGCCGCTCCGATTGGGGGCCGACGTCGTCGTGCACAGCGTGACGAAGTACATCGGCGGTCATTCCGATCTGATCGGTGGCGCCGTCATCACGAGCGACGCCGGGCTGATCGACGCGGTCGGGTTCCTCGTGAACGCGGTCGGGGCGGTGCCCGGGCCGATGGACGCCTTCCTCGCGCTCCGTGGGCTCCGCACGCTGGGCGTCCGGATGCGCCGGCACAGCGACAACGCCGCGGTGATCGCCGACTACCTCGTCGGCCACGAGATGGTCAACCAGGTGTACTACCCGGGACTCCCCGACCACCCCGGCCACGGGATCGCCGCCGGCCAGATGGCGGCGTTCGGCGGCATGGTCTCGTTCCTGGTCGAGACCGCGGATGAGGCCTCCCGGATCGCGCGCGGCACCCGTCTGTTCGTGTTGGCGGAATCGCTCGGCGGGGTCGAGTCGCTGATCGAGCTGCCCGGGCCGATGACCCACGCGAGCGTCAGCGGATCGGACCTGGAGGTGCCCGCCGAGCTCGTGCGTCTGTCGGTCGGGCTCGAGCATCCCGACGACCTGATCGCCGATCTGGAGCAGGCGTTCGGCTAGCGGACGACCAGCTCGCCCGACGGCGTCGTCAGGCCCACCGAGACGACGCCCGGCTCGCCGTCCGCGAACCGCACCGGAAGCGACGCCGCCGCGGTCCACGTCGCGAACCGCCGGGCGTCACCGGCGATCTCGACCCACGCGACATCGGTGGCCAGCGACCGGTGCACGCCCGGCCGGGCGCCCGGATGCGTGTCCGCGTCGCCGGTCCACTCGATGAAGAACGGAAGGTCCGGCGTGCGGCTCGGGTCGTCGATGCCGGCGCCGCGCCAGGCCACGACGCGACCGTCGGGCATCGCGCGCGATCCCGGCTCCAGCGTGAGTCCGAGCCGTCCGGCGGTCGACGCGATCGCGTCGTCGCCGAGGCACAGCGCGAACCACCCGTCGCCGTCCCGCGTGCGCTCGGCGATCGCGCGACCGAGCACGGTCGTGGCGGCGACCGCGGGATCGACGACCGCGATCAGCTCGAGGTATCGGTCGCCGCCGAGCGAGACGATCCGGTTGCCGGTCCCCCAGCGCGGATGCACCCCGCCCGGCGTCGCGGCGAGGCCGTACGTCTCCTCGAACCGCGCCGCGGCCGCCTCCAGGTCGCCGACCGCGTAGACGACGTGATCGATCCGAAGGCTCACGCCTCGGACGCGCGCTTGAAGTACGCGACGGTCGACACCGCGCCCTGCGGCGTTGGCTGGGCGACGACGGACACGAGCTCCCAGCCGTCCTCACCGAAGGTGTTCAAGATCTCGCCGGGGTTGTGCTCGAGCAACGGCGCCACGAAGTACTCCCACTTGTTCAGCACGCGGTCTCCCTCTCAGTCACTGGCGAACAACTGCTCGCGGACGTGGCGGATGCACACGCCCATGATCACGTCGAGCCCCCCCGCGGTCGCGATCGCGGCCGCCTCGTCGCTGATGATGTCCTCCTGCAGCCACAACACCTTCGCACCGATGGCGACGGCGTCCCGCGCGACGGCGGGCGTGTGTTCGGCGCGACGGAACACGTCCACCACGTCGATCGCGAGGTCGGGCGGAAGGTCGCGGAGCGACGGATAGGCGGGCTCGCCGAGCACTTCGGTCTCGTTCGGGTTCACCGGGACGATCCGGTATCCGTGCGCCTGGAGATAGCGCGCAACCTCGAACGACGGCCGGCCCGCCCGCGAGGACAGGCCGACCACGGCGATCGTGTGCACGTCACCGAGCAGCACCCGGAGCTCCTGCTCCTCAGCGGTCAGGTCGCGGCCCACGGCGCCTCCTTCCGGACGAGCTCGAGGAGCGCATGAACCATGAACCCGGTCGCGCCCCACACGGTCGTGTCTCCGTCCACGTACCACCAGCCGCGCCACGCCATCCCGTTCTCCTCTCGAAGCTCCCGCTGTTCCTCGATCACGGCGAGGCGCCGGAGCGGCACCTGCACGACGCGCGCGATCTCCGCGTCGCTCACCACGAGCGCCGGAAGCTCCTGCACGACGGCGACGAACGGCGTCACGAGGATCCCGCTCACGTACGTGTGGACCGGCGGCAGCGCGCCGAGCACCGCATCGGATGCGACGTCGACCCCGATCTCCTCGCGGGTCTCGCGCAGAGCCGTCGCCATGAGATCCGCGTCGTCCGCGTCCTGCAGACCGCCCGGGAACGACATCTCACCGGCGTGGCGTGACAGCATCGCCGCGCGCTCGGTGAACACGAGCTCCGGCTCGTCGGCACCGGCCAGCAGCGCCAACACGGCGGCGAGCCGGTCGCCGGGGTCGGGTCGCGGCGACGGCGCCGGGTCGAGCGCGGGTGCGAGCGCGTGGGCGAGGTCGGGCATCGGTTCCATCGTACGGAGGGCGGCCGCGCACGTCGGCGCTTTCGGGTACCGTCCGGCTCGATGCCGACCGACCCCGCAGACGCCGCCGCCGCGGCCGTGGACGCCGACGAGGTGCTGGCGCTCGCTCAGGCGTTGATCCAGGCACGATCCGAGAACCCCGGCGCGACGGAGGACGCCGCGGCCGAGGTCGCGACGGGCGTGCTCCTCGGGCTGGGCGCCGCCCCGAGCACGATCCGTGGCGAGGCCGGACGCCCGAGCGTGGTCGCCACGATCGGTGGCGACCACGGCCCGAGCCTCGCATGGAACGGGCACCTCGACACCGTGCCCGCGGGCTCGCCCGACACCTGGTCGGTCGACCCCTTCGAAGGAGCGGTCGTCGACGGACGCCTGATCGGGCGCGGGGCGTGCGACATGAAGGGCCCCGTCGCCGCCGCGCTGGTCGCCGCGGCCGCGGTCGTGCACGCGGGCGTCGAGCTCGCGGGGTCCCTCACCTTCCATCTGGTCGCCGACGAAGAGCTCGCCGGCACGCACGGCACGCAAGTGCTCCGCGACCACGGCCTCCTGACGCAGAGCGCCGCGATCGTCGGCGAGCCGAGCAACCTGGAGGTCGCGCTCGCGGAGCGCGGCGGCGCATGGGTGAC
>Ga0105243_10003194_pt1 | contig 13425 bp, 19 predicted proteins | sample KBSM34metaG_FD_81525 | JGI IMG/M metagenome (GOLD analysis project Ga0105243, IMG submission 81525) | Miscanthus rhizosphere microbial communities from Kellogg Biological Station, Michigan, USA - KBS M3-4 metaG | ecosystem: Host-associated > Plants > Roots > Rhizosphere > Soil | place...
ATGACGGCCTCGATCTCGGCCGCGCGATCATCGAGCGTGCGAACTTGCGGGACCGGGTCCGACAGACCCACCCCGGCCTTATCGAATAGGAGCACCCGACAGAACGTGGAGAGCTGCTCCATGAAGGCCTGAAATTCGGGCAGGGTCCAAAACAGCTCGACGTGGCTGACGAAGGACCCGGCGAAGACGAGCTCGACCGGCCCGTCGCCAAACACCTGATACGCCAGGCTGAGATCGCCGCACGATGCGTACGACGTTTCCGCCACGCGCTTAAGCGTATCGATGCCTGGCGCGACGACTTCGGACTTTGCGCAGTTGTCGCCGCCACTGCAGATATTGCTCCAAAGTTTGGGCGCGGGTCTTGAAACGACGTGGGATTTAGGCGGCGACCTCCCATGGGGGTCGATGCAGCCAACGCATACGCGCCGATGCGAGACCGCACTTGTTGATGGCCTTATGCATCGGCCAGAAAATGCACTCTGACCTGCATGTTGTGTGGAGCTGCCGGGAATCGAATCCAGCGCATATATCGGCTTGACCTGCGAAGTTACCGAGGCTGACGACGCGAAAGCACGCGAAACGACGCCAAATTTCCTGAGGAAACGCCCGGCGTGCTGATGCCATCAACATGGAACCCTCGAAATCGAGGCCGGTGCCTGTCGTAACTGGCACATCAATACCGAACAGTCCGACACTGGCACATCGAGTGGCACCCCGAGCCCTGTCCCCATGGCGGCCGCCCAATTCTCCGAGTTCGCCGCCTCCATTTACTAAGCAGATCTAATGTTTCGTATAGGCTCGACACAAACTTGTTTCGCCGAGCGAAAGGACTCCGATGGCTAGAAGCGACGATGACACCTGGGACATCAACGAGAGCGTCGGCGCGACCGCCTTGGGGGTCGCCGGAGGGCGGGCGGCCGAGACAAACAGCGCCGATCCGCTGATCAATGACCCATTCGCGCAATTGTTCCTCGATGCGGCCGGCGACAGCATCTGGCGGATGTATCAGGACGGCGAATTGCCGTCCGAAATGGTCGATCTCGATCCGCAATTCGCAGACCGCATGCAGGCAATGCTGGGCTACACGGCATGCCGGACGAAGTTCTTCGACGAATACTTTCTCGTCTCGGCCGACGACGGGATCCGGCAGTCCGTGATCCTCGCCGCCGGCCTGGACGCACGCGCGTGGCGACTCGCCTGGCCTGCTGGCTGCGTGGTCTACGAGGTCGACCAGCCCAAAGTGCTGGCGTTCAAAACCGCCACTTTGGAATCACATCAGGCCACCCCGATCGCGTCCCACATCAGTGTCGGCATTGATTTGCGCCAGGACTGGCCAACAGCGTTGGTGGAGTGTGGGTTTGACCCGTCGGCCCCGACGGCGTGGTCGGCGGAGGGACTGTTGCCCTATTTGACAGCAGAGGCACAGGACCTGCTTTTCGACCGTGTTCAGTCGCTCAGCGCCGCCGGGAGCCGGGTCGCCGTGGAGGCCTTCACAAACGAATTCTTCAGCCAAGACAGCTTCGCGCGCCGGGAAGAGCAGATGGATCGGTATCGGGAGGTGGCGGTCAAGCTGGGCGGCAAGGACATCGGCGAGTCCGGCGACCTGCTGTACGAGGGAGAGCGGACGGAGGTCGCCGACTGGCTACGCGCCTATGGCTGGGCTATCACCACCGAGACGAACGCACACGACTTGATGGCCGCCAGCAACCGGGCCGTCCCACCCGGCATCGATAACGCAGTCCCGGAAAGTGTGTTCGTCGAAGGGCGGCTTGGCTGACCATCCCGTCAGTCCAGTGCCTACACAACAGCAGTGCGTGAGTGAGATGTCCACCGGTGCAGGCGGTACTGCCAACGAAAGAGGGACACCCGCATTCGGGTGCCCCTTGGTGTGGGTGTGTGGTTACCGCTGCGGGACGTTGGCATGCGGCTGGATGTCAACGACCCACGCGTGGTGGCCGAAGTCGGTCGGGATGTTGATCGCCGAGGCCACGATGACCGGCGTTTTGACGGCCGTGGCGGCTTGGGCGGGGGCGGCGAGGCCGAGGATGGCGGCTGTGAGCCCGCTGGCGACGACGGCGGCAAATCCGAACTTGTTCATTGTGGTGCCTTCTTCTTTTTATCTTCTGTTGTGTTTGAGCCTTTGGCGCGAACTCGCGGTTCGGAGGCTGTGTCGGCCAGTGGCGATGGCTTGCCGGTCTAACTACTTAAACGCTGAGGTCAGAGCATTTATTCCGGTGGCAATATCTGATCGCTATTTGGCAGAAACCAGCCAACGGTAGCGCCGCTCTGCACCCAAGGACCCTGCGACAGGCAGGCGGCTAAGCGTCCTCGAGCGCTTCGCCGAGCTCCTGGGCCACCCGACGAACTCAACCTGGGAATTCGCAGTGGAGTCAATATCTCCCGGCGGCAGAGGAGGACCGAATTCCGTTTGGCCCGGGGTGAATTGACCGCCGAGCACGACTAACACGCCGGCAAGGCGCGACTCGCCCTGGTTCCGGCGCGCTTTGTGCGATCGCAGTTCTCGAACGACCCCGGATCTTGCCGCCCCAAGCGAAGGCAATCGCTGGTCGTCTCGCCGACGACGAAACCCACGACCGGGTGCGAGGTTTGGCTCGACCGATGCGGGGTATTTCGCTGCTTGCGAGTTGCAGTCGCCCAGCGAGTCGGGCTGACTCTGCTCTACGACTAGAGCTAGCTGGTCGGCAGGCGTTCCCATCGCCATCCGGGCGCTCTGAACAATTCCGCACCGAACACCTATCGAACGCTTTGCGGCGTGTCGATTGATGTCAACAGGAGGCTTAAATGTCTGAGCACGAAAAGGCCGAACAGGCACGGAAGGGCTTGATCGACTCGATCAAGGGAAAGGCGAAGGAAATCATCGGCGCGGTGACCGGCAACGACTCGCTGACCGCCGAGGGACAGCTCGAGCAGACCCAGGCCCAGCAGCGCAAGGAGGCGAACAGCGTCGAAGCCGTTGCCGATGCCGAGGCGGCGCAGGCCCGTGCCGAGAGAACGGGTGCCCGGGTCGACGGCGCCCACGAGCGGTTTGCGGTGAACGCCGAGACCGCAGCCGTGCAGAACTCGGTGCGAGAGCAGCAGTCCGCTCAGAAGCGCGCGGCTGAGCAGGCTGCCGGACTGGGCGCTGCCCGAGCGGAGACGCGGGCCGAGCTCGACGCGCAGCGCGAGGCACAGCGGGCGAAAGCCGAGGAGCGCGAGGAGATCAGCGCCGCAACCGAGCAAGCCGTCGATGCCGCGGCAGAACATCAGAGCTCGGTGCGGGCGGCTAGCGCGGCCCAGGCAGAGGCCGACCGCATCAGGCGGCAGGCCGACAAATTGTCCGACGAAGCCGACCTGCCCTGAGCGCCGGCCAGAGAGATAGGAGTCTTGATGAAGGTCGCCGAAGTCCCGTTTGTGGTATTGCGTTTTCAGTATCAGATCGCCCGGTTGCCGCTTCAGCTGATCGAAGATCAGGTGGCGGCTCGGCTGCGTTCAGAAGGGCCGGCACGGCTGTTATATGAACGTTCCTTTGGAGCGCTCGACGCGACCGTCGGCAAGCTCCTGGGTGATCCGCAGCTCGAGAAGCGTGGCGCAGCGCTTGTCGAGCGCAGTAACGCGCTCAGCAAGGCCGCCAAGATTGACGCGACCGCCACCCTGAACCGACAGCAGGCCGACGCCAAACTGGCGGCCACGCACGATCAAGTGGTGACGGATATCAATGAGGCGCGCGACGCGGCAGAGCAACAAGCGGTCGAAGCGCGCACCAAAGCCGAGCAGCGCAAACGCGCGGCTGACGAGACGTCTGAAAAGCGCACCGTTGCCGCCAAGAAGCAGGCCGACGAAGCGGCGGCTCAACGCAACAAAGCAGCGCAGGCAGCCAAGCGCCAGCAAGAGGCGAAAATCGGAGCGGCCGAGCAGCGGGCCACCAAAGCCGCCGAGTCCAAGCTCGACGACGCCCAAGCGAAACGCAGCGAGGCTGCAAGCAGGCGCGCGCAGGCCGACCGGGTCGAGGAGCTGGCCAACATCGAGAAGCAGAAGCGGCGTTCCGATCGCGTCAACAACAGCTGACGACTGGGGGTGACGGCCCATGGAGCACGGAAAAGGCTTGCACAGCAGCACGTCTGTGTGGGCGTTTTCCGCCAGCGCCTCATGCCCGGTTGTTGGTCCGCAGTGGCACGCACAGGGTCGACCGCCGGGCTTATCGTAAGTGCAAGACCGATGATCGCTCTTCCGCCAGCGGCGAGCATCGCGGCGGAGTCAACCTCACCGCCTCGACCAGCCGCTGGGTTTCGGTACGGACGTCGAGGCTCACGGGCGATCAACCCTGATCTTCAAAGGCGACCAGCCAGCCCTGCATCGGCCACCGGCGCCACAGCTCGTAAAAGATAGCAGCGTTGCACACGATGTCGTCGAGATGCTGGAAGGCGAGTAAGCGTGAGACATGCATCTGCGAACAGCCGATGCGGTTCGCGATTTCGGTCTGTGTCATGTTGTCGAAGAACCGAAGCGCCTAGATGGTTTGTTCACGCTCGGGCAGCGGGGCGATCAGGGGCTGCACCGTGTGAATATCGAGCACCTTATCGAGGTTGTCGTCGAGCGCGCCGAAAGTCTCAGCGAGGGTTTGGTGTTCGTCGTTTCGACCGAACTGCATGTCGGTTGACAGTGTCGTGTAGTTACTGCTGGCGATTGTCGCATCGACCACCGACTCACGGTCGATACCGAGATGATTGTCAATCTCGGTGGCCGTGGAGCGCGACCGATGCGTTGTGATAGCTCTGCGCGAGCCCGACTCAACTGGTTTTGACGGTCTTTCAAGCGGCGCGGCACCTTGACCGCCCAGCCGAAATCCCGAAAGTGCCGGCGTACCTCGCCCATGATCGTGGGCACGGCGAACGCGACAAAGTCCGAGCCGCTACCGACGTCGAAACGGTCGACCGCGAACTAAACCGACTCGCGCGGCCTGTACGAGATCGTCAAGCGATTCGCCGCGGTTCCGGAACCGGCGTGCGATGTGATCAGCCAGCGGCAGAGTCCGTTCAATGATTACCTCGTTGACGACGAAAGGCCACCGACCCCTCGTCGAGACTTCGAAGGCGACGGAACATCTCGGCCACTTCGGCATACTCAGAACGCGACGTAGCCACCACGAAAACCCTACCGTTCCGCTGTTATGGAATCACGCGGCTTGGACTGAACCCGTGCTCGTCTGTACCCCACCGATGGCAACCCAAACGTCAGAGGGCCTGGGGGCTAGCTGTCGCCCCGGCTGCAGCCGACCAGCATGCGGTCGCCGACCCCATCTGCCAGCGATTCAGGCGCACACCCGCACCTTTGCGGTGAGAAGCAACTGGTCGGATCCTGACTGGTGCGGCCGGTTCTCGTCGTAGCGCATGCCACGGATATCTTTCTGCAGTTGATCTGCCATTGCGCGTAGCTTGACGTTTGTATCCTGGGAGCGGCACTTCAACGGTTCAACGGCTGCGTCGGCATCGACGCAGTGGACGAAACACGAACACGTTCATCTGTTCAATGACTGCGCGGTTCTCGGCGACTGCGGCGCTGAGCGCCGCTTGCTGGGCTGGACTCGAGGGCGTCATGTCGATGTCCTGCTCGCCGGTAACGGTGTGTGCCGCGACTACGCCCACCCAGTTGTCACATTGCTGCGGGCGGTCAACGTACCGGAACGCCTAGTAGCGGTCTACGCGCCTGTCGCCGATGGACTTCCACGCAGTGGCCGAGGCGTTCGTCGACGCGGCTTGGAGGGTGGTCGATGCGACGTGCGTGGCGCCACGGCAGACGCTAGTACGGATCGCCACGGGACGCGACGCCGCCGACACCACCTTCCTGGACAACCACAAAAGTGCCATCGCCTTGAACAACATGACTGTCACCGCCACTTCCGATGGCGACCTGCCCAAAGACTCAGTGGACCAACTAGTTTCGATCCAGTAGCGAGGTTAGGCAGTCCGTTCGGCGTCCTTATACCGGTACAAAGTGGCACTGCTTACGCCAGGTACTTCGCGATGTCCTTGACGACGCGGATGCGCATCAGCCGCAATACGCTTCGCCGTGGCGTGGAGTCACGATTGGTGCCTGTCTTTCTCGCCACGGTCATCGAAGGTGACGTCGATGCGCTGGAATCCTTTAGCGCGTTGAGCTTTGGCCTGCCCGGTATAGGTCTTGCGGTCAGCGCGGGTCAATTCGACATTGTCGGTGAAGGGAGTCAGCAGGGCACGCGGGTGGAGGCGATCGGCGGCCACCACGTTGGCTTGGGCGCACAGCAGCAATGTCGTGGCGATCAGATACAGGAAGGCCAACAAACCGAGCACCAGAGCAAACACACTATTGGTCGCACTCGACGACTTGACCACCTGCGATACGTAGATCGCGCCGAACCACTGCAGCAGCTGCCAGATGATCGCTGCCGCCAGTGCACCGGGAGCCACCTGACGGTAAGTGAGGTCCCGGGTCGTAGCGACCCGGAATGCGACCAGACATACGCCCGCATTGATCAGCACCGACAGCGCCACGATGCCCGCTTTGCCGACTATCCCGAACGATTCCGACGCGCGACCGATCGCAGCTAGGACGGTGGTGACGATGAGCGCGGAGCCGAGGATGAGGAGCAACAGAAAGCTTCGGATACGCGCCCGGATGGGGTCCGGCCGGTCGTTGCGCGGCACAGCCCACAACGTATCCATGGCGTTCTGTACCGCCTGGCCAACGCCGAGACCTCCATACAGCGCCCCTACGATGCCGACGACGACCCCGAAAGCCCCACCGCTCAGACCTTGGGGCTGACCGAGTTGGTCACCGATAACGGGGAATTGGGCGACCGCCGACTGCACAATCTGCTCCTGCATCTCGGGGTGGCCCACCAGAACCACTCCTAATACGGTGGTCAACAGCAGCAAGGCGGGGAATAGCGACACGAATGCGTAATAAGTGATCAGCGCGGCAAGGTAGCTCCCTTGATCATCTACGTACTTGTAGATAACCGCGATGAGGAAACCGGCGCTGCGGCTTCGCCGCTGTAAGCTATCCAGCCAACTGACCATAAGGGGACTCCGCTGCCAGATGCGGAAAAGCCCGCACGCTGCAGAGATACCCAGACTGTCCAGGCGCAAATCAATACAGGCGTTGGGTGCAGCCGCGTTCTCACGGTCAGTGAAAGCGTGCCCGGCCGCATCAAGATGTCAGCCGAACGGTTGGCGATGATGTCGGCCGACATCCGCGGTCAGCTACTGGCGCTGCAACGCGGTGCCCCGGATGGTGCAAGCATTCAAATCAGTGTCGGATACTTGATATATCATCCCGATCGTGAGTGCGAGGTAGGCGAAATCGACTCCGCTCGAACCTTTTAGGTAATACAGGCGCGCGGAACGCAACGTGGAGACAGTGTGTACGACGAGCCACGCCGCGCCGACGCTGCCGATCCGACCGCAGCGGCAACTTCAGCCTCACCGGCCGCCTTTGATGCTGCTGACAAGAGGTACCCAACGGCCACCAGACTGGCCTCGCCCGCCGAGATCACGATCGCATCGGTCGGCGCAATGCGGTGCGCTACGTACGGACACCAGCACCGGTGTGGGCCGCGCAGCAGCCCTCCTGCAGCGTGACTAGGTGAAGCGCGTACTCATCCGAATTCACGCATCTTGCAGAGCGCCGTCGCGAACTGGCTCGCAGGCCGCTGCAATCGGAATCACCAGCGCGACAGCCAAGTTCGAGGATCATCGATGCGGTCGCCTCGCCGTCGAGAGTCAAAGACGGCGCTCAGGGACCGCCTCGCCAGTGTTCGATGCGGTGATGGTCAGGAGTGAAGCCGTGCTTCACACCCCACAGGACGGCCTGGGTCCGGCTGCCAACTCCGATCTTGCGGTAATCGGTGCGGATGTAAGACTTCACCGTATTAGGGCTGAGATATGTCAGCGCCGCGACCTCGGCATTGCTTCTGCCCTGGGTGATGAGGGCCAGAATCTCCGACTCACGATCGCTGAGGCCCTCGCCTCGGCCGGGCCAATCAAGTCCTACGGCGCTGCGCCCGCGGCGGAACATCACTTATGACCGCCTGTCCGGCATGAACTGCCTCCAGTGCGGCTACCAACTCTCGCGCAGGGCAACGTCTTCGATAGGTAGCCGTGCGCTCCCTGCTGCTGGGCACTGCGGATAAGGTCCGGGTAGAAAGTTCCAGGTGTACACCACGACTCGGCGTGCACGCGGATTGGCGACCAGAACGGCGATTGCTTCGTGATCCGATTCTGGTTGGGCGAACGAGTCATACAGAACGATGTCGACGTCCTCGACAGCAGTATTCGAGTCCAGTTCGGCGACAACCACGCGGTCTCGGTACTGGTTGAACATTTGGCCACGCCCATCAGCACCACGTCGTAGCCGTCCACCAGCGCCACGGTGATCGGTTTGTTCGCACGGGAGGCCGTGCATCTCAAACTACCTACCTAAGGGTGTAACAACCCCCTCCCTAGGGGTGTTGACTGTAGTCGGCGCGAGCAACCGCTCGGCTTGTCCGACCTCCACGCACCTGGCGACGGGACTCGGAAGGGCTCACAGCCATGGTCATTCTCGGAATGATCAAAAAGGGGGTTCTACAATGGTCGATCATTCTGCCGAACCAACCATCGTCGCCGTATCCTCACACCAACAAAACGGCTTCGAGGTGCGGGAAAGCTGGAGCGACCGGCTCGTGGTGTTGTCCGTGTGTGATGTGGTCGACATGCTCAGCGCGCCACGAATGTCCGAGGCGATCTGTGACGCGCTAGGCAAGGCGCCGGCGGGGCTCATTGTTGACCTCACCGGAGTGCATTTCCTTGCCTCCGTTGGAATGAGCGTTCTGGTGGCAGCGCAGCAGGCGGCTGATGCGATGTTAGTGCGATTCGGGATCGTCGCCGAAGGGCCCGCCACCAGCAGGCCGCTCAGGCTACTCGGAATTGACGCCATCCTGGCGCTTTATCCAACACTCGACGACGCGTTGCGCGATCTTCGCTGAGGCTTCAGCCACGTTCGTCCAGGACCGCCCGATATCGATTCGGATCATGGCCGACAAACACGCCCAACCATCCACCAACGGTCGGAATGGCACCGCCGAAAAGAGGAGCTCGGGACATCAGCTGGATGCGCATCTTGACCGCTTGATGACGAACCAACTCGTACTCAATCGCCTTTATTGCCTTCCCAATTCGCTGATCACGAGAGTCGAGATCGGTCAGAACAACACCGTCGCGTACTGGTTGAACGTAAGGCCACACCCAGCCGCACCATGTCGTAGTCGTGCACACCAGCGCCACGGGGATTGCACAGTAACTGCGATGCCCAGATTACCCCTAGTGGTGTAGCGAAACAGAAAGGCCCGCAGCCATGATCGTCCTTGGAATCATCTTGCTCATTGCCGGATTCCTCCTCAAGATTTCGATTCTGTGGACCATCGGCATCCTCCTGCTCGTCATCGGCGTTGTTCTCGCGATCCTGGGTTCAGTGGGACGCCCTGTGGGCGACCGGCGCCACTGCTTCTAATGACCAGTCCTGTGGCGAGTCGGCTACCACGGCGACCCACTCGGCTTCACTCCACCGGAGTTCTACGAGTTCGGTCACCGCGTCGATGACATCCGGCGACCTTTTGCTATGCACGAGATCAGCCGACGCGACAACTACGCCGCGGCGTCCACACATCGGGCTATGTGCTGGAAAAGACATCCGCGACTGGATCACCGATTGGAACGAAAACCCAATACCCTTCCTGGACCAATTCCACGGACGAAATCCGCGGGTGGTCGTAGCGCACCTCCGATCTGCTGTGACCCGCCCAGCTAGCCTCGATCGCTTCGGGACAGACGTATCCATCGGTATCCCCAGCCGTTCAGCGTGAGGTCTGTCAGCTTCTCGGTCGGTGCGGCGTACGGGCCGTCTACGAACAGGTCGTACGGGTTGCCGTTCATACCCGGCTGCGCGCCGATATCCACCGTGACCGTGGTGTCGGCCAGATTGTGCAGCAGCAAGATCGACCCGGCGGCCGCGTCGAATCGGTGTGCCACCACCGAGCGCGGCAGCGGGGCGTCGATGACCGAGCAGGTACCGGTCCCGATCTCCGGCGCGGTACGCAGGGTGTGTATCAGGTTCTCGAACCAGCGCAGCAGCGAATTCGGGTCTTGTTGCTGCGCGCGGACGTTGACCTTCTTTGCGCCAAACCGACCCCTCGTGGCAACGGGTCGGAAGAGAGCGTCTGGCGCCGCTGGACTGAAGCCGGCATTGGGTGTGTCGTCCCACTGCATAGGCGTTCGGATCGCCTCGCGCCCGTCAAGGCTCAGGTCCTCGCCCATCCCGATCTCCTCGCCGTACCGCAGCGCCGGGGTGCCCGGCAGCGAGAACTGTAGGGCGTACGCGAGCTCGATCCGGCGGCGATCACCCCGCAGCATCGGCGCCAGCCGGCGACGAATGCCGCGGCCGTACAACCGCATTTCGGGGCGTGGCGCGAAGGCGCGGAAGACGTCACCGCGCTGTTCGTCGGTGAGTCGGCTCAGGTCGAGCTCATCGTGGTTGCGGAGGAAGCTGACCCACTGCCCACCTTCGGGCAGCCGCACTGCCGTGGTCAGAGCTTCGATGAGCGGCTCCGCGTCGCTGCGAGCCAGAGCCAGCCAGACGCGTGGGTTGAGCAGGAAGTCGAACATCATCTGCGCCCGGTCGCTCGGGCCGTCGGACCGGCTGCCGACGAAAGTGCTGACGTCGCTCGGGGGCACATTGGCCTCGCAGAGCAGCACCGAGTCGCCGCGCAGCCATTGGGTCTCTTGGCGCCAGGAGTCCATGATCGAAAAGTCCTTCGGCCCGGGATCGACGCCGGGCGACACCTGCTCGAGGACGAACGGCGCGGCGTCGATGCGGAAGCCGGCCGCGCCCACCTGCAGCCAGAAGCTCATGACCTTGGCCATCTCCGCCCGTACGGCAGGATTGGCCCAGTTGAGATCGGGCTGGAAGCCATAGAAGCGGTGGAAATACCACGCCTGCGCCTGCTCGTCGAAGGTCCAGGTCTCGCTCTGCTCGCCCGGGAAGACGGTGCCTTGGTGCCGGTCCGGAGGCTCCTCGGCGCTCCAGACATACCAATCCCGGTACGGCGAATCAGGGCTGCTCTGGGCCGACTTGAACCAGGGATGCTCGTCGGAGGTGTGGTTGACGACCAGGTCGAGGACGAGCCGGATGCCTCGCTCTTGGGCTTCGCGGGCCAGCTCGGCGAAGTCACCAAGACTGCCCAGCGCCGGGTGGATGCCGTAGTAGTCGCTGATGTCGTAGCCGTTGTCCCGCCACGGACTGGGGTGGATGGGATTCAACCACAAGCATGAGACGCCCAATCGGGAAAGGTAGTCGAGGCGACTGATCAATCCCCGCAGGTCGCCGCGGCCGTCACCGTCAGAGTCTTGGAACGAGGACACGTCGACGCTGTAAATGACGGCCTCCTGATACCACCTGTTGATCACGATCTCCTAGCGTTCCGGCCGACCGCTGCGGTGAGACCTGCACCTGCCGCTGCCGCGGCGCCCAGCAGGGCCTTGTGGTGCTGAGATAAAAAGACCTGGGCGCTCCGAGGCTTGGCCCTTTGGTCGAACCCACCATGGGCGCCAAAGTCGTGGCCCCCCGTGCCGTCCGCCGGCTCCCACAGGTTTGCCGGCTGATCGGGATCCTTGGGCCGCCCGGTCTGCTGTGCCTTGAACCCAGTCCGCGCCAGATAGCGATCCAGCAAACCAGGCAAAACGGCGTTCATGATCAGCGTGGCGGCCGTGCTCGCGCCAACCCAATACTCACGTCGATTCGGATGATCTGCCGCGTACAAGACCGCGCGAGCGGCGACCTCAGGTTGGTAGATCGGCGGCACCGGCTGCGCGCGCGCGGGCAGCCGGGACAGCACCCACGAGAATTGCGGAGTGTTCACCGCCGGCAGCTGCACCATCGTCACCTGGACATGGCTTTGATCATGCAACAACTCGCAGCGCAGCGACTCATGGAAACCTTGCAGTGCATGTTTTGCGCCGCAGTACGCGGTCTGAAGCGGAATCCCGCGGTACGCCAGCGTCGAGCCGACTTGCACGATGGTCCCCGCGTCGCGCTCGCGCATCCTGCGCAGCACCGCCATGGTGGCGTACACCGCGCCGAGATAGGTCACCTCGGTGACCCGCTTAAACTCCGCAGGGCTGATCTCAGCAAAGCGAGCAAAGATCGAGGTGAACGCTGAGTTGACCCAGATGTCGATGGGGCCAAGCTCGTTCTCGATGCGCGCGACCGCTGCCTCGATCTGGAAGGGGTCGGCGACATCGACAGGCACCACCATCGGGGTTGCTCCCGCTACCGTCACCTCAGCCGCGGCCGCAGCCAGCCCGACCTCGCCACGAGCCAACATCGCGATCGAGTCCCCTCGCTTGGCGAACTCGCGTACCACTGCCCGGCCAACACCGCCGCTAGCGCCAGTCACGGCGACCACGCGGCCATGTACCTCCCCATTGCTCATGCCTACGCAGTACCCAATGGCAATCAGTCGAAATCCCGTTACGCACAACAGCACCCAGAACCAGGTATTAGTTAGATTGGTCCGCGCGTGCAGCGACTTGAAGTCAAAGTCGCGCTGGTACTACCCCGGCACATCCACCAGCGTCGTCGCGCCCGCTGTCGCGGAGCGCGACAGATCGGGAGGACCAGCGAGACGATCGACTCATCGCCGCCGCCGACGCCACCACGCCGCACATCAGAGGAAGCGCCCAGGCGCGCATCGTCAACTTCCGCGCCGGGCATCTGCTCTTCGGCGTCCTCGACACGGACACCCCCGGTGACACCGTGTTCTTCGCCCGCGGTGCCCGCGGCTACACCCTCACCGCGATCGCAAGTAGCCGAGTGGACGGTCGGGATCGGCGACGACAAGAACCTCCGCGCTTCGCCGGGCTCGACGATGCGCTCGACCACATCCTCACCGAGCTCGACCCGGCACCCACCGCCTGAGCCAACACCGCAGTCGGGCCGGGGGCCAGTGCGCCTGCGCGGAGCCGGCCCACCGCCTGAGGCGTAAAGGGTTGCGCTCGGCGCCCGATGACCGGCCCCGGCGGCCATCATCCGTGGCCCTTACCCTTATTTACACACGACGTCTGGAACACCGACCAGGTCAGCGCGCGGTTGTTGCCCGATGACTAGCCAATCCTCGCCGAGCGCGGCCAGCCGCCTATCCTCGTCAACTGCATCGATGTCGTGGAAACCTGGGTTGTAGCGCACGCGGCGCCGGAGGTGCCACCGAAAATTCACGCCGTATCGCGTAGGCTCCTGCGGTGATCGCCAACGATCTGGGCTGGCTCGATGCGGTTGCCCTGCGGGATCTGGTCGCCGACGGTGAGATCACGCCGGCCGAGCTCGCGGATAGCGCGATTGCCCGCATCGACGTCGCCA
>Ga0105243_10003196_pt1 | contig 13424 bp, 8 predicted proteins | sample KBSM34metaG_FD_81525 | JGI IMG/M metagenome (GOLD analysis project Ga0105243, IMG submission 81525) | Miscanthus rhizosphere microbial communities from Kellogg Biological Station, Michigan, USA - KBS M3-4 metaG | ecosystem: Host-associated > Plants > Roots > Rhizosphere > Soil | place: Michigan...
AGACGGGATTCGCGCACCGCGCTGCCGGGGTACGTTCCGGACTCCGAAGTAGGCGACCGCACACTTGACGCCGCCGAGGGCGCCGCTCAAGGTGACAGTGTGTCTGCGGTCGATACGTCTTCGTTCGGCGCCCGACCGCGCGAGGGGACCCATGCTGTCCCACCCCTGCCGACCTGGATCGCACTCTCGTGTTGCGCCGCGGTCCTGGGCTTTCTCGGGCTCATCGTGGTCGCGCACGAGGTGCTCGACAAGCCGCTGCTCGTGTTCATCGTCGAGCCGGCCTCGATCGGCACGAACATCTGGTACGCGGGCGTACTGTCGACGACAGGTGGGCTGCTCTGGTGGACGGCCGCGAGCGTCTCGTACGTCACCGCGTGGATCTCCCGCGTCACACGCGTCGGCTCTGCCGGCCTCTGGCTCGGGCTCGCGGTGCTGACCACCGTCCTGGCGATGGACGACCTCTACCAAGGCCACGAGATCTTCTATCGCGTGTATCTCCACCTGCCCGAGGAAGTGAGCGGCGCGATCTACGCCGTGGTAGCCGTCACCCTCGCAATCGTCTACCGGTCGTATCTCCGTACGCTGCCTTGGAGGATCGCGATCGTCGCGCTCGTGTTCTTCTCGGTCTCGGAGGCGCTCGACTTCTTGTACCCGCAAGGGGACACGGAGTACGAGCTCCTGCTCGAGGACGGCACGAAGTTCGCCGGCATCGCGGCATGGGCGCTGTTCGTCGTGTGGGGAAGCCAGGCCGTGCTCCTGCACGGCACTCGCCGGCGCGACGACGGGTCTCTCGAGACGGCCTAGGGCTTCCCTCCATAGCGGCGTGCGCGTCGGCTCTCCCGGGCCCGCGCGCGCCAGCGGCTCTTCAGCTCACGCTGGATCCGGCGACTGCTACGCGCCTCGATCGCCCGCAGCTCGCGCTGCAGCTTCAGGTAGTTCTGCCAGCGATCAGCGTCGAGCTTGCCGGTCTCGAGCGCCACCCGCACGGCGCAGTCGGGCTCGCTCGAGTGGGCGCAGTCGTTGAAGCGGCACTGCGCAGCGAGCTCGGCGATGTCGGCGAAGGCGCTGTCGAGATCGCCCTCCCAGATTTGAAGCTCCCGCAGCCCCGGCGTGTCGATGAGGATGGCTCCGCCGGGCATCATCAGCAGCTGCCGGTGACGGGTCGTGTGGCGGCCCCGACCGTCGTTTCGCAGGTCCCCTGTGTCCATCACCGTGCGCCCGGCGAGCCGGTTCGCGAGGGTCGACTTTCCCGTTCCGGACGAGCCGAGAAGGACGAAGGTCGTCGCGGGCCGGAGGAGCGCCCGCAGCTCGTCGAGCCCCTCACCGGTGACGTTGCTCACCGCGTGGACGGGCACGCCGACGGCGACCGCCTCCGCCTCGACGAGTTTCCCCGGGTCGTCGAGGACGTCGAGCTTCGTGAGCACGATGAGCGGGTCCGCCCCGCTGTCCCACGCCGCGGTGAGGTACCGCTCGAGACGGCGGGCGTTGAAGTCGGCGTCGAGGCCGGTGACCAGCACAACCGTGTCGACGTTCGCGACGAGGATGTGCTCCTCCGCTTTCAGCCACGGCGTCTTGCGCGAGACCTTCGTGCGACGTGGGAGAAGCGCCTCGATCGCGTCGCGCTCTCCGGGCGCGTCGCAGACGACGACCCAGTCGCCGACCGCGGGCATGCCGCCCCAGATCTCGTCGTCTCGCAGACGACCACGCGCATGGGCGAGCCGGTCGCCCAGCTCGGAACGGACGTAGTAGCCGCCCCGGTGCTCCGCGACGACACGAGCGGGTCGAAAGCCGCGCTCTCTATGTGGTGTGAAGGCCGCCTCGAGCTCGTCGGTCCAGCCCAGAGCGGCCAGGGTTCCATCGGACAACGCAAAGCTCCTTCACTCGGATGGTGAACCGGGCCGCGGCTCGAGCCGCGTGACATGGAGCTAGGCGCAGGTGTCGAGCCGAAGAGAGATGCGGTATGCGACTTTCATGGACATCTCCTTTCGCTCGACGACGGGAACCGGGGAAGCGTAGGGTCCGCGCGCGCCCGTGTCCAGCGACAAGCCCGAGATCACTGAGGTCGTAAATGCGCAGATGCCGTTCGGCGCGACGCTCGGAATCCGTACGTACGGTGACGCGGACGAGGTGGATGCGGCGCTCGACTGGGCACCGGAGCTGTGCACCGCCGCCGGCGTGCTGCACGGAGGCGTGCTCATGTCCCTCGCCGACGCGGCAGGCGGCGTCTGCGCCTTCCTGAATCTGCCGGTGGATGCGACCGGCACGGCGACGATCGAGTCGAAGACGAACTTCCTCGGCGCCGTCCGGGAGGGGACGGTGGTCGCGCGCGCTCGTCCGCTGCACATCGGGAAGACGACGATCGTCGTCGAGACCGACGTGTTCGACGCCGCGGAGCGGCGCGTCTCGCGCACGATCCAGACCCAGGCCGTCCTGGGGGCCGACTAGCCGGCGCTATCCTTGTCCGCGGCGCGGTGGCGGTAGCTCAGTTGGTAGAGCCCCGGGTTGTGGTCCCGGTGGTCGCGGGTTCGAGTCCCGTCCGCCACCCTCCGCGTCGCCCGGTGAGTCGCCCGCAGCGCGACTGAGCGGAGGCAGTTGCTGGCGGAGAGGATCGAGACGCTTCTCCGAACCCTCGATCAGCACCCCGCCCAGGCAGGCGTCCGGGACGCCGGAGCCCGTCTAGGCTACGGCTCGCATGAGAGTCGCCTGCAGCATCGCCCTCAACCGCCGGGGCGCTGCGCCCTCGTGATGCTGCACACGCGCACTGGATGGTGGCTCGACGAGGCCGGCGAGATCACGCCACGGCCACCCCTTTCCGGCGACACCACGGCCGACGTCGTCGTCGTCGGAGGGGGATATCTCGGCCTCTGGACCGCCTGGCAGCTCCGGCAACTCGAGCCGGAGCTCGACGTCCTCGTGCTCGAGGCCGCGCTCTGCGGTCACGGGCCGAGCGGACGCAACGGCGGGTTCTGCGAGACCCTGTGGGGCGACGCGCCGACGCTACGTGCCAAGGCCGGCGACGCTGCCGCGCTCGCCGTCTGCCGGGCGTCGGAGGAGGCCGTCCGCGGAATCGGAGCCTGGTGCGAGACGAGCGGTGTGGACGCCTGGTTTCGCGAAGCGCCGATGCTGCGCGTGGCGACGACCGAGTCGCAAATCGGCTCGTGGGAAAAAACCGTCGCCGCCGCTGCCGCGCTCGGTGTGCCCGAGGAGATCTCCACCCTGTCCGCCGAGGAGGTACGAGAGCGCTGCGACTCTCCGCTCTTCCTGGGCGGCGAGCTCTATCGCCTGAACGCGACCGTGCATCCCGCGCGACTCGCCCTGGGCCTGCGCGCCAGGCTCCTCGAGGCCGGCGTCCGGATCCACGAGCGAACAGAGGTGACGAAGCTCGAGCCGAGCGGGAGCGTGGCGACGAGGACGGGCCGGGTCGAGGCCGGATCGGCAGTTCTCGCGGTGAACACGGCGACAGCGGGCTTTCCCGGCTACCGGCTCTCGCTCGCCGTCGCCTCGAGTCACATCGTCCTCACGGAGCCGATGCCGGACGTGATCGACGAGCTCGGCTGGACGGGCGGCGAGGCGATCGTCGACAGCCGGACGCTCGTCCACTACACGCGTACGACACGCGACGGCCGGATCGTGTTCGGCTGGGGCGGCGGGACGATGGGCGTCGGCGGCCGCCGAGCGGATCGGCTCGAGCTCGACAGCGACGTCGTCACGTCGACGCGCAAGAGCCTCACCCGATTCTTCCCGCAGGCGCAGGGGCGCGCCGTGACACATGCGTGGGGCGGGCCGATCGACGTCTCGCCCTCGCACCTGCCGATCTTCGGCAGCCGGGGGCGCGTCCACCACGGATTCGGGTTCACGGGGAACGGCGTCGGGCCCTCGTATCTGGGCGGCGAGATCCTCGCGCGCCTGGCACTGGATCGACGCGACGAGAGAACCCGGCTGGCAATCGTCGAGCCCGGACGCAAGCTGTTTCCGCCCGAGCCGCTCCGCTACGCGGGCGGCTCGCTCATCCGCCGCGCGCTGGTGGCGAAGGACGCCGCGGAGGACGAGGGGCGCGAACCGAGCCTCCCCACACGCTTCGTCGCGTCGCTGCCACGACGCATCGGCCTGCACCTTCCGCGCTAGGAGCGCTGGAGCGACACGTCGTCGACCTGGGCGCTCGCCCCGGCGGCGAGCGACACGACGACCTCGAGCGACAGCGACGTGCCGCCGGAGGCGGCCGCGCTCGCCAGCGTGAGCTGCTGCCAGGCGCCGGTCCCCGTCACGGTCACCTGGCTCGTCCGGACGGTGGTCGAGTTGCGCCGCTCCCGGAGGCGGAGCGTCACGGCTCGCCCCGCCGGGGCGCGCACCCAGACCACAGCCGTGTGGGTCGCCCCGGCGGATGTCGTGGAGACGGTGTTCGGAGAGTCGTCGAGGACGGCGTTCCCCGTGCGCGCGCGCCCCAGCTCGGCCGCGCACGACCCACCGTGGGCGACAGCACACGTGCGCACGAGCGTCGTCCGCTTGTCGCTCTTCGTCCAGCCGGCCGTGCCTGCCTCGAATCCCGGATTCGTGGCGAGCTCCGCGGGCGGTGGGGGTCGCGGCGGGGGCGAGCCGCTCGCGACCTCGTACGACGTGCTCGACACCTCGAGCGACGAGACGTCGACCGCCTCGAATGCCGACCCCGGAACGTTTCGCAGGAGGTTGAGATCGTCGTTGTTCCACGCCGGATCGGGCGCGCCGCTCATGAACCACGATGACCCGTTGTCCGCGATCACCATCCCGTGCTTCTTCAGCGCTCGCAAGATGACCTGGTTCTGCGCCGAGAAGCCGCTGATGTCGAAGGCCGCCTTCAGACGGAACCACGCGCCAATGGGCGGATCGGAAGCGCCGCCCGTCGACGCCCTGTGGCTGGCCGGCCACACGTAGTTGTACGTTCGCGGCGCGGTGAAGCGGATCACGTGGTCGATCTCGCCCGCGGCGACCTCGTCCGCGCGGACGAGTCCGGGCAGGATCGGAAGTCCTGCGGCATCACCGGACGTCCAGCCGAGCGGGCGCATGGCGTTCGAGTTGAGGTCCCACGTCGCCCCCGATCCAGCGGTCCAGGACGCGCCGCCCGACTGAGGATAGGCGCTGTAGAGCTCCCACAGGCGGCAGACGTCGCGATCGACGACGAGGACGTGGCGGTCGCCGGTCGAGCTCGAGCCGCCCTCGATGGGAGCGTTGGCCGGGACCGGGTACGGGCCGGGATCGCTCTCGTCCGCGTAGTCGAACGACACGGGAACGCGCGGCTGCGTGCCCGGAACCGTCGTGTACGGGATGCCGATCGGGCCGCCGTTCCACGTCCCCGACCCGAAGTCGGCCTTGAGGCCCGCCGACGTCCCGATGCTCGATGCCCAAGCCGACGACTGCGGGTGCACGGGCAGCGCGGAGACGTCCGCATGCCAGAACGAGTTCGCCGGCGTCATGGGGCACGAGGGTGCCCCCGGAACCGGCCTGCCCTGCGCGATCGCGGCTGCGGCCAAGGCGATCCCGAACAGGAGCAGGCTGATCCGGCGGGCGGCGGCCATCGTCGGACACTAGGTCCGACCCATCGCGAGCGGAATCGCCCGAAAAGGGTGGCTCGATGGAGCCTTACGCGTCGAGTACGGGCGCCACGACGACCCCGTAGCCCTGACTCTCGAGGAGTCTCGCGGCCTGGTCCGCGTCGTCCTCTCCCGTGACGAGCACGGTCAGCGTGCCCCCGCGCTCCGGTGACAGGTGCTCGAGCTCGAAGTCGGAGACGTTGATCCGCTCGGCGCCGAGCGCCTGGAAGATCCCTGCCAGCACCCCCGGTCGATCCGGGACGTGGACCCGGAGGCGGTGGAGCGCCCCGGGGTCGTCGTAGGCGGTGTCGAGCATGCGCCGGCGATTCCCGCTCGCCTCGCCGATCCAGCGCGCGAGGAACCCGGCGTCGCCGGACGCGAGCGCCGACTCGAGCTGCTCGACGCGGCGGCGGTGCTCGCCGAGCGCGCCTTGCAGCTCCTCGCGATTCTCGAGGAAGATGTCCACCCAGATCCTCGGGTTGGCGCCGGCGATCCTGGTCATGTCGCGAAGCGAGCCGCCCGCCGCGCTCAGCGGGTCGTGCCCTTCCACCCGGGCCGACCCCGCCTGGTTCAGAAGGACGTTCGCGAGAGCGTGCGGAAGATGACTCGTGACCGCGACGAGCCGGTCGTGCGCCGCCGGGTCGATCGCCACCGGTCGCGCGCCGAGCGCGACCGCGAATGCATGGGCGGCGCGATATCGCCCCGGCTCGGTCGCCGCGAGCGGGGTCAGGAACCACGTCGCACCCTCGAAGAGATCGGCGCTCGCGCTGCCGGGGCCACGAGCCTCCGCACCGCAGATCGGATGACCGCCGACGAAGCGCGGATCGTCGCCGACGGCCGCGCACACCGAGCCCTTCGTCGAACCGACGTCGGTGACGGTGCAGTCGGCCGGTGCAGCGTCGAGGACGTCCTGAACGACGCCGGGAAGACCGGCGACGGGGACTGCGACGAGTGCGAGCTCCGCGTCGTTGAGCGCGTCCGCCAGGGACGAGGCGGGCTCGATCGCGTCGCGTTCGGCTGCAGCCTTGAGAACCTCCGGATCCTCGTCCCAGCCGGCGACGATTTCCACCTCGCCGACTCGCCGCGCCGCGAGTGCCGCCGAGGCGCCGATCAGCCCCGTCCCGACGACGGCTAGGCGCATATGCGACCCGTCACGCCGAGCGCATCAGCTCGGCGACGCGGAACGCGAGGTCGAGCGACTGGCGGCCGTTGAGACGCGGGTCGCAGAGCGTCTCGTACCGATGGTCGAGCTGGTCCTCGCTCACGGCCTCCGAGCCGCCGACGCACTCGGTCACGTCCTCGCCGGTGAACTCGATGTGGATCCCGCCCGGCCAGGTTCCGACGGACCGATGCGCGGCGAAGAAGCCCTCGAGCTCGGCCATGATCGCCTCGAAGTGCCGAGTCTTCGTGCCGGACGGCGTCAGCACGGTGTTCGCGTGCATCGGGTCGCAGACCCACGCGATCGGCATCTCGGCCTTCCGAACGGCCTCGAGCAGCGGCGGAAGCGCCTCGCGGACGTGATCGGCACCCATGCGTACGACGAACGTGAGCCGCCCGGGGACGCGGTCGGGGTTGAGACGCTCGGCGAGCCTGACCGCATCCTCGGGCGTCGCGGTCGGCCCCAGCTTCACCCCGACGGGGTTGTGCACACCGGAGAAGAACTCGACGTGCGCGCCCTCGGGGTCGCGCGTGCGCTCCCCGATCCAGAGCATGTGGGCGGAGCAGTCGTACGGAAGCCCCGTCAGCGAGTCGGTCCGGGTCAGCGGCTCCTCGTAGTCCAGCAGGAGACCCTCGTGGCTCGTCCAGACGTCGACTTCGTGGATCGTCCGCTCGCTCGAAAGGTCGAACCCGATCGCCTGCATGAAGCGCAGTGCGCGCTCGATCTCGTCGGCAAGCGCCTCGTAGCGCCGGCCCGCCGGCGAGGACGCGACGAACTCCCGATTCCAGTTGTGGACGTGCGTGAGGTCGGCGAAGCCTCCCTTCGTGAACGCACGGAGGAGGTTGAGCGTGGAAGCCGACTGGTAGTAGCCCTGGACCAGACGATCCGGGTCGGGCACGCGCGCCTCCGGCGTCGGCGCGTCCGAGTGTACGATGTGGCCGCGAAACGACGGGAGCTCGACGCCGTCGACGACCTCCGTGGGCGACGTTCGCGGCTTCGCGAACTGCCCTGCGATCCTGCCCACGCGCACGACCGGCAACGTCGCCGCGTACGTGAGCACGGCCGACATCTGGAGGAGCACCTTGAGCCGTTCGCGGATCGCCGGTGCCGTGACGTCGTGGAACGACTCGACGCAGTCCCCGGCCTGGAGCAAGAACGCGCGACCCTCACATACCTCGCCGACGGCGGCCAGCAACGCCCGTGCCTCGCCCGCGAAGACCAACGGCGGCACACCTTGCAGTCGGTCGCGCACGGCCGCGAGCGCATCGGGGTCGGGCCAGTCCGGCTGCTGCGCCGCGGGGCGGCTACGCCACGACGACGGGGTCCACGTGGAGTCGGTGAGGCTCATCGGAGAGTGAGTGTAGAGGCGCGTTCACGGCCGCCAGCCTCACGCCGCCCCCTCCGCGACGAGGTCGGCATCCGTCTCCGCGGCAGCGCGCTCGATGCTCGGCGCCACGTGCACGAAGAACCGCGACTCCTCGTCCCACGCGGCGAGGAGCGCCGCAGCGCGGGCGGACCGCGTGTAGCGCGCATGCCGCTCGACGAGCACGCGCACCTCCTCGAGGCGCTCGGGCGTCGGCGCCAGGGAGACGACGAGGTCGGCGTTGAGGCGCTCCGCGAACGTGCCCGACGTGTCGAGGACGAAGGCGTCCCCGCCGGTCATGCCGGCACCGAAGTTCAGCCCGGTCTCACCGAGCACGACGACGGTCCCGTTCGTCATGTACTCGCAGCCGTGGTCGCCGACACCTTCGACCACGGCGACGGCGCCCGAGTTGCGGACGGCGAAGCGCTCTCCGGCCGAACCCGCGCAGAAGAGCTTGCCTCCGGTCGCGCCGTAGAGCGCGGTGTTCCCGACGAGGCACGGCTCGCCCGCATCGTCGAGCGGCGGTTCGATGACGATGCGTCCGCCGCTCATCGCCTTGCCGACGTAGTCGTTGGCCTCTCCGACGAGGTGAAGCTGGATGCCCGCGGTCAGGAACGCGCCGAAGCTCTGCCCCGCCGAGCCCTCGAAGTGGGCCCGCAGGCGCCCCGGGGGCGGCATCGGGCCGTAGCGCTGGGCTACTGCCCCGCCAAGTCGCGCGCCGATCGCGCGGTCGCCGTTCGTGACCACGTGCCTCGGCTCGACGAGCGCCGCCCACTCGAGCGCCGCGGAGCCCTGCGAGTGGATGAGCTCTCCGAGGCGGTCACCGGCCCCGCGGGGAGCAGCCGTCGTGTGGCGTGAGGATCCCTCACCCGCACGTGCCATGAGCGGCGCGAGATCGAGCGTGTCGGCCGCCGAATCTCCCGTATGACGCTGACGCAGGCATTCGACACGGCCGATGGCATCGTCGAGCGAGCGCAGCCCGAGCGAGGCGAGGAGGCGCCGCACCTCCTCGGCGACGAAGAGGAGGTAGGTCTGGAGCATCTCCGGTGTCGCGGCGAACTTCGCCCGCAGCTCCGGTTGCTGGGTCGCGATCCCGACGGGGCACGTGTCGAGGTGGCAGGAGCGAACCATCAGACAGCCCTCGGCGAGGAGAAGCGCGGTGCCGAACGAGTACTCGTCGGCGCCGAGCAGGGCCGCGACGACCACATCTCGTCCGGTCTTGAACCCGCCGTCGACGCGGACGCGCACACGGCCGCGCAGATGGTTCGCCACGAGCGCCTGCTGCGTCTCGGCAAGCCCCACCTCCCACGGGGCGCCGGCGTGCTTGATCGACGGCAGCGGGCTCGCCCCGGTCCCGCCGTCGGCGCCGCCGACGTGGATGACGTCCGCATGCGCCTTCGCGACGCCTGCGGCGACGATCCCGACACCTGCCTCGGCGACGAGCTTCACCGAGATGTCGGCGCGCGGGTTCACCTCCCGCAGGTCGAAGATCAGCTGCGCGAGATCCTCGATCGAGTAGATGTCGTGGTGGGGTGGCGGCGAGATGAGCGAGACCCCCGGCTGCGCACGACGAAGGCCGGCGATCTCCTCGCTCACCTTGTGCGCCGGAATCTGCCCGCCCTCGCCCGGTTTCGAGCCCTGCGCGATCTTGATCTGCAGCTCTTCCGCGAAAGCTGCGTACTCGGCGGTCACGCCGAAGCGACCCGAGGCGACCTGTTTGATCGCCGAGTTCCGCTCGTCCCGGAAGCGCGACGCGTCCTCCCCGCCCTCGCCCGAGTTCGAGCGTCCCCCGAGTCGGTTGAGCGCGACGGCGATCGTCTCGTGCGCCTCGGCGGACAGCGCTCCGTGAGACATCGCGCCGCCCGAGAAGCGACGCACGATCGCGTCAGCCGGCTCGACCTCCTCGAGGGGCACGGGTGGGCCGGCCGGAACGAGCTCGAGGAGGTCGCGCGGCTCCAGCGGCGTCCGCTCGTTGACGAGCGCCGCGAAGCGGTCGTAGAGGTCGGAGCGGTCGCCGCGAACAGCCGCCCTGAGCGCGTGCGCGCCGTCGACGGCCGCCTGCAACGCCTCGACGACGTCGGGGTCGGTCGCGTGGGGCTCTCCGCCCTTCCGGAACTTGACGTAGCCGGGGTTGTCGAGCCGCGGCCGCGGAGCGCTCGAGGCCTCGAGCCTGGCGAGCGCCTCCCGCTCGAACCGCTCGAGCCGTGCGCCGCCGATCGCGGAGGGTGTCCCGGCGAGCAGCTCGGCGCAGAGTGTGCGGTCGAGGCCGATCGCCTCGAAGAGGCGGGCGCCGCGGTAGCTCGCGACGTCGGAGATCCCCATCTTGGACATGACCTTGAGCACGCCCTCCTCGAGCCCGGCCAGCAGCCGCCGCTGCGCCTCGTCCGGCGAGGGGCGGTCGCCTCCGACCTTGTCGTCCTCGGCCATGTGCGCGACGGTCTCGAGCGCCAGCCGCGGGCAGATCGCGTCGGCGCCGTACCCGAGCAGGCAGGCGATGCCGTGCGTGTCCCGCGGCTCGTCCGAGAGGACGAGGAGCGAGCACCGCATCCGCAGGCCCATCTCGACGAGCCGGGTGTGGACGGCGGAGAGCGCGAGCAGAGCAGGAACGGCTGCGCGATCCTCGCCCGCCGCGGCGTCGCTCAGGCAGAGGAGCGTGTCCCCGGCGGCGACTGCCGCGACGGCGAGCACGGCGAGGCGGTCGATCGCCCGACGGAGCCCTTCGTCCTCGGTGAACGTCGCGTCGAGGACGCGCGGCTCGAGCGCGTCGACGCCGTCCGGGTAGAGGAGGAACCCCGGAAGGACCGTGAGGGTCGGAAGCTGGCCGCTCGCGACGAGGGCAGGCGATCGCGGCCCGAGCAGGGTGGAGACCGACATGACGAGCCGCTCCCGCAGGTGGTCGATCGCGGGATTCGTCACCTGCGCGAAACGCTGGCGGAGGTACGACGTCAACGGGCGGTCGCGGCCGGCGAGGGGAGCGATCGCCGAGTCGTCCCCCATCGACGAGACGGGATCGTGGCCGGACTGGGCGAGCGGCCGAAGCATGCCGTTGAGCTCTTCTCGCGTGTATCCGTGGAGGACGTGGCGCGCGTCGAGCGATCCCTCGGGAGAAGTGACGGGCGCGCCGGTCCCGACGCGGACGATGCCGCCCTCGACCCACGCCCCGTACGGCCGTCGGCGTGCGAGGTCGCGCCGGAGCTCCGAGTCGAACAGGAGGCCGCGGTCGGGATCGAGCGTCACCACGCCGCCCGGCCCCAACCGCGACCTGCGCAGGGGAACGCCATCCGGCATCGGGACGGCCCCTGCTTCGGAGGACACTGCGAGAAGCTCGTCGCCGGCGACCGCGATGCGAAGCGGCCGGAGACCGTTGCGGTCGAGCGCTGCGCCGCAGGTCCGGCCGTCCGTGAAACAGAGCGCGGCCGGCCCGTCCCACGGCTCGCTCAGCATCGCACCGTAACGGTGGAAGTCACGGACCTCGTCGTCGAGCCGGGGATCGTTCTGCCAGGCGGGCGGTACGAGCACGGAAAGAGCCTCTGCGATCTCGGCGCCGTCCTCGCGAACGAGCAGTTCGAGCGCGTTGTCGAGGATCGCGGAGTCGGAGCCGGTCCGGTCGAGCGCCGGTGCGAGCGCCGGCTCGTCGCCGCGCGCCCGCTCCCTCGCCTCGCTCCACGTGACGTTGCCGTCGATCGTGTTGATCTCGCCGTTGTGGCAGAGCAGGCGGAACGGCTGCGCGCGCTCCCAGCTCGGCTCCGTGTTCGTCGAGAACCGCTGGTGGAAGATCGCGAACGGGACGGCGAGCCCGGAATCTTCGAGATCGGGGTAGAAGCGCACGAGCTGTGCGGCGGCGCAGAGCGCCTTGTACGTGACGGTGCGGAACGACAGCGAGGCGACGTAGACGCCAGGCACGCGCTCGGCGCGCCTGCGCGCGCGATATGCGCGGCGCTCGGCGTCCGGATGCTCGGAGGGCGCGAGCAGGAGCTGGTCGATCCGGGGCAGCGACGCGAGCGCCGTCACGCCGAGCGCGGCGGTACGAATCGGGACCTCGCGCCACCCCGCCGGCTGCAACCCTTCGGCGCGGCACGCGTCCTCCACAGCCGAGCGCAGCCAGCCCTCTCGGAGGAAGCACATCGCGACCCCGGCACCGTCTGTCCCGGTGAGCGTCGAGCTCAGCGGCATGAGGACGCCCGCGCCGTCTCCCGTGACCCCGTCGGCGGCCCAGGCCCCGCGGTGGCCGACCGCGGCGAGCCCTGCGAGCGCGCGGTCGAGCAGCTCGCGCGACGCGCGCCCGCGTAGGTCGGCGACGAGGCCGATCCCGCATGCGCTCCGTTCGCGCCGAGGGTCGTAGAGGAGACGTTGTCTTTCGTCCACCGCGCTGTGCGCCTTTCGAGTAGGAAGGACATTCCCGCCGGTTCCTTCTGAGCTAGTCCGGCGGAGGCGGGTGAACGGAGCGCCGACTAGCTACGCATGTGCGCAGCAAAGATCGCGAACGAAATGATCGGGGTGGCTACGGCGCTCGCGATCGTGCTCGGCATCGGACGCCAGCGTAGTCGGCGCGGCGGATCAGATCAAGCACGTTCACCAGGTCGTCACCTGTTGTGGGCTTGACAACGCCGCGAGCGCACCGCACACTCTGCCCTTCGATGCCGAACCGGGCGACCACTTTCGTACCCGTTGACGCCACAGTCGTGGCCGTATCGTCCTGCGATACGGGCATCGAGCTGCTCCTGATTCTCCCCTTCTAGGGGAGAACGCGCTCACGCGCCGCGAGGCGCACACACCGACCGAAGCGCAGGAGAGGTACGCCCTCCGGGCGGACCCGGACAGAAGGAGCAGCCAGTGCAGACCCGCAGGATCACGATTCTCGACACCACCCTGAGAGACGGCGAGCAGTCGCCGGGCATCGTCCTCGCGCCCGACGAGAAGGTGGAGATCGCCCACGCGCTCGACGCGCTCGGTGTCGACGTGATCGAAGCCGGGTTCGCAGTCTCCTCTCCCGGTGACTTCGAAGGTGTGCGCGCCGTCGCCGCGGCCGTGAGCCGACCGACCGTCGCTTCCCTCTCGCGGACGCGCCGCGAAGACCTCGACGCCGCCGTCGAGGCGCTCGCCGTCGCGCGTGGGCGCACGCGCGTCCACATCGTCCTCGCGACGAGCCCGATCCACATGGAGTTCAAGCTCGGGCTCGAGCCCGAGGAGGTGGTGGGCCAGGCGCGCGAGTCGGTCTCCTACGTCCACGGCCGCGTCGACGAGGTCGAGTTCGCGTGCGAGGACGCGACACGCTCCGACCCCAGGTTCGTCGCCGAGGTCTGCCGCGCGGCAATTGGAGCCGGCGCGACGACGATCA
>Ga0105243_10003198_pt1 | contig 13422 bp, 10 predicted proteins | sample KBSM34metaG_FD_81525 | JGI IMG/M metagenome (GOLD analysis project Ga0105243, IMG submission 81525) | Miscanthus rhizosphere microbial communities from Kellogg Biological Station, Michigan, USA - KBS M3-4 metaG | ecosystem: Host-associated > Plants > Roots > Rhizosphere > Soil | place...
GGTACGTTGCTCGCTACACATTTTTTGGAATCGCCCAGCAAAGACTGCTTGGTAATCGGCAACTCCTGCAATTCAGGCGAATCCACAGAAGTTGTATCAAGAAGGGAGCGTAGTCTACCGGAATGCCCCCTTCATCTCAAACCTTGATCTTCGTCCGAAGGCTGCCAATGCAATCGCCAGCCTTCCAGCGCATTGCCGTCGAGCCCCGGCAGGTTCGCCACGGCGAGCAATTCTTCACCGCGAAACAGCAGCGGCAATCTGCCACGCACGAAGGCCGGCACCGCGCGCTCATTGAGCAGGCGCTTGAGATCGCGATGTCCGCGATCCGTCAGATGCATCACTTCACCGCCCTGACGATAGCGGATCTGCAGTGCTCCTGCGGGAGTCTGACCGGTGAACATGACACGCCCGTTATCGGGCAAGCGTAGCGCCAGCGACGGCGCCTGCCAGTCGCCGCAGACCGCCGGCGTACGCAGCCAATGGCCGCTGAGCCACCACAGGCGACCGGCGCTGCGGTGCAATTCGCCATCCGCCAGACGCCAGACCGCCGAAGCATCGTTGCCGGCATCGCGCAGGTCCGCCCAACCCGACCAATGGTCGGTGTCCGGCAGTCGCGTATGCGGTTCGAGCCAGTGACTGAGTGCATTTCGCTGGCGCGCAGCCGACAGTCCCGCCATGGCTGCAAGCTCCAGGGATGGCACTCCCAGCCATGCAAACTCGCTGGATGTCATCGCTGACTTCAGATCGATCTGCGCCAACTCATCAAGCAAGCCCTGCGCCTCGCGCAGATGTGCCGCACTGCGGGCCATGCTGGCGTGTGCCTGCGGCCAGCGACCGGTCAGCAGCGGCATGACCTGATGACGCAGGTAGTTGCGCGAGAACTGTCGATCCTGATTCGACGGGTCGTCTACCCAGTGCAGCTGATGTTCCTGCGCATAGGCTTCAAGTTCAGCACGCGTGACGTCGAGCAAGGGCCGAACCAGACTGCCCTGCCCCAGCGCACGCCGGGCTGGCATGCCGGAGAGACCCCGAACCCCGGCACCACGCAGCAGACGGAACAGCAGCGTTTCGGCCTGATCGTCGCGGTGCTGGCCAGTCAGCAACACATCATTGACCCGGATTGCTGCACTGAACACCGCATAACGCGCATCCCGCGCCGCGCGCTCCAGGCTGGCACCCTTTGGCACGGTGACGTGAACAACCGTCAATGGCACGCCCAAGCCGTCACAGACAGACTGACAATGCTCCGGCCACGCATCCGCCACAGCCTGAAGGCCGTGATGGACATGGATGGCGCTTAGCAACGGAAGGGATTCGGTTTTGGCCAGAGTTGCCAGAAGGTGCAGCAGGACGGTGGAATCGAGGCCACCGGAGAAAGCGATACGCCAATGAGCCGCATCGAGCCAGGGCTTGAGACTGCCCAAAAGCCTTGAAGGTAAATCAATCGTGGGCTGACCCATTTTTCTACCTTTTCACAAACCAAAAGCGGGAGCGGGCTTGCTCGCGAAAGCGGTGAAACAGCCAACACAGTCGTTGAATGTTACATCGCATTCGCGGGCAAGCCCGCTCCCACAGTGTTTTGCGTTGTCAGCCAAAACGGCGTTCGATCAGAGGCCGTAGCTCATCAGACGATCATAACGACGCTTGAGCAGCGCTTCGTTGTCGAACTTCTTCAGCATCGCCAGTTGCGAGCTCAGCTCGGCGCGGATCGATGCTGCGGCAGCGGCCGGATCACGGTGGGCGCCGCCCAGAGGCTCGCTGATCACCTTGTCGACGATGCCCAGGCCTTTCAGACGCTCGGCGGTGATGCCCATCGCTTCAGCGGCATCCGGCGCCTTTTCTGCGGTTTTCCACAGAATCGAAGCGCAGCCTTCCGGCGAGATCACCGCGTAGGTCGAGTACTGCAGCATGTTCAGCTGGTCGCACACACCGATCGCCAGTGCACCGCCGGAACCACCTTCACCAATCACGGTGGCGATGATCGGGGTTTTCAGGCGGGCCATGACGCGCAGGTTCCAGGCGATCGCTTCGCTCTGGTTGCGTTCTTCGGCGTCGATGCCAGGGTAGGCGCCCGGGGTGTCGATGAAGGTCAGGATCGGCATCTTGAAACGCTCGGCCATTTCCATCAGGCGGCACGCCTTGCGGTAGCCTTCCGGACGCGGCATACCGAAGTTGCGGCGTACCTTTTCACGCACTTCACGGCCCTTCTGGTGACCGATCACCATCACTGGCTGGTCTTCCAGACGTGCTACGCCGCCTACAATGGCCGCGTCGTCGGAGAAGTGACGATCACCGTGCAGCTCGTCGAACTCGGTGAAGATGTGCTCGATGTAGTCCAGGGTGTAGGGACGTTTCGGGTGACGTGCCAGACGTGCGATCTGCCAGCTGGTCAGCTTGCCGAAGATGTCTTCGGTGAGCGTCTTGCTCTTGTCCTGCAGGCGGGAGATCTCATCGCCGATATTCAGCGAATTGTCATTACCGACCAAGCGCAACTCTTCGATCTTGGCTTGCAGGTCGGCGATCGGCTGTTCGAAATCCAGGAAATTCGGGTTCATAGGCGTCCGTCTTGGGTCGTGTCCCAATTGAGCTTGGGCCGGCCGGTTGTCTATTCGCGCCCTACCTTAAGGGAGAGGCGCGCTGAGGTCGAGATTAAAAATTCAGGATGTGGGCAGGCGGCGTGTTCTCACCTGCCGGTCAACGGTATTGGAGGAAGACGTTGTCTCGCCCGAACTGGTCACGCAGGGCTTGAATCAAGGCATCCGCCGGGTCGATCCGCCAGGTCTCGCCAAACTGCAGCAAGGTCTTCGCATCAGGGCTGGTGTACTCCATGGTAATCGGGCACGCCCCGCGGTGACGCTTGAGCAAATCCCCCAACCAGCGTAGCTGATCGCCTTTCAGATCCTGGGTCTGCAACTTCAGGCGCAGGCTCTCGGCCAGGTTGGTGCGCGCATCTTCCATGCTCATCACCCGTTTGACCCGCAGGCGCAGGCCGCCGGAGAAGTCGTCGTTGCTGACCTCGCCTTCGACCACCACCATCGCATCGGTCTGCAACAGCGATTGCGCAGAATGGAACGCATCGGCAAACAGCGACGCCTCGATCCGCCCGGAGCGGTCGTCGAGGGTGATGAAGCCCATCTTGTCGCCCTTTTTGTTCTTCATCACCCGCAGGGCAATGATCATCCCCGCCACGGTCTGGGTGTCCCGGGCCGGTTTCAGATCGATGATGCGCTGGCGGGCGAAACGGCGGATTTCACCTTCGTATTCATCGATCGGGTGACCGGTCAGGTACAGGCCCAAGGTGTCTTTTTCACCTTTGAGCCGCTCCTTGAGGGTCAGCTCTTTCGCCTTGCGGTGGATCGCGTAAACGTCCGCGTCCTCTTCGACGAACAACCCGCCAAACAGGTCGGCATGGCCGCTGTCACGGGTACGGGCAGTCTGCTCGGCCGACTTGATCGCCTCTTCCATCGCCGCCAGCAACACCGCGCGGTTACGGTCGATGTTGGCCTGATACGCCTTCTGCTCGTCGTGGAAGTACGGGCCGAGGCGATCCAGCGCGCCGCTGCGGATCAGACCGTCCAGCGTGCGCTTGTTGATACGTTTGAGGTCGACCCGGGCGCAGAAGTCGAACAAGTCCTTGAACGGGCCGGCCTGACGAGCCTCGGTGATTGCTTCCACCGGGCCTTCGCCGACGCCTTTGATCGCGCCCAGGCCATACACGATGCGGCCTTCGTCGTTCACCGTGAACTTGAATTCCGACGTGTTCACGTCCGGCGCATCGAGGCGCAGCTTCATCGTGCGCACTTCCTCGATCAAGGTCACGACCTTGTCGGTGTTGTGCATATCCGCCGAAAGCACCGCAGCCATGAACGGCGCCGGGTAGTGAGCTTTCAGCCAGGCGGTCTGGTACGACACCAGACCGTAGGCGGCGGAGTGGGATTTGTTGAAGCCGTAACCGGCGAATTTTTCCACCAGGTCGAAAATGTTACCCGCCAGGTCCGCGTCGATATTGTTCGACGCACAGCCCTCAATGAAACCGCCGCGCTGCTTGGCCATTTCCTCGGGTTTTTTCTTACCCATCGCCCGACGCAGCATGTCCGCACCACCGAGGGTGTAACCGGCCATGACCTGGGCGATCTGCATCACCTGTTCCTGATACAGGATGATGCCGTAGGTCGGCGCCAGCACCGGTTGCAGGCCTTCGTACTGGTAATCCGGGTGCGGATACGCCAGTTCCGCGCGACCATGCTTGCGGTTGATGAAGTCATCCACCATGCCGGACTGCAGCGGGCCCGGACGGAACAGGGCCACCAGTGCGATCAAGTCTTCGAGGCAGTCGGGCTTGAGCTTTTTGATCAGCTCTTTCATGCCGCGGGATTCGAGCTGGAATACCGCGGTGGTTTCAGCTTTTTGCAGCAGTTGATACGTCGGCTTGTCATCCAGCGGGATGAACGCGATGTCCAGCGGCGGCTCGTTGACCTTGGCGCGGTCACGGTTGATGGTTTTCAGTGCCCAGTCGATGATCGTCAGGGTCCGCAGACCGAGGAAGTCGAACTTCACCAGACCGGCCGCCTCCACATCATCCTTGTCGAACTGGGTCACCAGACCGTCGCCGGCCTCGTCGCAATAAATCGGCGAGAAGTCGGTCAGTTTGGTCGGCGCGATCACCACACCACCGGCGTGTTTACCGACGTTACGCACCACGCCTTCGAGCTTGCGCGCCATCTCCCAGATTTCCGCCGCTTCTTCATCCACCTTGATGAAGTCGCGCAGGATTTCTTCCTGCTCGTAGGCTTTTTCCAGGGTCATGCCGACTTCGAACGGAATCATCTTCGACAGGCGATCCGCCAGGCCGAACGACTTGCCTTGGGCCCGCGCCACGTCTCGCACCACAGCCTTCGCCGCCATGGAACCGAAAGTGATGATCTGGCTCACCGCATTGCGGCCGTATTTTTCGGCCACATAATCGATTACCCGGTCGCGACCGTCCATGCAGAAGTCGACGTCGAAGTCCGGCATCGATACCCGTTCCGGGTTGAGGAAACGTTCGAACAGCAGGTCATATTCCAGCGGGTCGAGGTCGGTGATCTTCTGTACATAGGCCACCAGCGATCCGGCACCCGACCCCCGGCCAGGGCCCACCGGCACACCGTTGTTCTTGGCCCACTGGATAAAGTCCATCACGATCAGGAAGTAACCGGGGAACCCCATCTGGATGATGATATCCAGCTCGAAATTCAGCCGGTCGACGTAGACCTGTCGCTTGGCCTCGTAATCTTCAGTGGTGTCCTTGGGCAGCAGTACGCTGAGACGCTCTTCCAGACCGTCAAACGATACCTTGCGGAAATACTCGTCGATGGTCATGCCATCGGGAATCGGATAGTCCGGCAGGAAGTGTTTGCCCAGCTTCACGTCGATGTTGCAGCGCTTAGCGATCTCGACGGTGTTTTCCACCGCATCCGGCAAGTCGCTGAACAGCTCGGCCATTTCCTCGGCGCTTTTCAGGTACTGCTGATCACTGTAGTTCTTCGAACGCCGCGGGTCGTCGAGGGCCCGGCCCTCACCGATGCAGACGCGGGTTTCGTGGGCGGCGAAGTCTTCCTGCTTGATGAAACGCACATCGTTAGTGGCGACCAGTGGCGCACCGAGCTTCTCGGCCAGGGCCACGGCACCGTGCAGTTGCTCTTCGTCGTTCGGACGGTTGGTACGCTGGATTTCCAGATAAAAACGATCCGGGAACACCGACATCCACTCGCGGGTGAGGGCCTCGGCCTCGGCGGGATTGCCGCCGATCATGGCCATGCCGATCTCGCCTTCTTTGGCGGCGGACAGCATGATCAGGCCTTCGTTGGCCTCGGCGACCCATTCGCGCTCGATGATGACCATGCCGTTGCGCTGACCGTCGATGAAGCCACGGGAAATCAGCTCGGTAAGGTTGCGATAGCCCTGGGCATTCATGACCAGCAGACTGATCCGGCTCAACGGCCCGTCCGGATGCTTGTTCGACAGCCACAGGTCGGCGCCGCAGATCGGTTTGATTCCCGCGCCCATGGCGTTTTTATAGAACTTGACCAGCGAACACATGTTGTTCTGGTCGGTAACCGCAACGGCCGGCATGCCCATACCGGTCAGGGCCTTGACCAGCGGCTTGATCCGCACCAGCCCGTCGACCAGGGAGTATTCAGTGTGCAGGCGTAGATGAACGAATGAAGCCGGCATAGTGATCCTGTCCAGTTACATAGAAACAACAAGGCCCGGATTGTACCGGGCCCAGAATAAAACATCAGCCTCGCCGCTAAACCGGCGTGAGACCTTCCAGCGCCTCGTAAGCCTGTCGCACCGGGGCAAACGAACGGCGATGAATCGGCGTCGGCCCGAGGCGCACCAGCGCTTCCAGATGAACGGGGGTCGGGTAGCCTTTGTGGCCACCGATGCCGTAACCCGGATAAATCAACTCGAACGCCGCCATCTCACGGTCGCGGCTGACCTTGGCCAGAATCGACGCCGCCGCAATGGCAGGAACCTTGCTGTCGCCCTTGACCACCGCTTCGGAACGCATCGGCAGTTTCGGGCAACGGTTGCCGTCGATCATCGCCAGTTTCGGCTGGATGTGCAGGCCGGCCACCGCACGCTGCATCGCCAGCATGGTGGCGTGCAGAATGTTCAGCTCGTCGATCTCTTCGACCTCGGCGCGGGCGATGCACCAGCTCAGCGCCTTTTCGCAGATTTCGTCGTAGAGCTTTTCACGCCTGGCTTCGGTGAGTTTTTTCGAGTCGTTGAGACCGAGAATCGGACGGTTCGGATCGAGGATGACCGCCGCCGTGACGACTGCACCGCACAACGGGCCGCGACCGACTTCATCAACGCCGGCCACCAGTTCTTCGACTTCGGCGACCAGGGTGAAATCCAGGCCCATCTGCATGCTTGTCTTGCTCATCGTTTTTGCCCGATCAGGTTCAGAACGGCGTCAGCCGCCTGATTGGAGGCGTCCAGACGCAGGGTACGGTGGATTTCGTCGAAGCCACGAGTCTGTTCTTCACCGCCGTCGATCAGCGGCGAAAGGGTCTGGGCCAGTGCCTCGACCGTCGCATCATCCTGCAACAAGTCCGGCACCAACAGTCGCTGGGCCAGCAGGTTGGGCAGAGAGACGTACGGGCTCTTGACCATGCGCTTGAGAATCCAGAACGTCAGCGGCGCAAGACGGTAGGCCACGACCATCGGGCGCTTGTACAGCAGCGCCTCAAGGGTCGCCGTACCCGACGCGATCAGGACCGCGTTGCACGCGGCCAACGCCAGGTGGGACTTGCCGTCGAGCAGGGTCACTGGCAGGTCGCGACCGGCCAGCAACGCTTCAAGCTGGGCCCGACGTTCGGGGTTGGCGCACGGCATGACAAAGCGCAGCCCCGGGCGCATGGCACGCAGGCGTTCGGCGGTATCGAGGAACAGCGCACCCAGACGACTGACTTCGCCGCCGCGGCTGCCCGGCATCAAAGCCACCAGCGGGCCGTCAGACAGCCCCAGCTCGGCACGCGCGGACGCACGATCAGCCTCCAGTGGAATGGTATCGGCCAGCGTATGACCGACGAACCGCACCGGCACGCCCTTCTCTTCGTAAAACTTTGCTTCGAACGGCAACAACGTGAGCATCAGGTCGCAGCCTTCGCGGATCTTCAGCACCCGCTTCTGCCGCCAGGCCCATACCGAAGGGCTGACGTAGTGCACGGTCTTGATCCCGGCCTGACGCAGTTTGAGTTCGATATTGAGGTTGAAATCCGGTGCATCAATGCCGATGAAGGCATCCGGTTTTTCGGCGAACAGCGTGGCGATCAGGTCCTTGCGGCGCTTGAGCAACTCGCGCAACCGCCCCAGGACTTCCACCAGCCCCATGACCGACAGACGTTCCATCGGAAAATAGGAGGTCAGGCCTTCGGCCTGCATCAGCGGACCGCCGACTCCGATGAACTCCACCGCAGGATGCTGTGCCTTGAGGGCGCGCATGAGACCGGCGCCCAGAATGTCACCGGAAGCCTCCCCCGCCACCAGCGCAATACGCAGATTGGCCATGGTCAGCGGGTGATGCCGCGGGTCGACGACTGGATGGAGTCACGGAACATCGCGACTTCCGGGAACTGTGCAGACGGCTCGGCCAGTTCGGCCAGCGCCTGTTCGACGGTCAGGCCCTGGCGATACACCGTTTTGTACGCCCGGCGCAGGGCGTGAATGGCGTCTTCGCTGAAACCGCGACGGCGCATGCCCTCGAAGTTCATGCTGCGCGCTTCGGCCGGGTTGCCGAATACGGTAACGAACGCCGGAACGTCCTTGCCGATCGCTGTGCCCATGCCGGAAAAGCTATGGGCGCCAATGTGGCAATACTGATGCACCAGGGTGAAACCGGACAGAATTGCCCAGTCATCAACGTGCACATGGCCGGCCAACGCAGTGTTGTTGACCAGGATGCAATGGTTGCCGATGACACTGTCGTGACCGATGTGGGCATAGGCCATGATCAGGTTATGGTCGCCCAGCGTGGTTTCGGAACGATCCTGAACCGTGCCACGGTGAATCGTCACGCCTTCTCGGATCACGTTATGGTCGCCGATCACCAGACGGGTGTCTTCGCCCTTGTACTTGAGATCCGGCGTGTCTTCGCCTACCGAGGAAAACTGGTAGATGCGATTGTGCTTGCCGATTCGGGTTGGACCTTTGAGGATCACGTGAGGCCCGATCACTGTTCCCTCGCCGACTTCCACACCTGCGCCGATGATCGACCACGGGCCGACCTCGACACCCTCGGCCAGTACGGCCGAAGGATCGATGATTGCGCGAGGGTCAATCAAACTCATAGCTTGCGTTCCGCGCAGATGATTTCAGCGGAGCAGACCGGCTTGCCATCGACCGAAGCCTGGCATTCGAACTTCCAGATCTGGCGTTTGCAACTGATGAACTTGGCTTCGAGGATCAACTGGTCACCCGGCAGCACTGGCTGACGGAAACGCAGTTTGTCGGAACCGACGAAATAGTAGAGGGTGCCATCGGCCGGTTTCACATCGAGCATCTTGAAACCAAGGATCCCGGCAGCCTGAGCCATCGCTTCGATAATCAGCACGCCCGGCATGATCGGGTGGGCTGGGAAGTGACCATTGAAGAACGGTTCGTTGATGCTGACATTCTTGTAGGCGCGAATGCGCTTGCCTTCCGTATCCAGCTCCACTACCCGGTCCACCAGCAGGAACGGGTAACGGTGAGGCAGGTATTCGCGAATCTCGTTGATGTCCATCATTTCGGGGGGAAGCCTATGTAAAGATTGGGAGCGCGACTGACGCGCACTCCTCTAGCAAATCAAGGAGGCAGTCCAGAGGCTGTGCACACTTGATATGGAAATGGTATCAGCCTTCAGATGAAGCATTGCCGCCAGGGGTCACTTCCCCTACGCGCTTTTCAAGCTGTTTCAAACGCCGCGCGAGGTCATCGAGCTGACGAATGCGCGCCGCGCTTTTACGCCATTCGGCAGCCGGCTGCATGGCTGTACCGGAAGAGTAGGCACCCGGCTCGGTGATCGAGTGGGTAACCATGGTCATTCCAGTCAGGAAAACGTTGTCACAAATATCGATGTGCCCTACCAGGCCGACACCCCCGGCGAGCATGCAGTGCTTGCCGATTTTGGTGCTGCCCGAAATCCCCACGCACGCGGCCATGGCGGTGTGATCACCGACCTGTACGTTGTGGGCGATCTGAATCTGGTTGTCGAGCTTCACGCCGTTGCCGATCACGGTGTCGGCCAGCGCACCGCGGTCGATGGCGGTATTAACGCCGATCTCCACATCGTCGCCGATGGTCACGCCACCGATCTGGGCGATTTTCTGCCAGATGCCTTTCTCGTTGGCAAAGCCGAAGCCTTCACCGCCGAGCACGGCACCGGACTGAATCACCACTCGCTTGCCGATACGCACATCGTGATACAGCGTCACCCGCGGAGCCAGCCAGCCGCCCTCGCCGATTTCGCTACGGGCACCGACGACGCAATGCGCGCCGAGGGTTACACCGGCCCCGATCCGCGCACCCGCCTCGATCACCACAAAGGGACCGATGCAGGCAGTCGGATCAACGACGGCGTCCGGCGCGATCACCGCACTCGGGTGGATACCGGCAGTGGATTTCGGCTTCGGATCGAACAGGTGGGAAATACGGGCATAAGCCAGGTAAGGATCCGGCACCACCAGTGCATTCCCGGCATAGCCTTCGGCGTCGGCTGCCTTGAGCAACAGCGCTGCGGCTTGGGAGCCGGCCAGGTATTTGCGGTATTGAGGGTTTGCCAGAAAGCTCAACTGAGCTGGGCCAGCCTCCTGCAAGGTGGCTAGCCCAGTAATTTGCTGCTCGGGATCGCCACTCAGGGTGGCGCCGAGGAACTCGGCCAACTGGCCGAGCTTGATAGTCACGGTCATGGGTTACTTCAGCTGATTCATGCGCTCGATAACCTGGCGCGTGATGTCGTACTGAGGTTTGACATCGATGACTGCGCCACGCTCGAACACCAGGTCAAAACCACCTTTCTTGATGACTTCTTCCACTGCGCTATCCAGTTTCGGCTTCAGTTGCTTGAGCATTTCGCGGTCAGCAACGGCCTTGGCTTCGTTCAGCTCCTTGGACTGGAACTGGAAGTCCCGGGCCTTTTGCTTGAATTCCAGCTCCAGACGCTCACGCTCGCCCTGCTGCATCTTGTCGCCACCGGCCATCAGGCGATCCTGAATACCCTTGGCGCTGCTTTCCAGCGTCTTGAGCTTGGTCAGTTGCGGGCCGAACTTCTTCTCGGCATCCACGGCGTACTTCTTCGCCGCATCGGATTCCAGCAGTGCCATTTGATAGTTCAGAACAGCGATTTTCATGTCGGCAAACGCCGGGCCTGCCACCAGTACGGAGGCCAGGAGAACCAATTGAGTCAACTTACGCACGATGCACTCCTACAAAATCCATTGTCGTTATCTTGGGTCAGACGCTTAGAACGTCTGGCCGAGGGAGAATTGGAACACTTGAGTTTCAGCGTTATCCGGTTTCTTGATCGGCGTGGCCAGCGCGAAGCTCAAAGGACCCAGTGCGGTAACCCAGGTCACGCCGACACCAACGGAACTGGCCATGTTGCTCAGGCTGACGTCGTTGCATTGCGTATTGGACTTGGTAACACCGTTAGTATTGAGCGTCTGCTGGCACTTGGAGTCGAAGACGTTACCCACATCCCAGAACACGGAAGTACGCAGCGAACGCTGATCCTTGACGAACGGCATCGGGAACAGGACTTCCATCCCCCCCTGGATAAGAACGTTACCACCGAACGGCAGTGGATCCTGATCCGGGTCGGCGATCGTACCAGGGTTACCTGTGCCGCCAGGACCGTTCTGACCACGGCTAGGCGTACTGCGTGGACCCAAGGTGCTGTCCTTGAAGCCGCGAACCGAGTTGAAACCACCAGCATAGTAGTTTTCATAGAACGGCAAGCCATCGGTCGAACCGTAACCATCACCATAGCCCAGCTCGGTGTGCAGACGCAGGGTGTAGTTCTCGGTGATCGGCTGGAACAGCTAACCACGGTAGTCGAGCTTGTAGAACGACAGGTCGCTGCCCGGAATGGTGGTTTCCAGGGTCAGGCTCTGGGAACGACCACGGGTCGGCAGCACGCCTTTGTTCAGGGTCGATTCGGACCAGCCGGCCGACGCCTTGAAGTTCAGGTACTGGTCGCCTTCGCGGTTCACGAAGTCGAAAATCTCGTCGACGGTGTACTGACCGGTCTTGATCTTGTCCTGTTGCGCGGACAGGCCGAAGGTCAGACGCGAAGTCTCGCTGATCGGGTAACCGACGTTCACGCCGGCACCCAGGCTGTCTACCGCATAGCTTGCTACGTCGACGTCGAGGTCTTTGTAGTCGGTGGTGCGATAGAACGCGTTGTAGCCCAGGCTCACGCCGTCGGCGGTCCAGTAGGGGTCAACGTAGCCGAAGTTGTAGCGGCTCTGGTATTCACTGCGGGTCAGGCCGACGCTGACGCGGTTACCGGTACCCAGGAAGTTGTTCTGGGTGATAGAACCACCGAGGATCAGACCGGCGCTCTGGGCAAAACCAACGCTGGCGGTGATCGAACCGGAAGCCTGCTCTTCAACGGCATAGTTCACGTCAACCTGGTCGTCGACACCTGGAACAGCCGGGGTCTCGACGTTGACTTCCTTGAAGAAGCCCAGACGTTCAAGACGGGTCTTGGACTGGTCGATCAGGTAGGTAGAAGCCCAGCCGCCTTCCATCTGGCGCATTTCACGACGCAGCACTTCGTCCTCGGACTTGGTGTTGCCACGGAAGTTGATACGGTTGACGTAGGCACGCTTGCCTGGATCTACAGCGAACAGGATGTCCACGGTGTGGTCATCGTCGTGCGGCTGCGGAACACCGTTGACGTTGGCGAAGGTGTAGCCCTCGTTGCCCAGACGACGGGTAATCAGTTCCGAGGTAGTGGTCATCAGCTTGCGCGAGAACACCTGACCTTTCTGCACCAGCAGCAGGGACTTGACCTGGTCTTCAGGCACTTTCAGGTCACCACTGAGCTTGACGTCACGAACGGTGTACTTCTCGCCTTCGTTGACGTTGACAGTGATATAGACGTGCTTTTTGTCTGGAGTAATGGAAACCTGGGTCGAAGCGATATCCATGTTGATATAGCCGCGGTCCAGGTAGTAGGAACGCAGACGCTCCAGGTCACCGGAAAGCTTTTCACGGGCGTATTTGTCGTCGTTCTTGAAGAACGACAGCCAGTTGGTGGTTTTCAGCTCGAACAGGTCGACCAGGTCTTCCTCGGGGAAAACCGTGTTGCCCACCACGTTGATATGCTGAATGGCGGCAACGGTGCCTTCGTTGATCTTCACTTTCAGGCCGACACGGTTACGCGGCTGCGATACCACTTCGGTATCGACGGTAGCCGAGTAACGACCTTGCGCAACGTACTGACGTTGCAGCTCGTTACGCACGCCTTCGAGGGTCGCGCGCTGGAAGATCTCGCCTTCGGCCAGACCGGATTGCTTGAGGCCCTTCATCAGGTCTTCGGTGGAGATCGCCTTGTTGCCTTCGATCTCGATGCTTGCGACCGATGGACGTTCGACGACGGTGATCACCAGAACGTTGCCTTCGCGGCCCAGCTGGATATCTTGAAAGAAACCGGTTTTGAACAACGCACGAGTGGATTCCACCAGGCGACGATCATCCGCCTGCTCGCCGACGTTCAACGGCAAGGCACCAAAGACGCTACCCGCGGAGACCCGCTGGAGGCCGTTGACGCGAATATCAGAGATAGTGAAGGACTCGGCGTGAACTTCGGCGATCATCAATACGGTGAGAACCGCAGTTAGCAGCAGACGTTTCATGAAGTCCTTTCTTATTCCAACTGGCAATAAA
>Ga0105243_10003199_pt1 | contig 13419 bp, 14 predicted proteins | sample KBSM34metaG_FD_81525 | JGI IMG/M metagenome (GOLD analysis project Ga0105243, IMG submission 81525) | Miscanthus rhizosphere microbial communities from Kellogg Biological Station, Michigan, USA - KBS M3-4 metaG | ecosystem: Host-associated > Plants > Roots > Rhizosphere > Soil | place...
CGATACTTGCGAATCTCATATTCTGATTTCCAGTAGTCCCACGGATCTATACGATCAGAATAGAAGGATTCATATCTTGCTCTAAGCCCATCACGCACTGTGATAACTCCTTATTATCTTTACTCTGTTAGAGTGAGTGAGTTATTTGCTGACGTGAAGTGTGGCTTGCTCAGGCCAGAATGTACGACTCCCTTATAGTCGCTATCTCACCCTCGACTCGGCAGCAGACGCGATGTCTTGAAAGTGACGTCCAACGGATGTTCTCCCGCGATGCTGCATCTTTGCAGTTCACATGACCGCAAGAACCTGCGAAGCAACCGAGTTACACCAACGGATTGACACCGAACATTTTTCTCACTAATCTTTACCCATTCGGTAGTAGCGATAGGCTATTAGGGCCACAAGATCGTGGCAGAGGATATGAAACCTACTATCGAAATCTACGTGGGTTCTCCGCTTACCATTGAGTCGGAGAAGCAGTTTCTTCAACACCTTTCCTCCGACCTCGTCGATCGAGGCGAGTCTGCGGTGATCCTCGCAAACTTCTTTGTTGGCAAACGACGCATAGACTTTCGCTAAAGGAAATTACGAGAATGCTTCGTGAGCGAGGAGTTTTTGCGGCGAGCTTCGTTCCGCAAGAGAGTGAAGATCTCTACGATCCGCTCTTCTACCGTCGGCAAGATCTCCATCACGATACCAAGACGATAATTCTGGGCTGATCGAAATGTCGTTACTCGCTGGTTGGGGCTCTTGTCAGGTAGGAGTTCTTTGCCGGAAGATCGTCTAGCTTCTGCGATCATGGTGTTCGCCCAGTCGGCCAACATACTCGTGGAGCCGAATCTCGCTCTTTATGAGGCGACGGTAGCTGGTGGAGCTGAGGCTACAAAGCAAGAACTTCTTCGATTTCGGATAGCGGACAACCTGGACATCAATCACTGGTTAGATTTGGCAATGGGAAGGACACCAAAACTATCCATTGACGAGAGCGAATTACCAACTGCTTCTGGTGAGTCCACAGAAATCGATTTCGAAATACGACTCAAACGATGGTCACGAAATTACATCATTCTTTTGAAGCTTGCCGAACTGGAATTAAGCGGACTAGTTCGGACTCGCCGCATAACCGAGCTGGCGAGGTGGATGTATCAGGATTTTATCATCGGTGGACCCGCACTCCTGTTCGCTATCCATTACTTAACGCCCAATTCTGAGCGAAGCGGCCTTCTTAAACATTTGCGGTCTGCGGATCGGGAACGATCTCTTAGCGGAATCCGCAATGCCAGCTGGGACTTAACATTTTTAAGCGACTGGATTCGCCGTGGTGGGGAGCAAGAGCAGACGAACACCCTGACGCTGGCTATGTTCGCTCGATCGCAAACTCCTCGGTCTTGCTCGGATGCTTGCGCCCCAACTTGGCAGCCACTTAACGGACGAAGAGTTTCGTAGATCGGCATTGATGAAGATCTTAGAACTATGGGGCGAAAGGCAGGCCAGTCAAATTGCGGAGCTGATCGGAGGATTTCTGGCAAATCCCGACAATCCGTCGCGACAGATTCATCGACCGGACGAAGTTAATATCGATCAAATGATACAAGCTGGTGAGAAGCTCGTGAGGGACTGGCACGTCTAGTATTTTGATCTGGCTGTTACGAACTCCAAACTGTGCCTCATTTAGTCTTTTGTCCTCAGAGTCCTGATTTTCTTTGGCCCCCACTCCGGGTGACAGTTCGAACTTACCCTAAGGTAGTCTAACTCGATAATGAATTCGTGATGGCGCGTTTGTGTGGGACTATGAACCAATTCTACGGACGCCGATGATCGGGAGGTTATGGCAACAAGACAACTGAGATTTAAAGCCCAGCGCGACGCGTGGGCGACAATCAGGGGTTACGTTTACCAGGTTGATCTAACGATTCAACGTTGGCTTGAGCTTCAGCCGGGCTTTGAACTGGAGCTGGAACGAGGAGAAGATGTTGACACAATTCACAAGGCAATCAACAAGCGAGGCAAGCCCCAAGCTCGGCTTCTCGATCAGATCAAGGCACGCGACAAGAACGTAACGCTGCGCTCGTCAGCAGTGCTGGGAGCTTTAGCATACTTTTACGAGCATGAACGTGAGAACACCGGCTTCGATTTAAAGTACCGTTACGTTACCAACGCGCAGCTCGGCAAGGAGCAAAACTCTCCTGTATCTAACGGCAAACCGCTTCTCGTACTTTGGAACGAATTAACTCAGGCGCACTTATCCATAGATGAACAGAGCAAGACTCTCAATCTAATCCGTCGTTTTCTTAGATCGGTGCGGAGGCCAAACGGCTTTCCTGAAGCCACATGGAAACCGTTTGCCGAATTCATTAAGCATGGCAACAGCCAAAGATTCGATTCTTTTATTCGGAACATCGAATGGCTTGCACATCAGACGGGAACCGCGTCAGTTGGACCAAAGATCCAGGAGATCCTTACGTCGGAGTATGAGGTTCGGCCAGACCAGGCTCAAACAGTTTACTCAGTTCTGTTCTTGCATGTGTTCAAATTACTCACTCAGGCAGGGATCAAACGTCTGACGATCGCCGACAGAAAGAGTGTACTCGCTTCCCCACGGGTCTCCAGCGAGGACCAAGCTTTGTTCGCTAATCTATCTCAATACCAAACCGACCTATCGCAACGCATGGATGCACTTGAGAAGGCGGTAGGCATATTGCAGCCGAGGGCCTTGCCAGCGGCAAGTGAGATCCGCCAAGCCTGTAATAAAGTGACTGGTCGTTTGGTGAAGAGTATCGTCGACGGACGAAAAAGCATAGACCGAGAGAACTTTAGGGATCATGTCGATGAATTCTTTGCCTCCGAACAACGCTATTTTATTGTCCTCGGATCGTCAGGTGTTGGGAAATCCATTTCCGCAGCAACCGATGCCAAAAGATTGAGTGATGCGATTAAAACAGTTCTTCTTGTTAAAGGTAAGCATTTCTCATTGGAACAATCAGCTAAATTGATTTCCGAAGAGATTTGGCCGTTCGCAACTGACCTGTCATGGCAGAAGGTAGTAGAAGTCTTAGCCGAGAATGAATCAACGGAAACACGCGGTTTTGTTCTGTACATCGATGCAATAGATGAAGCGGATGATTTACCTCAGCTATCCGCAGAGTTATCTAAGTTGCACGATTCTATTGCCGCAACCTCGCCCAAAAACTTTAAAATCATCATGACTTGCCGCGACATCGCCTGGGGCAGGTTCAGTCAGCAACGTTTAATGCCCTTATATGAATCTGAAGGTCCTTCAGTCAGTAATAATAAAAGAGTCGTTGGTGGATATACCTTAACAACAATCCGCGTCGCAGACTTTACAAGCAGCGAGCTCGACCGAGCGCTTCAAGAGATAGGCGCAACTGAACTAATTAACCCCGGCCGCTTCGGTGACACCGCCTCGTCGCACATCGCGACTTTTCGAGAAATGCTCAAGCATCCAGCCACGTTTGAGCACTACGCCGATCTGCGGCAAACCAACGATGCCCCATCAATACAGAATATTACCTGGACATACTTGATCCAACGCCGACTCGAGAAGGCTTTGGCAAAAGCTGGACGCCAGTGTCACATGAGCGCTGGCGATCTCAGAAAGGCAATTGAACGTTTAGCGGTTTTCGAATGGAAAGCAGGCTCTAAGAATTTTCAGGTGACCAAGGACGAAATAAATTCGGCAGCGTCTGAGCTAACGCGGAATGGTGGAGATGCGAGTGTTTCGCCTCTAGTGTCCCTCATTGATAACCGCATTTTGAGTGAATTCGTCGCTGTAAACCGATCCGAAATTGCCTTTCACAGCTCCGACCTTGGGGCTTACCTGCTTTCGTTTGAACTTGAACGTCAAACTGAAAACCGAAATCCTCTTGAAGTTCGAGAGTTACTGAAACAGTGGTTGAACGAGTCCTGGAACTTTCCGCCACTGCTAGACGCGCTGTTAGCTCTATTAGATCGATTTCTCGATCGGCCTCACAGCGCTGCTTCCCTAGCGATGCTTGAAGTATTGGTGGAATCCGACCGATTTCATAACAGTTCGATTTTCGAGGTGATGCGGCCCGAAGCACTAAAGACGATCTTCGACATTATCAAAGAGGCGGATGATTTTAGGTTCTACGACTATCGCGACGCTGCGTTAGGAGTTCGTGCATCTCCGAGTGCGTTGGAAGAGATTAGGTCTCACTTGAAAGATGAAAATAGCCGAGTTCGGCAGCTAGCCGCTGAACTGGCAGGCGCTCATCGGGATGGAGTAGCTGTCAATGAACTCATCCAATTACTTCAAGATCCGGATGAGGACGTCCAATATAAAACTTTCATCGCATTCGGACATATCGGGGAACCGGCGATTACACCGCTTCTTAATGTCATCACCGATAGTACGCAACCAGTTGAACTCCGCAGCAGTTGTATCACCGCATTGCGGAGTGTGGGCTCGCGCACTGCCGATGTGTCAGCCGCATTGAAACAATCCTTCAAGCAAGCCAAAACATATCCAGAATTGCTTGAAAGCTCATTGCTAACAGCAGCAGCCCTTCGCGACCGGGGACATAGTGCATCCGCTAAAAAAGCGCTCCGAAACGAGAACGAACCTATTGTCCGGACCGCCGCAAAATACCTGACTGAAGTGCCCGAACCTGGAGCCTTCAACTCATTACTACAACTTCTCAAAACACAGACCGTCGATCCTTCCAAACCATACAAGAGAGCCTGGGTGATCAATCAAGCGATAAAGGCGTTGTGGGAAACGAATGAAATCAAGGCGGCACCAGTTCTGCTGAAGCTCGTTGCTAATGGCTTGCAGGGAAGAAGCGAACTACAGCCTGTGAGAGCTATCCATGTTAACGAGAAGATTGATCTGCCCGACATCTCACAACTCGTTTTCAGCCACTTGATCAAAAATTTATCGACACCCGAAGGACGCCTCGTGTGGGAAAGTGCAAATGTATTGGGCGCCACATGGCGGACGAATCATCTGAAGGCATTAGTAAAGCAGAATAGGGAAATGTTGGGTCAGGGTATAGACACCTCAAAGCTCTTCGTAGATGCCATCATTCCCGGAATTCAGGAATCTGACGAGTTTCGCCTTGGCGATCGTCTCAATCGAGTTTCTGATCTATCTACCGTTATCAAGTGTCAAGCCAGAAATTTCGCATCTGAAGCAATGCGGCTTTTCGAGTATTCGAGCGCTCTTAGCTGCGAGAAACTTTCCCGACTGCTTTGGATTTGCGGCGACGCGCGCGCTGAAGATGCACTGATACATCGATTTGACAACCCCAGTCTGGGACAAGAGGCAATCCGTGAAAGAGGCTATGTCTCACGAGCATTAGGTACTTGTGGCGGACCCAAAGGCGCCCACTTATTTCGGATTATCTTCGAAACAGGGGAGAGGAACTTCCAGATGATTTTCCACAAACAACGCTCTATCCTTTGTTGATTCGAAAGCTCCTGAACGTCAAGGAGCTAAGCAGCGTTGCATGCGACTCCAAGGTGAACTGGTGGAGTCGGGCTTCAATATTGATTGCACTCAGTGATATCAATGCAAAAAATTTGGGTACTCTATTCGCTGATGTCGCACAAGGCTCAAGTGAGCAACCTAGACTTCAGGCCCAGGCCGTAAGACTGTTAGCTCTCACAAAAGACTTTTCGAAGCTTCGTCATTTCCTCAGCAAGTCAGAACACTCGATCGTAAAAGCACAAGCTGCTCAAGGTTTGGCGTGGCTGGACGACATCTCATCGGTCCATATGATCGAACGCGCCTTTGAGGAGTCTCCCGCGCTTGGCTTTGCGTCTGCTCTCGCACAATTTCATAAAGAGTCGTCGTTACCGATATTGCTTAACCGTTTAGGTTCGGCCTCATTCCAATGGAAATCTGAGTATCTTCAGGCCTTGGCCGCGTTTTGGAGATTTCCGGCGGGTAAACGTGCGATCTTGGACCAATTTGATCGCTGGTCCGATCCGGAAGAATACTATCTTAACAACCAACGCGCGCTAATCACGGGATTAGCTGAACATGAACCTGACATCATTCTCGATCAGTTTAATAAGGCATTCGATGATGGGTATTTGACAATCGGTGCGCGCGAGACAATGGCGAAAAAGATCGCCGATTTGTTTTACCGTAAGCACAACAATGAGATCTTGCTATTAGAAAGTATGAAACGGCTGCTGAGCGACAAACACGTTCCAGCTCGTGAGCGAGCAGCTCACGCCTTAGCATTTGCCAATGCATCATTTTGTCTCCGATTGTACAAGCAGATGCATGATTCAGCGGATGCTAACGAATGGGAACGAGCTTCGGCCGTATATTCTCTTGGGTTTTGGAAGAGTCCGATGTCTCTCATTGAAACGGCTCGTTACGACGAACAGTTGCTGGTACGGGTGCCGCTGACAAGGCGCTAGAGATCCGTCTCAAAAGGCCGCACTTAGAAAAACATTTCAAACAGTTCAACCAGCAAGATGGCCTAGCGCGTTTAAGTTCCTTTCTCTGCTTGGCGGACCAGGGCGATCAATCTACTATCTGGGCTCTAAACGACGACACGAGAATCAGTCCCTATGCGAGGACTTTTCGAAGGCGGCTTTACAAACAAATTGAGAGACGTTTAGCAGATGAATATAAAAAGAAAATCGAAGAAGAGCGTAAACTACCTGATTCTCGAGGAACAATAATGTTTGATTAAACATCGAGTGATGCTCAAATCTAGGTCACGCAAATAAGATGGGTGCGGAGAACCACGGGCCGAACAGGTTTTCAGCGACCGCTCCATTTGCCATCCTGATCGTAATTGAAACACCGAGGCCAAGCTGCGGCATTCCATACGGCGTCAAACACGGGTCGCAGCAGTTCTGCAGAATCCTTTGTCACATCCTCTAGCATTAGTTCAGGTACGTTCAGTTGATCGCGATCGATTGGGATTTGATCGAACCTGCGACGGCGCAACCCGTCCTTGACGCGAAGTACATAACCAGAGACGCCAAACAAAGTAAACATCAGAAAGATCGGCGGCTGTACACCGACATCTTGTTGTGCGCGAAGGTAAATCGGCAACGCCTCAATCAGTCGCTCTTCTAGCCAGTTCGTTGCTAAGATTTTCTTTTCTAGCTCGTCATCATCATTCAAATCAGATAGCGTTGCTTCAATGATACCATTGCGAAACAGTTGCGAATACGAATATGCCGCTCCTTGAGAGAGGTCGCTCGCAAGCAGTCCATCGAAGTTGTAGCGTGGTCTATTGTAACTACCGCCTGCCATCATTGGAGGCAAGCGGTCCCCTTGGCCGAGAAGAGGAGAGATGTCGAGTGACGATGCAGCATCAAAAGCGGTTGCTGGAACGAGATGAAGAATGGCTGTTGGTGGCCGGTGTAACTTCACCGGAGTCTCTCCGGCCACAAGTCTTGCAAGACGATCGATTCGAAACTGTCTGGCACGTTCCGCAAAGGTGGCGGAAACCAGGAAAGCAGATCTCAATTCGGAAACGTCGAGCTGGTATTTTCCGGCAGAGTTCCGGGAATAGAAGCGATGGCTGCTTTTGAAGGTGACCATGTGTGGTCGAGCGAAGCTGTTGGGTATGCGAATCACAAAGGCTACTTCTGTCCCACTTAGAGGTACAACCTCGACCGAAATACCGGCGATCCGCGGCGCAATGCTACTTCTCATTAAGTCTTCTAGTCTCAACTTTTCGGTGTCTACGTTATTAAGCTGTAAACCAACTAACCGTGTCGGTGCGCCACCGAGTTCTTCCATTCCATACACGATGTCGCCTCCTGCCGCGTTCGCGAAAGATGACACATCGGCTAGAAATTCCTTCTTCTCGCTATCACTTGTTCCAGGCAATGTGAGCTTATATTCGATGACTCGACTTTCAGTCTCAGCATTCGTCACAAGGGCCAGGAGATCGGCCTGGACGATGCTACCGATTGATTTGTGGTTAAGAGACATTGGTATTGCTTTCAGTTCTGGTTGCGTTTACCCCTAATTGACTAAAATTCCAATTGTGTTTCTCTTTCTCATTGTACTTACGCGAGCGACTTTTTTCTTGTTCAGAGACAGAATTTGGCAAAACTAACTTCGCGAAGAGGGTTGAATGGAGGAAATCAGATTAAAGAAACCAATTGAAGAAGTTAGACAGGTTCTAAAACACTATCTGAACACCGGTCATAAGTTCACCGATACACCACCTGCAGACCCAAGTCTGGGTGATTACGAAGTTAAGTTCAAAAAGTGGTCAGGTGATGTAGCCGCGAGCATTCGGAGATGTTTTGATCCGCCCTCAGTAGCAGAACGGTTTTTACAGATTCCGCGCCGCAAGGGAATGTGGAGAGAAGTCAAAATACAAACTCGATACAGAAATCTGATTCATGCGTACGAATACCAGCGAGATTACATTGAAGAGCTAGAAGGTACGCTAGAGATTTATGAGGCTCCGAATTTCTGTGATCCTGAGCGGGAGTTTATGCTTCGCGCGATAGAACTCTCTCGTCATTGTAAGGACGAGGCCAACCGGCCTTCACCTAAAGTGGGAGCGGTTCTCGTCAAGGAGGGAAAGATCATTGGTCAAGCTTACCGAGGCGAACTTGGGCCATGTGACCACGCTGAATACACCTTGCTTCAGAAAAAACTACCAACAGAGATCGTGGCAGGTTCTACGCTCTACGTAACCCTCGAGCCTTGCACGAAACGGGGTCCTAACAAAACGCCGTGTGCCGAGAGAATCATTGAACGAAAGATCAAGAAAGTTGTCTTCGGCTGCATCGATCGCAACCCAAATATACGTGGTGAGGGAGAAGTTCAGTTGATGGATGCCGGTATAGAAATTGGTAAGTTTGACAGTGACTTACTTCCAATTATTGAAGAGTTGAATCGAGAGTTTCTACGCCTTCATCGGTGAGCTCAAAACGTCATTAACTCGCGGGGTTAAAGGCTCACCGAGCAGCTCTCAACTCGATGCTTCAAGTGTCTCTGGCGGATTAAACAGCGCTGTGGGAAAGAAAACATTCGACCTATCTGCTTCTCCAAAGGCGGACAAAGCGCACCAATTTGGGGAATTTTGGCTGAGTCGAGCGAATTTACTTGCCACCAAGACTTCGGCGATTTTACTATCCCGTTGAGCTTTCCTTCGCCGGAAGCTGTTCTGTGGCCTCAGTGGTAACCAGTTCCCCTTTGCCTCTCAGCTAGTCCGCTTCAATTCTTAGCCGATTTGCAGGTGCACGCTACAGCAAAGTCAGGGTAATACCGGACGACCCCGAAACAAACTCTCAAACTCACGAAAGGACTAAACATGAAATTTCTAGCAGGAACCTTGCTTTTGATTCTATTTGTGACAGCTAAGCCTCACGCACAATCGGGCATGGAGTATGGTCAGCGCGAAGAACTAAAAGAAGTTACGAAAATCTTTGTAGATACCAGAACAGATTTGAGCGGACGTGAAAATATAATTAGGATAATCAAAAACGAGTTGCCGAATATCGCCGTTGTATCACGGGTGGAAGAGGCGGAAGTCGTTCTGATCTACTCATCGGATTCGTATTCTATTCTGAGCGGGATCTCGAACTCACGAAACTCTTCGACTAGTGGCGCCGTCTCTGTCTGGGGAAATACGGCCACATATTCAGGGCAAACAAGCTCAACCTCAACCAGTACTCCTATATATAAGAAAGTCACTGATGGAGAGGGGCTGGTCGTGAAGTTTACAAGTAACGGGCGGCTACGGTTGTTGATGAACTTCAAGGACGAGAGAAAATCCGTTCTTGAATGCGCAGACCGAGCACCAACTTTGCCCGAAAATTTGTAAAAGCTTACAAGGAAGCAAATGTCGCGACTATGGTTCAAAATCAGCCGGACATCGCAGTCCCTTTGTTTCAATCTATGCCAAGTGTGCAAGCAGCTAACGTCGTACCAGTTGATCTCAATGGCACGTGGAGTTATGCCGGTGGCTCTGTGGGTGTGGTCCACAAGGATGGCACGATCAAGGCGAGCTACCTCTCGCCGAGTGGATGCAACGGCCAGAACGTTTCGACACTTCTCACCGGACAAGTTCAAGGCACTCTGCTGGTGGGAAAGATGAGTATCTGTACAAATGAAAAGCTGGTTGTTGACTGCGCCTATCCAGCGATTTCGGAAGTTCCCTTTACTGCGATGTATGAACAAAACAGCATCTCAGTCACGGCAGTTATTCCAACTCTCAGCATCAGCTACGACAACCACGGGCGCTGCACGGTTACTTCAGGACAACAGCGCAGTCAGTACAAAGCTGTACTCACGCGGTAGCTTGAAGGCCCCACACTGTTTCCAACTCAAGAAGGAGAATACAAAATGCCTCGCAGACTTTGGACCGCATATCTCACGCTCACACTCATTGGACTATTCCACCTGACAGCAGTCGCAAACCCGTTTGGGCGAAGCACTATCGTGAACACTGCTTTCACTGTTAAGGCTGGCGACGCTAAGTACTGGAATTTCCGGGTTGGCAGCTCTGGAGCGAATATCGTCGGCAGATTCCGTGCGGAAGGTGGAAGCGGCAACGATATTAAATGTCTCATTCTGGACGCTGACAGTTTTGAAAATTGGCGCAATGGTCACAGAGTACGAACGTATTACAACTCGGAAAAGATTACCGTCGCCAACATCAACATTAACCTGCCGGAAGGTGATTATGTGCTCGTGTTTGACAACACATTTTCAGGCATTTCGAATAAAGCAGTGACTGCTAATGTCGAAATGAGATAGTAAGGAGGGCTCAAATTCGGCGGGTTGCAAGAGTCTCTCGTCGTGAGCTAGGAACAAAATTTATTGATCGGATCCGTAAGCTCGTGAGGAGACCGATGAAGGCAAAACAGAAGTTTACGGAGGCGGAAATTATCTCTGCTTTACAAATGGCAGAAACGATCTATATGGATGCTTGTGCTAAGTGCATCGCTGATGTCTATGATTCACGTGACCTGAAAACCATCAGAGCACGAGTCAAACACCAAGGCATATCGTTCTTAACGATTACGCTGCCGAATTTTTGCAAGGACTTTGAGAGAAGCGTTGAAGTCGGCTATATAGACTCAACGTATTTCCGAGGTTTTCGGAAACACGGGTCAATCCCCTCATTCTTGAAAGGCATGACCAGTCTTATTTTTGATCGTGAGACAGGGACAATCTACTATAATAAAGATAATTCTTTGGCAAGCGATGTTCCCAATATCATTAACAGCGTACGGCAAATTTGTCTCGCTTTCGAAAAGTTGGGACCGGGCAGAAGCGAGACTGAGTCCATGAACAACTCGACGAGATGAGTATTCTGTGTCGTCAATTTGGTTCTCACCGTGTTTAGACCTTTACTCACAGATGTCAGCAGACAAGCATCCTTATAGAACGGGAATTATCACCAGCATCATAGGGACCATTCTGGTCCGTCTTTCCAGGTTGGTCTTGGACATTCTCCGCACTTGGCCGTGTGTTGATATGGCGAATTCCGGTTTGGGTCATTCTGTTGTTGAGTGTGATCGTTCTGCTCTTCATCGTTAGTAAGAAACGCAAGCCAATCTTGACAATGGAGTTGACACCTGAGTTCTATGCGTACAACAAGGACCAATTCTTTAATGCTGTTTGGAGGTGGAGTTACGGCGGCAATGGGTTACCAACCGATGCGGCTTCCTTTTGCCCTAATTGCGATATGCAGCTCATGTATCATGAAGACCACGGCGCATATAGAGCTGCTGGTCTAACTAATACAATTCTATTTTGTGATCGGTGTAATGAGAGAATTACTGATGTAGAGGGCGACTATGATCATCTCGAGAGGCGAGTGCTTCGCGAGATTGAACGTAAAGTCAGGACGAATGAATACAAGCGGAACTGGCAGCCCTCCAATTAGCAGCGCGGACCTAAAAAGTTTTGATCTTATTCCTTCTTTGAATTTTGGACACGCGGAGGACTTGCGATGGTCAAGGTCATAAGAATCGTCTCAATTTGCATTTTTGTGTGCAGCTTTGCTTCAACGGCGATCTCGCAGGCTTCATCTTCGGTTCGAAAGTTTCAAACGACATACAAGATCGAGATGTACGCTGAGCCTCAGGTTGGAGCTAAGACAATTGGCAACATTCCTGCTGGCGTCATCTTGGAAGCGTTACAGGAAACGGAACGCTATGGCGGGTATGTCAAAGTTACTTACAAGAAGAAGATCGGATATATCTTCAAAGCTGAGGTCCAGCGGTATATGGACACGCCGGCGCCTGAGCTTGCCTGTTGGAGCAACGGATACAAGATTATTGGTAGTGTATATCGTTACTTCTTTGTTCTCCGTAATGATGGAACGCTTTCTTATCAGGGAAACATTACGATCAGGCTATTCGACAGAGGTGACAAAGTGATTTTCGAAAAGACAGCCGACTACTCCGATGGGATTAAACCCGAAACAGGCGGTCAGTTCCTCATTGACACTTCGGTTGAAGCTACGAGATTTGAACTCGAGCATAAGGACGGCAAGATCAGAGGCAGCACTGGCAAGTTCATCGAAAGACTATAGCTAACACATTCTAGCCGAATTATTAATGAATATGTGTGTGTGGATCCTACGCGCCTCTAAATAACTAAGAGCTGGAAACGCTGGTTTCAGAGCTGCGGTTAGCAGCTCTTGTTGACTCTTAAGCCGAAGCGAGGAAGGCAGTCAAGGGCGGAGCGAACTGTTTTTTGTTCGCGGAGTTCATCGGAGCGCAGCGAAGATCCTTGACGGCTGACGCAGCGAAGGCTTCGGTATGGCTCTTTGCTGGATCGGTAAAAGATGCCGGAGTGGAACTTATTCAACATCGACGGTGTGAAGCATCGCGTCGATTGATGTGTGGGAAGTTAGCGGCTGGAAACGATCGCGGTGCTCTTGCGGAAATCAAATTGTGAGTTCGAGAGCGTCATCGATGATTTGTTCGACAGGAATTCCTACGAGGCGTGCATAGGCGAGCAGGATAGCGAGCGGCGGTTCGTTCTTGTCGAGTTCGTACTTGGAAATAGTCGTATAGTGGATCAGATCTTGAACACCAAGTTGTTTGACCATTTCTCTTTGAGATATTCCTAAGCCGAGGCGGATTTGTAGGAGCTTCATTGCAAGATGTTTCGGACGGGGTCGCGAGTGTCCCATAGTTTTAGATTTCGGTGAAAGAGGTTGATTTGTGCGAACGATTGGGGCGTCTACTGGCGGCAGGCCAAAGAGAATTCAAGGCAATTATTGACTGTAGTATTATGGGCAATCGATAATCTGCGGATTGTGTAGTTCGTCTGCAAACTCTGTGATAAAGGCTTCCGCTTGCTCTTTGTTCTTGAATATGAACGCCGTATTGAAGTTTGTTGAGAACAGAGTGGGAACGCCTGATATGTAACCTTGAAATGTCACTATTATTACGCCGGTCTCTGTTTCTCCGCCTGCCGCA
>Ga0105243_10003206_pt1 | contig 13386 bp, 7 predicted proteins | sample KBSM34metaG_FD_81525 | JGI IMG/M metagenome (GOLD analysis project Ga0105243, IMG submission 81525) | Miscanthus rhizosphere microbial communities from Kellogg Biological Station, Michigan, USA - KBS M3-4 metaG | ecosystem: Host-associated > Plants > Roots > Rhizosphere > Soil | place: Michigan...
AGGCCGAGCACACCCATGAAGGCGGGGATGGCCACCAGCAGCTGGGTGGTGATTTGGCTGAGGCCCATGGTCCCCACGATCTGAGGCAGGAAAAAAGCCAGCGAAAAGTTCGCCGAGGTGTTGCACAGATAGATCACCGCCATGCCGAGAACGCGCGGATCATAAAAGGAATGAAAAGTATCGAAGAGATGTGATTTGCGAGGCCTGGTAGGATCGGCCGCCAGGGCCGATTCCAGCCATTGCTTCTGCTCGGCCGGCAGCCACTTGGCCTCGGCCGGACGGTCGGGCAGATGGAAGTAGATCACAATGCCCAGAATGACGGCCGGCAGGCCCTCCAGGATGAACATCCATTGCCAGCCCGGCAGGCCCCAAATGCCGGTCATGGACAGGAAAACGCCGGACAGCGGCGCTCCAATCACAGTGGAAAGCGGAATGCCCAAGGTGAACAGGGCCATCAGCCGGGCGCGGTAGACCGAAGGAAACCAGCAGACCAGGTAGAAGATGATGCCTGGAAAGAAGCCGGCCTCCGCCATGCCCAGGAGGAAACGCAGGACATAGAAGCTGATCGGTCCCTGGATGAAGATCATCCCGACCGAAAGCAGGCCCCACGTCACCATGATGCGGGCGATCCATCGCCGCGCCCCGATCCGCTCCAGCACCAGATTGCTGGGCACTTCGAACAGGAAATAGCTGATGAAGAATAGCCCCGCGCCCGTGCCGAACATGGTGGCAGACAGGTTCAAGTCATGGCGCAGCGCCGCCCCGGCAAAACCGATATTGATGCGATCGATATAATTCGTCAGATAGGCCAAAAGCAGGATCGGCATCAGGTGCCAGACCACGGTGCGGATGGTTGTGCGGCCCAGCTCCTGATCCATCTGCCTATCCCCGGTCTCGGCAGTCACTTGCGGCCACCACTGGCCACAATCAGGCTGCGCACGGCAGCCGACATTTCCTGGTCGAGCTTGAAGAAGCGCTGGGCGCCATCCTTGCCCATGATCCAAGGGCTGGGAACGCTATTGCCGCCCGATATTTTTTGTATGTGATACTCGGTGCCGTCGAATCCGGGATGCGTGCTGACCACCGCATCAACCCCTGCGGCCTGGGACAAAGCCGCAAACCGCTTGACCTGCTGATCATAAATATCAAGGCCGGCAGCGCGATCGGATGGGCCCAATTGCTGCGGAATCCCGAAACCGCCGAACAGCGCCACCATATGGCGCGTACCGTGATCGGTCACCGGCAAAATGGCCGACACCGAGCCCGGCGTGTGTCCCGGCGTAATATAGAGAGTCACAGTAGTGCCGCCCAAAGTCAGCTTCTGGCCGTCGGTGACGCTGTCGCCGCGCGAAGGCGGGGGGCCGAAGTTGAAATTGGCGGGCGGACGCGCTGTCGTCATCGCCATCAGATCCCAATCGCCCGACAGGACATGGATACCGGCATACTTCCTGGTGAAATAGGGCACTCCGCCATAATGGTCGCCATGGCCGTGGGTCAGGACAATGTATTTAATCCGGGCCGGGTCCAAGCCGAGCTTGCGGATGCCGGCCTCGACGATATGTTCGGCCTCGTCTTCATTGTCCATGGCATCCCACATGATGATGCCGTCCGGTGTGTCGAGCACCCAACTGCCGACAAAGACATTGCCCACATAATAGAACTGATCGAAAGCCTTGGCCGGAGGCAGCAACTGGCGCGCGCCCATGGGATGATCGGCCTGCGGCAACAGCTTGGGATCGACATAGCCGACCATGCGCGCGGTGTTGAAAAACTCACCGACCGCCGATTTTGGCACCGGTCCGCCCGTCAGCGCTTCGCCGGCGCGAATATGCTTTTGGGTTTCCGCCGGCAGGCCGGGCAATTTGAAACTCTTCGGCGCGACCGGCTGGGCGGCACAAAGACCCGCGCTCATGGCGAGAGCAAGGGGCAGCAAGAGACCTTGCTTGAGACTGTGACGGATCATGCAGTCCTCCCCTTTCCACCGGCTGCGCACTATTGGGGAAAGCTGGGCCTTGGCCCTGACTTATAGGACGATCTAATAGCCTCGCCGCCCCTACCGCCGGCCGCGAGCTGCCGGCGATTCAGCCATGACGCAAAATGCCCGCAACCATGACGTCCAGACGGCGCGGCGTCGGCGCCCTCTCCAGCCCCCGCACGCGTACCGGCCGCTAGGGTACCGGGTCTGTACGGATCAATTAAATGAGATTTACGGGCGACTTCTATAATGGCTTCTTATAACAAGCGCGTCCCGCTCTGGCGCCGTCGGCGAGGCAATGTTAGCGTGCCTGAGAATTTTTCGGGCTGACGGGCTTGCCTGGATCGCTTCCCCATCGCACCGCCATGCAAGTATCGATGCTGCAGTTGCGCGCCTTTGTGGCGGTCGCGCGCTATGGCAGTTTCACCTTGGCGGCGGAAGCGCTGCACCGCACCCAACCCGCCATTACCGTGCAGATCAAGCAGCTGGAACAGGCGCTGGGATTGTCGCTGTTCGATCGCAACACGCGGCAGTTGCGCTTGACCACGGTGGGCCTGGAATTGGTGCCTGTGCTGTCCCAGATGTTGCAACAGCTGGACAATATCATCGCCTCGTCCCAGGACTTGCGCGACAAGCGCACCGGCGTGGTGCGGATCGGCGCCCTGCCCTCCATGGCGGCCGGCTTCCTGCCGCCGCGGATCGCGCGTTTCCGCAAGAAACATCCCGGCGTGCAATTCCTGATCAGCGACACGTTGGGCGACAAGGTCGTCGCCATGGTCAAATCGGGGGAAGTGGAGTTCGGCGTCACCGATATCTATGCCGGCAGCAACACCGAAACCACACCGATCATGCTGGAGCAGATGTGCGCCTTCTATCTGGAAGGCAACGCAATCGAGAACGCGGCCAAGCTGGATGTGGAAGAGCTGGCCAAGCATGAATTGATCCTGTTAACCCACGGCAGCGCCGCCCGTCGCGTGGTCGACAGCGCTTTCGCCGCCTGCGGCAGGCTGGCGGTGGCGGCCTGCGAAGTCTCCTACATGTCCACCGCGGTCGGCATGGTGCAAGCGGGCCTTGGCGTTGCCCTTCTGCCCCGCCGCGGCGTGCAGCTGCAAATCGATCCGCGCTTGCGCTGCCGCCCAATCGAGGGCGCCGCCTTTACCCGGCGGATCGGCATCATCCGGCTGAAGAACAAGACGCTGTCGCCGGCAGCGGACGCCTTCATCCAGATGCTGATGACGAGCAAAAGCGACCAGGAGCGCGCGGCGCCGGCAAGCCCGCCGCGGCGCCGCGCCAAATCTGGCGAACGGAAAACTTAAACCAGGATTTCCGAAATCGGCTTGTTGGTCGTGAGCGAGAACTTGCCCCAATTGGCCGCCGGCATGCCCAGCGCCTGCTGGATGGTCAGGCCGACACGGGAAACAGGATCGCCCCGGCCATCGATGTGATGGCCGCCTTTCATCCGGCCATTGGCGCCGCCGACCAGAATCATGGGGATGCCGTCCAAGGCATGGATTTTGGCGAAGCTGACATCGGTATAGCCCAGCAGCAGCATGTGATCGAGCAGCGTGCCATCGCCTTCCGGCACCGAATCCAACTCCTTCAGCAAGGAGGCAAACATCTCGACGCTGTAGGTGCTGAACTTGGAGGTGGTGAGCTGATATTGCAGCACCGGGTCGATCGCCTCTTCATGCGTGGTCTGGTGGAAGGGCTTGGAGTCGCCCGGCATGAAGATGGTGGAGGCCGATTCCGACAGCGCCACATTGAAGACGCGGGTCTGGTCGGTCGCCAGGCCGATGGCGACCAGCTTGGCGATCAAAGGCACCACGCGCTGCAGCGTGGGCACTGCCTTGCTGACAGGCATCTCGCCCGGATCGGTGGGGATATCGACCTTGGCAACGATTTCCGGCCTCTGCAATTCGGCCTGGATCTGCTGTTCTGCCTGGCGGACGGAGGTGAAATACTGTTCCAGCCGCGCTCTGTCATTGGCGCCCACCTCGCCCATCAGGCGGTTGCGGTCCTCCGCCACGGTGGAGAGGACGCTTTGCTGCACCATCACCTGCGGATCGGGCTTCCAGTCGGGGCGCTGGGGATCCTGGAAGCCGGCGCCGAACAGCTTCTTGTAAAGCGCCATCGGTGAAGTTTCGGGCGGATTCATATTCTTGCCGCCCAGGCTGGAGAAGCTTTCGCTCTTGATGCCCGAGCATGCCACTTCGATGGACTTGAAGCGGGTGCCGCGGCCGATGGCGTCGCCGATGGTCTGGTCCAGAGTGGGTGCGTCGAAGGAGTTGGCTTGCGTGGGCGCGATGCCGGTCAAGATGGCGGCATTCCCCGACCAGTGCTGGAAGTTGGGATTGTCATCCAACGGCACGCGCATGCCGCTTACCAGGTTGAACTTGCTCTTGAAGGGCTTCAGCGAGGCAAGCTGCGGGGTCAATTCCCAATCCTGGCCGGCGCTCTTGGGCAGATAGAGCTGCTTGGTCAGGCCGCAGCCCCAGAAATAGGTGCCGAACCGATGTGGGATCTTCTTGCCGGTGGCGGCAAACGCCTGGCCATTGGTGTCCAGCATGCAGTCCAGGAAGGGCACGGCCACGGCGACCGAGGAACCCTGGAACAGGCCGCGTAGCAGAATGCGGCGGTCGAATTTCTTGGCGAAGCGCATCATGACATGCCTCCTAATTGTTGGATGCCGTCTTGGTGGGTGCGGGCGCGGCCTTTGACGGTGCCGGAGCGCGGAAAAATTCGGGACTGTTGGCGAGTGTCTTGATCAAAGTCTTGAGGCGGTAGCCGTCTTTGACAAAGGCGTCATAGCTCGCCTTGAAAGTGGCCGGCTTCACATCTTCCGTGTTCGCGCCCACGCCATAGGCATAGAGCTTTCGCGCAAGGCAGGCGGGGAAGCGGGGATTGTCATGCAGCGCCTGGCCCAGGCCCGGAGCGCCGTTGAACTTCTTGCCCATCAGGTCGCCGGACACGTCGATCGGCTGGCCGTTTTCGGTGGTGCGATGCATGCCCAAACTGTCGAACTCCTCCAGCGGCAGGCCGATGGGATCGGAATGATTGTGACAGGAGGCACAGGTCGGGTTTGTGGCATGGACGTTCAAGCGCTCGCGCACGGTCTTGAGCGGCCCGCTGGTATCCTCGACCACCGAAAAGTCGACATTGGCGGGCGGTTGCGGTGTGGGCTCGCAGAGGAAGATGTCCATCACGGCGACGCCGCGCTTGGTGGGCGAAGACCGGCCGGGATGCGAAAACATCGAGAGCATGCTGATGCGTGTCAGGATGCCGACGCGCCCGCTTTCGGCAGGAAACTGGTAGGGCATCCATTCCCCGGAAAAATCGAACGGAATGCCATAGACCGCCGCCAGCTTCCGATTGATGAAGCTTTTCGGCGTTGTCATGATATCGCGCACATCGCCATTGGAGCGCAGAGTGATATCCACCACCGTACGCAGGGTGTCTTCTTTCGCGCCTTCTGCCACCGAACTGGCCCATTTGGGATAGATCAGCGTGTCCTTGGTGACATTGTCGAAAGTGTCCAGCTGCAGCATGTCGGAGAAGAAGGCGCGCACGCCGCTTTCCAGCCGTGGCGAGGCCATCATGCGGTCCACCTGCTTGGCGACACCCCCCTGCGTGCCCAATTCGCCGCTTTGTGCCGCGCGCAACAGCTCGGCATCGGGCGCGGTGTTCCACAACAGATAGCTCAACCGCGACGCACGGCTGAGGGGATCCAGCGTGTATTCCTTGCCGTCCCGCACGGCAAATTCGATGCGGAACAGGAAATCCGGCGCTTGCAGCAGGCTGGCCAGGCCATAGCGCAAGCCTTCGTAGAAATTGCCTTTGGACTTGGCGAGATCGTCGGCCAATTTGGTCTTGGCCGCCACTTCCTCGGGCTTAAGCGGACGGCGATAGAGCAGTTCGCCATATTGGGCGATCACCTGCGAAGCGCAGGCGTGATCCGCATCCTTGTCCGATTTGGGCTTGCAGGCGATCAGCTTGGCCCGGTTCTTCTCGTTCACCACTTGCGCGGCAATCGTGTCCGCCACAGCGGACAGAGCCGAAAAGCCGGACGGCGTGATGGAAAGAACCGTGGTGGAGGTCGAGTTAAGCCCGTCGATGCGCAGGTCCGGCTCGAACATGCCTGCAAAGCTGATCTGAGGCCCAAAAATGTCGGCGATGGAACGGCGGTACTCCTGCTCGTTCATCCGGCGGAGTTGAACCATGTGGCGGTCCGCGGCGGACGCAAAGGTCGACCACCCGGCGGATAAGCCGAGGCACAAACATCCGACCGCGACCAGCGTTCTACGCATTTCACGTCCTGCCGGCACGTTCGAGTACCGGCCTATGACAAGCTAAGAATGATTCTACCGAAGCCGGGTTGATAAGGGAAATCAGTATTCTAACGCAGGGCTATAGGAAAACTTTATCGCGGCCGCAGCGGAACTGTTGTGTGCGCCGCAGCGAAGCTACTTCTTCAGATTTTTGATTGCTGGAATGCTTTCGGGCGATGGGCCCGGGGGAATGGCCTGGAGATAGGCATAAATATCGGCCAGGTCCTTCTCGCTCAACACGGCGGGCACATAGGGCGGCATGTTGCCGTTGGCATTTCGGACATAGCTTTTCAGCGCCTCAAACGGCAGCGGCTTGGGCGCCAGGCGCGGACCTACGCCCCCCTGCCCCTGGTAATTGTGGCACTCATAACAGCCGGCACGCTGATAGACCTCCTTGCCCTTGGTCGCCGAGGGCGCCGCATCGGCGGCCTGCGCGCAAGCCAGCGCGGCGCAGGCCAGGAGGACTCGGCAAAGGCGCATGGCTCTCCTATCTCGGCTGCGAGACGATATCGACCAAGGCCGGCTCGCCCCGCTTGACGGTGGCGACGGCGCGCTTGAGCGCCGGCAGCACGTTCTTGGGATCGTTGATCGGGCCCTCGCCATGCATCCCCATGGACCGTGCCATCATAGCATAGTCGATATTGGGATCGGCGATGGCGCAGCCGATGCCGGCGCGGTCGATGCCACGGTTCCAGCGATTGCACATCTTCTGGATGTGCATCACTTCGGTATGGTAGGCGCGGTTGTTGTGCATGATGGTCAGCAACGGCACGTGGTGATGCGCCGCCGTCCAGATCGCGCCGGGCGAGAACATCATGTCGCCGTCCGGCTGGAAGTTGACGCAAAAGCGGCCATGCGGTTTGTGCGCCATCGCCGCGCCCACGGCCGCCGACATGCCATAGCCGACGCCGCCGCCCCCGCGCATGCCGATATATTGATAATGCTTGTCGAAGTTCCAAAGCGTGCGGTTGCCGCCATAACCGGCGGACACCATGGCCCAGTCCTCGTTCTTAATGATCTCATAAAGCTCGGCAGCGACACGCTGGGTGCTGATCGGCACCGCGTCCCAGCCCTCAGCTATGGCGGTGCGCGTCCGCTCGAAATTCTGCGCATGGGCGCGGCGGAGGGTATCGGCGCGGGCCGCGATGGTCTCGCGGCGGCCCGCCGGGATCTTGGACTTGATGGCTTCGGTCAGCGCCGGCAGCGTCGTTTCGCAATCGCCCGTGACGGCGACGTCCACCGGCGTATAGCGCTCGAAATCCTGATAGTTGGAGCGGATATAGAGATCGGCCACGCCCATGCTGATCAACTTGGCGCCCGGCTTCAGGCGCCGCCGCTCGGAATGCTGCACATTGTCGGAATCGATGGTTATGGTGCCGTAGAGATTTTGCACCTCCAGGCCGATGATCACATCCGCATTGTCGATCAGGTTGCGCCCGCCCCCTTGATAGAGATGATGCTGGTTGGGGAAATTCATCCGCCCGCCGACATCCACCACCGGCGCATTCAGCGCCTCGGCGAATGCGACGACCCGCGCCATGCCTGTGGGGGTGCGGGCGGCGCGGTCGACGATTATCACGGGATGCTCGGCATTGGCCAGCAAAGTGGCCGCTTCCAGCACCGCGCCGGAGTCACCCTGCGGCGGTGCGATCGGCGAAAGCTTCGGGATGTGCAGTCCGCTGCGATCGCGCAACTCCATTTCCTGCAGCTGGGCATCGGCAATGATGAGAACGGGCTCCATCGGCGGGGTCATGGCGATGCGATAGGCGCGCACCATGCTTTCGGCGAAATGCTGCAGGGAGACCGGCTGGTCGTCCCATTTGGTGAAGTCGCGCACCAGCGCCGCGGGATCCTGGGCGGAATGATTCCACTGGTTGCCATAGACACGCGACGGCGCGTCCAGCGTATTGCCGCCGACCAGGATCACCGGGGCGCGGTCACACCAGGCATTGTAGATCGCCATCGTCGCGTGCTGCAGGCCCACCGTGCCATGGCAGCCGACCATCACCGGCTCGTTCGCCGCCTTGGCATAGCCATGCGCCATCGCCGTCGCCGCTTCCTCATGCAGGCAGGTGATGAATTCCGGATCCTTGTTGTTGGCGTAATTGACGATGGATTCCTGCATGCCGCGAAAGGCGGAAGCCGTGTTGGCGAACATGTATTTCAGCTTCAGCGACTTCATGACATCGACCATGAAGTCGGCGCCGCAAGCCGGGGCATTGGACGGCGCCAGTTGCGGCGAAATTCCGGTTTCGGCCAGCTGCTGCGACGGGCTAGGCCGACGCACGCTTGGCGCCACCTGCGGTGGCGTTGCCGGTGCGGCGCCTGCGGCTGTGACGCTGAGAGGCGCCGCCGCGCCGACTGTGCCTAAAAAGCCGCGACGGCTGACCTTAGCCGTGCCACTTGGCGCCTTATCCTTTGGCGACCTGCTCTTGCCCCGTATGACACTTCCCCTTGACCTGCCGGCCTTTCAAAACCGGTTGCCTCTTCGGGCTAGTTGTTTTCCGCCTGTGCCGTCGCGACCGCCGTGGCCGGCGCTTCGTTCCGAACCTGGCGATCGCTCGCAGCCACCGGCTCGTCATCCGGGAAGGATTCGTAGACCGGAATATTGACCTGCTTCTTCAGCTCCTCCGTGTTGGGAAAGGCCGCCATATGGCGTTCAACCTGGTGCAGGTCCGGCGAGAATCTCGGAATGCCGACCGGCTTGTGAGTCGCGATGCTGCGGAAGAAAAGCTGGCGGCCCTTGGTATAGGTGTTCCTGTAACGCCTCTCCTGCGGGTTGACGGTAATGCCCAGCGTCTTGTCCGTATCGAGCACAAAGGCCGGCCGCCCGACAAAGCGATAGGCGGTGGAGATGAACATATTCTGGCCGGTCTTGGGATCGGGCCGGTTATCGGCATTGCGCTTGATGGCGTAATACATGCCCAGCGAATTCTGGTGATAAACGGTTTCGGACGTAGCGCCGCCCTGGGCTTCGACATTCTCGAAATAAAGGTCGCGCCAGTCGCGGTAGCCGCCCACGATGCCGTACAAGTTGCCGGCCTTGTCGATCTCCAGGCGGATCTTGCCGTCCTTGAAATCGGCGTCGCGGAAATTGCCGATATTCCATGCCACGTTCGGCATGTGGATCTCGGCCACTTGGGCGCTCTCTACCACGCCGTTTCTGATGGTGGCTTTCATCTTGCTGTACATCTCGGTCTTGGGCAGCCGGTAGGAATAGCCACTGCCGACGCCGTCGCTGTCCTTCAGGATCTTGTCCGGCGAGTAGCCGATCTCCATGGTCACATCGTCGTCATTGTCCGGGCTCTTGTTGCCGGAAAGGCGGATGACCACGCTGTAGAGCCCTTCCAGCATCTTGTCGTTGGCGCGCTGGGTGAGCGCTGCGGTGAAGTCACGGCCGCGGAAAGCCTGGATGCAGCCCCAGGCGCGGTAGAGTCCGTTATCGACACCCTTTTCGCCGTTGACGCCGCTGAAGCCACCGGTGTTGGCATTGCGGTCGAGGTCGAAGCCCAAGGCAATCTTGCCGGTCACCTGCGGCTGGCCCGGATCCTCGGCAGTCCAGGGATTCATGTAGCTGTTGATGTTCTTGGCATAGCCGCGATAGGTCAGCTCATGTTCCTGCCAGAGATGCTTGTGTCCCAGGTAATTGTTGACTGTGTCATAGCCGGGCGGATTGACGATGTTTTCCACCTCTTTGGCATTGCGCCAAGGCGTGGCGCTGAAGAGCGCGTGGTAATCCAAGTCCGCTCCTGGCTCGGTGGATCCCCGGGGGCAGTCGGCGCCCGGCTCGAGTTGGCCTTCGCGGGTAAAGCCAGGCTTGCCGCCATACAACCAGGCGGGATCGTAGTTGCCGACGACATAGCCGCGCGTCCAGGGAGCGGCTTCTGCCGGCAAGACCGCCACGGCCGATAGCAATCCGATTGTCAGAAGTCCGAGTATGCGTGGCGCCATGGTCGCGTCCCTCTGTTCGGCGGCCGCGCAACACAACACGCGTCCGCGCACCGCATATACGCATTGAGGGAGCCGCGTGAACCGGCCCCCTCATGGCGGGGCGATGTTTCGCCCTTCTATTGTGCACCCCTGTCCGAACCCCGGCAAGCGGGGCTTGGGCAGTGATGTTTGTTACATCTTTAACCGCACGCCCACCCGATACATGCGGCCGATAACGTCATAGAGGCTCGGATTCACGCCATTCGCGTTGTTCGGGGCGTTGGAGTAGATCATGGTCGGATCGACGTTGGTGATATTGTCGATCTTGCCATACAGCGTCCAATTGTCGTTGAGGTTGAAGCTGCCGCCGACGTCCAACAGGAATTGGCCGCGCAACCCGTTGCTGTTGATGGTGGGATTGTTGCTGGTGGACAGCGGGCAGGAACCGGGCGTGCAGACCACATACTGGGTGTTCTGACGGCCGTCGCTTACATAGCGCTCCGTCAGGCTGAAGGTCCAACGGTCGGCCGCATAGCCCTGGGTGGCCAGGACCTTCCAATGCGGGATGGTGCCGCCATTCTCACCCGCGGATTCATGCGGGACGGTGCCCGGCAGACCGGCGGTGGATATGAACTTGCTGACATGCGTGGTCAACAGGCGGAAGGTCCAGTCGCCGGGAATGTCGAAGGTGTCCTCCAAAGAGAATCGATAGCTAAACTCGAAGTCAAAACCATCCGTCTTTGTGCCGGCCAGGTTGAACGCGGCCGAAACCACCTGGCGCCAAACGGCGCTGGGATTGTTGAATACGGTCTGGCCCGGCGGATTGGTGATGATGTTGTTGCACTGGTCCAGGAAGCCCTGACGGCAGAGTTCGATGATGTTGGCCGAGGACAGGTTGCTGATCCCGCCCGTGTAATAGATGCGGTAATAATCGACCGAGGCCGAAAAGCCGGGCAGCCAGTCGGGCTGATAGACGAAGCCCACTTCGGTGGTCTGGGCTTTTTCCGGCTTTAAGTTTGGATTGCCGGCCGTGACGTTTTGCACTTGCACCGAGGTGCCCGAGAACGGGTTGTTGACCGTCCCGTTGGCCACAGTCGAGGCCGAATACAGTTCACTGAGATTGGGGGCACGGATATCGCGGGACATCACACCGCGAAGGCGCAGGCCAGGAAATGGGGTATCCCAAGTCGCTCCCACCTTCCAGGTGTTGACATAACCGGAGGTGCTGTAACCCGTGGCCCGCCCGCCGATGTCGAGGTCGAACGAACCCCAGCCCTCGTTCTTGAGCAGCGGGATGACCGTTTCGACATAGCCTTCCATCACATTGAAGGCGCCATGGCCGTTATGGAAGTTGCCGGCGAACCAGTTGTCGCCCAGGGTGCAATCCAGTAGCGGATCATTGCATCCTGGGCCGCCGGCGCTGGCCGGATCGCCGACCACACTGTAGCCATCCTTGCGATACTCAAAGCCGGTGGCGAATGAGACCGGGCCGGCCCAAGTGGAGAGTGGCTCGCCGTTCAGGTTGATGGCGAAGACCTCTTCGTCGAAGCGTGTCTGCTGGTCCGGGCCTTCGAAGCGATGGGCGCCGCCGAAGAACCAATCGATGGTGGCCTGGGTCGGCGTGACATTGCCGAAGGGATTGTAGGGCACGCAGCCCAATTGGATCGCCGCGGTGTTGCGGCAGACGATGGTGCCGATCTGCTGGTTCAGCGGCGTGTAGGTGGCCGCATTGGCCGCCGTGACCAGCACCGAGTCCTGTGCGGCGGCCACATAAGGATTGAGCGGGATGTGAATCTTGATGTGGGTCTCGGTCTCGCCATGCTCGGCATAGGCGTTCCACCGCCAGTCGGTGTTGAACATGTTAAAGAAGCCGTCCACGCCTGCCACATAGCGGCGCAGGTTGCGCACGGTATGGATGGTGCGGCGGTCCGGCATCTGGGCCGTGTCCGTGCCGAAGCCGAAGCTGGTGATGTTGTTGGCCACGCATTGCGCCTGGACGCTGGCCGGCAGGAAGGCGTTTGGCCCGCCCGCGAAATTGCCGCACCGGATCGTCTGGTTACCCGCATAAAATACGCCCGGCGTCGGGGTGTTGCGGGACTGTGCCTCTCCGAACTGGGCGGTCATCCAGACATTGAGGTTGGGCGCGATGTCGTAGGAGATGCGATTATAGAGCGAGAGGCGGTTCAGCGAAAATATCAGAGTGGTGCCGTTGCCGATCTGGCTGGAGGTGTCACCGCCGATGCACCAGGGCGAGACGCAGTTCGTCACCGTGCCGGCGCTAGTAGTAGTACCGTTTTTGGCCGGCACGCCCTTCAAGCCGTTGGGGCCGGAGCCATAGACGAAGTTGTACGGCGCGCCGTTTTCCCCGAAGGCGATGCCCTGCAAGGGGCCGGAGGTAATGATGCCGTACCTGGCAAACTGGAAGTCTTGGCCATGATAGGCATTGAAAAACTGGGGCTGGCCCGCCGGGGTTGCGGCGGGCGAGGCATATTGCAGCCGGGCCGGGGAATTGAACCAGCCGCGGCCACCCGCGCCCTTGCCCTCGCCGTAGACCTTGTTGCTGGGATCGACGCCATCATCGTGGCTGTATTCGGCCGAGGCTTCGATATGGCCGCGGTCGCCGGCAAAGCCCATGCCGGCCGCCATCTGGAACTGCGCCCCAAAATTATCGCCATAGGTCGAGATGCCGGTCTGGAAGTTACCTTTGAAGCCAGTGAACTTTTTGTCGATGATGAAGTTCACCACGCCGGCGACGGCATCCGAGCCCCAGGAGGCGCTGGCGCCGCCGGTCACCACGTCCACGCGCTGGATCAGCAGCTGCGGCAGTTCGCTGATGTCGGTCACGCCGGTCACGTTGGACGGCACGATGCGCTGGCCGTCCACCAGGGTCAGGGTGCGGATGACGCCCAGACCGCGCATGGCGAAGGAGGAGAGACCGTTGGTGCCGCCGCTGGTGCCGCCGGTGCCGCTTTCCACGCCCTGGCTACCCATCAGCGAGGGCAGTTCCTGAATGGCGGCATAGATGTTCGGCTTGGCTTGTGCCTCGTTATCCTCGGAGCCCACCACCGTCGTCGGGGTCGGCGCCTGGAAGCCATCGCGGATAATGCGCGAGGCGGAGACCGTAACCTGCTCGGTATCCTGCGCCTGGGCGGGTCC
>Ga0105243_10003210_pt1 | contig 13375 bp, 21 predicted proteins | sample KBSM34metaG_FD_81525 | JGI IMG/M metagenome (GOLD analysis project Ga0105243, IMG submission 81525) | Miscanthus rhizosphere microbial communities from Kellogg Biological Station, Michigan, USA - KBS M3-4 metaG | ecosystem: Host-associated > Plants > Roots > Rhizosphere > Soil | place...
ACTAAATCTGCAAGTGCAGCATCAATAACACCAACTGTCTGCTCTACGTAACCGCTCGGTACGGACGGCCCGGCCGTAGCGTCCATTGCCTCTTGTAGCAACTTGCCGCCCAGCTCTGCATAGTCTTGTGCTGTACCGGCAAAGGCGTCAAATGCTGGAGGTTTTGCTTCGTGGAATTGGGGAGTATATGACATATGCCCAGAGTAACCATGGGCGAAAAAGATTGCAAGCTAAGAGCCTGCAGTCATGAAGACCGGCAAATTGCCCATCGTGAGGCTACTCGGCGTAATTGATGCCGGAAATGAAGTCTGACTAAAGGCAACTACCGACGCGTAGTGTCCACGAATAATAGGGTACGTACCGGTTGAGCCATTCGTAGCCAGCACAGGGGCCGATGAAAAATTATTCAAGAATACAATGTAGTAGCTCGTGCCTGCAGCAAGGGTATAACTGCTGGTTAGCGTACCTTCGACGTATCCTGTCGTTTGAAAGGCGGCCGTCATATCACCGGTTACCGCCAGGCGAGTGCCTGACTCAGAGTACAAAGCCATGCCATTTATGCCCGCACCGGCACCAGATCCAGCCGTAACTATCCAGGCACCCAACTTATTGACCGTCACAGCACTACCCGCTCTGGCTAGTACTGCTAAAAACGTTTGGGCACTTGGTCCATACGACAGGCTCGCAGCATACAGTGATGTCGTCCACATCGCCAAGCCAAACATGGCCGGGTCGTCAGCGGCGCTGGTAATGTTCATCGGCAAGTTTGCCACCGGAACTTTGCTGCTGCTATTGAGTGGCGCGTAGCCGCTGGCAGCGCCTTTGTTTGCCACGTCTTCTTTTGCCGCAAGGTCAGTCGTTAGGTTTGAGATTTTAGATTGAGCAATCGCTGCGCCGCTAGCAACCTGTGCATTTGCGACCACGCCAGAAGTAAGCGTACCGTCGGTGTTATGACTAACAGCCAAGTAATCATTGAGCAATTGGCCCCATACCCCATCATCTGAACCCGGCGTAGGAAGACGTACCATATACTGTTGCCCTGTTTAGCTTTGTGTAATGCTTATGGTTTTAGTATAGCACGCCTGAGCCTGCAAGTTGCGGGTAGCTACGTTCGAGCTGCCGCACGAGTCCACCCAAGCTTTTTGCGCGACGTCGCTCCATGTCAAGCGAGGCACGCTCACCCTGTGGGGCATGCAAAATAGTTGGCGGCGGCGTGTCTGGTAACAGCTGGAATCCTCGGGCACCAAAAAACTTTGCACCGCTTCCTTGCAGAGCATATGTGTCAGCTACGACTGACGCATCTTGGCGATAGCCACCATATCTAAGAGCCGCGTGAAGCATCATACTTCCCAGGCCATTTCGGGCATGATCTGGAGCTACGGCAATGTCATTAACATAGCAGTTGGGGCGATTTCGCACTGTTGCAAGCATGTGAGGATAGCTCGGACTAACCTTTATGAGCCCCAAAAGGTCGGCCTCATCAGGCCCCTGATCTGCCTTACGAGCCAACCAATACGCTGCACCATTCTGTTCCGTCGAGCTACGCACGCGGCCAACCTGTGCAGTCACTCCTTCGTAGCCAGTACTAAAATGGTTCGCGATTGTACCCTCGGGCACTGAAGATCCAAACTCTCCTTGGTATGCTTCACCCATCACACGGAGCATCTGCTGGGCGGTTTGCCGCTGGATTGGCTCAGCTACACGTTCAACAACAATGTCAGGCTTTTCAAACGCAGCACCACCGTACAAAACAGCTATAGCTTCAGGCTGCGGATGTTTCATGTATACTCTCCTTGTGTCAGATATTGCTGGTAATTTGCTCTAGTATACCGTATCATTTTGGATTCATATGATTACTACCGAAACCCTCTACATCACCACTCCCGGTCAGCGCCCCGATATTATACTTGCGCCCTATACAGTCAAAGACCTTGGACCCTACCTTCCGGTGCGGCGCGAAACCATTCCGTTTGAACATGCCATAGCTCAGGATTTCTACCAAATGGACCCGCAGAGGTACATCGACTCCGAGGCAGATAGTATCACCACGAGCTGGGGCATTTTTAATGAAGCACGGCTCGTGGGCATGGTAGCTACCTGCGAAGAAGTCGACGATAACGAAGTTCTCCTAGAGAACCAAGAAGAAATTGGCACCATACTGTTCGATGACGAGATGCGCGGCCTTGGCATCGGCACCTTGGCCAAGATTGGCCTTATGGCTCACGGCATTAGCGAGCGAGGCATTCGCCAATACGGTGCTTGGACCTCCGAACAAAACCTTGCAGCTCAGCGATCACTCCACAAAGCCGGTTTTACCCTTACCGAAAAGTCAAAATACCATGATTACGGCGATGGAGTCGCAAGTGAGTACTGGGTTCTTGCAGATATGCGCGGCAGGCCCAATATTCCTTTCGTGACACCCCCAAGAACAGCCCGTTTCCGTAAGGGCTGGAGGCGATTTGCCCGTGCCTTTAACGAGCTCGACATTCAGAAAACATAACCCAGTTTGTTGTCCAAAAATCGCCATCATTCTATGACAAACTGTGCCATGATACTATCATGACCATTGCAGGCAAAACTACCGACCAGCTGTACCAAGTCATCCTGACGCGAGACGCGTCTTATGACGATCAGTTTTTCTTTGGTGTACAACCACGTTCTGTTCGTAAATTAAGGAGCACTCCATAATGGACTACACTTACTATAATTCCCCTATTGGCATCATAACCATCGCTGCCGACGCGCACGCCCTGCGCGAGCTCCATATCGAGGGAGACAGGTACTTTGGAAGTATCCCACCTGCATGGAGACAAAATGCAAACAATCCAATTCTTATGCAAACACAACAAGACTTAGCAGCCTATTTTAGTGGCGCGAGCCTCGTCTTCACCACACCAGTTACCTTTGCCGGCACTACCTTTCAAGAGTCGGTGTGGCATGCGCTACAGAATATCCCAGCAGGCCAAACCCTCACCTATGCCGAGCTGGCACAGCGTATAGGTAAGCCTAAGGCCATACGAGCCGTCGGAACAGCCGTAGGCAAAAATCCACTCTGCATCGTTATTCCTTGTCACCGCATCATTGCTGGCAATGGCGGACTCGGCGGCTACGTCGCCGGCCTTGAGCGCAAACAATTTTTGCTCAACCACGAACAGCATTTTGGTAGCGTTGGTGCTGTGCTAAAATAAGCCCGGATGTCTGTCTAGGAAGTACCCACTTTCGAACAGCTTTGTAACAATGTTACAAACTCTAAGTAAGGCTAACGCCTTGCGTGCAGCACCGCAACTGGTAGTGCATACCAGTGCAGCTTGCATGCAAGGCTTTTTTGATGCAAGCTCCTCAAACCATAACGAAAGGAGTTTCAAATGCACGAATTATCAACAGCAACCTGGTGGCTGATCGCCGCGAGCACTTCTATGACTACCATGGCAGCCACTGGCGTATACGAAGCGCTCTTTGTGATGCCAACGTGGTTTGCCGATGTACCAAAGTCACTGGCATTAATGCGCAATCGAAAAAGCATAAAGTTCTGGATTCCACTGCAGATCATAACCATCGCAAGCGTCATTACCAGTTCAATCCTTAACTGGAATATCAGTACGATCCACACAACGCTTGTAGCTGCTGACATTTGCTTTGGTCTTGTATGGATTAGTACGGCAGTCTTTTTCGTACCCGGTGTTATTGCCTTCCAAAAACTTGATCTATCAAAGCCCGCTCCCCTTGGCTTAGCGGCGCGTGGACACCGATGGTTACGCCTCTCATGGCTACGCCAGGGCGCAATGATAGCGAGCGCTCTATGCTTTGCTATTACTCTTGCTGTTATATAGCGTACCGGTTGTCCAAATAAAAAGTTGACAGGGGGACAGCACTGCCTTATTATGTTCATAAGTTTAAACGGTTAAACAAATGAATAAAGAAGAAGCAGATGTACTAGAACTATTTAAGCAGGCAGGCCCGCTGTTTATCGCACTGGGCGACGAAAACCGACAGCACATAGTCGGCTTACTGCTCCAAAACCCGCAGCTGAGTGTTAATGAAATAGCTGCTGCCTCTCCTCTTTCGAGGCCAGCTATTTCACACCATCTAAAGGTTCTACAGCAAGCATCGATAGTCAGTGCGGACAAGCAAGGCACCCAACGCCTCTACCGCCTCAGCGACGAATCCATACAACAAGTCGATTTGCTCGAGGCGCTCGCCAAGGCACTTCGTGAATGCACCAAATGGTACCAATAACACTACGTTTTAGAAAGATCCCCCATGACTACACAATCAACAACTCAATACCTCAAACTTACAGACGGCACCATTGCATACGACGACCAAGGAAGTGGTAAACTAATCATTTGCATGCCCGCTGGCGGTGACACGCGCGCAGAGTATCGCCACCTTACGCCACTCCTTGTCGCCGCAGGCTACCGAGTCGTCACCATGGATATTCGTGGCCAAGGCCAAACAAGCGCAGTATGGCCGAGCTATTCATACGAAGCAATGACCGAAGATGTTATTGCCCTTGCGGAGCACTTGCAGGCAGGTCCAGCCATTATTGTGGGGACATCAAAAACCGCCGGCGTTGCCGTTATGGCCGCAAACAATCGACCAGAACTCTTTTCACATGTCACCATGATGGGACCATTTGCACGAAGTAAGTCTAAAATTATGTCTGTTTTAACCGCACAAATCTTACTCTCACCGCTCTGGGGCCTCAAGTTATTTGCCGACTTTTACAATGACAAGATGTACCCCATCAAGCCCACTGACTACGCCGAGCACACTGCTGCTATGCGTACCATGCTTAAAGAACCGGGCCGCCTTCGTGCGCTCCGTCTGATGTTTTCAGATAGCGGTAAGGACCTCGACAGTCACCTTGCACGGCTCACCCAGCCAACGCTGCTTATCATGGGCGAAAAAGATCCCGATTTTCCTAACCCCGCAAAAGAAGCTGCCATCTACGGTAAGCTGATGCATACTACCACGCCACAGATTCACATCGCAGCCGGTGCCGGTCATCACCCCCAGGCACAAGTTCCTCAAGAAGTTGCCAGTACAATGATTAGCTTTTTAGCCTAGGCGTCGCCAGAAAGGTACAATTCTATGCATTTTACAAATAATTTTCAGCGCGTCGAAGCGGCGGTCATGCTCCTTGCAACACTTTTGGCATACCAACACTTCCATTTCGGCTGGTGGTTTATGGTCGCTTTCTGGCTTGTCTTTGATATTTCAATGCTCGGCTATGCGGCGGGCAACCGAATTGGCGCTTGGTGCTACAACATAGCACACAGTTTCATAACTCCCGGCGTGCTGATAGGTATTAGCGCGCTCACTGATGAGCGGCTCCTGCTACAAATTGCCCTCGTTGAGCTTGTCCACATTACACTTGACCGCGTGTTAGGCTACGGGCTCAAGTCTACCGATGGCTTTCAGCATACCCATTTGGGTGTTATCGGCAAACACAAGCACGCAAATTAAGGCTTAAAATCTAGCCCGTCGAGTGACTGGTACAGGTCATACGTCCACCACAGCAAAAAGCCATCTATTGCAGCGCCGATAATATCCACACCAATCAGGGCAACAATAATCCAATAAGCAAATAGTACACAAACACCGGCTACTATTTTTCGGGCCAACGCCACATCTTTTGTTTTGAGCAATACGCTGCCCGTGGCAATACCTGCAATCCAGGTCAGCATAGTAATAGGTGTCATGAAACCGTTACTCGAGCCAGCACCAGCTACGCCAACCATTACGCTACTCATAAGCAATGATTGCACAGCGCTAAACAGCATCAGTCCGATTAGTATCCATGCACCCTTGCGAAGCTTAGGAACTCTGGTGGCGACTGGGGCATTCATGCGTGACGTGTGGAGCGCATCAGCAAACGCAGCATCGGGACTTTTGTATGACTTGTAGCCCGATGTTGCATCAAAAAAGTGCGGATTAGGTTCGTGGTGACTGTTCTTGCCAGAGTCCATGGCTATACGGCGAGCTCTTTTTGCAGAATGTGCAGCAGGCGGCCGCGACTTTCGCCTTCAGCAAAGTCATGGCCACCATCAAGCGTTACCGCCGAAATACCTGGATCAAGCCGTTCAAAGCTACGTGGAGTCAGGACTTCATCATGGCGAGCATTGATAATACGTAACTTCGTAAACTTCGCGAGCCTGTTGTACAGTTTTACTGGAATTATATCGGCAAGACCCTGCCAATACTCAGGACGCACTACAACAGTATCACCATCCGGCTGGGCAATACGGATACGAGTCTCGACATCAATCGTTGCGCCTAGCTGAGCACTCAGCTGCGCAGTGAGCACCGTTTCGCTGACATCATCCGGAGGGGCTATCATGATAATTTTGCGTATATCACGTGGCTTAAGAATGCCGACCGGCACACAGCCCTGGCCGTGACAAACCAAATCAATAACTGCGCCAGGATGGTCAGCGCGAGCAGTATTGATAACTTTGCGGAGTTTTTGCGCTTGTTCGTTAAATGGCTTCACGGTCAAGGTTTTGGATGACGCGTTAAAGGGACTGTAGTCAAACAATATGTGCGTTGCCTCTGGCATCGCTTTGGCTACTGCCCTAAAGAGGCCTCGGTCATCCTTGCGAACGCCAAAACCATGCGAATAAATAACAATGTGGGGGTTCGTAGGATTCATACCGCCTATTATACTGCTTTTCCAGATTTAATGATTAAACTGTTCGAGTTTTATGGTATGTACATCACCCGTACCGCTGACATCAATGAGCTCACAGTTGCCGAAATGGAAGCCAGTCAATACATCTTGCCACTTACTATCGGTGGCTGCGCAGTAGATCATCTTGCCGATATCACCATGGCACACGAGCAAAACCTTACCACCAATGTGCTTGCTACGCACCGTATCAAGGATGCCCTGACCACGCTCGACAAGCTGCGGAAAAGTTTCGGCTCCTTCGGGATCAAGAAAATACGTGATCGTATCCGTTTTTATAATATTCGGGGCACACAATGCCTCTATCTCGCTGGCAGGCTTACCGCTCATGACACCAAAATCACGTTCGATAAGCTCGGGCATAACCTCTGGTTCGGGTAAGTCAGCAACATGCGCAGCAATCTGTGCCGTTTCGAACGCCCGCCTCAGTGGAGAACTATACACAGCATCGAATTGCAGCCCTTGCTGCGCAATTCCCTCACCGAGCTGCTGGGCTTGTTCACGCCCCAGGTCGGTCAATGGCAAATCTCGATGTCCATTCAAAATGCCGTTCACGTTGTCTTCGTTCTGGCCATGCCGTGCAATAAATATTTCAACGCTCATATGCCACAAACCTACTGGACAACTGGGAACTTCTTTACACCAACTTCTGGCAATAGTATTTTGCCATCCATGCTCACAATAAATGCCACAGTTTTAGCCACATCAGCTGGGTCAAGCGCACCTGACACATCTTTGCCAACGCCAGACTTAGCAAACATTTCGGTATTGAGAGTTGCAGGATACAAACCCGTAACACCAATGCCACATGGCTCGAGCTCTTGCTGCATAGCCTTGGTAAAGCCCGTGATTGCCCATTTGCTTGCGGTGTAGATAGGCCAGCCTTCGCGCGCGTTAAGTCCGCCCTGAGAAATAACATTAATGATCAAGCCGCTTTTTTGGCGCTTCATGTGAGGCATCACGGCCTTAGTAAGGCTGATGGTACCGTTGACGTTAGTATCAATCGCTTCCTGAATGCGACTGTCGTCAGTTTGGTCAAGTGGCCCCTGGAGCCAAATGCCTGCGTTGTTTACTAGGCAATCAATGGTGCCAATTTCGTCACACACTTTTTGCATTGCAACAAAGTCGCGTACATCACCAACCATATAGCGGCACCCAAGCTCAGCTGCAGTAGCCTTGAGCTTCGTCTCGTCACGAGCCAAGATAATCACGGTATTATCACGCACTAAGTTTTTGGCAATTGCCTTGCCAAGGCCTTCACTTCCACCAGATATAAGAATCGTTTTCATCAGCCCATCATATCATGAACAGTGCCGGTATATTATTACGTACTTTTTAATCTGGCTGGTACTATAGCAAGGCAACATATAATTTTATGTACTCTAATTTGGATAAGGATCGAGGTTACGGTATGAAGACTATTGGCCTAATTGGTGGCATGAGCTGGGAATCTTCTCTGGAATATTACCGAATCATAAATGAAGAGACTAAGAAACGATTGGGCGGGCTACATTCGGCTCGTAGCCTCATGTTCTCGTTTGACTTTGCTGAGATCGAAGAGCTCCAGCACTCGGGCAACTGGGCCGAAGCAACTCGTCGTATGATACAAGCCGCGCAGGATCTTGAAAAAGGTGGCGCCGATTTTGTACTGATCTGCACTAATACCATGCACAAAATGGCCAATGACGTACAGCAGGGCATATCAATTCCTTTACTGCACATTGCAGATCCCACAGCGCAAGCCATAAAAGATCAGGGCATCAAAAAAATAGCCCTCCTCGGTACAAAATTTACTATGGAAGAAGACTTTTACAAGGGTCGTTTGACTGAAAAATTTGGCCTTGAGGTAATTACGCCAAACGACGAAGAGCGCCAAATAATCCACGACATTATCTATAACGAGCTCTGCCTGGGCGATATAAAACCAGCATCAAAAGAACAGTATCTTACGATCATTCGCCACTTGGCAGAACGTGGCGCCGAAGGCGTTATCTTGGGCTGTACAGAAATTGGGCTGCTCGTTCAGCAAGAAGACACTGACCTGCCCGTCTTTGACACAACCACAATCCATGCCCACGCCGCCGTCGCTGAAGCGTTATAGTCAGACTAAACTAACGACGTTTTCGACGCTTCTTCTTTTGGTGTTTACGCCACACGTCCTCAGCAAAAACCATGAGTATGCCGACAACTAGAACTATCCCCACTATCAGAGAAGCGTCTCTTGTATTCGACCAGAAATCTACCCGTGCGTACTTAGAAAGAACGAATATACTCCCCAGCCAAAGCAGCACTGCGCACATAGTCAACATGACCTTAAGGGCTATGGTACTTTTTATCCAGGCCCTCAAATGCTCGTACGCCAACAAACACCCAATTGGCAAGAAAATAGCTAGCCATACTGCCTCTGTCAAAACTGGCGTATATCTGGGCATACTGTCTGTGATGCCGCGCCTAGACATTGCTAAGCTGTCATAGCTTTGCCAACATATTAGAGCCACTAGGGTCATTGTGCCGAAAACTGCGGCTACCCGGTGCAAGCGATTAGATTTTCTTTTACCGAGAATCTGCTCTGTTTTGACTTTGATTGCCGATTTATAGCCACGTAATTTACCATACTCCGGACTGTAACCTTGGCATGTGGCGAGCGTAGCAAGGATGGCATAGCGGCGAGCACACTCACGGCTATGTCCCAGAAACCGAGCTTGACGCCCAAATTCAATCCATAGCCACAGCCACTGGATCGTCAAAAACGCCAAAAGTGCAAATAAAAATACATCGAAGTCCCAGATGGTCATAGTCAGCAAGCCAATCTCAAAAATCGGGTAAACAATGACACCAGTTAGTAAAAAGCCGTGCGAGAAAATCTCTTTTGAGTCTTTCTCGCACGTACAGTAGCGTATCTTCATGTCTTGATAGAGCCTGACCTACGCAGACGCTTTAAGCTTTTCTTGGTAGGTTTTAAGGGTAGTGCTGTTTGCATCTTGGCCATTCATGTTTTGTAGTATAGCAAATGAAGGCGAACCACGAAAACAGATACCACGAAACACCACCGGGCTTTATCCCGACGCCGTATGTCGCTATACTCTTGTACATGACCACTACTATCGAGCAGCGGGGCATCTTGTGGCTAAAGCTGAGCTCTGACGCTCAAGCCAACCTACGAGCTGCATACCCTCCTATGTACAGTGATACTTACTACGACCACGTAACGCTCCTGTTTGACGTCCGCCGAAAAGAGGTTGCCGCGCACTTAGGCCAGCACGCAGAAGTGGCGGTATATGCCCATGCCAATAATGATGACATTGAGGCCGTGCGTGTAACATCTTCATTGCCCGACACGTATGGCGTGCCACACATCACACTTTCAGCTCGGCCCGGTATTACCGCCTTTGCCTCCGTGGCTATGCTACATGGTGACCATGACGAAACAGCTCGGCCCGCTCCCCTTTTGCTTGATGGCATTATTGAGTTTGTGCCACTCGTGGCGTAACGAGTCTCATCTATAACATTCGACTGATAGCGCTTACCAATTCGTCCGCTTTGTCGTTCTCACCCTGCGTCTGCACATGGCCATTAGACAAGCAATGGCGTGCATGGTCGCAAAGCAACTCAAGTGCAACCTTATCCAAGGCAGCCTTGGCGGCACTAACCTGGGTCAATATATCGATGCAGTATTTATCTTCTTCAACCATTTTTGACACACCCCGAACCTGGCCTTCAATACGGCTTAGCCGCTTCAGTAGCGCAGACTTGTTATCTGTATATCCGTAGTGCTTCATATTCACCTCCTACTGGTGGGTATGGCCACCATGCGCATTCATCGTAAGCGCATGGCCTTTATTCTTGCTCAGAAGATATTTATTAACTGGCAACGCAGCAAAAAATGCAACTCCTAACGAGATCGGCATACTTATCCAAAATAGTGGGTCAGCAAGCGTAGCGTGCATAGCGCCGGGAATGATGTACATGACTGCATTATCGACAATCTCCATAGTGGTAATCGACAGCGTATCAGCAGCAATCACAATTAAAAATGCCGCTATGAAAGCCATGCCTGATTTCACGAGCGGCCTGATCGAAAGGCCAAAACCAAATACAAATGCCAGCACAGTCGCTAGCAGCGTCGTAACACCGTTATTCAGGCCAACTGCCGTACCGATAATTAGCCCCAGCACTTCGCCAATCGCACAGCCCGTCAAACAATGCAGCGTTGCGCTTACCGCCATAGCATTGTTATTTGCATGGTGATGCTGGTGATTTACATGTTTGTTCATTACATCCTCCTATACTCCCCTAGGGTATGCGTATTTTGGCCACGGGTCAATGGGATGAATGCTATGTCGAGTCTTGCCTATGATGGCTCTTGTGAGCGCCTCCATAGGCTACATACACTACTATTCGACGGCCGAATAAGAACAGTAGCCATAAGCCGAGCATAGCTATTCCGCCACCAAACGCTCCAGCCAAGAAAGCTTCACCACCATTACATGGGACACTAATCGGACGCTCCCTCCAATCAGGAATAGTAGCCCAAACTGCAGATGTCTGATCTGAGCACGAAACGTCGTATGAAGTACTGAATATAGCAACAACTACAATTAAGCATGCAAAGATGTACAGCACCTTGAACAAGCGCCAGAGCACACTCTGAGCAAGTCGCTCATACTGAGACCTTAAGTGAGGCCTACCTCGTAATCTCATACAGAGCTTAGCCTTCGACAGCTACTGCAAAGCCACCGTACGCCATTTTTGTCATGTCAGTTGGCATCTCAAAATCAGCTTTATCTTTATAGAGTTCGCTCATTTCTTCCATGACTTTTTGGTTTACTTCGTCACGGTGTTCTTTGGAGTTGAAGACGATAAAAGAAAACCACACATTGTCGTCGGCAGATGCGCCAGCCATTTCCTGAAAAGCGCGTGTTTTTTGGTCGCCCATTTCCTGCTGCTTCAGATCATCACCTCTGCATTCAAAGTACTGCAAAGCACCGTTCTTCATCCACGAGTCCCGGCCCATCTCTGCCATCTGTTGGTATTCAGCTTCTTTACCCTTAGGAACTACAAGTACAAAACCATCGACATATTTACCCATTGTCATACTCCTTTTATTACGCTTATTCTATATCAGTTTACCATTCAGGTAGCTTCCCACAGCTCATAGGGATATAATGGCGCCATGAGAGTGCATTGTGATAGCAAATACTAAGACCTTACACCAAACTTACGACGACATAGCCGGTGACTACAGTGACAGTATCGCCATTATTAATGCATTTTATGGCAGGTTCTACAGTAAGCACATGCCGCGCACGAGAAAATCCCTCCTTGATATCGGCTGTGGAACTGGCGATATGTTAGTGAAGTTATCCGGAAATTTTGAGCATAGTTTTGGCATAGACCCAATTGAAAAATTCGTGGCGACTGCAAAACAGCGGGCCAAAAAATCGACTATTCAAATGGGCAGCGCAGAAGCCCTGCCTTTCAAAGATAAATCCATGGACTACGTAATAAGTCACGTTGTTTTTCAACACGCTGATAGAGATCTCGCTATTAAAGAGGCGGTTCGGGTCTTGAAACCGGGTGGGAGGCTTGTCATTAGCGAGGTTCTATCAAAAGAGCACCCGTCCAAGGCTTCAATGTCTGACATCTTCAGGCGCCTGCTCTTCAATTACTTTTTACTCTCCAACTACGGACTAAAACAAGCACGACAAGCCAAGGCGTTTCAGCATTCGTCGAGCTGGAAAAAGCTAACCGCCATACATCGGGCGCGAAGGTTTGACTTTGAGCAGCTACAACTGTTCTACTCAAAAAAACTTCCCGGAGCTACCTTGCAACATCTTGACTCAAAGATTGTCGCAATTATCTGGGACAAAGCATAGATTATCAGCCTTGTTGGGCATCTACTATTGTTCTATAAGAGGGATTGTTGCGAGTATTCGGCGCATTGCGTTTTCTTCTTCGCTCAGCTTAGCCGCGATCGACACGTCCTTAATAAGAATGTCTTCGCCCACCCCAACTCGCCGAGACCCATAAACTGACACGTGCGGCATAAAGCCTTCGCGGTGAAAATGAGGGTTCTTCAAGAACGCCCCTTCTGCCTCTAACATGTCCATTATTTTTGCGTGGAGTTCTTCCAGCTCTGGCGTTAGTTCTAGGACGGTCACCGGAATGTCTTTGTCAGGTCCGTAAAATTCATCTCTCAGAGCTTTGACCGTAAAAGATTTTTGGTCCGCAAGAGCGTGCTGCAGTTTTGCCTCGAGTTCTTCAAGGCTCAGATCTATCTGAAACGAATCTACATGAGTCAAATGCACCGGTATGTTGTCACCCCTGTATTCATATCCAACAGGGTAATTTTCTAAAATCGTTGCAAATCCAAATTTGGCCATCAGGCTATCATAACACGTCCCGCCAGGGAAGCTGCCCTAGCGCTTAAAAGAGAGCAAAGACTGCAAACTAGCCAGTCATAAAGCCATAGCACTAGAACCCGAACGCCTCGTATACTTCAATACTGCCTATGCCCATCTGAACACTTGGAGCTTTCTGGGCAACACTGAGCGCTGCATCAAAGTCTTTCGCCTCGATAACGGCGAAGCCTGTCAATAAATTATCAGCATCTTTTATGCCGTCTTTAGTTGCACTCTTACCGCCGAACTTAAAGGCATCGCCAGCCGTACGCGCACTTCCGAG
>Ga0105243_10003217_pt1 | contig 13353 bp, 9 predicted proteins | sample KBSM34metaG_FD_81525 | JGI IMG/M metagenome (GOLD analysis project Ga0105243, IMG submission 81525) | Miscanthus rhizosphere microbial communities from Kellogg Biological Station, Michigan, USA - KBS M3-4 metaG | ecosystem: Host-associated > Plants > Roots > Rhizosphere > Soil | place: Michigan...
TTGCGGCAGAAAACGGACGTACACCTGGTGGTCAAATATCGATCGTCACCCGCTCGGGAGAGAATAACTTCCATGGAAGTTTATTCGAATATTTCCGCAATGATGTGCTGGAAGCAAACGACTGGTTCGCAAACAGTAGAGGCCAAAAAAGGGCGGCATTGCGACAGAACATTTTTGGCGGCACTTTCAGTGGTCCCGTTCTATTACCGCGGTTTGGAGAAGGCGGTAAGCAGCCATGGTTTAACGGACGTGACCGCACTTTTTTCTTCTTCTCATACGAAGGCCAAAGACTACTGCTTCCCAGATTCGGCATCACCGATGTGCCGTCATTAGAAGCGCGTGCGACCGCGACTCAACCTGCAATTAGAGAATTGCTGAACGGATTTCCGGTTCCAACCGGGCCAACCAAAACAAGTAATTTTGCAGAATTCGCCGCGAGTTATTCAGATCCCTCTTCTCTGGATGCAACCAGTATTCGAGTGGACCATATAGTAAGTCCCAAGCTGCTTCTTTTTGGCCGCTACAGCTATTCACCTTCCCAAAATACTACCCGAGGCAATGGGAATAGCCTGAATACGGTTAATCTGATCAATAACAAAACCCAGACGCTGACGTTTGGTGCGACCTCCCCGTTAAACGCGACAATCACAAATGAATTTCGTGCTAACTGGAGTCGCGCGGAGGGTAGCCAGACTTTTGCCGTCGACAATTTCGGTGGAGCTGTTGCCCCTCCGTTTTCGTTTTTTGTATCGCCTCAATTTGCAACGCCACGCGCCGGCGGACTGATCACTTTGGGTATAACAAATTTCGCCGTTCTTCGTGTCGGAGCTTTAGCTGATAACCTGCAACGTCAACTGAATTTTACCGACAACGTCTCAGTTGCATATTCGTCACACCAGATGAAGTTTGGCGTTGACTACAGAAGGATGTTTCCCATGGTGGGTGGCAGTGATTATACCGCGAATGTAAATTTCACCGGTGTGAATGGAGCGCTCACAGGAAGGACTTCGCAAGTCGCGATAACAGTAACTACTCCACTGGAACCAATCTATGACAACTTTTCAGCTTTCGCCCAGGATTCCTGGAAAATCAATCGGCGCCTCGTGTTCACGTATGGCCTCCGGTGGGACATTAATCCGGCTCCACACGAGAAAAACGGCAATGATCCAGCAGCAATAATCGGCTTCGACAATCTGTCAACCGCGACCCTGAGTTTCGGTCCCCAGTTGTACAAGACCACCTATAATAACTTCGCACCGCGCCTGGGAGTCGCCTACCAACTACGCGAAAGAGCAGGTCGTGAACTCATGTTGCGGGGAGGGTTTGGGACCTTCTATGACCTTGGAAATCAAACCACCGGCTCAGCATTCGGAAATGGATTTCCGTATCTCGTTACTACGCGACCGAGCCCAGCACCATTTTTTCCTGTAACTCCGGCGCAGCTAGCGCCCAGCGTGCCATCTCACACTCTGCCTCCGACCAGTCCAGTGTTCGTATTTGATCCGAAGCTGCAATTACCACGCGTGTACCAGTGGAACGTTGCTCTTGAGCAGTCGCTGGGATCACATCAAACGATCAGCGCAACATACGTCGGTGCAGCAGGCCGCAAGCTATTACAACAACAGATGAACCACGGGACCGTCCTGAAGAACCCAAACTTCAGAAGCATTACCATCACACGCAATACTGCTACTTCTGACTATCATGCGCTGCAGATTCAGTTTCAACGTCGCCTCTCACGCGGTTTGCAAGTAACCGCATTTCATGCCTGGTCGCATTCAATAGATATTGCCTCAAGAGACTCAGCCACTTTCGAGACCTTTCCGGGGATTCCCCCCGAACTCGATCGAGGTCCATCAGACTTCGATCTGCGTCACGTCTTTCGGCTGGCAGCCACATACGAACTGCCTAAACTGAACCGCGGTAAGCTTGCCAAAACACTGTTTCATCGCTGGGCCTTCGATGCGATTTACAGTGCGCAGTCCGGTTCCCCCGTTGATGTCATCTACTTTCGCAGTCCGGCGTTCAATCTTCTCACAATTCAGGCCAGGCCCGATTTGATATCGGGAATTCCTTTGTATGTGGATGATCCCACCGTAGGCGGTGGAAGACGAATTAATCGGGCAGCGTTCTCAATTCCTGCCACCGATCGACCAGGTTCGCTGGGCCGAAATGTTTTCCTCAGCAGTCCGGTCTCACAACTGGACTTCGTCGTGCGGCGCAACTTCAACCTGTCCGAGAAGGTCAGGCTGACCTTTAGAACTGAATTCTTTAACCTGTTCAATCATCCCAATTTTGCCAGACCGTCTTCGTCACTCGGCACTCTCGACTTCGGCACCCTTATTACGAACACCAACTTCGGACGCCCGGTAAACATGTTTGCGCGAGGTTTTGGAGGTAGTCAAACTTCCGGTCTCAACCCTCTTTATCAAATCGGTGGTCCTCGCTCGATTCAGTTCTCGCTACGATTGGAGCACTAATCAGCGTCCGGGTCGATCATGATGCACATTTCACGAAATGTGGTGATAGCGAGTATTGCGCTTCTTTTGGTAGGCTTGAGGGCATTACCTCAACAACTACCAAGATCAGAACCTCTTCCGATCAAGGAAGCATTGGCGGCACTTTCGTTCAGCAATTTTCCCCTCTCGCTCTGCCCGGGTGACGAGCAGTGGATTGCTTATCAGTTATACGACGTCCGGCGCTCGACAAAGAGAGGCGGCAAATACGGTGACTTAACCGTCAGTGGCGTACCAACGCTGGGAGTCGGCACTGATATCTGGTTGACCAATACCAATACTGGTGAATCGCGCAACTTGACCCGTGGCCTGGGATCAAACTGGGGAATGTCATGGTCACCTAACGGCAAATATCTGGCCTTTTATTCTGATCGTGATGGGCGCGCGGCAGTTTGGCTTTGGGAAAAGGAAAGCGACCGATTGCGCAAACTATCGCGGGCAATTCCTCGCCCATTCATGTATGGATATGATGTGCCTAACTGGACTCCGGACTCTAAAAGAATTTTAGTTAAGCTCTTTCCCGACGAGGCCACCTTTGAACACCTTACCGGCTACACTCAAGCAAAACCACAAAAGGTCGCGGAAGTTAGTCCAGAGATCTATTACTCAACCGCCGATCCAAAACGAGCGGAGACACCTCCAACTCTCCGCACAGACGCGCTCACAGTCGAAGAAATACCAGATTTCAAAGCTGATCTCGCATTCATCGACATTAGCGACGGCAATGTAGCGCCCATAGCAAAAGGATATGTGCCGGCCGCTTACCGCCTTTCACCCGATGGAAGGAAGGTGGTGTTTCTGGATGCTAAGGGAGTAAGCAAAAACGGACCTGCTTTTGATCTTCTCACTGTTTCTTTGCCGTCGAATAAAACTACAGTGCTCGTCTCCAACCTGATTCAAGGCAGTTTGGGGGACAGGCTAACGTGGTCGCCAGATAGCGAACTTATTTGCTACCTGGCGACGCCGAATTGGTTTTTCATCCCCGCCAGTGGAGGCACTCCGCGCAGCGTAACGGAAACACCGCACCCCCCTTTCAAGGCGTGGGAGCAATTGCCGCTGTGGAGTAGCGACTCACGCTGGTTGTACTTCTCAACCAACGACAGTGTGTGGAAGATTGCGACCGCTAGTGGCGAGGCGCGGGAAGTGGGCCAGGTAAAAGGAAAGCGGCTCCAGTTCATCGTCACGAACGGCAAGGGAGAGCCGTGGTCCACCAACAACTCGTTGATGCTGGGAATTCGCGACGACTCGACAAAACAAACTGGATTTTACTCAATGGATGCAGGAACCGCCGAGGTAAAACAACTCTTTGAAAAAGACAGCGAAATTCGCCGCCCCGTATGGGCCACTGGGTCCAATGTGAACGATACTTTTTATTATGTGTCGCAGGATGCGAGCCATCCTCCTGACATCTGGGCACTCCGAGTCGCTGCGTCCAATACGCCACGGCGCATCACTAGCATCAACCCTGTGCTAGAGAAGTATCTGATGGGCGAGAGCCAACTCGTTGACTGGATCAGTAGTGACGGCACACCTATTCACGGGGCTCTTTTACTTCCCGCAGGTTACCGAAAGGGACAACGATATCCCTTAGTCGTGAACGTGTATGGCGGTTCCATGTTGTCAGAGCGTAAGAACCTGTTCGGCTTCGCCCCTATCAATATCTTGAATCAGCAAATTTGGACCACCCGTGGCTATGCTGTGTTGCTGCCAGACAGCCCGTTGCGAATTGGCACTCCGATGCTGGATCTGGCAAAGACAGTTTTACCCGGAGTAGATAAAGTCATTGAGATGGGGATTGCAGATCCGGAACGGCTCGGTGTTTGGGGTGGGAGCTATGGCGGATACAGCACCCTTGCTCTTCTGGTACAAACGGGCCGCTTCAAGGCCGCGGCAATAGATTCCGGGTTTGCAAATCTTTTGAGTCTCTACGGATGGATGCCTGACCGCTCCAACGAACCGAGCTGGCAGGACTGGTCCGAAATTTCTCAGGGTCGAATGGGAGGTTCGCCGTGGCAGTTCCGGGAAAGATATCTGGAAAACTCGCCTGTCTTATATCTCGATCGAGTACAGACACCGCTATTAATCATTCAAGGCGCAAAGGATCCTGGTGCGAAGGATTTCTACAGTAACGAAATCTTTATGAATTTGCGGCGCCTGGGAAAAGAAGCTACCTACCTGAAATATCGCGAGGGTGGTCATACGATGTCGAGCCTTAGCTACGTTGAGCAGATCGATGCGCTCGAACGAATGTTAAGCTGGTTTGACTCTCATCTCAAAAGCTCCCAACAAGAGTCACGGTGATAAATACCTGTCGAGAAACTCCAGAATGGCCTGGTACGCACGGATTGAGTTAGTGCGCTTGCGAAACCCGTGCGCCTCGTCGCTGAATTCAAGGTATTCGACAATCCCGCCGTTAGATCTGATGGCGTTTACAATATCTTCTGACTCCACTCTGAAGGCGCGTGGATCTTTAGCTCCATGCAAAACCATTAACGGATTCTTGATGCGATCGGCATGTAACGCAGGCGAGACGGACTCGAGCATTGCCCGGTCCTTTATCGGATCTCCAATCTTTTGCAGATAAATTTGTGCCACCTGCGGCTGTTTCAGCTTCGCTTCAACGTGCCGAACCAGATTTGAAACACCGCAGATGGCCACGCCAACAGCAAACTCGTCCGGATGAAACGTTAGCGCTGCCATTGCCATGTAACCTCCAAAGCTGCCTCCGATAATTCCGATTCGATTTGCATCGATGTAATCGTAATTCGCGACATAGCGGCGAGCTTCGATACAGTCCCAAAGTGGCTCCCTCCCCTGTTTGCGATCGGCTGCATCCAGGAACTCGCGTCCATATCCCTGACTTCCGCGATGGTTGACAGCAAGAACCGCATATTCATGATTGACAAGAAACTGAACCGCACCTGCGTAACCTTTTCGGACCTGACCGATTGGACCACCATGCACCCAGATCAGCGCCGGTACCCTCCGTTCCCTACTCGCTTCGTGAGGCTTCCAAAGTAAACACGGGATGTGCATTCCGTCGAAAGACTCAAAACTGACAATAGCAGACTCTACCAAGTGTGCTCGATTGATCGATGGGTTTACGTTGTTAGTAAGCTTTGATATTTGACGCCGCGACAGATCGTAAATATACAGCTCAGTCGGATCCCGATCTCCGTTCACGTAAAAAGCGAGATACCGATCGCTCTTTGATATCGCGGCCGAGACGACAGTGCCTTGCGGCAGGCCCGGCAAGGGAACGGTTGTGTGGGTGACACTATTTTGCAGGCTCAGCGAAGAAGTTTCTTTTTCGTCGCTTATCAAAGCTCGATATCTCGTGCTTTCCGAAATAATTATCTGACGATACGTTGGTGAATGCCTTTCACACTCGTAGTGTGCCCCTGTCTTCAGGTCGTAACGATACTCAACGGCTTTGTCTTCGTTCTCCCTGGCACGGTAATAAAAACTCTCAGAGTTGCTGTCGAAATACAGTGGCATGAAACGAATATTGCCGTGGGTGGGAGTGATCAAGGTCAACACGTTCGATGGCAGATGGAAGATGTAGAGATCCGAATTGTCCAGGCCTTCGTATTTAACCAGCGATAGATACTCTCCGTTCGGGGAGACACGCGCGATGATGTAGTTGTCATTGTTGCGAAAGATCAGCGAACGATCATAAGTTTGCGCATCAACCCTGTAAGCATCGCCATAAGAATGTCCGCACTCATTAGCTGTGCAATAAAAGTGCTTTCCGTCCGCGCTCCATCCTATGAAGGCGCTCTTGACACGCTCACCGTGCGTCAGTTCAACCTCAGTTCCATCGCATTCACGGATGCATAAATGGGTATTCTCAACACCTCCCTTATCGCGCAGATAGATGATCCGCCGATCATTCGGAAAAAATGATACAGCGCGAATGGCCTCATCCGTAGAAAACGTCAGTTGACGCGGCAAGCCGGCTGGAACAGCAATAGAGAAGGCATTCGAGACGCCAGTGCGATTACTTGTAACCAGGATCTCTTGTTCGTCGTGCGAAAAACATATTCCCGCCATCCTCGTCGTGTGCATGAATTCGTCAATGCTGTAGTGCCTGACGGGCATCGTCGCCCGCCGCTTTGCAGACTCCATTAATACCTCCGTACGGGATGCGTGAGTAACGCGGGGAGCTGAGGAGAGTGGCGTACCGCAAGCCCAAGAACCAAAAACTCTGTGCCGGCTACAATGTCTCAGGAGAACTCGTCGTGATACGCCACTGGTCATGTCACCCTTGACCTGATTGAATCTCAAGCCTGGGACCTTAGATTAGTCATCGCTCTCGTCGATATCCTCGACTCGTTCATACCGATCGGGTAGGATCTCCTGGTCCGTATAATCCTTGAGAAACGGTTTGACTCCAAGAATCAAATCGTGGGCTTCTCCGAGTGCAAGAACTTCTGGTGCTTCGTACATGATTTTATCGTCCTTTCTCACTTCATATTCAGTGGCGATTTAGGCGCCAGTTCAGTGTTGACTGTTATTCATCCTCGTCGATGTCCATTAGCCAATTTAGACGCTCTTCGATGTTCTCGTTATCAATCGTTTCGGGCGCAAACGGCTTGGAACCCCGAATCAGCTCGTTGGCCGCACCGAGTGCGATAACTTCTGATGCTTCGTACATGGTCCATTCGTCCTTTCTTCACTTCGTGTATTTCCGGCCGGCGCTGAGGCACTGGCGGATGATTGAGTCACGACAAGCCCTCATGATGAGAAATTGTCATTCGAGGAAAGCTGCGGGAATCGCACCATCCCTAGTTGTCTGTTTCATCTATGTCATCGTACCAATCCAAACAATCGATCAGGAATAATGTGTCGATGAGGAACAGGAACCAGATTTTTGATCCACGGATTAAATTTGCCGCGGATCCGATTTCGGCGACGTTTGGCGATTCATAGTTGTTCATGACCCATATCCTTTCTTGCTGAAGTTTAAGATCTTTCCGGTGCGCAAATTGAATGCGTCAATCGTGAGTACTGCTCGCTTTTATGCTGGTCTTGTAACTCATTTCTTTTCGCGGTCTCAGGCTGAACCTTTTCAAGCCGTCGTAACCAGAATTCGAGTGAAAGCAGTTTGAGAAAGACGGCGAGATTGAGACTCTTCCCCAGCCGATAATTCTCTACTGCATCAAGAAAGGACGCTCTGTCCACGTAGCCATACGAAGCGATGCGCGGATCTTCAAAGAGGGGTTTGAGCCTGTTCCACTCGCGTGAGAATGAGCGTGCGATCGTTTCCTGTGGATTTCCTTTGTCTCGTCTCTTCAAGATTGCTGCAGGAAGAACATCGTTTAGGGCACGCCGCATCACAAACCTGCGTTTTCCCAGTTGAACTCTTTGTGTATGCGGAATTGCCTGCATGTACTCGACCAAGGGGCGAGCCAGAAAGGGATAACTGACATAACCACTAGTCATCTCTTTGCGATAACCGGCAGCAATCCCTCTAATAGCGGTCCAAAAACCCAATGCCTGATCGTTACCGCTCGGCGTGTCGCACACAAAGGGGCTACGAGCCACGTGCCGGTTTCGCAACGAGAAGTCCCGGGCAAACTGTGGTCTGACGAAACCCGGCAAAATACCAGGCCGTTTTAGATCACGTCTCGTTCGCAGATACCAGGGAAGCACCGGCCTGACTGCGTCACGCAGCAACGTTAGGTAAGGTCGTTTTCCTCTTGTGCTCCAGGCCTTGATTCGTTGATGCAGAGTCCTGAACTGTAGAGCAACAAGCAGATCTGCCAATTCTGGTGACGGATCTTGTTGCGCACAGGTGATCTCGTCGCCACCGGAACCGCTTAATATTACGCGAGCGCCGACCCGCTCCATCAACGTACTAATCCGGCGGTGTTTGGCCTCACAGAAAAGAAGTGAATTTAAACTCGGTAGTGCATTTTCAACTGCGAGAGTTGAAAAAAGCGGGCAATCATCTTCGTTAAGGTGGTGTCCCTCTCGGCCGATCTGCTCTTCGACGTGGCGTATGTAGCTCGTTTGATCGGAAGTTGGCGATCCGTGCGAGACGAGAGAGATAGTGAAAAGTTCGGGCGCGCGTACGTTACCTTCCTGCATCAACCGGTGGGCCATGCAAACTATACTCGAGCTATCGAGACCGCCGCTGAGATCTGCAAACACCGGACGATCCGTGCGCAATGGACCACGAACCGCGTTGCTGAAGTGGAATCTGAAACCCTCCGCGTATTCAGCATCCGTTTTGAGACGAATGGGTTTCACTCTGGCGAGATCCCAGTATCTCCTCTCACGTACCCGCCCCTCGGCTGTAAACGTCTGGAAGTGAAAAGGCTTTACCGAATGAACGTTCTTATAAGCTGTTTGACCGGGCTCGGGATCGTACATCAAGTACCCGGCAACAAAGTCGTTGTTGACTTCCAGCGAAACCTGTGCGGCTTCGAGCAATGGTCCGAGCTCAGAGGAGCAAATCAGTCGCTGCTTGTCGTAATGGTAATAGAGTGGACGTGTGCCAATATGGTCACGCGCAAGGAGAACTTTCTCAGCTCGGGCGTCATACAACATCAGCGCAAACTCACCGATGAGATGAATTGCAAACTGCTCACCCCATTTCTCGTACGCAGCGAACGCGAGTTCGATGTCGGTGATTGTTGATGGCCCTTTGAGAAGCGTGCCACGGAGACTCGCAATCAGTTCTTCACGGTTATCGAGGCGCAAGTCTCCAACGATCATCGTGTTATTACGACCTGCGAGCGGCTGCACCTCGAATCGAGATTCTTCGTTCACATGAAATGCGCGGTAACACATACCAACCGGGCCTGCAAATAGAATGTCACCGCCGTCTGGTCCGTTGGCGCCAAGAGCGTTCCAAAGAGCTGCCACCTGCTCTCTTTGTCCTTCTCGGATCGGCTGGCGATTGAAGTTGTATATTCCCGCTAGTACACTCATAGGTTGTTACACTCGTCGCATTTCTCGATGTTGGTTCTTTACATTCTGGTGATCGTTCACGACGTAACCTTCGACCTCTGACCACGCGTGAACCCTCACGGGAAATTCCTGCGCCGCCAGCACCATCTGTGCGGGCACTCCCCGTCGTCGCAATAAACAGGTCACGACCGCCGAATGCTGCAGGCACATCGCCTTTTTCGGGTAATACATCTGTGCACGATCGACCATGGCGCGTACGCGTCGACAGATCTCGATACCAGTTGCGCGCGGTGTAGCTGTGGGCCAACGCTCGACTCGCTCAATGAGCACCCTAAACCCTCCGAACTTCAACAGCAGATCAAAAGCCAGTAGTCCAAGAAAGGCTGTGACCGTTTCGCGCTTCGAAACCCTGATTCGTTCAGCTCCTGAGACTTCCGGCGCAACCTCTGTTGCGGTATCTTTCGACGAAGTTGTTCCGCTCACGTCTTTCTTCATGCGGAACAACTCCAGCCCGTTTGCATCGTAGACTCGCTCCAATAGGTTCATTGCAACGAGTTTGTTCAGAAAGAAGAACGTGTCGGCGTGCAGTTGGACCGTTGAGACTTCATACGAGAGCTCGCCTTCTGCATTGATGGCATCGAACTGTTGCCGAAGTCGGAGCACTACCTCATTGATACTGAGATCAGTTTTAGCGTCCTCGAAGATCATCCACGTAAGTGCTCCGACTCCGTTCAACCTGCAAATTCGATTGTTTACTATCGAAAGCAGCACGCTACCGTCTTTGTGCTTTTTGACTCGATCAGCGAAGGTCTGAGGAGAATCTTTTATTGAAGTTGCCGCAGCCGCCATCAGTGAATTCCTCCACTTTTGAGGTCCTAGATCAGTTGAATCTTGAAGGCGTCTTTTGTGAAGCTTTGGGGGAAGCCGGTGCCGCTTTGCTAATGTGTAATGTTCGTTTCGAGATGTACTCTATGCTTATAGTCTTGCATGCCTAAAGCTTTCGTTGGTTCTGCTTAGTATTACAAGCGACGCGATTTTTTCAGGAAAACGTGCAGATGAATTTGCGATTAGAGAACTCTTTCTTGCTTACAATCCCAAGCAGATGCTGCAACAAGATCGGTCTGGTGTGGTTGCTCGGTGATGTGACCATAGTCCATATGGACCACACGCTCAGCCCAATTTGTGGGGAAGGGTCGGTGGGAGATGATCACCGTCGTAACGTTTTGCAGATAACTATCGAGTTCGTTAAGTAAACGCTTTTCGGTGACTTCATCGAGGGCTGAGGTACACTCGTCGAGAATCAGGATCTTTGGACGTTGCAATAGCGCACGCGCCAAAGCAACGCGTTGTCTTTCACCGCCCGAGAGTCGATTGCCACGTGGTCCCAGCGGTTCATCCCAACCATTCGGCAAACGCTGAATCAAGGTTTCAAGCTGGGCAAGTCTTGTAACCTGTTGCAGCTCTTCATCAGTCGCGTGGGGATTTCCGTATAGCAGATTTTCACGCAGCGTTACGTCAAACAAAATGGGATCCTGCGGCACAAAGATGACTGACGATCTCAAACTCTTCAACTTGATGCCCCGAACATCCGTTCCATCAACAAACACCGTACCTCCGCCGCTGTCGTAAAGACGTGCCATGAGGCGCGCTATCGTGCTCTTGCCGTTACCGCTCGTGCCTGCAAGTGCAACACGCTCGCCGGGAGCTATGCGGAAGTTAACGCTCTTCAAAACTGGCCGATCAGCGTGGTAATTAAATGAAACTTCTCTCAATTCGATTCCAGCGGGTCCATCGGGAGCAAGCACTAAAGCATTTGGTCGATCAGACAGGATTGATTCCGCTTCGGTGATCTCCATCAGGCGCCGCACACTCGCGGCCGCGCGCTGAAACCTGGAATAGATGTCCACAACACCGTAAAGAGGCATGAAGAGTTGCAGCGTGTACCCGTAAAATGCCACCAACCCGCCTGCCGTTAGGGTTCCGGTCATAACCTGATAACCGCCATAACAGAGGACAGTCGCCATTCCCAGAACAATGATTAGATAAAGAAAGGAGCTGAAGAAGAGTTCTGCTCTGCGTCGTTTTACCTGTGCCCGAACCGCGGCACCGGAAATTGCCGCGAAACGGCGCGCCTCGCGTTGTTCGCAGGACAACAGCTGTATCTGCAAGATCGCCGACAGATGTTCCTCCAAAAACGCGATCACCTTTGCTGATTGCGCTTGCACGGAATCAGACGCCTGACGCAAGCGATGATGAAACCGTCGCCTCACCACGATGAATATCGGTATTAATGGAAAAACAACTATCGTTAGCCGGTAATTCAGTATGAGCATGGTGGTCATAACAACACTGAAGACTGTTACCATGCGGAGTACGCTCGGAATTACCTCACCACTCAGTGTTCCCACCTGATCCACGTCGATTTGTAAACGATGCAAGGTATCGCCTATTGGTTTGTTGTCGTGATAATCCGCAGAGAGACGTTGCAGATGGCGGAGCAATCTCAGCCTCGAACGGAAGGTCATCTTCTGTACAGCACGAAAATTCAAAAGCCCCGACAAGCTATCGAATCCCAGGCGGCCCATGTAAGTGAGGAAGAACGCTATCGCAATCAGAGGTAACCAACTCACCCGGCGGTTTGGAATGACATCATCAATGAGCAGCCTCACAATGAGCGGATCCAACAAAACAAGGATACTTGCAGCAACAATACATAAGTAGCTGCCGATGTGCAGACGAACGAATGGCTTCACTTGTTGTGCAAGCCACCGAAACTCACTGGAGCTACCGGTACGCATTCTTCACCCGTTGTGCGAATTGCCCGACTCTAAACAAACTATGCGAGATGAGCAGAGAACCATCACCTGCTGCTTACAATTCCAAGCATTCTTACCCAGAATGGTTTCGAAGTCCCATTACCTTTCGCCGTGGAATTTTCAACGCCTCCGTCGCAGAATCGACGCAGTCAGTGCTGTAGCCGACAACTCGCCCCACAATCTCCGCCTCCCGTAAATAAGTAAAACGTCGCACACCTGCAGGCGAGGAGTGATGAGGAAGGATCAACAACTGATTGCCTTGTAGTTCACACCAGCCACAGGCATACGCATCTCTTAATTCGATGAAATAAATCGGTCGCTCATATTCGTTGGGCCAGGCGCCCGCCACAATCTTGTTTTGGGTGGTGTCGATTTTCAGGAGTGCGCCAGGCCTGATCATTGGACACATAGTGAAATCAGCCAGGCCCACATGGGCACAAACGATCTGCGACGTGTCGTTCCCTGCCCGAGCGGTTTGTTTAATGTCAGTGTCTACCGATTGGGGCCTCAGGCTCGTCTCCAACGGTCCATCGCAGCCGGAAGCCTCGTGCAACAATTGAGTTTTTTGCGAAAGTAGCTGCGTGAGATATGGTTCCGCCACCGGCTCGTACTTCTCCTTATCGTCCACATCCACTTTGTAAAGACGAAGTAGATCGAGAAAGTTAACTCGATAAATCACGCTCAGGCTGAACAGTTTACAAATGCTCGGCTCCGAGACGCCGTTTTCGAGTTGGGCCAGCCAGCCGTTTGAAATACAAAACCTCTTATCCCCTTTGACGTCGGCGATTCGCCGGCTTGCTTGTTCCACTTCACGAACGGTGATGTTGCGTCGATTGCGCAGCGTTTTCAGTTCCTGACCAGCCAGCACAATAAGACCCTCCATTCTCATGCGGGGGTGCTCGAACCTGGGCTGTCTGAAATCGTTCGTTAATCTTTCGGAGTAAAAGCCACAACGATGATGCGAAGGCTTTGAGATTGAACGCCTTCGAGTGCGCTGCAGCGCAGGCTTCAGTTTTGGAGTTTTTGGGAGGTTTGTTTTGCCTATTTCCCTGTTTATGCGCCGGAGTTTACAGGAGTAATACTACAGACTGCCTACAAGAAAA
>Ga0105243_10003226_pt1 | contig 13321 bp, 8 predicted proteins | sample KBSM34metaG_FD_81525 | JGI IMG/M metagenome (GOLD analysis project Ga0105243, IMG submission 81525) | Miscanthus rhizosphere microbial communities from Kellogg Biological Station, Michigan, USA - KBS M3-4 metaG | ecosystem: Host-associated > Plants > Roots > Rhizosphere > Soil | place: Michigan...
GAAAACGAGACAGGCCGGAGATTGGTGTCAAACCAGTCGCGGTTGCGGCAGATGGAATCGCGAAAGCACCGTTGGGCAGTTTTGCGTTGAGGACGTTGACCATCACTGGATTAATCGCTGCGACCGGCAGATTGAAAGCAGCAGCGAGGCCTGCGGCCGTGCGATTGTCGTCGCGCAACTGGGGCGGGATCACCGGAAACATCAAACTGTTATTTAACGAGGCGCCGTTGCGTTCACGCGTGCCCTGGTACGAACCAAAGAAGAACAGGCGATCTCTGATGATTGGCCCGCCGAGTGTGCCGCCAAACTGGTTGCGGACCAGCGTTGGTCGCGGACGGCGTGCCGCGTTCAAAAAGAAATCGTTCGCATTCAGCGCTTTATTGCGCAGAAAATAGTAGGCGTTTCCGTGGAACGCGTTCTCGCCTGATTTGGTAATTGCCTCGACGTTACCGCCGGCATTACGTCCCTGCGACGCGTCGTAGAGACTTGTTTGCACGATGAATTCCTGAATCGTATCCGTGGCGGGAACAGCGATGTTTGGAGTTGAGTTGGTGCCGATCGAGTTTGCGTCGATGCCGTTGATGCGCACGTTGTTACTCGTCGTGCGCTGGCCGTTCACAGAGATGATCGCATCGCCGCGACCCAGCTCTGTGTTGTTGGCGACTGACGATGATGTTCCGGGCGAAAGTGTCAGCAGTTGTTGGAAGTTTCTTGTCGGGAGCGGGAGTTGTCGAATCGTGTTCTGTTCGATCGTGCGTCCCACCTGCGACGTTTCCTGCTGGACGAGTGGCGGCTCGGCGTTGATCGTCACCATTCCCGAGACAGTTGCTGCGTCGAGACGAATCGGCAACGTCGTGGTTTGCGTGACGTTGATCCGCACTTCGTCGACGACGACAGTGCGAAATCCGCTCGCGGTTATTTCCAGCTTGTAGGCGCCGGCGGGCAGAAGCGTAAACACGAAATCACCGGCGTCGTTGGTCGTAGCCTCGCGTTGCTGCGCGGTGACGAGACTCGTCAGCTTCACATTCGCGCCGGGAACAACAGCGCCGTTAGTGTCGGCAACGCTTCCGCTCAACTGCCCGGTGCCGCCCTGAGCCAGAGCACTCGAGAGCGCTAAAAGGATGAATAGGGACGTGAGAATCACTCGAGTCGAGCTAAACATAATCTTCCTCCTGCAAATCTGGAAAAACACGAACGTTCGTTTTTCTTTCTTGATAAAAATTTTTCACGCAAAGTTCGCTAAGAGCAAAAATAAGGCGCAAGGGGTTCGCGCACTTTGCGTCTTAGTCTTTCTTTTTGCGCCTTTGCGTGAAACTCCTTTTCTTGGGAGACGAGCTTGAACCACTCGTGTGGTTCTGCAACAAACCACGACAATACATTCCGGTCAACTGCGTGATGACCTGTTCGTCAGTCAATCCGAAGTGACGATTGCCGCCAAATAATTTCTCAACCAGAAAGTAGTTGAAGAACTGCATGTAGACGGCTGTGAACCCGACTGCCGGATCCACGTCGCCGTGCACTGCCCCGCAACTCTTCAACTCGTCAAACTGGGTGGCAAAGCGTCGCCGCAGATTGTGAACGAGGCCTTCAAACATCTTGCGGAAGTGGCGATTCTCGAATTCGAGCACGTCGATGTACATGAGCAACCAGAAGTCGTGGTGATCGTTCACCATCTTCTTGATCTGCTGACCGAACCTCACGAGCGACTCGGGTTTCAAGGGTTCGTCGATCTCGTCAAAAATCGCACGCAGACGGCCGTCGATGATCGTCTGATACTTGCCGATGATCGATCCCAGGATCTCTTCTTTAGTCCGGTAATAGTTGTAAACATTGCCGAGCGACGTTCCGGCTCGTCCGGCAATGTTGCGCATCGAGGTGGCGTGAAAGCCCTGCTTGATGAAGAGTTTCTTCGCTGCTTCCTCGATCCGGCCTTTGTTCTTTTCGATCGCGCTGGGACTGAGTTTTGGCATTCCGCCTATAAAAACGAACGTCCGTATTTTATTTAAATTTGAGTTTGTGTCAAGGATTGAGCGGGCTTTTCTTCAAAGGGTGGCTTCACAGGATTGACCGGATTTCCAAGATTGACCGGATTATCTTGTTCATAATGCCAATCTTGTTAATCCTGTGAAACGAGTCTCCAAATAGGGTGAACCTAAACACGAATGAAAATCGCGTTAGCAATAGACGACGTTTGATAACTCGAAGGAGCTAACAAGGAGTTCCGATGAAGGTCAATGCCAAGTACGTTGTTTTTACCGCTATCGCCCTCGCAAGCACTTATGTTCTCTATCACAATGAACGCTTTCTCGTAGATTCATCTCATCCGGCCTGGCAACATTACGGGCCTTTCAAGTGGTGGCTACTTCCGCACGGTATTTTCGGCGCCATCGTCCTGCTCTTCGCTCCGCTACAGTTTTCTGATCGGCTGCGAAAACGCTTTACGCGCGCGCACCGCATCATGGGACGACTTTACGTCGTCGGAGCGATCGGACTCGCACCCTTGGGCGCTTACATTCAGTATTACCAGGAGCGCATGGGAGCGCCGCGTTCGTTCACGATTCTCGCGATTGTAGACGCTGCCATGTTGATGGGCGCCACGACAATCGCATTCGTGTTCGCGTTCAAACGCAAGATTGCGCTGCATCGACAGTGGGCCACGCGCAGCTACGCGATCGCGCTCGTCTTCATTGCTGGTCGCTTTGTTCTGGGAATCACTGGCTGGGAAACGCTTGGAGTTGAAATTGTACAGGCGATCATCTGGGGATGTCTGGCACTCGCAGTTCCGCTCGCGGATATTTCGCTCAACTGGAGAGAGCTGCGAAACGTTTCAGTGTCGGCCAAGCCAGCTTTGGCGCCTCAGCAAAACCTGCCAGAGCGCCGCGCTGCATAAAGAAAACAAGAAATAGGTCCTATACGTCCTATAGGACCTATTTCTGCAAAACAGTAAACGGCGGGCGACGAATTTTCTCGACACACGAAATATCCAATCCTTCAGCGGTGCCCTTATCGATAAAGTCCGCCACGAGGTTTTCAATGCACTCGTAGCTGTTGTGCGTCGCATTGGGAACAATCACGAGCCGGCTGCGCGAGAGCGTCTGCGCCACAATCTTTGCCAACCACGGCGGCGTCACCGGATCAAGCTCACCCGATACAATCAACACCGGCCCATCGCTCTTAACCGGATCGAGAAAACTCGCGGCGACTTTCGCTTGCGGCCATTCAGCGCACGCTTTCAACGTTGGTCGCACGCGTGCGTCTCCGTAGAAACTGTTCGCACTCGTTGTCTTGATGTCTTCCGGAGTAATGAACGGCGCGTCTTCGGCACAAATCACCGAGAGCTGCATGCCACGTGAAATTCTCGCGTCTATCTGCGACACAACCTGAAACGCCGTGCCAACTAATTTTCCGAGATCTCCGTTAGCACCGAGGTGAATCAACGCCGGCAAAGCGGCCGCGGCATTTGGGACGTAAAGCATTTGCCGAATGCCATCGACAAACGCATCGCGCGTCACCGTCACTTTCTGTGTGCTCTGAGTGTAGACGTTGGGCACTTCAATCTCGACTGGTCCATTGTCGAATCGCGCAACAACCTTTTTGAATTCGGCTTCAAGATCCGGGTACGCCGTCTTGCAAGCCTGATCTGCCGCGCAGTCAGCCAACATTCGATTGATTGCATCCTGCACACCGCGAGCGAACGAGAGCGGAATCTTCGCTGCCGGCGGCGCGGTACCGAAGATCGCTACCGAACGCGCATGATCTCCGTGTTGTCGCAGGTAAACGAGTGAAGTCGTCGAACCATACGAGCCACCGTAAACGTTGATGCGGTCGTATCCGAGCGCTGCCCTCACTTCGTCGAGATCGTCCATCGCGATGGACGTTGTATACAGTTTGAGATCCGCTACTTTCTCGAGCTCTGTGCGGCAGGCACGAATTTTTTCGACCGGAAACTGCTCGCCAAAGTAGCCACTCATATCTTCACGACTACCAAACGGAGCACAGTTCAAAGGATTCGACTCGCCCGTGCCTCTCTGATCCACGAGGACTACATCACGATTCCGGCGCAGGCCTGCCATGAACGCGGCTTCGGCATAACCAGTAGCAGCCGCTCCAGGACCACCTGCCAAATAAAAGAGCGGATCCGCTGCAGGTTTGGAACTCGTAGCGGGAAGCAGAATGATGTTTAGTGGAATGCGACGGCCGGTGCGCGTCGCACGATTCTCGAAGACTTCGTACTTCACGCAGAGTGCGTCACTCGTGAGCGACGGGTTGTTGCACGGTTTGAGTTGAACATTGCCGCGCTTTACCGTTGCAGTCGATTGAGCGGCTCCCTGCTTGCGAAAGATGAGTGAGAAAGACGTTCCAGACTGAGTGAAAGTGCCAACGATCTCGGAAGTGCCTGGATTGAGTGTGCCTTCGTAAGTGATGAGCAGCTTCTTCATCTCAAAGCGAAGCACGTTGTTCTGGAACGTGATGGTGTCGACTTCAAGATCGCTGGCGCCTTGATCGGGGCTGTCCAGGACAGCCTGAAGCTGGCCGTTTGGACCATCGCTGATTTTCAACACCAGCCGCAGTTTGGCGTCACCAGCCTTCAAGATACTTTCCCAGTTTCCGAAGATTGAAACCTGTCCGAAACTACTAAAAAGGAGACAAAGGATGACGGTTGTAAGTGTGACGGTTACTTTCATGTTTTAGAAATAGGTCGGACAGGATAAACAAGATTATTCAGGATGTATATGATTATCTTGTAAATCCGGTCCTCATTTACGTTGACATCCCAACCACGTCAAAGTATTTTATGCACGTAATGAAGTCCGCCACATCCAATCAGGTCTGCGCTTGTTTCTGTTGTTGTATGCCGACGAGGGAGCGGACTGACGTGTATGTGACGTAGATTCATAGCAATCATTAGCATTCACCAGGGCCGCTCATTTCGAGCGGCCCTTTTTTTGTCTTTGGAAACTGAAACGGAGCACAAGACAATGCGCGACTCAGAACCGCTGGGCATCTATTACGAGCACCCCGATTGGTTTCGACCACTCTTTGCCGAACTCGACCGACGAGCAATTCCCTACGCGACTCTCGATGCGACTCGTCACAGCTACGATCCGGCTGCCGAGGAAAACTCTTACCCACTCGTCTTCAACCGGATGAGCCCATCTGCATACCTGCGAGGTCACGGCCACGGAATCTTCTACACGCTCCAATATCTAGATCATCTCGAACGCCTTGGCACCAGAGTCATCAACGGTCAGCAAGCCTTCGCAATCGAGATATCCAAAGCACGTCAACTCTCCTTACTCGACTCACTCAATCTTCCCTATCCAAAGTCACGGGTTATCAATCACCCGTCGCTTGCTATTGCAGCGTCGGAAGGTCTGCGCTTTCCAATCGTCGTGAAGGCAAACATCGGTGGCAGTGGCGCCGGGATTGTTCGTTTCGATTCGAGAGAAGCGCTTGTCAACGCAGTCGAGAATGACACTATCAATCTCGGTATCGATCAAACCGCCCTCGTCCAGGAGTTTATTCCGCCGCGCGACGGCCACATCACGCGAGTTGAAACGCTCGGCGGAGAGTATCTCTACGGAATCAAGGTCTTCACCACTGGCGAGACGTTCAATCTCTGCCCCGCAGACATTTGCCAAACCACCGACGGAATTGAACTAGCGCGAGTGGCGTGTCCGGTTGACGCACCGCGATCGGGTTTGCAGGTCGAAACATTCGAACCGCCTGTGGACGTGATCAGATCGGTGGAGCGAATCGCTCAGGCCGCACGGCTCGACGTCGGCGGAATTGAGTACATCATCGACGACCGCGACGGCTCGTTGCGCTATTACGACATCAACGCACTTTCAAACTTTGTCGCCGATGCAACGCGCGTGATCGGGTTCGACCCGCACGCGAAACTGGTCGACTTTCTCGAGCAGGAGGTTACGCGATGCGCTACGGTTACTGGCTCCCGGTTTTCGGCGGTTGGCTAAGAAATGTCGAAGACGAAGGAATGGAGGTGAGCCGGAACTGTGGTGAGTTTTCCTGCAGAAGAGTTAACCACAGAGGACACAGAGGTTGCAGAGAAGAACTTAACTGAGGAAGTAGGAAATATGAACATCGATCGACTGACACATATTCGCAAAAATAGAGATACCGCCCTGGAGCTGTTCACGAACATTCCACGAACGCGTTTGATCAACCTCAACACGCCGATTGAAAGGCTCGACCGGTTGCGCCACTCGATTCCCGGTGCGCCACAACTCTGGATCAAGCGAGATGATTTGACTGGTTATCTCGGCGGTGGCAACAAGCTACGTAAACTCGAGTACGTCATGGCCGATGCGTTCGCGCAGGGAGCTACGACTATTCTCACCACCGGTTCGATCACTTCCAACCTGGCGCGAACGACGGCGCTTGTTGCGCGACGTTTTGGTTTGAAGTGTGAGCTCATTCTGAGTGGTGGCGATCCCGAAGCAGCGCGCGCAAACTGGCGCATTGCGGAACAACTCGACGTGAAGCTGCATCGGGTTGAGTCAAGTGGGGAGCGTGCGTCGAGAATGCAGGAAGTCGCGCGAGAGTTGGAGGAACGCGGCGAACGTGTGTATCAGATTCCGTTAGGAGCTTCGAACGAGATCGGATCATTTGGAATGGTGGCCGCTTTCGAAGAGCTTGGCATTCAACAACTCGAACTCGGGCTGCAGTTCGACGCGATCGTCTTCGCAACTTCATCCGGCGGCACGCAGGCTGGACTCGAAGTCGGCAAGCGTTTGTTCAACTATCGTGATCTGCGTTTGTTGGGAATCAGTGCCGATGATCCGTTTGATGTGATTAAAGAAAATGTCTTCAAAGCGGTTGGACCAATGCTTTCGATGTTAGGTAAATCCGAAGCGCCGGCCTGGGGCGAATTATACGTCGACGATGGGTTTGTGGGCGAGGGTTATGCGGTGCCGACTCGGGAATCTCGAGAAGCAGCTCGACTCTTTGCAGAGACTGAAGGAATACTTTTGGATCCCGTGTACACCAGTAAAGCGGCCGCGGGATTGATCGCATACTGCCGCGAGCGAAGATTCAAAGAGACTGACCGCGTACTATTCTGGCATACTGGAGGCGTACTGACGCTCTTGTGATTCAAACTACGAATCCGCGTTCATCTGTGTGAAAACTTTACTCGCGCTCGCCGCGTTGCTCGTACTTTTTATTCCGGTCTTGGCCAACAATTCGCATGAGCTTCGTTCGCCGGACAATCGAATCGTAGTCACCGTTCACGTTGACGATGAGATCAGTTACGACGTTCAAGTGAACGGCAAGCTGGTGATAAAAGATTCAACGCTGTCGCTCGATGTGGATCATAAAAAGCTCGGGCATGATGCGAAGCTCGACACGGTTAAAAACGACACTGTCGACCGTGTAATCGAACTGCCAGTAAAGCTGAAGTTTGCGAAGATTCGGGAGCATTACAATGAACTGCGACTCTCGTTCACGGGCTTCGCGCTCACTTTCCGTGCGTACAACGAAGGAGTTGCTTACCGCTTCGAAACTTCCCTGCCGCAAACCGAAGTGAAGGTGTATGGCGAAGAAGCGGTTTTTAAGTTCGCTGATAATTACAACGTCTACTACCCGAAAGAAGACAGTTTCTTTTCACACAACGAACGCATATTTCTTCCACTGCCGCTGGATAAGATACCTGATGACTCAATCGCCAGCTTGCCCGCGGTTGTTGTCGCTCCCGATCGCGTCAGGCTTGTTGTAGCCGAGTCGGATGTCGATGATTATCCAGGGCTTTGGCTGCACGGCAACTCCAACAACAGCCTCATCGCGACGTTTCCACCCGTCGCGCTCAAAGAGACTGTTCCCGATCAAAAGCAAGATCGCGATATCCGTGTCACTGAAGCGGCGGATTACATCGCTGTGACACGAGGAACTCGCACGTTTCCCTGGCGCATTATCGGCGTAGCCGCGAGTGATGCCGACTTACTGACGAATCAGCTCGTCTATCTCCTCGCCAAACCATCTGAAGTGCAAGACACGTCATGGATCAAACCGGGCAAGGTGCCGTGGGACTGGTACAACGCACTTAACATTTACGGCGTCGATTTCAAATCAGGCGTCAACACGCAGACCTACAAGTACTACATCGATTTCGCGTCGAAGTACGGGCTCGAATACATCATCATCGACGAAGGCTGGTACAAACTCGGCAACCTGCTCGAGGTCGTGCCGGCGATGAACATCGAAGAGATTGTGGCGTACGGAAAGCAGAAGAACGTCGGTGTGATTCTCTGGATGGTCTGGAAGACGCTTGACGATCAGTTCCTGCCGGCGCTGGACCAGTTTGAGAAGTGGGGTGTGAAGGGGCTGAAAGTCGACTTCATGCAGCGCGACGATCAGAAGGTGATCAACTTCTATCACAAGCTCTGCCGGGAAGCGGCGAAGCGAAAGATGATTGTTGACTTTCACGGTGCGATTAGACCGGCGACCATGGTGCGCACATGGCCCAATCTTATCAACACCGAAGGTGTGCGCGGACTCGAGTGGAACAAATGGAGCAAAGAATCGACCCCGGAACACAACGTGACGTTGCCGTTTACGCGAATGTTTCTCGGGCCACTGGATTACACGCCGGGGGCGATGATTAATAGTGGCGCGGAGAGAAATTTTGCAGCGATTTTTGAGCGGCCGATGAGTCTTGGGACGCGGTGTCATCAACTGGCGATGTATGTTGTTTACGAAGGTCCTTTGCAGATGCTGGCTGATAGTCCGTCGCATTATTTGAAAGAGCCGGAGGTGATGGAGTTTCTCGGGCCTGTGCCGACGGTTTGGGACGAGACTTTCGTACTCGGTGCGCAGATTGGTGATTACGTGATCATCGCGAGGAGGAATGGGCGTGATTGGTACATTGGAGCGATGACGGATTGGACGCCACGGGATTTCGAGATCGACCTGTCGTTCCTTCCTGACGGCAGTTTCCAGATGACTTCATTCGCAGATGGCGCCAACGCCGATCGTTCCGGCAGCGACTACAAGAAGTCCGTGCAAAGTGTCGACAAAACCACGAAACTCAAAATCCATCTGATGGGCGGCGGCGGCTTCGCCGCCCGCCTCACGCCCACCCGTCCCTAAAGTCTCTCGGAACGTACTGTAGGGGCGGCCCTCCGTGGCCGCCCTGCGTCGAACTCGATCTTGGCAAATATGGCAGGGGTAGGTTCGTGCTTGTGCCTAGAGATCGAGTTCGACGCAGGGCGGCCACGGAGGGCCGCCCCTACAGTACGTTCCGAAATTAGAGATTTGTGCGGCGTTCGTTCTCTTCGGAGTAGCGGGCGCCCTGGACCGTGATCGTTGAGGCGGCCGCGTTGATTTCTCGGAGATCGTCGGTGGTCAATTCAACTTCAACCGCTCCGAGGTTCTCGTCCAAACGCTCGGGCTTGCGCGTGCCGGGTATCGGCACGATCCACGGCTTCTGCGCCAACAACCACGCGAGCGCGATCTGCGCGGGCGTCGCATTCTTCCGCTCCGCAATCTCGCGCAGCAAATCAACCACCGCCTGATTTGCCTTTCGCGCATCCGCCGCAAACCGCGGAACCGTATTCCGAAAGTCAGACTTATCAAAACTCGTATTCTCGTCAATCTTCCCCGTCAGAAACCCCCTCCCCAACGGACTAAACGGAACGAACCCAATTCCAAGCTCTTCAAGCACCGCTAATGTTTCGTCCTCCGGCCGTCGCCACCACAACGAATACTCACTCTGCAACGCCGTCACCGGCTGAACCGCGTGCGCACGCCGAATCGTCTGCACACCTGCTTCGGAAAGTCCGAAGTGCTTCACCTTACCTTCCTGTATCAACTGCTTCACCGTTCCCGCCACGTCTTCGATCGGCACTTCAGTATCAACGCGATGTTGATACAACAGATCGATCGTGTCGATCTGCAATCGCTTCAACGAAGCATCGACAACCTCTCGAATGTGCGAAGGCCGGCTATCGACGCCAATCTGCTCACCCTTTGGACTAATCTTGAACCCAAACTTCGTCGCGATCACAACGTGGTCACGCAACGGAGCAAGCGCCTCGCCAACGAGCTCTTCATTCTTGAATGGCCCATAGACTTCCGCCGTGTCGAAGAACGTCACACCGCGCTCGACAGCCTGCCGCAGCAGCGAGATCATCTCTTGTTTGTCTCCTGCGGGACCGTAGCCGTAGCTCATCCCCATACAACCAAGCCCGAGCGCTGAAACTTCCAGTCCGCTATTTCCCAGTTTGCGCTTTTTCATCGTTTCTTATGGCTTTCCTCGAAAAGCCAAACCCGACTTGGACACGTGTCCAAGGCCGGTTTCTGACTCTTGAGTCAAAGCTCTTTCTCCTTCCAACTGATTCTACCCCACCGCACTCCAAAGAGCGCGCAATGCCCTTGCGCAATACTCCGCAGTAACGTAAAACGTCCCCGTGGCTGAATTATCCCCCGGAGCTACGCTGACCCGTTATCGCGTCATCGATAAGATCGGTGCGGGTGGTATGGGTGAGGTGTACCGAGCGCAGGACATCGAGCTCGGTCGTCCGGTGGCTCTCAAATTCCTCACGGCCGACGTCTCCCAACATCCGAACCGGCTGAAACGCTTCATCCTGGAAGCAAAAGCGGCGTCCGCACTCAATCATCCGAACATCCTGACTGTCTATGAAATCGGTCGCGTCGGCGAAGATACTTTCATCGCTACCGAGTTTGTCGAAGGCGTGACGCTGCGGCAGCACTTGCGCCTGCAGCGCCTGAAACTGATCGAAGTACTCGACATCGCGATTCAAATTGCTTCCGCCCTCGTCGCCGCGCATGCCGCCGGCATCGTTCATCGCGACATTAAGCCCGAGAACATCATGGTCCGCAAAGACGGCATCGTGAAGTTGCTCGACTTCGGCCTCGCGAAGCTCACCGAACGACAGGAATCTCAGAGTCTCGAAGCCACGACGATGGCTCTCATGAATACCGAACCGGGCTCAGTGCTGGGAACGGCGACCTACATGTCGCCGGAACAAGCGGCAGGCCGCGAAGTTGATACGCGTTCGGACATCTGGAGTCTGGGCGTTGTGCTTTACGAAATGGTCGCAGCGCATCCGCCGTTCGAGGGCGCGTCCAAGAGTCACATCATCGTCGCGATCATGGACCACGATCCAGTACCGATCACACAGTTCGCGCCCGAAGTGCCGCAGGCGCTCGAATGGATCATTGCCGAGGCACTCACAAAAGATCCGGACGAACGCTGTCAGACTGCAAAGGAACTGCTTGGCAAGTTGAAACGATTGAAGCAACGCGCTGAATCGGGCGTGCTGCCGACATCGCCGTCAGAGTTGGATCGTTCAATCGTTCCACAGCACTCATTTGCGACTACCATTGCTCCCGAAGGTGCGCCAACGCTGACTGACACCAATCGACCGACGGCGGGAAATCTCAGCGCGACACAAGCAGCATCGAGCGGCGTAACAGCAGGCACGGGCAGCCGTCAGAAAATCCAACTCGCAGCTATCGTGCTCGGCTTGATTGTTGTCGCTGCAGGCGGATTCGGACTCTACAAACTGTTCACTCGACCGAAAGAGTTTGGTCCCGCAAGACTGACAGCACTCACAACTGGCGGCAAGATCAATGACGAAGACATCAGCGGGCAGGTTTCGATTTCACCCGACGGCAAATACGTCGTTTGCGGCGCGAATGATGCCAAACAGCAGGCCAGTCTCTGGCTCAGACAAATCTCAACTAACAGTCTTGTGAGGATCGTTCCACCAGAGACCGGCGGTTACCTTGCAACCACTTTCTCGCCTGACGGCGAACTGGTTTATTACGTCGCTACTCTCGAACGAAACAAGTTCGTACCAACGCTCTATCGGGTACCCGCGCTTGGAGGAACTCCCGCGAAAGTGCTCGATCGAGTTTTCAGCGCGATCGCATTCTCTCCTGATGGCAAACAGTTCGCGTTTGTTCGCGCGAATCCGCAAGACACGGCGCTGATGGTAGCGAACACTGACGGCAGTGGAGAACCAAGAAGTATCGCCGTGCTGAAGCAGCCGAATGGCTTCTCTACTTCCGGACCCTCATGGTCTCCGGACGGAAAACGGATCGCTTCGGGTCAGTTCAATGCATCCGGCGCGGGTTATTCAACCGTCGTGGAAGTTCCCGTGGAAGGTGGTGAGCCTCGACCGATTGGTTCAGAAAAATGGGCCAGCGTCGGCAGGCTACTCTGGCTCGGCGACGGCAGCGGCTTGATCATGACCGCCGTGCCTGAGTTTTCATCTATCGGCACGCAGGTTTGGTTTCTTCCGTACAGCGGCGGTCCGGCGCATCGAATCACAAACGATTTGAATGGTTATGGCGAAGTCAGTCTTGGGCTTACAGCCGATTCCGGCACGATCGCAACGATCCAACAAGTCAACGCGAGCAGCATCTGGATTGCTACTCCGAACGAAGATGAGAGTCGCGCACGACAAGTTCTCAAGACAAATCTTCCTGAAAGAGTCGCATGGAGTCCGGATGGAAAGATTGTCTATGCGAGTCGCACGGGAGAGACCTGGGACCTGTGGAGAGCCAATAGCGACGGCTCAGACAGTAAACAACTGACCGCCGACGCTTTCATCGATCATCAGCCATCAGTTTCTCCTGATGGTCGATACGTCGTGTTTCAGTCCAATCGATCAGGGGCGTGGAACATCTGGCGAATCGATGCCGACGGCAGCAATCCCAAACAATTAACCCAGGGCAATTCCCTCGATGACTATCCGAGCGTTTCTCCGGATGGACAGTTTGTGGTTTTCATGTCATTGCGATCCGGAACATGGACCATCTGGAAGGTCAGTATCGACGGCGGTGCTCCAGTGCAATTGACGAATCGCAGCTCTGAATTTCCATCGATCTCGCCCGATGGCAAATCGATCTCTTATTTCTATACGGACGAGCAGTCAAACAACCAACCTAAGCTGGCAGTTATTCCTTTCGAAGGTGGCGGGCCAGTAAGAACGATCGATCTCCCACGTTCAGCGCCACCGATCGCGTTTGCGTGGATGCCAGATGGAAAGTCGATCGCTTACCTCGATAACAGTTCCGGAATTCTGAACGTTTGGAGTCAACCGCTTGACGGCGGCACGCCAAAGCAACTAACAAATTACAAATCCGAGTTCGTAACTAGTTTTGCGATCTCACGCGACAGCAAGATCGCAACATATCGCTGGTCGGCAACGAGGGACATCGTGCTGATCAAGGATTTCAGATAAGACCCATCCACAAGATCACACAGATTCTTCCATCTGTGTAATCTGTGGATTGCTCTCTCAAGGAGGAGGCCCCGAATGAAACAAAAAGA
>Ga0105243_10003229_pt1 | contig 13317 bp, 13 predicted proteins | sample KBSM34metaG_FD_81525 | JGI IMG/M metagenome (GOLD analysis project Ga0105243, IMG submission 81525) | Miscanthus rhizosphere microbial communities from Kellogg Biological Station, Michigan, USA - KBS M3-4 metaG | ecosystem: Host-associated > Plants > Roots > Rhizosphere > Soil | place...
ATTCCGTTACGCGGAACCGTTCTACGAGGAGTGAACGCGCGGTGACACGTTCCATAATGTGAACCGTCGCGGCTACCGTGTCGGTATGAGCGCCGACGAGCTGGCCGCCGTGTTCAACGCAGGCGCGGCCGAGTTCACCTGGCTGACCCCACAGATCTGGGGCCCGGCCGGGCAGGCACTGGCCTTCCAGTTGCGGCTGGGGCCGGGCAACGCGGTGCTCGACGTGTGTTGCGGCGCAGGCGCCTCGGCGCTGCCCGCGGCCGCCGCCGTCGGTCCGGGCGGCCTGGTACACGCCGTCGACCTCGCGGACGACCTGCTGGAGGAGGGCAGGCTGCTGGCGTCCGATCGCGCCCTGCAGAACATCGACTTCGTGCACTCCGACGCCACGGAATGGGAGCCGCCGAGCACGGTCCCCGAGGCCGGCTACGACGCGCTGGCCAGCTCCTACGGGGTGTTCTTCCTCCCACGCATGGACGAGTCGGTGAACCGGCTGGTGAACCTGGTCCGCCCCGGCGGCAAGGTCGGCGTCACGGCCTGGCGCCGCGGCGCCCTCGAGGACTACGCCGGGGCGTATTTCGACGCGGTCGGGCGGCACGTGCCGGGCTTCGACGTCGGTGCCCGCGACAACCGCGATGACCCGCTCAAGAAACTCGATACGACCGACGCGCTGAGCGCCTGGCTCGCCGGTTTCGGCACCTCCGCCGTCGAGATCAACGAGCTGTCCAACTGGCTGCCCGCGACCCCCGAGCTGGCATGGGGACTGGTGCTGGGCAGCGCCCTACGCGGCACCCTGGTCGGCCTCGACCCCGGCACCGTCGAGGCGATCCGGCTCGAGTTCCTGACGCTGCTCACCGAACGCGACATCGAGACCCTCGACCTGGGCACGCTGGTCGCCACGGCAGTCGTCGACCGCTGACCGGTACCTGCGACACTGGGTCCATGAGCTCGCCTACCACCGACGACGACCGCCGTTTCGTGCTCTCGCTCGGCACCCCGGACCGCACCGGCATCGTCGCCCGGATCTCCACGTTCCTCGCCGAGGTCGGCGGATCCATCGTCGAGGCCGCGTACCACGCGGACGCCGACAGTGGCTGGTTCTTCACCCGGCAGGCCGTGAGCGCCTCCTCGATCGACATGAGCATCGACGAGCTCCGCACCGCGTTCGCCGCGGTCGCCGCCGAGCTCGGCCCCGACACCGAGTGGACGCTGCAGGATTCGTCCGAGCGCAAGCGCGTCGTGCTGCTGGTGAGCAAGGAGGCACACTGCCTGCACGACCTGCTCGGTCGCGCCGCGGGCGGCGAGCTACCCGCGGACATCTGCGCGGTCATCGGCAACCACATGGACCTGGCGCCCGTCGTGGAGGCGCACGGGCTCACCTTCCACTACGTGCCGTTCCCGAAGGACCCGGCCGAGCGCGGCCCGGCGTTCAACCGGGTTCGCGACCTGGTCGACGCCCACGACCCCCACGCGGTGGTGCTGGCCCGCTTCATGCAGGTGCTGCCCGCCGACCTGTGCGAGCACTGGGCCGGGCGCGCGCTCAACATCCACCACAGCTTCCTGCCGTCCTTCGTCGGCGCCAGGCCCTACCACCAGGCGTTCGCGCGGGGCGTGAAGCTGATCGGCGCGACCTGCCACTACGTGACCGCCGAGCTGGACGCCGGGCCGATCATCGAGCAGGACGTGATCCGGGTCGACCACGCCGACGAGGTCCGCGACATGGTGCGCCAGGGTCGCGACATCGAGAAGCTGGTGCTCGCCCGTGGCCTGCGCTGGCACCTGGAGGACCGGGTGCTCGTGCACGGCCGCAAGACCGTCGTCTTCAGCTAGGCGCTCCGCGCCCGTGAGTCCTTGTGGTCCCCCTGCGGGCCAGAAGGACTCACAGTCGGGCGAGGCGGCGGATCTCGTCGTTGACCGGGCCGGGGGCCTCGACAGTGCTCATGTGGCCGATCGCGGGCAGCCGGATCAGGCGCTGCAGGTGCCCGGCCTCGTCCAGCACGTCCGAGATCCGCCGCGAGTGCGACTGCGGGGTGAGCCGATCGGCGGTCCCGACCAGCACGGTGGTCGGTACCTGCAGGTTCTCCAGCGCGGCGCGGATGTCGAGCATGCTCAGCGCGGCGCCCCAGCCGCCGCGGGTCCGGCCGTGACAGTCGAGCACGATCCGGGTGCAGAACTCGACCTCCTCGCGCGTGGACCCGGGCGCCATCGCCGCGTACTGGATGACGCGGCGGGTGGCGGGCGTATCCACCCGCACCGAGCTGCGCCAGCCCAGGAGAACCCGGCCCACCGGCGGCGGGATCGTCGGCAGCCGCTGCGAGAGCGGGATCAGCGTGGACTCTGCGACCAGGCTGTCGGTCGCGGTGCTCGCCAGCATCACCGCGCGGGCCTTCGCCCGGACGTGCTCCGGGTACCTACCGGCCCACGACATGATGCTCATGCCACCCATGCTGTGGCCGACCAGGACGGCCTTCTTGTCGCCGGTCACGGTGGCCTCGAGCACCGCGGCCAGGTCGTCGGCCAGCAGGTCGGTGCTGAGCGGGTTGCGACCGAGCTCGGTACGCCCGTGCCCCCGCTGGTCGTAGGTGATGACGCGGAAGTCGTCGGCCAGCGCGTTGATCTGCGGGTACCAGTAGGCGGTCGAGCAGGTCCAGCCGTGGCTGAGCACGATGGGCTGCGCCTCGGGATCGCCGTAGGCCACCACGTGGATCGGGTGCCCGTCCGCCGAGGTGACGGAGATCGTCTCGGGCCGGTGCACGGGATCGCTCAGCGCGGGATTCGGCTCGGCCACAAAGGGTGCGCTCGACCTGGTCCGCCGGGAGAGCACGACCGCGCCCACACCGATGATCGCCGCTCCGGCCGCCGCTCCGACGAGGATCCGTCGCTTCGAACCCCGTGACTGTGCCGTCACCTGTCCACCTCCGTGATGTGCTGTTCGTTGTCGATTGGGAAGCCGCCCTTGCCCTGACGTCACACGATGCCGTGGTCGCGCCGGGTCCCGGCGGCGCTAGATGATGTGTGCCCGGCGCAGCAGGAGCTTCGACGGCCCGCCGATCAACCCGACCTCGCTCAGGAATTCGACGGTCTTCGCGCTGCCCTCGCGGAGCATGTCGTGGTAGTGCTTGTTGGCCTTCGCCGCCGCGCGGGCTCGCTCGGGGTCCAGCCCCGCGGCCTCGTACACCTTGTCGTTGACCAGGCTGGTGACGATGAAGTAGGCGGTCACGCCGAGCATCAACCGGACCCGCGCCCTGGTGAACCAGGAGATGCCGTCGACGCGCCGGACGGTCTCCTCGCGGGCGAACTTGATGTGCCGCGCCTCCTCGAGGACGTGGATCCTGCTCACCGTCCTGGTGAGCGGCTGCACCCGCTCGTCCTTCATGAAGTCGCGCTGCATCATGTCGAGGATCTCCTCGGCGAACAGCGTGCCGCCGTAGGCGAGCGAACCGGAGGCCGTCGCCTTGAAGGCGCGCGCCGACTCTCGGATCCACCGCTTGGGCCGGTAGGACGGGACGCCGAAACGCTGCGCCGACCTGGCGAACATCGTCGAGTGCCTGCACTCGTCGGCGATCTCGGTGAGCGCGAACTGCACGTGCGGCTCGGACGGGTCGTGGCTGTAGATATCGCGCAGCAGCATCTGCATGAGGATCATCTCGAACCAGATTCCGGTGCCTGCGACACTCGCGGCCTCGTGCTTGGTGAGCGTGATCCGCTGGTCCTCGGTCATCGACTCCCAGAGGTCGGTGCCGTAGAGGCTGGACCATTCCGGCGTCATGCCGTAGAGGCCCGCCGGAATGGGCGCCTCCCAGTCGACCTCGATGAGGGGGTCGTAGGACTTCCTGGCCGCCGAGGCCAGTAGTCGGCTCGCCGTGTCCTGCCGCTCCCCCGCCCTGGCCAGGCGGGATCCGGACCTGTTCACGGCCTTGCGTACGTGAAGGATCGACATCGCCACTCCTCGGCATCGGATCCGGTGACACGCGCCGGTATCGACTTACCTCAAGAATGCGTGGCGGGAATGACCGTTGTCAAGGGTTATATGTAACTGATATTCGCAGACAATTTGGGGGTGCGATCGACGCCCCCAACGCGAGGGCGACCGACTACCAGCGCGGCCCGCGCTGGACCTCGTCCACCCGCGGTCGCACGTCGACCAGGTACACGCAGATCGCCACGACCGCGATCATCCAGAAGAGCATTCCGAAGGGCAGCAGCAGCACCAGCAGCGCGACCAGCAGGATGCCCAGCCAGATCGGCTTGCTCAGCTTGTCGACCGCGGTGAAGGCGTCGGTGCGCTGCCGGATCGCGTGGAAGACCGCGAAAACGCCCGCCGCGATGGCGGCGAGCTGGAGCGCGAGCATGATCAGGCCGGTGAGGCCGTTGACGGTCGGCATGTATCCATCCTACGAGTTCGGCCCCCGCACACCGTGATGCGCGGGGGCCGAACTCGATTCAGCTGTGCGAACCGTCAGCTGGTGGCCTTCTTGGCCGGGGCCTTCTTGGCCGGAGCCTTGGCCGCGGTCGCGGCGGGCTTCGGGGCGGCCGGCTTGGCCGGAGCCTTCTTGGCCGGGGCCTTCTTGACGGGCGCCTTGGTGGCGGCCGTGTCGACCTTGGCCGCGGCCGTCTTGGTGGTGGACTCGGCCTTCTCGCCCGCGCCGACGAAGCGGCTGGCCACGTTCTCGCCCGCCTCGGTCACGGCGTCGCTGACCTCGTCGGCGACGTCGCTGATGCGCTCCGCGGCGCGGCCGGCCAGCTTGGCGGCCTGCTCGCCGACGGCCCGGGTCTGACGGGCAACGGTGCCGAGGGCCTCCTCGGTAAGGGTGGCGGCGTCGCCGAGAACCGACTCGGCGCGCTCGATGCCCTCTTCGACGGCGGGCTGCTTGCGCAGACGCTCGACGGTCTCCTCTCCCCGCTCGGCGAGCGAGGTGTAGATGTCGGATGCGACCTTCAGGTACGCCTCGGCGACCTTGCGCAGCTCCTCGGCGGTGAACTTCTCGCGCAGCTCGGCGAGCTCCTCGGGCAGCTCGGACGGCAGGCCGGCAAGCCGCTCGCGGAGGCTCTCGACACCCTCGGTGAGGTCGCCGGTCAGCTTCTCGAAGCGCTCGCGGGCGGCGTCGACCGTGATGGCCTCCTCGCCGTTGGCGGTGGCACGCGAACGCACCTGGGCGACGACGTCGGCGACGGCCTGGACGACCACGTCGCCCGCGCCGACTGCGGCGTACAACGGGGTCTTCACGCTGTCGAGACCTTTGAGTTCAGTCATTCCTGGTTCTCCTTTTCGGGCTGGGGGTCGAGGCGCGGATTGTTCTCGCGCCGAAACGATTCGTAGATTTCAAGGAGGACCTGCTTCTGTCGCTCCGTGACGGAGGTATCGGAGAGCAGGGCGTCCCGCACCGGACTGGCTGGGCGATCTTCGAGAAATCCAGCCCGCATGTAGAGCACCTCCGCGGACACGCGGAGTCCCTTCGCGATCTGCCCGAGCACCTCTGCCGAGGGCTTGCGCAACCCACGCTCGATCTGACTCAGGTAGGGGTTGCTGACGTTGGTGAGTTGCGAGAGCTGCCGCAACGACACCTGCGCGGCCTCCCGCTGCGACTTGATGAAGCTGCCGATGTCCTGCGCCGCGGAGCTGACCACCCGCGCGGCCACATCACCGGCACTGTCGCCAGTGGGCGTTTCGTCGGCCATCACACTCCCTACCTGGTGGGTGAATCCCACGGTACGGGAGCGTGCTAACTATTGCAAGCACTCTTGTTAGCAGCGGGCTGCGGTCAGGTGAACAACACTTGCGAGACGGTGTGGATGGTCAGCCCGGCGAGCGCACCGACCACGGTGCCGTTGATCCGGATGAACTGCAGATCCCGCCCCACCTGCAGCTCGATCTTGCGGCTGGCCTCCTCCGCGTCCCAGCGCGCCACCGTGTCGGTGATGACGCCGGTGATCTCCTCCGTGTAGTTCGCGGCGATGTAGCGGGTTCCGCTGTCGAGCCAGCCGTCGACCTTGGCTCGCAGTTCCCCATCGTCGCGCAGCCGCTCCCCCAGCCGGATCACGGTGTCGCGGATCTTGGCCCGCAGCGTGCTGTCCGGGTCGTCGACGGACTCGAGGATCATCCGCTTGGCCACCTTCCACGCCGCCTCGGCGGCTCCGGTGACCTCCTTCCGGCCCATGATCTCCGCCTTGACCTTCTCGGCCTTGGCCATGGTCGCCGGGTCGTTCTGCAGGTCGTTCGCGAAGTCGACGAGGAAGCGGTTGGCGGCCAGCCGAACCTCGTGCTCCGGGTTCGAGCGCACCTTCCAGGTGAACTCCACGAGCTCCTTGTAGATCTTCTCGCCGAGCAGCGCGTCGACGAACTTCGGCGACCAGGCCGGACTGTCCCGGTCGATGATCCGGTCGATCGTGTCCTGGCTGCCCAGCGCCCACTGATGGGCCCGCTCCGCGAGCAGGTCGAGCAGCGGCAGCTGTCGGTTCTCCTTGATCAACTCCGCGAGCACCTTGCCGATCGGCGGCCCCCAGGCCGGCTCGGCGAGCCTGCGGACGATCGTGCTGTCGATGATCTGCTGGACGTCCTCGTCGCGGAGCACCGAGACGAACCCGCGCAGGATCGTCGCGGTCTCCGCGGCCACCCGCGTGGCGTGCGCCGGCTCGGCCAGCCAGGTGCCGACCCGCAGCGGGACCTGCGCGGCCTCCACCTTCTGCGACACGACGTCGGGCGCGAGGAAGTTCTGCCCGACGAAGCTGCTCAGGTTCGAGCCGAGCTGGTCCTTCTTCTTCTTGATGATCGCGGTGTGCGGGATCGGCAGCCCGAGCGGATGCCGGAACAGCGCCGTCACGGCGAACCAGTCCGCCAGCGCGCCGACCATGCCCGCCTCGGACGCGGCCCGGACATAGCCGACCCATTCCGGCGCGCCCTTGCTCTCCTGCCAGCGGGCCACCAAATACACCACGGTGGCCAGGACGAGGAACCCCGTGGCGAGGGCCTTCATCCGGCGGAGGTCACGCTTCTTGGCGGCGTCATCGACGGTGAGCAACTGCACCAGGCCCATTGTGCCGAATCTCCGGGCCACGCCGGGTCAATCGTCGGCTCCTGCTCGAACCCCCGCCTAAACTGTGCAGGAGATCAAACCGAACGGATGTGGCGAACCCAGTGCCCAAGAACTCAGTGCCAACAGCACAGGACCCCGAACAGACCGAGACTGCGACCAAGCCCGAGAGATCCGAGGAGGCGGCCAAGCCCGAGAAGCCGGACGGCCGCAAGCGGCGGTGGCGCGAACACAAGATCGCGCGCCGCGAGGAACTGGTCGACGGCACCATCGCGGCTATCCGGGTGCGCGGGCGCGACATCGGCATGGACGAGATCGCATCCGAGATCGGCGTCTCCAAGACCGTCCTGTACCGGTACTTCAACGACAAGAACGACCTGACCAGCGCCACCATGATGCGCTATGTCGAGACGGTGCTCGCGCCGCGGATGTACGCCGCGATCGGCAGCGACATGGACGAGTACGAGCTGGCGCGGATGGCGATCACCGCGTACGTCGAGACCGTCGCCGAAGACCCAGAGGTCTACCTCTACGTGATGGCGAACAGCGCGGGCGGCAACCGCGACGTCGTCGCCGAATCGGAGCGGATGATCGCCGAGCTGCTCTCCGCCGTCCTCGGCGAACGGTTGCGCCTGATGGAGATGGATTCCGGCGGGTCGCTGCCGTGGGCCTACGGGATCGTCGGCGCCGTACAGCTCGCCACCCACTGGTGGATCTCCAACAAGTCGATGACCGCGGAGAACCTGATCGACTACCTGACGATGATGACGTGGGGCGGGATCACCGGGATCGCGGAGGTCGCAGGCTCTCCCGCGCGTTTCAACGCCAATCCGCATCCGCTGCTCCGCGGGGACGCCGCCGAGGGCTTCTGACGGTCTTGTGTTACCTGAGGTAACAGGTATTCTTGCGGGGTGAGCGACTTCAGCGCCGAGACCGGCGAGGACCACGACGAACCGGACGGCTACTCCGGAAGGGCGCTGATCACGGTCGGTTCGCACCCCACCCTCGCGCTCGACGTCCAGCTGGTCGGCCATTTCGAGCCGATCAGCGGTCGCTACCTCTGGCAGGGCCGGGTCCGCCGGCTCGCGGAGTCGATGCGCGACGGCGCGACGGTCGGGCCCGGCGCGGAGCTGGAGATCGAGACCCCCGAGGGCTCGGGCATCGCGACGGTGTCCTCGATCGACCTCTGGGGCAGCCACATGATCGAGGGCCGGTCGGGCAGGCCGTTCGCCGCGATGGAGGACACCGAAGGCCTGCTCTGACCGTTCCCGCCTGTTCCGCGGCCCGGCCGACCTACACTCTTGCGCCATGGAGCTGCAGACCCGCCAGCTGAGGTACTTCGTCGCCGTCGCAGAGGAGCTGAATTTCACCCGCGCCTCCCAGCGTCTGCACATCGCGCAGCAGGCGCTGAGCGCGCAGATCAAGCAACTGGAGCAGGACCTGGACGTGATCCTGCTGACGCGGACCACCCGCAGCGTGACCTTGACCGCGGCAGGCGCCGCGTTCCTCGAGGATGCGAGCGCGGTGCTGGCGGCCATGGACGCCGCGGCCGAGCGTGCACGCTCGCTGCAGCGCAGCGAGCGTGCACGCCTGGTGTTGGGCTTTCTCGAGGGCGCGGCGCTGATCCTGACCGAGCCGATCCTCTCGGCCTTCCGCACCCGCCATCCCGGCGTCACGGTGGAACTGCGTCAGTTCAACTACGACGACCCCTCGGCCGGCCTCGCCGACCGGTCGGTGGATGTGGCGTTCGTGCGGCGCCCGATCTCCACGGACGGCATCGACTTCGTCCCCCTGTTCAACGAGCCGCTCATGGTGGGGCTCCGCACCGACCATCCACTGGCCGATCGCCCCGCGGTTCGCGCGAGCGAGCTCCTCTCCGAGCCCATGCTCGGGGCGGCCTGCACCGACCCGGTGTGGAACGCATTCTGGGAACTCGATGCGCATCGAAATGGCACACCCGCTCCGCCCGTCTCCCGCTCGACCACGTTGCTGGAGGAATATCAGAAGGTGGCGGCCGGGGTCGGAATCGTGGTGACGGCCGCCGCGGCCCGCTGGGTTCCCTTTCCCGGGGTGGCGCTGGTACCGATCCTCGACGCCGCCCGCAACGAGGTCGCGGTGGCACGCCACCGCGACAACGATTCGGCGCTCGTGTGCTCGTTCATCGACACCGCTCGACGGGTGCGCGACGCCCGCCCCGATCTCGTCGCGAAGCTGAGCGAACCGGATTTCGACGACCGCACGATGCCGACGTTCATCCCGTACTGACAAGCGCAGCTTGTGAATCCGTAGCGAACGGGTGTTTCCGTTCGACTCTCCCCAACCCTAAGGTTCCTTGGACGTCCGAACGTCGCTCGATGAAGGGTAGAGAATGAGCTGGTCACGGGGCCGAGTCCTGATGCGCATCATGACTGCACCGGTGCTCGTTGCCGCCGCCGTGGCGCTGCAGGTACCCGCCCAGGCCGCCGCCACCCCCACGAGCGACTGGACACTGCCCCGGTTGACCGTCACCGACAGCTCCATCACCGACGTCACCGGGCGGACCGTCCTGCTGCGCGGGGCGAACGTCAACCAGCTCAACGACTACGCCGAGAACGACCCCGCGATCCCGGCCACCGCACCTCTCGAACGCGCCGACTTCACCCGGATGGCGACACTCGGCTTCAACGTCGTTCGGCTGACCGTGGCATGGTCCGCCCTCGAACCCACCCCCGGTGCATTCGACATGGCCTACGTGGCCCGGATCCGCGAGGCCGTGAACGACGCCAAGGACCACGGCATCTACACCGTGCTGGACATGCACCAGGACGCATGGGGCAAGGCGGTCGGCACACCCCCGGGCGAGGCCTGCCCCGCACCGCTCAAGCCCGGCATCGGATGGGACGGCGCCCCCGCATGGGCCACCATCACCGACGGCTGGAGCACCTGCACCCTCGGCGGGATCCGCGAGACCTCCCCCGCCGTCGCCCGCTCGTTCCAGAACTTCTACGACGACACCCAGGGGATCCAGGGTCACCTGGTCAACACCTGGGCGCGACTGGCCGCCGAATTCAAGGACGAACCGGCGGTCGTCGGCTACGACCTGCTCAACGAGCCCAACCCCGGCCTGCGGGACCCCATCACCGCCGCCGACCAGATCGGCCGGTACTACCAGCGCGCGATCGCGGCGATCCGGCAGGCCGAGCAGGGTGGGTTCGCACACCTGGTGTTCTTCGAACCGAGCGCGATCTGGTCCGCCATCGGTGTCGACGCGCTGCCGCCGCCGCACTATGTGAACGATCCTCTCGTGGTGTTCGCGCCGCACCTGTACAGCGGATCGATCAACGTGAGCAGCGAGATCCCCTCGATCGAGGAAGGCTTCCGACTCGCGCTCGACGGTGCCGCGCGATACCGGGCACCGCTGTGGACCGGCGAGTGGGGTTGGTTCGGCGCCCCGGACGCCGACGCCGACCAGGTCGATCGATTCGTCGACGCGATGAACAAGCACCGGATCGGCGGGGCCTGGTGGTCCTGGACCCAGGCCTGCGGTGACCCGCATGCGGTCCGCGACGGCAACACCCACAAGCCTCAAGGCAACCTGAACAAGATCGACTGCCCCTCGGGCGAGCAACTCGGTCTGGTCGAGGGCTTCGCCCGCCCACTCTCGCGCGCCTACCCGCGGGCTGCCCCCGGCACCCTCGCGGAGGTGACCGCGACCGGGTTCGCCGGCACCGGCACCGGACGCCTCGAGGCCTGGTACCCCGGCACCGCACGCCCCGACCTCGACACCGCCGGCGTCACCGATCTCGGCCTGACCCAGATCGACGGCGGATGGCGCATGATCGGGAACACCGCGGGGGTTTATCGGGTGACCCAACACTGAATCACGTCGTGCGTATCCGGCAACAGTAACGAGCAGATTTCCCACTCCGATAGAAATCACGGGCCGGAATCCAGCAACGCGGAACAGCAGATTCGCCAATCTGTGAACCGACCCGGGAGAACACTTCATGAATTCCCGACCCGAGCCAGCAAACAATGACCGAACCCTTTATTTACTGAAGGGTACCGAGGTTACCGGCGGTCAACCCGGCCCGGATTTCCCTGACCGCAATAGCGGAAACGATGCACCCCTGAGCTGGATCGATGCTAAGTACAGAGCCTGTCGGCGACGCCATCCCTCATCAAGAAAGTAGCGATCGCGCTCAGTGTCCGTGAGGCCGAACGGACCCCCGGCAACACAGATTGAAACCTCGACTGATTTCGTTTAAGGTTCCGCTCCCGCAACTGCGGTAGACGTGGTAGAAATTGTCGCGGCCGCAACCGCATCCTGGTTGCGGCCGCAGCATTTCAGGAAATCAAGTTCAAGGAGAAAACAATGGGAACCCTCTTCACCGTGCTCGGCGCAATCGGAAGCACCATCTCGATCGCGACCTTCATGCAGTCTCTGAGCTGACGGCTCGGGGCCGGTGCGCTCCCGAGGTGCACCGGCCCCTTTGACCGCCACGCAGGCGGTCGCCTTCAGGTCCTGCCCCGGCACTCCCGGGGCGGGCGCTCCGGTAGATGCGACGCCGGGACAGGCCCTGCGTCGGGCAGAGTACGCGGCCACCACCCTGTCGTGACCGCAACAGCGAGAACTAGGGAGAACATGTCTTCGAACACCGTCCGCCGCATCGCCGCCCTCGCGGCCGCCACCGCCCTCCCCGCCGGCCTGCTCATGGCAGGCGCCGGAGCGGGCGTCGCGAGCGCAGCCGACCCGGCCTGCGTCCAGTCCAGCCACGACACCAAGAACGACTGGAGCACCGTGTGGATCACCCACACGTACGACAAGTCCGTCTCGGCCGCCGAGGTCGCCGCAGGCACCAACGTCACCTACAAGATCGTCGTCGGCACCACCAGCATCGGTAACCCCTACGTCAACACCATCCGCGACTACCCGCCGGCCGGCTTCGGCGCCCCCATCTCGACGAAGGTCACCGCCTACCACTTCGCGCAGGGCCAGGTCACCGAGGACGTCACCCCCGAACCGACAGGCGACGGCGGCTGGCGCGCGAGCAGCACCGGATGGTTCGTCAACTCCGGCAACCCGGTCACCGCCGAGTTCACCTACCGCGTCCCCGACAACACCCCGGCAGGCACGAAGGTCACCAGCGGCGGCATCGACATCAGCGGCACCGTCGGCGTCGGAGTGAGGCGCGAGAACCTCACCGCGTGCTTCAACGTGCGGGCCAAGAACCCGGGCGAGGCCGTTCTCGGCAGCGCAGACGGCGCAGGCGTCGGCTCCGCCGAAGGCCAGCTGAGCTCCACCGGCTCGGTCAGCGACGTGCTCGGCGACGCCATCACCCGCGTCATCAACAACGGCAGCTAGTCCCCGTGTGCTCGGCGCCGCGACCGCCGCGGCGCCGAGCAACGAAACCCCCACCCCCACGCTGCGGCCTCGATGGCGACGGTCGCGCACTGGCCACCGAAGGATCACCATGACATCACGAGAGATCACCCGCGGCGTCGCCGCAGGCGCGGCAACGACTCTGGCCATCGGCGCGCTCGCCTTCCTCGGCGCGGGCGTCGCCGGTGCGGCCCCGGCGTCGATCACCTGGGACGACGGCAGCTCCCGTTTCACCAGGACGGTCAGCAACACCTCCCCCGCCGTCGGCGACACCATCACCGTGACAACGAAGTTCGACCGGACCAGCTGGGTCGACGAGTTCATCTACAACGTCAAGGACCGGCATCCGTCCTGCCTGACCTACGTGCCCGGCTCCGCGAAGATGGGCGGCTCCCCGACCAATACGGACGACGTCAATGCCGACGAGGGCAACGGCACCGGCTACGTCCGTTCCTCATGGGGCGTCACCTCCTGGGTGGTCCAGAACCGCCCGGGCTTCCACGCCTCGCCGGAGTACAGCGTCGACTACAAGGTCGGCCCGAACTGCCCCCGCGGCGTCGCCCTGACGACCGGCATGGACTACGGCGGATCCCTCGGCAGCGGCGGCTACGGTCAAAAGGGCCCGTCGCTCAACATGGCCAAGACCGCCACCACCACCACGCTCGGCGCCGTCACCGGCGCCCGCGTCGGCGTGCCGAGCAACCTCACCGCCAACGTCACCGGCGGCGCAGCGGGCGACACCATCGAATTCCGCGACGGCACCGCCCCGATCGGCACTGCCGCCCTCGACGGCGCGGGCACCGCGACCCTCGCCTGGACCCCCACCGTCCGCGGCGGCCACACCCTCACCGCCAGCTTCCCCGACACCGCATTCGCCACCGCCTCGCAGTCCGCGCCGGTCACCGTGCAGGTCGCCGAGCAGAACGC
>Ga0105243_10003234_pt1 | contig 13295 bp, 9 predicted proteins | sample KBSM34metaG_FD_81525 | JGI IMG/M metagenome (GOLD analysis project Ga0105243, IMG submission 81525) | Miscanthus rhizosphere microbial communities from Kellogg Biological Station, Michigan, USA - KBS M3-4 metaG | ecosystem: Host-associated > Plants > Roots > Rhizosphere > Soil | place: Michigan...
ACCGCGGCGACCTCGACGCCGCGCCGCTGCACGCCGAGATCGCCCAGGACGCGCACGATCCGCGGGCGCTATGCCTGCTGCTGCGCAATCCCGGCAGCAGCGAGCTGCGCGTGGAACTGCAGCCCGGCGCCTATGCGCAGGCGCAACCCCGCGACAGCGTGCTGCTGGCGCCCGGCACCGAACAACGGCGCAGTTGGAGCGCGGCGGCCAGTGGCGGCTGGTACGACCTGTGGGTAGTCCAGGACGGCGCGCGCCAGCGCCTGGCCGGGCGCGTGGAAACCGGCAAACCCGGCGTCAGCGATCCGGCGATGGGCGGGCCGGCGCGGTTGTATCAGGAGGACCGGTGGTGATCGGCGCGCTCGGCCCGATCGGCTGAGCGCCACGTTTTTTTAGCGCGATGACCGCACGCGGACCCGCGCAGCGGCCGCACGCCGGCAAGCGCAGAAACGCTCAGCGCGCGCCGGCCGCATCCAGCACCCCAATGCTCCCCAACCAGGTTTCCACCAGGTGCGGCCACTGCGCGACCGGCAGCTTGTCCGCACGCAGGCCGAAGGCATGGCCACCTTGCGCGTACAGGTGCATTTCCGTCGGCACGCCGGCCTCTTTCAGCGCGACGTAGTAGGCCAGCGACTGCGACACTCCATCCACCTCATCGTTCTCGGCCTGCAGCAGGAAGGTCGGCGGCGTATCCGCGCTGACGGTGATGTCAGGGCGCAGATCCAGGCGGGTCGGATCGCGCGTGGCGTCGTCCTCGTCCTCGTGCGCCCACAGGTGGCCCGGATAGAAGGCGATGGCGAAGTCCGGGCGGCAATTCTGCGCGTCGGCGGCATCCACCGCCGGATACGTGCGCCTGGCGAAATGCGTGCTGGTCGCGGCCACCAGATGCCCGCCCGCGGAAAACCCCATCACCCCGACCTTGTGCGGATCGATCCCCCACTCCGCCGCATGCAGGCGCACCAGTCCCAGCGTGCGCTGCGCGTCCTGCAGCGCGGTCTGGACCTTCGGGTAGTAGCGAGCGCCGTTGACCCAGGTCGGCCCCGAATTCGGGACACGGTACTTCAGCAGTACGCAAGTGATGCCGCGCGATGTCAGCCAATCGCAGATCTCGGTGCCCTCAAGATCCATCGCCAGTATTTGGTAGCCGCCGCCGGGAAACACCACCACCGCCACACCGGTGTTGCGACCCGTCGGCGCATACACCGTCATCGTCGGCCGGCTGACGTCGTTGGCCCTGCCTGGTCCGGGACCGACCGATTCCGGTTTCGGATGGGGCAATGCATCGGGAGCCGTGCCGGGCCAGATCGGCACCTGCACATGACCAGGCGCTGGTTGCCAGGCCTCCGCCTGCGCCTGTGCATGGGCGAACAGCAGTGCGGCGGCCGCAACGCTGGAAAGGAACGGATTGCGCATCGTGGTGCTCCAGTGGATGGCGAAGAGGAAGAAGCAAGAGGGAGGAACGCATGCGCTATGCGGAAACACGAGGCGTCCACTCGCAGGTGCGGCAGCGCATGCGCCGGCGCCCGGATCTGGTGATTCGCAATGCAGGTGCGGCGGCCGCGCCACGCCTGGGATGGGTGCTGCCGCCAACCAGCAGCGGCGTCCACTGGGCCGCCAAGCGCGCCACGGCGATGACCGCTGCGGCCGCGCGTGGCGCTCGCGCTCAACCCGCGAGCGTCTCGCGGACCGCGACCGCCACCGCCTTCAGCGCCGCGTCGCGCGCATCGCTGTCGACCTTGGCACCGTTGAGGTAGGCGGTCAGCAGCAACGGCGCCCGCCCGCCCGGCGGCCATACGATGGCGATGTCGTTGCGGGTGTCGGTGCCGTTGCTGCCGGTCTTGTCGCCGATCTTCCAGCCGCGCGGCAGGCCGGCGCGCAGGCAATCGTCGCCGGTGCGGTTGTCGAGCATCCAATCGGTCAGGCGCTTGCGCGAGGCCGGTTGCAATGCATCGCCGAGCAATAGCGTGCGCATGGTCGTGGCCGTCGCCGCCGGCGTGGTGGTATCGCGTGGATCGCCCACGGCGAACTGGTTCATCTCCGGCTCGTGGCGGTCGCTGCGGGTCACCGGATCGCCGAGCCCGCGCAGGAAGCGGGTCAGCCCCGGCGGGTCGCCGACCAGCGGGAACAGCAGATTGGCCGCCGGGTTGTCGCTGTAGATCATCGTCGCCCGGCACAGCTCGGCCACGCTGAGCGTGCCGCCGACATGGCGCTCGGTCACCGGCGCATGCGACACCATGTCCGCGGCGCGGATGTCCAGCCGCTGCTCCAGGCTCAGTTCGCCGCGATCGACCCGCTGCAGCACCGCGGCCGCCAATACAAATTTGAAGGTGCTGCACATCGGGAAGCGTTCGTCCAGGCGCTGCCCGCCCAACATCCTGCCGCTACCGTCGAGCAGCGCCACGCCCAACCGCCCGGCCGTGCGGCGCTCGATCTCGGCGAGCCGCTGCGCCAGCGTCCGCGCCTTGCCCGGCGGCACTTTCGCATCCACCGTCGCCACCGCCAGCGCGGCCGCCGCCAGCCCCATGCCCTGCAGGAATCGTCGTCTCGCCAGCATCGTCCACCTCCATCGGAAGACCCGATCATGCGCAGCTTGACCGCGGCCCACCAGCGAGGTTATTCAATCGCAATCATGAAAATAACTAATGGCGCACGATGATCCGCCCGCAGCTGCCATTGAACGCCCTGCGCGCCTTCGAAGCCGCCGCACGGCACCAGAACCTGACCCGCGCGGCCGCCGAGCTGTGCGTGACCCAGGCCGCGCTCAGCCACCAGATCAAGCAACTGGAAGCGCGCCTGGGCGCGGTCCTGTTCCAGCGATTGCCGCGCGGCGTGGCCCTGACCGACGAAGGCCAGCGCCTGCATCCGGTGCTGACCGAGGCCTTCGACCGCATCGCCGCCACCCTGCAGCGCTTCGCCGGCGGCCGCTACCGCGAGACGCTGAGCATCGGCGTGGTCGGCACCTTCGCGGTGGGCTGGCTGCTGCCGCGGCTGGACGCCTTCCACGCCGCGCATGCGGACATCGAACTGCGCGTGCACACCCACAACAACCGGGTCGATCTGGCCGGCGAAGGCCTGGACTTGGCGATCCGCTTCGGCGACGGCGACTGGCAGGGCCAGTCCGCCACGCCGATCCTGGACGCGCCATTCGCGCCGGTGTGCGCGCCGGTGCTGGCGCGGTCGCTGCGCGTGCCGGCCGACCTGGGCGGCGTGCCGCTGCTGCGCTCCTACCGGCTGGACGAATGGGCGCGCTGGCTGCAGGCGGCCGGCGCGCCGGAAGTGGTCGCCAGCGGGCCGATCTGCGATTCGTCGCTGACCCTGGCCAGCGCGGCGGCGGCGGGCGCCGGCGTGGCCTTGCTGCCGCTGCGCCTGTTCGCCCAGGACCTGGACGCCGGACGTCTGCTCGCGCCGTTCCCGACCCGCATCGACGCCGGCCGCTACTGGCTCACCCGGCTGCGCTCGCGCGCGGAAAACGACGCCAGCCGCCGCCTGCGCGAATGGCTGCTGGCCGAGCGATGACAGACGGCGCGCGGCGCATCGGCTAGTCGCTGTCGACGCCGGCCTGCATGATCGAGCCGGACACGCCACAGCCCCACCAGCGCACTCCGACAGCAGCGCGACCGGGCACCACAGGCCAGGTGAAGAATTTGTGCACTGCCGCTTGGCGGCCGCCCGAATGCCGAACTATGATCATGGTCGCAGTTGCAATGTGCGCCAGGGGAAGGCGATCACGTTCCTGGGGGGAACACGCAATGAACCGTTTCGTCATGGCCGCTCGTCCGGCTCTGGTTTCTCGCGACATCGTCCTGGCCGCCGCGCTGGCCTGCCTGTGCGTATTGCACCTGGCCTATTTCCTGCGCAGCGGCGCGAGCGAATGGCACTGGGCGCTGAGTGCGGCCGGGCTGGCCTTGATGGGGATCAAGGCCGGCTTGCGGCCGACGCCGACGGCACGCCCGTCGCTGCGCGGCCTGCGCTCGCGTACGCCGCTGGACTGGGCCGCCATCGCCGGCGGCCTGCTGGTCGTGGCCAGCGCCGCCGCCTGAGCGCGTCCGCAGCACGCCGGCACGGTGCCGGCAAGCGCGCAGCGGGCGCTTGGCGTTTTGGCCAGACGCTCTGACCATGCCGCCGGCGGTCGTCATGTATCTGCCGCCATGCGGCATCGCCGTTCGCGTCCGCCGCAGGCGCACGCCTCGTGTTCGCTATCCCGCGCGCGCAGCGCCGGTTCCCACCCGCGATGCCAGCCGCCGGAACGCCTCGCGCTGGGCGGCATCGACGAACCAGGAGGTGGGCACCATGTCGAACAACATATCGTTGTGATACAGCAGCAGCACCTGCGGATTCTCGCGATAGCGGATGAAATCGGCCCAGGGACGGCGCGCGTGCCCGCCCGACCAGGTAACCTCAAGACCGTTCTCGTCCCAGGCATAGGTGATGGCATGCCGCAGCGCCGCCTGTTGCGCATGCAGGCGCCGCAGCTTGCGCGGCAGTTTCCACCCGTACAGCAAGGCCAGGCCGATCAGGCCACCGCCACCGATGCCGCCCAGCAGGCCGCCTACGATGCAGACAGCATCGCTGGTGCCGACCATCACGAGCGGCACTCCAACCAACAACAGCGTCGCCGACAGCACCAGCGCACGCCGTAGCGGGCGCCGTTGGTGCAGGCGTTGCGCGGCAAGATAGTCATCCAGGCTGATGACGCCGCTGATCATGCTCGGCTGGCCTCGTTCGCTTGTGTCGTTTGCACAAGCGTATCGGCGTGCGCATGAACGGGCATGCGCACGCGGCACCACAACGGACTGCGCCAGCGATCGCGCCGCAAGCGCAACGGGCTATGCGCCTTCGATCAATTCCATCCACGCCTGCTCGGCCTGCGCCAGCAGTTGCGCGGTGGCCTCACGGTCGCGGCCCAGCACCGCCATCTTCTCCGCGTCGGCGTAGTGCTTTGGATCGGCGAGCTGGCGGTCGAGCTCGGCCAGCGCCGCTTCCAGCTCGCCGACGCGCTTTTCGGCGGCGGCCAGCTTGTGCGGGTTCGGCGGCTTCTTCGCCGGCAGCGGCTTGACCGGCGGCGGCGGGGTCGGCGCGACCTCGGCCATCTTCTGCTTGGTGCCCTGCGCGGCCGGACGGCTGCGCAGCCACGCCGCGTATTCGTCCAGGTCGCCGGCGAACGGCTCGACCACGCCGTCGGCCACGCGCCAGAAGGTGTCGCAGACCAGGCCGATCAGATGGCGGTCGTGCGAGACCATCACGATCGCGCCCTCGAAATCGCTCAATGCCTCGGCCAGCGCCTCGCGCATCTCCAGGTCCAGGTGGTTGGTCGGCTCGTCGAGCAGCAGCACGTTCGGCTGCTGCCAGGCGATCAGCGCCAGCGCCAGGCGCGCGCGCTCGCCGCCGGAGAAGCCGTCCACCACTTCGAACGCGCGATCGCCCGGGAAATTCCACTTGCCGAGGAAGTCGCGGAACGCCTGGATGGACGCGTCCGGCGAGATCTCGCGGAAATGGTCGATCGGCGACTGCCCTTCGTGCAGCGACTCCACCGTGTGCTGGGCGAAGTAGCCGATGCGCAGGTCCGGATGCGCGCTGCGTTCGCCGCTGAGCAGCGGGATCTCGCCGACCAGGCTCTTGACCAGAGTCGACTTGCCGGCGCCGTTGGGGCCGAGCAGGCCGATGCGGTCGCCCGCTTCCAGGCCGAACCCGGCCTGGCGCAGGATCACCTCGCTGCCGTAGCCGCAGTCGGCATGGTTGAGCCGGATCAGCGAATGCGGCAGGCGGTTGGGCTGCGCGAACTCGATGCGGAACTCGCGCTCGGCGCGCACCGCCTCGGTGCCGGCCATCTTCGCCAGCCGCTTCATCCGGCTCTGCGCCTGGCTGGCCTTGCTGGCCTGCGCCTTGAAGCGGTCGATGAAGCTCTGCAGGTGGGCGCGCTCGGCCTGTTCCTTCTCGTGCGCGATCTGCTGCTGGCGCAGCTGCTCGGTGCGCTGGCGCTCGAAATCGGTGTAGCCGCCGACATACAGCTTGGCGCCGCCGCCGTGCAGATGCAGGGTGTGGGTGGCGACGTTGTCGAGGAATTCGCGGTCGTGGCTGATCAGCAGCAGCGTGCCCGGGTACTTCAGCAGCCACTGCTCCAGCCACAGCACCGCGTCCATGTCCAGATGGTTGGTCGGCTCGTCGAGCAGCAGCAGGTCCGAGGGCATCATCAGCGCCCGCGCCAGGTTCAGCCGCACCCGCCAGCCGCCGGAGAAATCCTTGACCGGGCGCGAATGCGTCGCCGCCGGGAAGCCCAGGCCGTGCAGCAGCTTGCCGGCGCGCGCGGTGCCGTCGTAGCCGCCGACCTCTTCCAGGCGCACGTGCGCCGCGGCGACCGCCTCCCAATCCTCCGCGGCCAGCGCGGCGGCCTCGGCCTGCAGCGCCGCGGCCACCTCGGTGTCGCCGCCGAGCACGAAGTCCAGCGCCGGATCCGGCAGCGACGGGGTTTCCTGGGCGACGCTGGCGGTGCGCAGCTTGCCGGGCAGTTCCACATCGCCCTTGTCCGCCTCCAGCTCGCCGCGGATCGCCGCGAACAGGCTGGACTTGCCGGTCCCGTTGCGCCCGACCACACCGACGCGGTAGCCGGCATGCAGGGTCAGATCGACGTTGGACAACAGCAGCCGCTCGCCGCGGCGCATGGCGAAGTTTCTAAGGGAAATCACGGGAAGGGGGGCACTCGACGTTCGAGGCGGCAGTGTATCCGCTTCGTCCCGGATGGCCCACCCCGGATCCGGGCCGCGGCCGGCCATCGGCCCCCGCCGCGCGGGCCTCGGACCGGACCCGTCCGCCACCCGGCAACTGGATCCAATACCGTTTTTGTATACGCGGCCAGATGAAAAAAATATTTCAATCGGGGCGATTCATCGCTGCACTGCAGCATGCCGCGCCTGCCCTCAGGGCACTCAGACCCACGCCATTCCCCCAGCCACTGGAGTCTCCGTACGATGAAGCACCGCCCGCTCCCCCTGGCCAGCGCCATCCTGCTCGCCCTCGCCTCCGGCACCAGCTTCGCCCAGCAAGACCAGGCCCCCAAGACCCTGGACAACATCATCGTCACCGGCACCCGCATCGCCGACCGCACGGTGGCCGAGTCGCAATCGCCGATCGACATCATCGGCCCCGAATCGCTGCAGGCGACCGGCGCCAGCGACCTGGGCAGCGCCCTGGGCAAGCTGCTGCCGTCGCTGAACTTCCCGCGCCCGGCGATCAACGACGGCAACGATGCGCTGCGCCCGGCGACCCTGCGCGGCCTGTCCCCGGACGCGGTGCTGGTGCTGGTGGACGGCAAGCGCTACCACACCACCTCGCTGGTCAACTACAACCCGTCGGTCGGCCGCGGCTCGGCGCCAGCCGATCTCAATTCGATCCCGATGTCGGCAATCGCGCGCATCGAGGTGCTGCGCGACGGCGCCTCCGCGCAGTACGGCTCCGATGCGATCGCCGGGGTGATCAACATCGTGCTCAAGCACGGCGCCAAACCCGGCAGCAACAGCGTCTCGGTCAACGGCGGCATCATGGACAAGGGCGACGGCGCGCAGAACGGCGTGGACGGCTCGTACGGGCTGGCCTTCGGCGGCGCGAACGACGGCGAAGCGCCCGGCTGGGTGCGGCTGTCCTGGAACTACCAGAACGCGATGAACACCAACCGCGCCGAGAACGCCGACAAGGCCACCACCCTGGCCGGCGCCGACAATCCCAGCGGCATTCCGTACCAGCGTTACGGCGACCCCGCGGTCAAGACCTACCAGGGCCTGCTCAGCTTCGGCTATGCGCTGACCCCGCGCATCGACCTGTACGGCTACGCCAACTTCAGCCGCCGCGAGGTGGTGTCCAACGGCTACTACCGCGCCTGGGACAACAGCGACCGCAACGTGCAAGCGATCTACCCCAACGGCTTCCTGCCGCAGATCTACAACCCGTCCAACGACCGCGCCGCGGTGCTGGGCCTCAAGGGCAGCACCGACAGCGACTGGACCTGGGACGTCTCCGCCGACTACGGCGAGAACGACGTGACCTTCAACCTGCTCAACACCATCAACACCAATCTGTACTGGACCACCGGCGCCTCGCCCACCCGCTTCAATGCCGGCGGCTTCCGCAACCGGCAGGGCGTGCTCAATGCGGACTTCAGCAAGTCCTTCGACTGGGGCCTGGCCTATCCGGTCAACCTCGCCTTCGGCGCCGAATACCGGCAGGACAAGTACGCGGTCAACGCCGGCTCGCCGGATTCGTACTTCTTCGATCCGACCACGATCAACCCCGACACCGGCAGCGCCTATCCGGGCGGCTCGCAGGTGTTCCCGGGCCTGTCGCCGGCGGTGGCCGGCGACTTCGAGCGGCACAGCAAGGCGGTCTATGCCGACCTGGAGGCCGACCTGACCGAGAAACTCTCCGGCGGCCTGGCCGCGCGCTACGAGGACTACAGCGATGCCGGCTCCACCCGCTCCGGCAAGCTGTCGGCGCGCTACCAGCTCAGCGACGCCTTCGCCCTGCGCGGCACCGTCTCCAATGGCTTCCGCGCGCCTTCGCTGGCGCAGCAGAACTACGCCTCGGTGGTGACCCTGCTGCAGAACGGGCAACTGACCCAGATCGGCACCTACCGCACCTCCGACCCGGTGGCCATCGCGCTCGGCGCCAAACCGCTGACCCCGGAAAAATCCAGCAACTACAGCGTCGGCGCGGTGTGGCAGGCCGGCACCGACTTCAGCTCCACCCTGGACCTGTACCAGATCCGCATCTGGGACCAGATCCTGTATTCGGACCAGCTGTCGCTGGATGTGCCGATTGGGCAGGTCACCGCGGTGCAGTTCTTCGTCAACGGCGCGACCACCCGTACCCGCGGCGTCGACTGGGTGAACAACTATCTGCTCGATCTGGACCAGGCCGGCAGGCTCAACCTGAGCCTCAGCGCCAACTACAACAAGACCGAGATCCTGGAGGTCTCCGATCCCAACTTCCGGCGCGCCAGCCAGGGCCTGCTGACCGACGCCACCCCGCGCACCAAGTACGTGCTCAGCGCCGACTGGACCCGCGCCGGCTGGAGCGTGCGTGGCGACGCCACCCGCTACGGCGCGGTCACCCGCCGCGGCGACAACGCCGACGGCAGCCAGGATCAGACCTTCGCCGCGCGCTGGCTGTTGAACGTGTCCACCAGCTACACCTGGCGCGACCTCACCTTCAGCGTGGGCGCGGACAACCTCACCAACCAGTACCCGACCCGGTCGGCACCGAACAACATCTACGAGGACCGCCCCAGCGGCCTGCAGTACTCGTCGCTGTCTCCGTTCGGCTTCAACGGCCGCTACTGGTTCGGCCGGGTGAGCTACCGCTTCTAGGGCAACCTCCAGGCCAGCCTTACTGCCACACCCGGCACAGGCCGCTCCGCCGCAGGGCGCGGGCGGCGCCATTGGGGCGAGCCACCATTTCACTTAGAACCGAAAGGCATAAGAACATGCTGCGGCATGCTGCACTGCCGCGCGATTGTTAAATAATAATAACGATCCCTGGGGCAGGCCCGCATGGCCGGCGTCGCACAGCGACCGCCCCCTTTGCCGTTTCGGCATCCGCTGGAGTTTCCATGAACCGTCCGTTGTCCCTGTTGGCGAGCGCCGTGCTCGCCGCCCTCGCCGCCCCTTCGGTGCTGGCGCAGACCACCACCACCGACACCCCGAGCACGCTCGACACCGTCATCGTCACCGGCACCCGGGTCAGCGACCGCACCGTGGCCGAGTCGCAGTCGCCGATCGACATCATCAGCACCGAAGCGCTGCAGTCTACCGGTACCTCCGAGCTGGCCACCGCGCTGTCGCGCGTGCTGCCCTCGCTGAACTTCCCGCGCCCGGCGCTGACCGACGGCACCAGCGGCATCCGCCCGGCGCAGCTGCGCGGGCTGTCGCCGGACCAGGTGCTGGTGCTGGTCAACGGCAAGCGCCGCCACACCTCCGCACAGATCAACGTCAACGGCAGCATCGGCCGCGGCGCCTCGGCGGTGGACATCAACGCGATCCCGATCGCGGCGATCGAGCGCGTGGAAGTGCTGCGCGACGGCGCCTCGGCGCAGTACGGCTCCGACGCCATCGCCGGGGTCATCAACATCGTGCTGAAGGGCTCGGGCAGCGGCGGCAGCCTGGCGATCGACCACGGCCAGTACTCGGCCGGCGACGGCGCCAAGTCGCAGCTCTCCGGCGATACCGGGGTCAGCTTCGGCGACGGCCGCGGCAGCCTGCATGTGGCCGGGCAGATCAGCCAGCAGGACGAAACCAACCGCGCCGGTCCCTACCGGGGCACCGCGCCGAACACCGGCAACTATCCTGGCATCGGCGAGACCACCTTCGTCTACGGCGACCCGCAGGTCGATGCGACCGCGGTCTCGGCCAACGGCGAGTTCCGTTTCAGCGACCGCGTCACCGGCTACGCCACCGCCATCGCCAGCAACCGCGACATCACCTCGTTCGCGTTCTACCGCTCGCGCAACCACAACGGGCAGAGCGCGCTGCTGGCGCAGACCTATCCCGACGGCTACGTGCCGGAGATCGAGCAGTACTCCAAGGACCGCTCGCTGGTGGCCGGACTCAAGGGCAGCACCGAAGGCGGCTTCGGCTGGGACGTGAGCTACAACTACGGCTACAACAAGATCGACTTCAACACCCGCAACAGCATCAACTACAGCCTCGGCATCGACAGCCCCAGCAGCTTCTACGACGGCGCGCTGGAATACACCCAGAACATCGTCAACGCCGACTTCACCCAGCCGCTTGAATGGGGCCTGGCCTATCCGGTGACGCTGTCCTTCGGCGCCGAGTACCGCCAGGAGAAGTGGAACCAGTCGCCGGGCGAACTGGCCTCCTACACCGGCACCACCGGCGGCGCGCAGGGCTTCGCCGGCTTCTCGCCGGCCAACGCGGTGCATTCGGACCGCCACAACTACGCCGTCTACGCCGGGCTGGAAGCCGACTTCACCGACAAGTTCTCCGCCGGCCTCACCGGCCGCTACGAGGACTACTCGGATTTCGGCAGCAAGAGCTCGGGCAAGCTGTCGGCGCGCTACGCGTTCACCGACAAGGTGGCGCTGCGCGGCACCGTGGCCAGCGGCTTCCGCGCCCCGTCGCTGGCGCAGCAGCAATACCAGGCGGTGACCAGCAGCTACATCAACGGCAGCTTCTTCGAATCGGGCACCTTCCCGGTGGACAGCGCCGTGGCCCAGGCGCTGGGCGCCGCGCCGCTGAAGGCGGAGACCTCGCTGTCCTACAGCCTGGGCCTGGTGCTGCAGCCGGTGGAACGCCTGTACGTGACCCTGGACGCGTACCAGATCAAGATCGACGACCGCATCCTGCTGTCCTCCAACCTCAACGACGCCGCCGTGCTCGCGCAGTTGCAGAGCCTGGGCTATTCCAACGTCACCAGCGTGCGCTACTTCGCCAACGCGGCCGACACCCGCACCCGCGGCGTCGACCTGGTCGGCACCTACACGATCCCGTTCGCGGCCAGCTCGCTCGACCTCACCGCCAGCTACGGCTACAGCAAGACCGAGATCACCCATGCGGTCGAACAGCCGCAGGCGCTGGTGGACATCGGCTCGACCCAGACCATCCTGGGCCGCGACGAGATCGGGCGCCTGGAGGACAGCTTCCCGAAGGACAAGATCATCCTCAGCGGCACCTGGAAGCTGCAGCGCTGGGACTTCAACCTGGCCGCCACCCGCTACGGCGATTTCACCGTGCGCAACTCCGCCAGCGCCGCGCGCGACCAGACCTACGACGCGAGCTGGGTGGTGGACGCCTCGGCCAGCTTCAAGCCCGGCGACAACTGGACGCTGACCCTGGGCGCCGACAACCTGCTCGACCAGTACCCGGACAAGACCACCAACCTGGTCAACTCCACCTACGGCATGCTGCCCTACAGCAACTACTCGCCGTACGGATTCAACGGCGCCTACGTGTATGGGCGGATCAACTACCGCTGGTGATCGCCACGGTCGCGTCGCCGCATGCGGCGCGATCCGTGAACTGGACCACACCCGAAAGGCCCCGCAATGCGGGGCCTTTCGTTTTTGTCTACGACCTCGGCAAACGGCGGCATCGATTCTGCCGCAAGTACCGCAGCGGTCGTTGCACATGCAACCACGCGCACGGGCTTAACAGAACATTGACACACCCGACATATGCCGGTAACCCATGGCCGCAGCCGCAACATTCGCCATAGGCGCAACACCCGGGAGGGGGTGATGGCGAATGCGGCGGCGCCGACTCTTCCCCCATCCTGGAGCCGCCCCGCCAATGACCCGCACGTTCAGTCCTCTCGCCACTGCCGTCGCCCTCGCCCTGGCCACATCCGCCGCGCCTGCGCTCGCGCAAAGCTCCTCTTCCAGCGCACAGACGCTGGATACCGTGATCGTCACCGGCACTCGCGTGGCCGACCGCACCGTCGCCGAATCGGCCTCGCCGATCGACATCATCTCGCCGGAAATGCTGCAGTCCACCGGCACCACCGAACTGGCCACCGCGCTGTCGCGCGCGGTGCCATCGCTGAACTTCCCGCGCCCGGCGATCACCGACGGCTCCGACGCGGTGCGCCCGGCGCAGCTGCGCGGGCTCTCGCCGGACCAGGTGCTGGTGCTGGTCAACGGCAAGCGCTACCACACCACCGCGCTGGTCAACCTCAACGGCGCGCAGGGACGCGGTTCGTCGCCGGCCGACCTCAACACCATTCCGATCGCCGCGGTCGAACGCATCGAAGTGCTGCGCGACGGCGCCTCGGCGCAATACGGCTCCGACGCCATCGCCGGCGTCATCAACATCGTGCTCAAGGGCAGCGGCGAAGGCGGCAGCATCGCCGCGCGCTACGGCAAGTACAGCGCCGGCGACGGCGAGCAATACCAGCTGTCCGGCGACGCCGGGGTCAAGTTCGGCGAGAACGGCAGCGTGCATTTCGCCGCGCAGGCCGGCCACCAGGACCAGACCGACCGCGCCAAGCCGTACCAGGGCGAAGTGCAGCAGCGCTACGGCGACCCGGACGTCGACCAGGGCGCGTTCTCCTACAACGGCCAGTACAGCCCGGCCGAGTACCTGACCTTCTATTCCTACGGCATGCTCAGCCGCCGCGAGGTGCTGTCCAACGGCTACTTCCGCTGGTCCGGCGACAACCGCAACCGCCCGGAGATCTATCCGGACGGCTTCCTGCCGCAGATCTACAACGTCAGCAAGGACGTGTCCTGGGTCGGCGGCTTCAAGGCCAGCACCGAAGGCGGGCTGGGCATCGACATCAGCTACAACTACGGC
>Ga0105243_10003235_pt1 | contig 13293 bp, 12 predicted proteins | sample KBSM34metaG_FD_81525 | JGI IMG/M metagenome (GOLD analysis project Ga0105243, IMG submission 81525) | Miscanthus rhizosphere microbial communities from Kellogg Biological Station, Michigan, USA - KBS M3-4 metaG | ecosystem: Host-associated > Plants > Roots > Rhizosphere > Soil | place...
CGTGGAGGACTCGCTGTGCCGTCGCCCACGGGATCGGAAACGCAGCTCGAATACGCGCGTGCCGTCCGCCAGCGTCCTGGTGCGCAGGGTGCCTTCCGGCCGCGGGCCTTCACGCCGCTCCGACCGCCAGAGCAGATCGCGCGTGGGAAAGCGTTGTATGTCGGCAGGGACGACCCGCGACGGTTCCATACCGCTGCACCGCAGGCGGAGGCTGGGACGATTCAGTCGCTTACGGCCAGACGGTTGCAATGACTGCCGGCTGGCCGATCACGCGCATGATGGTTGCAGGCACTCGCCGCGGTAGCGCTACCACACGCGAAAGTGCAACCGGGCCGAGTCCCAGTCGCCGGTGGCTCGGGTCCCTCCAAGCCATGATCTCCTGAGGCTGAGGACGAGTCTGGTGCTTCCGACTTGGTGAGCTTGGTCACACTGACACAATCGCCTTGTATGTCGTATCGCATGTGGATTACGGTCGGGTGGCCGCCGATGGAGGCGGCCTCGGATACCGGCCTCGGCCCGGGTCCAGGCCTCGGCTCGAGTCGAAGAGGACCGTGGTGGGTATGTCTGCCGAGCTGCCGTCAGCAAGCCTCGGGATCCCGATCGAGGCGGAAGCGATGACAAGGGTGAGCATTTGCGGCCCTTTGGCCCGAGTGCTGTCGTGCGTGTATCGCCGTGCGGCCGGCACCATGCCGACGCCACCCTCGTCAACAGCGCCCACCGTGTCCGAGACCAGCCGACGAGTCGCCACCCGCACGCCGACCGCCAATGCGCGCGTGAGAAGGAGCACAGCATTATGTCCGATCTCGGAAAGACCAATATCGTCGTCATGTGGACCGTCAGTCCCGACGACGTCGCTGAGGGCGACCGCATATTCGCCAGTCACAGCGAGTTCATGACCGGCCATTCCCGTAACGGCGACACCGCCCTGTTGTCCTACAAGATCTCCAAGGGCCCAGAACTCTCCAACCCGGTCGATCCCAATTCCGAGCCCACCGGGAACACGATTTTTGTTCTCAACGAGATCTACGAAACCCCGGCCGGCGTGCCCGAGCACTGGCGGCTGGCCGTCCAGGACTGGCAGGACCTCCCCGCGTTCATGGACTGGAGCGCCAAGGCAAATGTCCAAACGCTGCACAGCGGTGAGGTCGTTCAAGGTCTCTGGTAGTGCGACGGCGCTTGCGCGGTGTACCAGCCGCACCTGGACGGCGCCCGCACAAGTAAGAACGCAGACATCGACAGGCTCACTGCTCGTTTCCGCGCGAGGAGGAGTAGTCGGTAAGCGCAACGCTCCGCCGTCGAACGAATGCATTCGCTGCGCACACGCTCGGCGGGCGTGACGGTCGTGCGGGACAGGCGGCGTGCGAGCTCGCGTCTGAGCAAGCCATCGGACGAGTGGCACGGTGCCTTAAGTCGGCGTCTGCGACCGAACAGCAGCTGGAGTGTCGACTTGCTTCGCTGGTACCAGGCGGAGGACCCTCGGTTCTAGGGCGAGTTGCCAGTGCGCCCAACGCGAGGCCCGTCCCGATGGAACGGCGCCGCGGCCGAATTGCGCGCGGACGACGAACAGCAGTCCGCCCTTGCCGTCCACTGCCGCTTCGCGCGACGGCGCTCGTCGCGCTCGAGGGCCACGTCGAAAGGTCGTGCGCGGCACCATCGGCGGGCCCAGTTCGCGTGGCGGGCGGGTCAGGGGCCGGCTGTGTCCGTTGGCCGCCGGCTGAGCGGCTGCATCCGCGCCTACATCGCGCGGTCCTCCAAAGCGCGCTTGAGTCGCCGATGCAAGCGGCGGAACGCCAGCGCGAGCGTTCAGGTGGAGTGGCCGCAGGCACGCGGCCGACGGCGGGCGCCAACGTCGTGACAATCCTCGACGAACGGCGCCGCCCGTTCATCTACGTGCCCGACGGGCCCGACTGACCGGTGGCTCTCGGCGTCCGGGCGCCCTCGTCGAGGACAACGTAGACCAGCAGCATCCAGCGCCACGGCCCGAGCAGGAAGCGCATGCCCGAGCAGTGCCCGGGGAGCGCCCCATCTCGGGAAGCGCTCGAGCCCGCGCAGCGAACGGGCAACGCGCGCCGGCGTGTCGCCGGGCAGCTCGTGCGTGGCGATGAGGTCCTCGAGGTCTTCGACGGCGGCCGCGCTCAGCTCACGCGCGCCACGCGGCTAGAGCTCGTCGAAGGCGACGGTGTCGCCCCGGCGCGCCTGCTCGACGCCGACTTGCGCGCGCTCGTAGGCGCCGGGGATCGCGCGCGTCCGCCACGTCGCGCTCGGCCGGAATCTCGTCCCAGTCGATGCGCGAGCGCTCGGCGAGCAAGAGGTACAGGTTCGAATCCTGTCGGGCGCGCGAGAAAGGGCCTGCAGAGCGGGCCATTTGCTTCGTTCTCACGGCGGTTTCATGTCGGGCGCGATACCGGGCTCTCCGGCGCCAGACGCACTCCATCCACATCGCCGGGCCGGTGCGCGAGCGTAGGCACCGAACTTCGCCCAACATGGGCAGCACCGCCGATGCGCCACTCACCTCGTCGGTTTACCGTCAACGGACGGTTGAGAACGAAAGGGAAGAGAGACATGCCGCGGTACGTCGTCGAGCGGGTCTTTCCGAAAGGGGTGCGAATCCCCGGTGGATTGGACGAGGCCCAGGTCCGGCTGGCGATCGTCGATCGCAACGCCGAGGAGGGTGTCACGTGGGTCTGCTCGTATGTGACCGAGGACAGGCGCAAGACGTTCTGCGTCTACGTCGCCCCGACGCCCGAGGCGATCCGCAAGGCCTCGTCGGCGAACGGGATTCCGGTCCACCGCATAACGCAGGTGGAGGTCCTCGACCCGTACCTCGTGCCTGATCGTGCCGCCCGGCGCACGCGAGCCCTGCCGGCCCGTTAAAGACGTCCGACGAACGGAACCACCAAGACACGCGGAGCGCGGCGACGCCGGGTATTGCCGCACGTTGCGCCACCCCAGGTGCGTGTCCTTAGCGTGTCGATCCGCGTGATGGCAGGACCGCGGCGCCGGCAAACGTAGCGTCGATGGGTGTCGGCATGGCCGGCGGGCCGTTGCGTGCCGGCAGAGACGCGCGCAGTACGCAGAGTCACAGCCGGCCCTCAGCACAGCTGACTGGCCCGCAGCCGAGCGACCACGAATAGCCCGAAGTCGCCTCATCCGGCGCCGACGCACGTCGGCGTCAGATTCACCACGAGCAGGCAGGAGAAGAGTCATGTTCAAAGCCGCGAAACGCACTCTGATGGCAGCGGTGGTGATCGCCGCTGCGAGCGGACCGTCTGTCGCGTCGGCCGGGGTCGGCGCGCCTACGGGCGTTCAGGTCGGCACGACGGGCGTCGGGATCTGCCACCGGCATGCCGGCCGCTGCAGCATGCCTCCGAGCGTTCAGGCCGGCACCACTGGCGTCGGGATCTGCCACCGGCATGCCGGCCGCTGCAGCATGCCCCCGAGCGTTCAGGCCGGCACCACGGGCGTCGGGATCTGCCACCGGCATGCCGGCCGCTGCAGTTCGCTCGCGGGCGTCCACGCCAACGCTACGCACGCCCATCCCGCGTTCCCGACGGCGGCCGCTTCCCCCGACGGGTTCCAGTGGGGCGATGCCGGGATCGGCGCAGCGGGAATGTTGCTGCTCTTGACCGCGGGAGGCGTGGCGATGACCGCCGGCCGCCGTCAGCATCGTCGCGCCACGACAAGCTGACGAGCACGAAGGCGGCGGAGTCAGACAGTTTCTGTACACGCGCACGTTGCCTCCGCGCTTGCGCGAGGCAACGTGCCGGCCGAGCACGTCGTCACGAGGAAGATCGAACCGGCTGGAACGTACCCGCGGTCACCGTGCCAGGGCCCGGGCGAGATCCCAGCCTCACAGAAAAGCGAGAGACGAATGACAACGCACCACACACGGGCCGACCGCGCCGAGCCGCCAATCGGGGCCGTCATCGGCCCGACGCTCGACAGGCACCGCGCGATGATCGAGCGCCACCGCGAACGCGCCGCGGCGCGCAAGCGCGCATGGCTCGTCAGCGCACGCGGCCGACGCTGCGTCGCACGCTGGCTACGGCGCACCGCGAACGCCGCGCACGATCCAGACCCGGTTCGCCGTCGACAGAACGTGCTGCTGCATTACCGCGCGGCCGCCGTGCGCGCCGAGCTGCTCGAGATCGCCGCGACGCTCGAACGCGCAGACGACCCCGACCCCGCATGCCTGGCGCAACTGCACGAGCTCCTCGCCAACGGGTGCAACAGCCCGCTCTACAACTCCGCTATCCACGTCTCGGAGCTTCGCGCGACCCTCTACGGCGTGCGCGCCGGACTCGGCTCTGCCTGTCCGCGCAGTGCCTCGCCGTCGCGGGGCGTCACCGTCGGCCACACCGTGCGTCCCACGTTCAGGAGGAGCCATGCGTAGAGCCACGCTGCTCGCGACCGCGGTCCTCGTCGCCTGCTCGTGCGCGGTTGCGTTCGCCGCCGCCGAGGACGGCCGCCCCGCGTCCGCCCGGCACGCACCTCACGCGCGCACCGAACACCCTGCGACCATGCACGCCGGGGCCACCGAGCTCGCGGACAGCATCGCGAAGGCGCGCCTCGCCACTGCCAGATACGTCAACAGCCTGCCGGCCGCGCGCGCGGCCGGATACCGGATCATCACCCGGATGATCCCGGACATGGGCTTTCACTTCATGAACCCCAAGATCACCGGGTTCGACGTCGCCAAGCCGCCGATCCTGGTGTACCAGAGACGCGGCTCGAGGTGGGAACTCGGTGCGCTCGAGTGGGTGTTCCCCAGCAAGCCGAGGACGCCGCCACTGCCCGGAGCGCGCTACGGCAGCTTCGCCGCCGCCTGCCACTACGTCGACGGCACCGTCGTCCCGGCCCCGTCACAGGCCGCCTGCCCGAGGGGCGCGCCGGGAACGGGAGCCGCCTTCGGGTTCTGGCACCCCGACCTCGTCACGCTCCACGTGTGGCTGTGGTTCGACAACCCGGCGGGACTGTTCGCGAGCATGAACCCGCTGGTCCGGCCGTTCAACGACGGCTGACCCGCGAGACACCGCAACGGAGGACGATCATCGCCAGCGGGCGCTCCGCGCAGCGTCCGCTGGCTGGCGTTCGACGGACCCGTGGTCGCGACCCCGGCACGGCTCGACGCGCTGCACGCCAGCGGAGAGACTGGGCCGGCACGAGGGAAACCCTTGGGTAGCGAGCCTTGATCGCCGCTTCCGCACTGGAGAAGATCGGCCCATGGCGCGATCGGCGGCCGCCGCCGACACATCGCGCGCGTCCCGACCGCTTCTGGAGCGCAGCGACGAGCTCTCCGTACTGACAGCCTCTATGGAGAGCGTCGCCGAGGGCTCGTCAGGCCGCCTCGTGCTGGTCAGCGGCGATGCCGGCATCGGCAAGACGGCGCTGCTCAGGCGCTTTCGCGGGAGCCTCGACGAGCGGACCCGCGTGTACTGGGGAAACTGCGATCCGCTGTTCACCCCACGGCCGCTGGGACCGTTGCTCGCGGTCGCCGACGAGGCCGGCGGCGAGCTCAAGGAGCTCGTCGCGCGCGGCGTGATGCCGTACGAGGTCGCCACCGCTCTCGTCCGGGAGCTGCGGGCGGGCGGCCCGAGCGTGTTCGTCCTCGAGGACGTCCATTGGGCCGACGAGGCGACGCTCGACGTCCTCCGGCTGCTGGTCCGCCGCATAGAGACGACTCCCGCGCTCGTGGTCGCGAGCTACCGCCATGACGAGCTCGACCGCAAGCACCCCCTGCGGCTCGTGCTCGGCGAGCTCGCAACGCGCCGCAGCGTCGACCGGCTCAAGCTCGGCGCGCTGTCGCCCGCCGCAGTCGCCGTGCTCGCTCAGCCGCACAAGGTGGACGGGCAGGAGCTCTGGCGAAAGACCGCCGGCAACCCGTTCTTCGTCGTCGAGGCGCTCGCCGCGCCCCACCAGGGGATCCCGGACACCATCCGCGACGCCGTTACGGCCCGCGCATCGCGCCTTGGCGATCGCGGTCGCTCGGTCCTCGAAGCGGTCTCGATCGTCCCGCAGCGGGCCGAGCTCTGGCTGGTGAAAGCGCTCGCCGGTGAGGCGATCGACGGCCTGGAGGAATGCGTGGAGTCCGGGATGCTCGCGGCCGAGCCGGCAGGCGTCGGGTTCCGCCACGAGCTCGCTCGCCTGGGGATCGAGGACGCCGTCTCTTTCCCGCGCAAGGTCGAGCTGCACCGCCGGGCCCTGGAGGCGCTGTCCGCCCCGCCGGGGGGCAGCCCGGACCTCGCTCGTCTCGCTCATCACGCCGAGGCCGCCGCAGACGCCGGGGCGGTGCTGCGCTTCGCGCCGGCTGCCGCGGCCCGCGCGGCCTCGCTGGGCGCGCACCGTGAGGCGGCCGCGCAATATGCCCGCGCCCTGCGGTTCGGGGACACGCTTTCACAGGTCGAGCGAGCCGAGCTGCTCGAGTCCCGCGCCTGGTCGTGCTTCTTCACCGACCAGTACGACGAATGCATCGCTGCGCTCGAGCAGGCGCTCGAGCTCCGGCGCGCACTCGGCCACCGGCTCGAGGAAGGCGATCTTCTGTGCCGGCTCTCGCAGACCCTGTGGTGCCCGGGGCGGAGTGCCGACGCGTTGCGTGCCGCGCGCGACTCTGTGGCGCTGCTGGAGGAGCTTCCGCCGGGCCCCAACCTGGCGCGGGCGTGCGCCAACCTCGCGTTTGTCTACCGAGCCCGCTCGCAGGCGCAGGACGCGCTCGCGTGGGCACGGCGCGCGGTCGAGATCGCCGAACGCGCCGGCGACGAGGACACGGTCATCTTCGCCATGGGCACGATCGCCGACTTCGACGACTTCGACCTTGTCGAGCAAGCGCTGGCGCGAGCGAGCAAGGCGCGTATCGACTCCACTGGCTACATCCACACCGCGGGCGCCGGCATCGCGCTCGACCGTCATCGCTACGCCGATGCCGCGAGGCACCTCGACGCGGGGCTGGCCTACTGCAGCGCCCGGGGGCTCGAGCTGTACCGCCTCTACCTCCTCGGCTTTCGTGCGCGGTTCGAACTCGACCAGGGCCACTGGACGGAGGCGGCCGATACCGCGACGACGGTGCTGCGCATCCCGAGGACATCGAACACGCCCCGGATCTGGGCCCTGACGACACTCGGCCTCGTGCGCGCTCGGCGCGGCGATCCCGGGGCGGACGCGGTGCTCGACGACGCCTGGCAGCTGGCGGAGCTCACGGACGAGCTGCCGCGTCTGGGACTGGTGGCCGCGGCGAGGGCCGAAGCCGCATGGCTCCAGGGCGACACGGATGCCGTCGACGACGCCTCCGCGGCCACGCTCGCGCACGCCGTCGCGCTCGGCTCCACCTGGCCGGCGGGCGAGCTCGCGGTCTGGCGCCAGCGCGCCGGCCTTGCCGTCGAGATCCCGGTGCCGGCGGAGGAGCTTCGTGCCGTCGAACTCCGTGGCGACCACGAGCGGGCGGCGCAGCGGTGGAGCGAGCTCGGCTGCCCGTACGAAGCCGCCCTGGCGCTGACCGGAGCGCCCGCCGAGGAGCCTCAACGGCGCGCGCTGGAGGCACTGCAGCAGTTGGGCGCCCGACCGGCGGCGGCGGTCGTGGCCCGCCGCCTCCGCCTCCGCGGGGTGCGCGGGCTACCGCGAGGACCGCGCCCTGCGACGAGGCAAAACCCTGCACACCTGACCCCTCGCCAGCAGGAGGTGCTCGAGCTCGTCGCCGAGGGGGCGCGCAACGCCGAGATCGCCAAGCGGCTCCTCCTGTCGGAGCGCACCGTCGACCACCACGTCGCCGCCATTCTGCGAAAGCTCGACGTCCGAACCCGCGGCGAGGCAAGCGCTACGGCCGTCCGCCTCGGACTCGCGCGTCGAACGTAGGCGATCCGCCGGCCGACGATCTGCGGCTCAAGTCACGCAGGCTCGGCCGGCGGCCCCGACAAGTGCCGGATACTCGTCGAGGAGCTCGGCTTCGACGGCCCGATCGACTACAAGAACGGCGACCTCCGCGCCCAGCTGCGCGAGCACACGCCCGACCGCGTCGACGTCTTCCTCAATAACGTCGGAGGCACGGTGCTCAACGATGGCCTGGCCCGCATCGACCGCGGCGCACGGGTCGTGATCTGCGGCGCGATCTCGCAATACAACGCCAGCGGACCCGTGCCCGGGCCGAGCAACTACATCGCCCTGCTGGTCTCCCGCGCCACCATGACCGGGTTCGTGGTCTCCGACTTCGCCGATCGCCTCCCGCAGACGATCGCCGAGATGGCCGGCTGGGTCAACGACGGCCGGCTGCGAAGCGTCGAGGACACCGTGCCTGGGGACATCGAGATGCTCCCGAACATGCTCGCCCGCCTGTTCACCGGACAGAACACCGGCAAGCTCGCCCTCCAGATCAGGACGTGACGAGCACGAGGCACCCCGAACGCAGCGCGCGCCGGCAGACCGTGAAGCTCTCCCCGGTCGCGCTGAGTTGCGTCGGCGGATGGCCGGCGAGCGTCGCAGGGGCGTGTCGCCGCGCTGGCGCGCTAGTTCAGAACATCCCGTTGTCGTTGGCCGAGGTCGCGGGGATGTCCTGGATGACGTCCCAGTGCTCGACGACCTTGCCGTCTTCGAGGCGGAAGAAGTCCGCGAGTGCCCGGCCCGGGTTGTCGGGGTTGTCGGGCTCGAGGTCGAGGTGGGCGTGGGTGGCGACCAGGTCGCGTTCCGCGATGACGCGTTTGATGTCGAGTCGGACGTTCGGGTACTCGCCGCGCAGCCACTTGACGAAGGCGACGAACGCCTCCGGGCCATCTTGGGCGTCGGGGTTGTGCTGGATGTAACGGGGACCGAAGTGGTCCGCGACCGCCTTCTCCGGGTTCCCGGCGAAGGCTGTCGTGTAGTAGTCGACGACGACCTGCTTGTTGCGCTCTGGATCCGCCATGGCGCCGATGGTAACTTTTGGTTACTAGGTACTTCAACGTAACCATGAAGCCCGATATCTACAACCCAGACTGCCCAAGTCGGATCGTGCTCGATCGCCTCAGCGACAAGTGGACCGCGCTGATCGTGCTCGTCCTGCGCGACGGGCCGCTTCGCTTCAGCCAGCTGCGCACACGCGTAGGCGGCGTCGCGCCCAAGGTGCTCACAGAGACGCTGCGCCGGCTCGAACGGGACGGGATCCTCAGCCGCACCGCGTACGCGGAGGTCCCTCCGCGCGTCGAGTACGAGCTGACTGCGCTCGGGTATTCGCTCGCGGAGCCGATCACGGCGATCACCTCGTGGGCCGAGGAGCACATGCGCCACATCAGCCGCGCACGCGCGCGTTACGACCGCCGCGTACCGCTACCGACGGCGCGGGTTCGGCGCCAGCAGACCTAGCTCGCGTGCCCGCTCAACGGCCTGTGCCCGCGTGTGGACATTGAGCTTGCTGTACAGATGACGGGTGTGTGTCCTGATCGTGTTGACCGACACGAACATCTCGGAGGCGATCTCCGGGGCGGGCAGGTTCGTCGGCAGGTAGCGCAGCACGCGCAGCTCCGTGGTGCTCAGCGGCTCCGGAGGCTGCTCCGCTCGCGGGGTCTGCCCGGTCGGTGCGCTCCCGGCCAGAACGTCGAGGATCTCTCCGGTGAGAGAGGCGTGCGCGGTGCCGAGACGCGCGTGGCGCTCTAGGAGCTCCGAGGCCGGGAAGAGCAAGAAGGGAAGCAGCTGGCCGTCGGGCTCTGCCAGGTCCAGCGCGCGCTCGAGCGCACGGGAGGCGCCGCCGGCGTCGCGGAGCGCATCGAGCGCGATGGCTCCCAGCAGCAGTGCCTCGGTCTCGTAGCGGATGTCGAGGGCGCGCGCGGTGGGGTCGTCGCTCGCTGCAGCCGAGGGATCGTCGAGCACGGGGGTGAGCGCCGCGATGGCGGCGTCCGGCTGATCCTGCGCCAGGCGAAGCGCCGCGAGCGCTACTCGCATCTCGAGCGTGTCACGGGCAGGGTCGTCGAGGGCGGCGAGCGCGTGCTCAACCCGATCCGTGTCGCCCATCAGGACCTGCGTGACCAACATGTGCGCGCGCACGAAGAGTGGTGTTGTCTGCCCGGTGAGCAGCGCATCGTCCCGTTGAGCAGCTCGGAAGGCCGTGTGCGCCTCCTCCCGGCGGCCGCGAACGATCTCGAGCAGGACCCGACTGTTGTGCAGCATGAGCCCCGCCGCGGGCGCGACCTCCACATCCCCGGGCAGCGCCCTGCGTGCACGCTCCAGCCATCGCTCGGCCTCCGTCAGCCGTCCCCGCCACAGGTTCACGTTGCCGAGGACCACGTACGCCACGCCGACGAACGGCTCCTCGATCCAGCCGTTCGCTCGTGCCAGCTCAACCGCCTGCGTGCACTGTTCCTCACCGAGCGACGGCGACCGTTGGGCGCTCGTCAGCCCGAGATGCGCCCTCGCTCCCAGCTCGAGCAGCGGGCGGTTGATCCGCCGAGCCAGCGCGACCGCCTGCTCGAGGTGCTGCTCGGCCTGCTCGCGTCGCGCCGTCCAGATCTCGGCCATCCCGAGCTGGAGCAGCGCAAGCGCACGCAGCTGCTCGCCGAGCTCGGGCGGCATGAACGCAGCGGACTCCGCCGGAACGAGCAGCTCTCGCGCCCCACGCGCGACGGCGATCACATCGTTTCGCGCCCGTGCAACGGCAAGGCTCAGGGTGGCGCGGGTGACCTCGAACTGCTCGCGGCGGTCCGCGGGCACGGCCGCCAGCCCGCTCGCGGCCCGCGCCAAATACTGCTCGGCCGCTACCGCCGAGCCATCGGTCAGCTGGTCTGCAGCAGCGACGAGCTCGAGCTCGGGATTGGCGGCGAGCACCCCGGCGGGAAATGCCGCCAGGAGCTCGCGGGCCGAGGCCCAGTCACCGTCGAGGAAGATGCCGAACCACCGGTCGGACAGCACCCGCGCCGCCAAGCCCCACTGCCCCGCCGCCTGGGCGTGGCGAATCGCCTCGACCGGATGGCCGTGGTCGACGAACCACTCGGCAGCCGCCGTATGCAGGCCGGGCAGCTCACCCGACGCGGTGCGTCGCAGCTCGAGCGCCAACAGGTCGGCGAACAGCCGGTGGTAGCGAAACCAGGAGCGCCCCGGATCCAAGGCGACCACAAACGCACCCGCCTGCTCGAGCTCGGTCAAGATCCGATCGCCGCCCGAGCCCCCGGTCAAACGATCGGCAAGCGCGCCGTTCACCCGCTCCAGCACCGAGGTCCTGAGAAGTAACGACCTGACCTCGTCCGGGAATCGCTCGAGCACCTCGTCGATCAGATATTCGGCGACGCTGCGCTCGCTACCGGAGAACCCAGCAGCGAATCGGTCGTGATCCGGGTGGCCGGCGAGCGACAACGCGGCCATGCGGAGCCCTGCCGCCCAGCCCTCGGTGCGCTCATGCAGCAGATCGAGCGCCGAGTCCGACACCGCGACCCCGGCCGACGCAAACAGCGCGCGCGCCTCGTCCAGCGAGAAGCGAAGATCTTCCGCGCGGATCTCCGAGACGTCACCTTCGATCCGCAAGCGGGGCAGCCCGAGCCGGAGATCGCGCCGTGTCACGAGCACAAACCGAAGCTGCGCCGGTGCGCGCATCAGCAGGAGCTTGAGCTGGCGCAGCCCCTCGCCGGAGCGCAGCTCGTGGAGATCGTCGAGCACCAACCACAACGGGTCCTCGATTGCCGCGAGGTCGCCGAGCAGCCCTTCGACGATCGCCTCGGCATTCAGATCCGGGCTCGGCGTGACCGGTTCGATCGCACCCGACCCAGCGCTCGTGTCGCGTAGGGCGACCAGCACCGAGAGCCAGAACCGCTTCGGATCCTCCTCCCCGCGCTCCACCGCGACCCACGCGGCGCTCTCATCCAGACCCGCATCGCCTATCCAGGCGCGCAGCAGCGATGTCTTACCGCTTCCAGCCGGCGCCGACACGAGCGTCACGCGTCGCGCTTCGGCCAGGAGATCGAACAGCTCGCGACGCGCGACCGTGCTCGGAGTTACGTGCGCGTCAGCGGTGTCTGAGCGGGCCGATCGCCCCACGAGGCCGACATGTTCGCATCACGCGCGAACGGCGGATCTCACCAACACCTTGTGATGAGCAGTCATCAACCGCGGGGCGAACCTACTCGCATGTCGCCGCGGCTTTACGAGATCAGCATTCGGGGTGCGGTCGTGCCGACACTGCTCAAGGCCTTCCCGGAGCTGAGGGCGCACAAGTCCGGGACGGACACCGTGCTCAGCGCACTCCTTGCTGACCCCTCCGCGCTCTACGGCGTGATCCACCAAATCGAGGCGCTTCGCACTCGAGCTGCTCGAGGTTCGCAGTCCGTCCGCCGCGAGCGATGGCGGCGATTCAGACATACATCAAATGCGCCGGGGCTCGTCGGTCTCGGGCGAAAGGAGACCTCGCATGATTCTCGTGACCACCGCCGGCAAGGTCGGCTCGGAAACCTCGCGCCTGCTTGGCCAACAGGGTGTGCCCGTCCGCGTCATCGTCCGGAACGCGGAGAAGGCCGCCGCACTCGCCACCAAGGGCGTCGATGTCCTCAAGGGAGATCTGGAGGATCCGGCGAGCGTCGACGCAGCCATGCAGGGCGTCTCGAGTGTCGTGCTCGTGAGTCCGCCGGTCGTTCAACAAGAGCTGAACGTCATCGACGGCGCTGTGCGCGCCGGCGTCGAGCACGTGGTGAAGATCACCGCCAAGGCCTCGGCGGACTCGCCCATCGCCCGACGGCGCAACCAGGCGGAGATCGAGAGCGCGCTGATCGCCTCCGGGATCGGCTACACGCTCCTGCGTAACAACGCCTACATGCAGAACTTCCTCATGATGGCGCCCGGCATCGCCAAGACGGACAGCTTCAGCACCGCCACCGGCGACGGTCGCATCGGCCACATCGACGCGCGCGATGTCGCCGCGGTCGCCGCCGGGATCGCCGCATCACCGTCCGCCCACATCAGGAAGACCTACTGGCCCACCGGGCCCGAGGTGCTGTCCGGGGCCGAGGTGGCGGCAGTGCTCTCACGGGTCCTCGACAGAACGATCACCTTCCACCCGATCACCCTCGAGGAGCAGAAGCAGGCGATGATCGACGTCGGGCTCCCAGAAGCCGTCGCCGATGACAACGCCAGAGCGGTTGCCCTGATGGCCGACGGCGACTGCGACTACCTCACCGACGACGTGCTCTCGATTCTCGGCAGGGCGCCCCGCAGCTTCGAGCAGTTCGCTCGCGACCACCCAGCGGCCTTCTCGTCAGTCCGAGCGGCTGCCTGAGTGATCGCCCCCCGACAACGAAAGGAGCCGTCATGGCTTCCGCCACTCACACCGACAGCCGGACCGAACATCTGATCGAG
>Ga0105243_10003238_pt1 | contig 13286 bp, 12 predicted proteins | sample KBSM34metaG_FD_81525 | JGI IMG/M metagenome (GOLD analysis project Ga0105243, IMG submission 81525) | Miscanthus rhizosphere microbial communities from Kellogg Biological Station, Michigan, USA - KBS M3-4 metaG | ecosystem: Host-associated > Plants > Roots > Rhizosphere > Soil | place...
CCAGCGAGTCCAGCGAGTCGAAGCTGTTGACCGCGCCGTCGCCGCGCAGGATCAGGTGATCGAGGCTCTGCGGGAGCACGAGCCGGTGGAGACCGGTGATGTCGATCGTGAGTTGGTCGAGGTTCGTGCCGGAGAAGTCCAGTTCCCGTTGTCCGTGGCCCGTGAGGTTCAGCTCCTTCACCAGAGGTGATGACTCCAGGAACGGCAGGAGGTCGTCGCGCCACGCGTGGAGCTCCACCTGGTAGAGGGTGGGCCAGGCGCGAAGCGATTCCAGGCGGAAGTCGTCGCCGATCAGGTAGCCGGCGTCGTCGCTGAATCGGCGGGCATGGGCCAGGCGCGCTTCGTACCGTTCACCGCTGCGCGAGCACGTGAGGCCCGGTGTCGTCGCCACCTCTTCGCCGTTCAGCGCGGCCCTGAACGCAGTCCTCGCCTCGCTGGGAATCGAGTTCCAGCGGTACTGACGCTCGACGTCGCGGTCGAACTCCCACGAGAAGTACGCGCGGGAGACGGTCTCGCCGATCACGGGGAGCGAACCGATCCGAAGGTAGGAGGCGGGAACCGTGAGGGGGACGTTCCTCAGCATCTCCTCCGGGGTCCAGAACATGAAGTCCCGCACCATCCGCGGCACGCCGGCAAGCGTGGTGACGTCCGGAACCTCGGTGCCCGTCCAGGCGAGGACCGCGGCCGTCGCGAGATCCCGGGTCTCGTCGACCGCGACGACCTGGCACGCTCCGTAGCGACCGATCCGTTCGAGGGTGAAGGCGAAGACATCGCCGGGTGCTGCGACGGACGGGGATTCGGATGTGTTCACCGATGGGAACCCTAACCGGTAGCCGGCATGCGGTGGCCCAGCTGGCGACCCAACCGAGCCAGAACGGCTCCCGCCCCGGCAAGCATCAGCAGGTACCCGAGGGGCGCGAGCGCGAAGAACGGCTCGTGAAGTACGCCGTCCGGCCCCACCTCGCCAGGGTTGGCCACGTAGACCGTCAACGCGAGCACACCGATTCCGATCATCGCTGCACTGACCGCCCAGTACCGTCGTCCTGATCTGGATGAGAAGACCTGTGCCACGGCATAGCCGAGGATGGCTGCGCAGGCGGCGATCACGACGAATCCGAACGCGGTGATGTCAAACATGGTGATGCCCTTCTCCTGTCGGCCCACCGGGTGGGCATTTCGTGTCTGCACCGACATGGTTGCTGTGGCGGACGTGTCCCGTCATCAGACTGGGGTATGACATCCATGCCTGGTGGAGCCGACGGATCACTACTTGTCTGTCCCGTCCTGGAAAGCGGCCGCGCGGGCCATCTGCACGGGTCGACGGCGAACGATCGCCCATGCGACGCCCAGTACCGCAAACCACACGGGGGTGATCAGCAGCGCCTGGAGGGTGTCCTCCTTCTGGGTGAACGCCCAGATCAGGAATCCGAAGAAGGCCATCACGACATAACACATCGGGATGCCGCCGGGCATCTTGTACGTAGAGGCCTCGTGCAGGTGTGGGCGGCGCTTGCGGTAGACGATGTAGCTGATCAGGATGATCGTCCAGACGAAGATGAAGCAGAGTGAGGAGATGGTCGTCACGATCGTGAAGGCCTCGATGAGCGAGCTTCCGACGGCGACCATCACAACACCGGCCAACAGGAACACCCCCGAGAGATACAGGGCGTTGGCCGGGACGCGGCGCGAGGTGAGCTTGCTGAACGAGGCCGGCGCGTCACCCTGCTGGGCGAGGCCATAGACCATTCGCGATGTCGAGTAGATACCCGAATTCGCCGACGACGCGGCGGAGGTGAGGACCACGAAGTTGATCACCGACGCGGCGATGCCGAGGCCCGCGAGGGTGAACATGGCCACGAACGGGCTGCGGTCGGCGCTGATCTCCCGCCACGGGGTCACCGAGATGATCACGACCAGGGCGACCACGTAGAACAACATCACGCGGACCGGAATCGAGTTGATCGCCTTCGGCAGGTTCTTCTCCGGGTCCTTGGCCTCGGCGGCGGTCGTGCCGACGAGTTCGATTCCGACGAACGCGAACGTCGCGATCTGGAAGCCGGCGACGAAGCCCATGAAGCCGGTCGGGAAGAACCCACCGTCATTCCACAGATTGGTGAAGGAGGCCTCCGCGCCGCCCGGCGCGGTGAAATGGCTGAAAACCATCGCGAGGCCGACCACGATCAGGCCGACGATCGCCACGATCTTGACCAACGCGAACCAGAACTCGGTCTCGCCGAACGCCTTCACGGTGGGCAGATTGAGGCCGATCAGCAGCGCTACCGAGACGAGGGCCGGGATCCACAACGGCAGCGAACCCGACCAGTACGACACATATCCTGCGATTGCGATGACATCGGCGATGCCGGTGACGATCCAGCAGAACCAGTAGGTCCATCCGGTGAAGAAGCCGGCCCACGGTCCGAGCAGGTCCGCGGCGAAGTCCGCAAACGATTTGTAGTTTGTATTGGACAGCAGCAGCTCCCCCATCGCCCGCATGACGAAGAACAGCAGGCTGCCGATGATCATGTATACGAAGATCACCGATGGGCCGGCCAGGGAGATCGTCTTTCCAGACCCCATGAACAGGCCAGTGCCGATCGCCCCACCGATCGCGATCAGCTGGATGTGACGGTTGGACAATTGCCGGGACAGTCCCGGCTCGTGTGACTCATCGGCTGCGCCAGTAGGTGGCTCAGATGCGACTCTTGGCTTCGTGTACTCGGACACAAGATGCTCCTAGCTTGGGATGGGTGCTGCACAGCAACAGCTCTGGGCCCACGGGCGGGGCCGAAACACGGCCCGACTCGACCGGTCGGATCGATCGCAGCTGGGATGCCGTGAGAGAGCACGGCTACGCCTCCCAACTGCTCGGATGCCAAGGAACGGCCATGGTCCTCGACAACACCGGCATTGCCCCTCGCGATTTCTCCGGCATCTAGCCGATGGAGAATGGTCGCAAGCCATCACTGCGACTGAAGGACGTTCCGGCCCTTGGCCTCAGCGCCTCGCACCTGAGTCCTGTGCCGCGGATCACACTGTAGGGCGGGCGGGGCTGTAGCGCAACGGTCGATTCAAATCGCCAGGCCACATGGATTCACTGTGAACACACGGATGTTGCGCCCAATTCTAGCCAAATTCGCAGAGCAACAACGTCTTACGGCACCAATGACGGCGCCACTCGTTCCACCCCCAGCGACAGGTGCGGCAACCTCCCCGCAGCGGACCGATTTGGCCACAGGCGGCCGAATCGGGGTAGTCGCGGCCCGCATCTCCATAGGCGCATCGCCAAAGGGCGCATCACGCCGCTGCCGTAGACCTCGATCGTGTCACCGCTGGTCAGGGGACTGATTGTGCTGTCGGCACTGACTGCAGGCGAAGTGTTGGAAGGACAGCACCGTGACTTACCGCACGACCCACTCGAAGATTGTGTGACGGCCACCACGTTCGAGGAGAGGTACTTCATGAGGCTCAGTTCCACGGCCCCACAACGCGTCGGCATCGTTGGTGCGGGAATGGTCGGGCTGTCGACAGCATGGTTCCTGCAGGAGCGGGGAATCGAGGTTACGGTCTTCGACCGCAAGGGAATTGCGGCCGGCGCATCGTGGGGGAATGCCGGGTGGATCACGCCCGGCATCAGCACTCCGCTACCCGAACCTGCGGTGCTCCGATACGGCATTCGCGCCATGCTCAGCCCGTCCTCGCCCGTCTATGTGCCGCCTACCTTGAATCCTCGGTTGATTCGGTTCCTTGCATCGTTCGCCCGACACAGCACCGCCGCACGGTGGCGCGTGGCGATGGAGTCGTTGGTGGGAATCAACCGACATGCGTTGTCCGCGTTCGACGAACTCACGGACGGCGGCGTGACGGGAAGCGCATATGAGGCGAAGTCCTTTCTGGCTGCGTACCGGACGCCGGCGGAACGGGCCATCCTGCTCGAGGAGATCGAGCACATTCGGGCTGCCGGCCAGGGCATCGAATTCGACGTTCTGACCGGCGACGACGCGCGCGAAGTCGAGCCGTCACTCTCCGACGAGATCGGAGCCGCTATCCGGCTACACGGCCAGCGATTCATGAATCCCGGTGACTTCGTGAACAGCCTCGCGGAGGCGGTCCGCAAGCGCGGAGGCACGATCCACGAAGGCTACGAGGTCTCCGGTGTCGTCGATGAAGTTGGCGCCGTGCGTGTTTCGAGTCCAACTGGCGACGTTAGGCGATTCGATGCCGTCGTCCTCGCGACCGGGACGTGGCTCGGCGACACCGCCCGCGACTTCGGCGTCGGGATTCCTGTACAGGCGGGACGCGGATACAGCTTCAGCGTCGCGATCGATCACGTTCCGGCCGGGCCCGTCTACTTCCCGGCACAGCGGGTGGCCTGCACCCCCCTCGGAGACCGCCTCCGGGTCGCCGGAATGATGGAGTTCCGCGCCCCCGATGCTGCCCTGGATCGGCGGCGGATTGCCGCGATCGTGCGGGCCGCGCGGCCGTTGCTGCGTGGCGCTGACCTCGATGCGCGGCGCGACGAATGGGTGGGTTCACGACCGTGCACACCGGACGGACTGCCTGTGATCGGAGCGACCCGATCGCCGCGCGTGTTCGCGGCCGGCGGTCACGGCATGTGGGGGATCACCCTCGGGCCCGCGACGGGGCGTCTGCTTGCCGACACCATCACCACCGGGCGAATCGCGCCCGAGCTGGCACCGTTCAATCCCCTGAGATAAGTCGAGCGGCGGTGAAGTCCTATGCACATGCCGTCGCCCTCGACGCGCCTTCCGGCTTGGCGATCTCCCGTGCCAGGCGTCAGGTCGCGTCGAGGTGACGGCAGAATTCCGAGCTGAAACATGTGCCTGCGATCGGACCCCCGGTCCAGGAGTAGCGGTGTACGAGCGGACTACCGGCAGCGAGCCGCTGGGCACTACCGTAAGAACACCAGTTCGGCCGGCTGGGCTTCGATCATGACTTGCACCTTTGAGCGAATGAGAACAGGCCCAGCTGAGTTGCCTCCGGCACCGAGGAGTACCGATGATCCACGTCAGTGCATTGATCGACTCTCTCGGCGGAGCCCTGCTTCGCCAGGTTGTCGCCGGCCACCGAGACCAGATCAGCGACGTCACCCTCTCTGGCGACCCGTCCTTCGAACACTCCGGCGGCCTCGTCCTGGGACTCGGGATCGACAGCACGGCCGCCGCCGTCGACCTCCTCAATCGCTCAGACCGCACGGGCGCCGCTGCCGTGATCCTCAAAGCACCCTTCGCCGAGGACCCGGACGTGGCCGGCCTCGCCACCGAACTGGGCATCGGACTGGTCGAGCTGCAGCCGCAGGCATCGTGGACACACCTGGTCTGGTTGACACGCAGCGTCCTCGATCACTCCACGACACTCGCGGGATCGGAGATTCAGCGTGATCCCAGCGGCTACGGCGAACTGTTCGCGTTCGCCGACGCTGCCGCCGCGATCGTCTCCGCACCCGTAACAATCGAGGACGCCGACTCACGCGTCCTCGCCTATTCCGAACTCCAGGACACCGCCGACCCCGCCCGCATCTCCACCATCGTCGGACGTCGCGTCCCTGACCGCATCATCAGCCACTTTCGCTCCCGCGGAACCTTCCGGCGACTACAAAAGTCCGACGAGCCGATCTGGGTCGATGCCGGCCCCGACGGCGTTCTGCCGCGCCTCATCATTCCTATCCGCGCCGGACGCGAGCTGCTCGGCTCCATCTGGGCCGTGGACCCCGGACCCGTCCCCGACGACCAGGTACGCGAGCTGACCCGAACCGCTTCGGTGATCGCCCTGCACCTGCTGCGATTGCGCGCCCAGTCTGGTGCAGCACGACGCATGATGGCTGACCGTCTTCGTGCCGCATTGCTCACACCAGACCACGAAACCGGCCTGCGACTCCCTCCAGGCCCATGGCGGGTCGTCGCTTTGGCCGACACCGGTACCGATGAGCCGCCGGACTATCGCGTCGAACTGTGGGAGTCGGTCATGCGCCGGCATGGATGGACACAGCCACTCCTCACTGCCATCGATGGCATTCCGATAGCCCTGGTCACAGAAAATGGGGCGCCGCGTACCACGGGGAGCTGGGCATGGCTCCGTGCACTGGCCGCCGAGACATCCTCGTACGACAGTAGCGTGGCGGTCCTCGCCGGAAGGCCCGCGCACACGACGAAGGATCTCCCCCGATCACGTACCGAGGCAACCGAACTCATTGATCTGGCCCGCACCGGTCGCGTAGCGGCTCCGGCGACGACCTTCGAAGAAGCCTGGCACGAAATCGTTCTCGCGAGAGCCCGAGCAGCTCTACTCACGGGGAGAACGCCGCTCGGCGAGGGACCTGTCCAGACGCTGGTCGAGCACGATGCAGAGCGCGGAACCGAATACGTGACCACTCTGTCCACATTCCTCGCGCACTACGGCGAACCGAAGCGGGCCGCACACTCGCTCCATATCCATCCGAATACATTGCGCTACAGAATGAAGCACATCACCGAACTCACCGGACTCGACCTGACTGAGACCCGACTCCGCCTTGCCATCGCAATCCATCTCACCTCAGTCCTGGACGCCCGAAACGACACGAAAGCCAAGAAGGACCTCACAGCCGGGGACGTCACCGCTGGATCATCCGAAGATGGGGCGGTGTCTGAAGGTCCGAGTGACCAGACGTCCGAGGACATACCGTAGCGGCTACGTGCCAGGAACCCCGGACGCAACGCAACGCGCGCTTCAGATCAGGCGGGGCCCACTGCTGTACTGACCACAGTCGCCGGGTCCCGGACCAAAGCCCTTCTCATTGTTGAATCCGCACTAGATCTCCGCTGCGATTGGTGCCGACGGGACGATGCAATTCTGGGTGACGAGCAGCACAATTGACACATCGAACGACGGTCATGGGCGCTGAATGTTGAATGCCGCTCAGGCAGCACACGTCCTTCGCCAGAAGGCCAATTCCCTTAAATAACAACAATACTCGAGACAGGAGCAATGTATGTACGAGAACCTATCCGCCCCAGATGCGCCCCGCGACGCGACGAGTGCCGCCCCTTCACGCTTGACATCAGGAGCGGCGATCCTCAGCAAGTCCGGGTACACCCTGCCGGTAGCGTCGGCGCCGATCGGTGCATATGTGGCGGCCGTGCGGGCTGGCAATCTGGTCTATACCTCGGGACAGCTACCGTTGGTTCAGGGAATGATCGAGCGGCCGGGAAAGGTGGGTCGGGACGTCTCAGTGACTGATGCGTCGCGGGCGGCGGAGACCTGCACCCTGAATGCCCTCGCTGCCATCGATGCGCTCGTTGGACTCGACGCCGTTGTGCGTGTGGTGAAGGTGGTCGGGTTCGTCGCGTCCGCGGACGATTTCACCGGCCAGCCAGCCGTAATCAACGGGGCCTCGGAACTATTGGTGAATGTCTTCGGTGACGCCGGGGCACATGCGCGCTCAGCTGTCGGCGTCGCGGAACTACCCTTGAATGCACCCGTCGAGGTCGAACTCGTCGTCGAGGTCGCCTGACCCGCACATCTCGCAGGTCGCCCGCAGCCAGTCGGGCGGCCCGATCACTTGTCCGACACCGCCGTCCGGACGCCATTCACAGAACCGCTGGCATCGTAAGCCCCACGGAGGCACCATGACCGACAACGACCACCTCCTCGCATTCGCCCTGAAATGGAGGCATTGGGGAGGCGGTTCGGCAGGCGACATCCTGGTGGAGTTCGGCCTCACCCCGACCATGTACTTCCAGCGTCTCCGCCACTACCTGCACAGCGGCTCAGCCCCAAGTCTGCCGGAACATGTAGTGCACCAACTCGATACCCTCTGCATCACTCGTCTTGCTCAGTCCGGTCTCCGCCACAGCCACTGACGCGCAAACTCCACGATGCCACTATCGGTCCCGGAGCTCCCAGCCCCTGTCAGCGAAGAGTGGGACTGGCAACTCCGCGCACGATGCCGAAACATGGACACCAACCTGTTCTTCCCCCGCGATGACGAGGGACGCGGAGCGCGGGCCCGCCGCGAACGCGTCGCGAAGGCCGTCTGCGCTCGGTGCCCTGTCCTGCAGACATGTCGGCTCCACGCCTTCCGCGCTCGAGAACCGTTCGGAGTCTGGGGAGGCACCACCGAAGGTGACCGCACTCGATCTCGAGAGTAGGCAATCATGATCCACGAGAACAGATTCCCTGCGATGCCGGCTGCGCCGCAAGCCTGCGCCGTCATCGACCTCGATGCCATCCGCGACAACGTCGCGGCACTCCGGTCGCGGGCCCGCACCTGCGAGGTGATGGCCGTCGTGAAGGCCGACGCTTATTCCCACGGACTGGTTCCGTCCGCCCGTGCCGCCCTGGCCGGCGGCGCAACCCGACTCGGGGTGGCGGTGCTCGGGGAGGCGTTCGCGCTGCGCAGCGCAGGTGTCACCGCACCGGTGCTCGCCTGGCTTGCGGTCCCCGGCGCACCGTACCGACGGGCAATCGACGAGAACATCGACCTGGCAGTACACACCATTGATCAGCTACATGAGATTTCCAGTGCAGCAGCAGATTCCGGACACAGGGCCCAGATCCACCTCAAGGTGGACACCGGGATGGGGCGTGGTGGTGCAGCCACCGACGACTGGCCCGGACTCGTCGAGCAGGCCCGAGCGCGTGAGCGCGATGGACTGGTGCGGGTCGCGGGCATCTGGTCACATCTGGCCAGCGCGGACGAACCTGGCGAACCCAGCATCGGGCGGCAGCTCATGGTGTTCGACGAGGCGCTGGAGGTGGCCGCGCGCGGCGGGGTGCGGCCCGACGTCCGGCACATCGCCAACTCGGCGGCGACGCTCTACCTACCGGAAGGCCATTACGACATGGTGCGTCCCGGAATCGCGGTATACGGCGTGGATCCACTTCCCACCGAACTCCGTTCGCCCACCGTCGCGCTGCGCCCGGCGATGACGCTGGAGGCCCGCCTCGCTCAGGTCAAGCGTGTGCCTGCGGGCACCCCGGTTTCCTATGGGCAGACCTACACAACTCCCGACGCCACCACACTCGCGGTGGTGCCCCTCGGGTACGCGGACGGAGTGCCCCGTTCCGCGAGCGGAATCGGGCCCGTACATGTCCACGGACGGCGCTGCGCGGTGGCAGGGCGGGTGTGCATGGACCAGTTCGTCATCGACATCGGCGACGAGCCCGCCGCGGCGGGTGACGACGTCGTACTGTTCGGCCCGGGCGACCACGGCGAGCCCACAGCCACCGACTGGGCAGATGCCGCCGGGACGATTGCCTACGAGATCCTCACCCGGATCGGCGGCCGTGTCACCCGGATCTACACCGGATCGACGCCGATGGATGCACCGCCCCGGGAGCCGGCACCGCACGGCACCACGCCAAAGGAGGAGCGATGAAGATTCCGCTCTGGATCGGCGGCCCTGCTTTGATTTCCCTCGCGGCTGTAGATGCAGCACTCGAACTTCAGGTCCGGGTAGTGGGCTCGCTGACGCGAAGCCTGTTACGCGGCATGGGAACTGACATTGCTGAACCCTCATCATACGAGGATGGTTCGGTCAGGATGGGTGGTCCTCACATGACAGGAGAATCAGGCCCCGCCCTCAGGTGATACGGGGAGACCGAGCCGAAGCCACTGGGTGTCGAGTCGAGCCTCTCTAACATTCCGATTGTCGGCGGGATCCCCGCCCGCGGTCCTGCGTACTCACGATCGCTGCCGCGGTGGCGGCGATCGTCCTTTCGCTGTCATCGGCCAGCCGCGCTAGGGCCTCCCGTGCCGATGTGCCCGGAATCTCCGCAAGGGCCTGCGTGATTCGCAACCGCGTCGTCACATCGTCCGCGTTGTCGAGCGTGTCCTGCAGGGCCCTCACGACGTCGTCGGCCGCCGGCGAGACCTCGGCCAGCAAGCCCAACACCTCGGCGGCCTCGACATCGCGCTGCCCATCGACGACCATGTCGAGGAGCACGGGCATCGAGTCGATGCTCCCCCGGGAGCCGAGGGCGAGGGCTGCGCGGCCGCGGACCGTGTCGTCGGAATCGGTGAGGGCTCGTCGCAACAGCACCGTCGCCTCCGCTGCGGGCACTGCGGCTATCGCCGACACCGCACGGCGCCGGACGTCGACGACTTCCGAATCCAGACCGACAGCCAGGTCGGCCAGTCCCCGGCCTGCAGCCCTCGCCAACGACCACTGCAGCGCCCCCGCCACATTGGGGTCGTCCTCCGACAGGACTGCCGCGACCAGCGCTTCGACCGGCAGCGGCGCGCTCTCGTCGTGGGACAGCACCGCTTGTTGACGGCGAGCCGCGGACTCCGATTCCAGCGCTCGCAACAGCGCGACGATGCGCAGGACGTCGTCCCACTCCGCCGGAGCGGCGGCGTCGACGCGCTCGAGCTTCGCGAGCAGTTCCTCTTCGGCGGCTATTCGCTGGCGCGTGTGCCGGATGAGGTCACCCACCAACTCGGTCGGTGCGAAATCGGCCTCGTCCAGCGCGCGCTTGGCGTCGTTCAACGACAGCCCCAGAGTTCGCAGGCTCTCGACATGGAAGAGCCGTCGGATGTCGTCGGCGGAGTACTCGCGGTAGCCGCCGGAGGTGCGGCCCGTGGGTTGCACCAGCCCCAGCGAGTCGTAGTGGCGCAACATCCGCGTGCTGACACCGGAACGCCGCGAGACCTCACCGATCAACATCCCATCTCCTCCTACGTGTCCGGACCGACGACCGCGACGCGCTTGGCCATCTCGAGCGAGACGGTGAACCCGCTGTCGGGGTCGTGGCAGAGCTGCTTCGTGGCCTCCGCATGCGCACGAATGTGCGGATCGGGACTCGTCCCGGCCGCGTCGAGGACCGGGAGGACCGTGTCCCCGAGTCCCGCCAGCGCTCGGCTCAGACTGAGCTGCATCTGGCGGTCCCCCCGTCCGAGCTCGGTCGCGAGGGCGGCCGCGAGAGCGGCCTCGTCGCCGGGCGGAACGAGTGCCACGGCCGCCCGCCACGCGCTGCGCGCGACCTCGTCGTGCTCGTCGTGCACCAGTGCCGACACCGCGGGCCAGGCGAGCCGGTCCCCGATCTTGGACAGGGTGTGCAGCGCCTGACTGCGGGCCTGCGCGGTGTCGGACCTGAGCTCGTGGACGAGGCGCGGCACCGTGATCTCGGCGGACAAGCGGCACAGCGCCCAGGTCAGCATGTCGCGGACGAAGAAGTCCGGCTCGACGGCGCACCGCGCGACGAGAGCCTCCGTCAGCTGGGGATCAGGGCGCGTGCCCGCAGCGAGCGCCGCCTGCAGCCGACCCGACGGGTCCGCGGCGGCCAGGGCGTCGACGAGATGGGCATTCGACCCACCGTGATTGGTTGTGTTCACGACAACCACCTCCTTCGTCGACCATTCGAGTCCTTGTCACTGTGTCAGGGTCAAGTCCTCACCGCCCGGAGGACAAGGCGGCACCTTGCGTGGCCGTGCAATGCTGGAGCAGGCGGGAAATGCGAGCATGGGGAGGCTGTCATGGGGTTCTATGGGGAGCAGATCGTTCCGCGGCTGGTGGACTGCTCGTGTGGGATGTCGCTGACCGAACGGTCACGGGAGCGGGTGTGCTCCGGCCTGCACGGTCGCGTGATCGAAATCGGGTTCGGGTCGGGCCTCAATGTCCCGTTCTACCCGGCCGCCGTCGAGTCCGTCAGCGCCGTCGAACCGGCGGACCTGGCCTGGAAGCTGGCCGGCAAGCGACTCGAGGCCTCCTCTGTCCCCGTCGAACGCTCCGGACTGGACGGCCAGGCACTTCCCTTCCCCGACAACACCTTCGACACCGCCCTGTCGACATGGACGATGTGCACGATCCCCGATGTCGACGCCGCGTTGCGCGAGGTGCGGCGGGTCCTGAAGCCGGGTGGCACCCTGCATTTCGTCGAACACGGTCGCGCCCCGCACGAGAAGGTCCGACGGTGGCAACACCGCTTCGAACCGATCCAGAAGGCCATTGCGGGCGGCTGCCACCTCACCCGCGACATCCCCGCTCTCGTGCGGGCATCCGGGTTCGAGATCCGCGATATCGACACGTTCTACGAGAAGGGCGCCCCGAAGATCCTGGGCGCCCTATCGCTCGGGGTCACCGCGCCCCTCGCGGATTGACCACCGCGCATCAGCAGCGGCGCCACATTCACCACACGCGGGCGGCAGCGCCTCGATGGGCGGCTGTCCCGCACCGGCCTGCGACCGCACCGGGAGCAGCGGCCGCCACGGCCAGTGCCGGCCGAGGCGGCCCCGCACATGCAGGAAGCCGAGGCCGAGGACCAGCCCGAAGATCAGGTGCCCGATCAGCGACAGCGTGATCGTCGTCGGCGTGAGCGGAAACATGTCGTCCTGACCGTGCGGCGACAGGGCAACCGTTCCGATGAGCCCGGACCATACGGGGAACACCGCGAACGCGACGAACGCGAGGAGGACGGTGCGCCGTGATCGGTGTTGGAGGCCGAGTGCGAGGGCGATGAGCGCCACGCCGTGAGGACGAGTTCTTCGCTCGAACGATTTCATGATTTCTCCCTAGGCCTTTCGGGCCTTCGTAAGCCATTTCGAGACTGCGTTGGGTTGGAATCGACGTCGGTGAGCTCGTAGCTCGACGCTATCCCGAGCGCGGCAGGAGGGAGATTGCGGCGATGGCGAGACCCAGTAACAAACAAAGGGGCAGCACGCGGCGAGGTGCGTGAGCGAGAGGCCGTGAGGACCCGTGTGGCGCCTGAACAAGAGACTCCAAATCCGTTTCGGACATCCGACACGCGGGCCGAATGAGAAGACCGAAACCGAGGCGCACGCTATCGCAGGGGTCTGCTCAGGGCAAGCGGGGAGCGGTCAAGAACGCTCTTCGAACGAGCCCATGAGCGGGCTGGTCCAGCTTTCAGACACCCGTCAGCGCGACATCCTGCCGCGGATCGCGGCCACGTCGACCAGACGACCGCCCAAGATCACCGCCTCGATCGTGCGCGAGTTGTTGATGTTCACGAGCGGGCTGGCGCCGAGCAGCAGGAGGTCGGCGCGCTTGCCGGGCGCGATCGTGCCGAGCGAGTCCTCCATGTGGAGGAACCGGGCGGGGTTGAGCGTCGCGCACCGCAGCGCCTCCCAGGGATGGAGCCCGGCCTCGACCAGCATCGCGAGCTCCTGGTGCAGATCCACGCCGGGGCGGATGCCGCGACTGGCTTCTCCGAGGTCAGATCCCGTCAGGAGCTGGACGCCCGCGTGATGCATGTCGCCGGTGAGGTCGATCAGCTTGTTGAGCGAGATCCGACGCTTCGCCACCTTCCTGGGATCGTCCTCCCAGACC
>Ga0105243_10003241_pt1 | contig 13273 bp, 4 predicted proteins | sample KBSM34metaG_FD_81525 | JGI IMG/M metagenome (GOLD analysis project Ga0105243, IMG submission 81525) | Miscanthus rhizosphere microbial communities from Kellogg Biological Station, Michigan, USA - KBS M3-4 metaG | ecosystem: Host-associated > Plants > Roots > Rhizosphere > Soil | place: Michigan...
CACTGGTTTCGGGCGAACGCAGCGTGGCAGGCTGCATTCAGGAACGTGGTTCACGGCTAGCCGCTCACGCTTTCTCCACAGTGCACGCCCGACACTGAAGCTCCGAGGCGATTGAGGGATGGGCTCACGAATTGCCCTGTGTTCGCTGTTCGCGTTTCTGGTGGCTGCGGTCGGGAGCGCTCAACGCAGCACATCCACCGTGGTCTTCAACAGCCGCGAGTACCGACCGGTTGGCCGGAGTTCTCCGCAATCGTGGAGCATGACGCTACCCGATCGGGAGAAGGTGAAGCGATCATCGGACACATGCCCTCGACAATCGATTGAACGCACCGTGCTGCCCGCAGGCACGCCGCTACCGGACAGATCCGAGCACTGGAATTACCTGACCAGCGTTATCGCATCGCCAGACGGCAAGGTGCTCCTCGTCGGCTCGGAAGCCGGCTCGAGCAGTTCTCACTTCGAGGATTACTGGCTGTTCGATCGAGCGTCCCGGACCTGGCGGTACGCCGGCGGTGGCAATGAAGCGAAATGGTCGCCGGACAGTTCCGCAATCCTGTGGTCCACTCCGAGGGAGTTGGAGCCGATCGGAAGGATTCACGTCTGGGTGACGCACTTGATGTTGCTCGATGTCCGAACGCTGGAGCAGCAGCCACTCACCTCCGGGGTCTCTTACGAGTCCGACTTCTTCTGGTGTAGTGCGGGATAGAACAGTAGCAGGCGGCTCAATCAGGGCATCCAGATTGCCGTGCGCCGCGCCGCGCCGTGCGCGCTCACTCCTCGTGCCGCGCCAGCGACTGGAAGTGCCGCTCCCACCGTGCGCGGACCTCGTCCTCGCTCAGGCCGAGGTCGTAGGCGGGCGAATCGATCGGCTGCGCCGTCTGCACGCGCACCAGCACGACCTCGCGGAAGGCGGTTACCCGCGATCCGCGCTTCTGGTAGAACGCGATCGCCCGGTCGTAGAGCGGCCTGGAATCGATGAGCGTCGCGACCCCCTTGAACCGGTAACCTTTGCGCACGAACGGATCGACGACGTTGATCTCGAGGCTGGGGTTGAGGCGGAGGTTGGCGATCGTCCCCGGCGAGCGCAGGTTCGCGAACACCAGGTGGTCGTCGTCCCACACCGCGGTGGTGCCCTTGGGCGAGAGGTTGGGCGTGCCGTCGGCGCACACGGTGGCCACGAAGCCCAGGCGCTGCTCCTCGACGACCCGTTTCATGTCCGCGGTCAGGATTCCCGTGTGCGGCTCCTCTTCAAGCAACCGACATCGAGTCTACAACGCCGCGCTCACCTCGACGTGGGCCGCTCATGCGAACCGTCGTGGTGGTCAGGCTCGGCCCACGCATTTGCTGAGCGTGCACAACTCGAGTGACACACCTTTCGACGGCCGAGATCGATCCCACGCTCTTCGAGCTGCCCGCCGGCTTCTCGCTGGTAGAACAGATTCGCCAGGACCCTGTTCCACCGTTGGTCATTCGGTTGAAGCACGCGTGCGAGCGCTTCAGACACCGTCGGCCACGACCGCGATCGCGAATTCCCAATGCCTAATTCCATTAAGTCCTAATTGGCAGCGCAGCGAAGCGCGACTCCAAAAAAAAGGGCCGCCCCCTGCCAGGGCGGCCCCGCGACGTCGAGCCGTGTTGCCTAGCGCTTCAAGCCCAACGTCACGTCGTTGACCGCCGGCGTCTGCCCCGCCGCCGTTGTCGTCAGGCGGAGGCGGTACTGGAGGTATTGCGCGGTGACGTCGATCGGGCCGTTGACCACGACGAAGCCGCTCCAGCTCGCGTCCGGCGCCGGCGAGTTGCCACTGCGCACGGCGAGCTCGACGCTGGTGCCGGCCGGCGTCGAGCCGGTCCAGGCCGCGGAGTTCCACGCGGCGACAGCCGCCGCGTCGAAGATCGCCGACAAGTAGGTCGAGGTGCCCGCATACGGCGACATCCGCATCCAGTCGATGGTCAGCGGGTTGCCGTCGCCGTCGTAGTCGCTCGCCACCGGGCGCATCGTCGAACCGATGGCGATGCTGTGCGACGCCACCTGCACGCCGTCGATCGAGTAGTCGACGCGCGAGGCGCTCCAGTCGATTCGGAACCGGTGCGGCGTGCCGAACCAGCTGCCCGGAATCGCCGTGTTGGTGGCGGTCGACCCGTTGTTGGTGCGCGCGTAGAGCGCGTCGCCGGAGCTGCTGCTGAACATCGCCCACAAGCCTTCGGCGAACGTCACGGCGAAGCCGGCGTGCTGATACGGCGCCCCGCTGAAGCTGGCGATGAACTCGAGCGAGCGGCCCGAGGCGTATTGAGCGCCGGTCCCGACCAGCGCGCCGTCCGCCTTCATCGTGCCGCCGCTGACGGTCGCCGTCGGATTCCCCGCCCACGTCGACATCGTCCAGCCGGCGGGCAGCGCGCTACCGCTGAACTCGGCGCCAACCACCGGCGCGAGCGTCAGTTCGCCGTCGGCTGTCTGCGCAATGTAGGCGCCGCTGTCGAGCGTGCCGCGGCTGAAGTCGGCCGGCAGCGTGTCGACGAAGCCGGTCGGCAGCGACGCGGTGGTGAAGCTCCACGCGTAGTCGGCGGCCAGCGCGTTGCCGGCGGCGTCCTTGATGCGCGGATCGGTCGCACCGCCAACCAGGCGCGCGATGTAGGTCGTGTCGGGCTGCAGCGCCGCCTGGGGCGCGAGCGTGGCGATACCCGACGCCGGGTCGTACGACACGTTCGCCGCGACGAGGGTGTTCAGCGCGTCGCGCAGCTGGAACGTGCTGGTGGTGACGGTCGACGCGTTCAGCGCTTCGCTGAATGCCGCCGTCACCGTCGTGGAGAGGCCCACCGGCTTGGCGCCGCTGGCCGGCACCGTCGACGTCACGGTCGGCGGCGTCGTGTCAGGCGCCGCGCCGGTGTTGAAGACGACGTCCACCCAGTAGTTGGTCGCGTTGTAGCTCGAGCCGGGGAACGAGCTGGCGCCGTATTGATAGACGCCGTTCGGGCTCGCGCCGTTGGCAATCGCGTGCAGCGGCGGCGAGTCGAGGCCGGCGAGGAAGTAGCTCGCGGTCGCCGCGTAATGACCGGTCGTCGTGTGGTACGAGGCGACGTAGACCGTGTTCGCGCTCACCGCCACGGGCGTCTGGAAGAGAACCAGCTGCCAGCCGGTCGCGCTCTCGTTCGCGAAGGTGGCGGTCGCCAGCCGCGCGCCGCTCTCCGACCACAGGGTGCCGGTGTGGACGCCGCTGTTCGCCGCGCTCTTGTAATAGCGGATGCCGGTGATCACGCCGGCGACGTCGCTCCTGAACTTGACGCCGAGCTCCACCTCGCTCGGGTCGCCCGCGTCAGCGACGCCGATGACCGGCGATCCCCACAAGCTGCACGGGCAGCTTCCGGGCGCCGCGGTCGTGAAGCTCCAGGTCACGTCGGCCGCAAGCGCGTTGCCGGCCAGATCCTTGATCCGGGGATCGGTGGCGCCGCCGCGCAGCCGCGCGGTGTACAGCTGGTTGGCGCCGAGCGCCGCCGACGGCGTCAACGTCGCCGTCTTCGTCGCGACGTCATAGGCAATCGTCGCGGTGACCAGCGCGTTGCTCGCGTTGCGAAGCTCGACGGTCGCCGCCGTCACGGTCGCGGGCGCGAGCGCCTCGCTGAAGGTCGCCGTCACCGTCGTGCCGGTGCTGATGCCGTTCGCGCCGGCCGCCGGGCTCTTGCTCACCACGGTCGGCGCGGTCGTATCGGACGCGCCGGTGGTGTTGAAGACGACGTCGACCCAGTAGTTGGTGGCGTTGTAGCTGCCGGTCGGGAAGCCGCTGGCGCCGTAGAGGAACACGCCGTTGGCGCTCGTCGGGCTGGCCAGCGCGTGCAGCGGCGGCGAGTCGACGCCGGCGCTGGCGAAGTAGCCGCCGGTGACCGAATAGTGCCCGGTGTTGGTGTGATACGACGCGACGTAGACCGTGTTGGCGGTGATCGCCACCGGTGCCGAGAAGGTCGCTTCCTGCCAGCCGCTCGCCGTCTCGCCGATGAAGCTCGTCGACGCGAGCAGCGCGCCGTTTGCGCTCCACAGGTTCGCGAGGTGCGTCCCCGTGTTCGCCGCGCTCTTGTAGTAGCGCAGGCCGGTGATGAACCCGTCCGCCTCCGCGCGGAATTTCACGCCGAGCTCGACGGCGTTGCCGTCGCCGGTGTCGGCAATCGCCGGCGACGCGCTCGCCAGATCCCAGATGCTGCACGGGCACGTCAAGGCCGCGGCGGTGGTGAACGAGCTGCTGAAGGTCGCGGCCATCGCGTTGCCGACAATGTCGGTGACGCGCGGGCCGCTCGAGCCGCCGCGGGCGCTGATGGTGTAGGTCGCCTGCGCCGCCAATGCCGCTGCCGGGCTGAAGGTCGCCGTCCGCGACGCGGCGTCGTAGCTGACCACACCTGCAACCAGCGCGTTCGACTGATCGCGCAGCTCGATCGTGCTCGTCGAGATCGTCGACGGCGCCACCGGCTCGCTGAAGGTGATCGCCGGGTTGACGCCGGAGCCGACGCCGGTCGCCCCTGACGCCGGCGACACGGCCGTCACCGTCGGCGGCGTCGTGTCGCCCTCGCCGACGAAGGTGTTGAAGATGACGTCCACCCAGTAGTTGGTCGCGTTGAAGCTCGAGGTCGGGAAGCCGCCGGAGCCGTAGTTGTACACGCCGTTCAGCGAGGTCACATTCGACAGCGCATGCAGCGGCGGCGCGTCGACGCCCGCGCTGGCGAAGTAGCCGCTGGTCGCCGAGTAGTGGCCGGTGGTGGTGTGGTACGACGCGACGTAGGTGGTGTTGGCGGTCACCGCGACCGGCGTGCCGAACACGACCTGCTGCCAGCCGCTCGCCGTCTCGCCCTGGAAGGTCGCCGATCCGAGCAGCGTGCCGCTGCTCGTGTAGACCTTGCCGACGTGCGTGCCGGTGTTGAGCGCGCTCTTGTAGAAGCGGATGCCGGTGATGAAGCCGTTGGCGTCGGCGCGGAACTTCAGGCCGAGCTCGACCGAGCTCGGGTCGTTGGCGTCGACGCTCGACGGCGTCGTGATCGCCGGATTCCAGATGCTGCACGGGCAGGTGACGGTCACCGAGATGCCCGCGAGCGGGGCTTCGATGTTGCCGCTGTCATCGACGGCGCGGCTCTTCACCGACACGGCGCCGATGCCGCTGGCCACCCAGCTGTAGGTCCAGCTGGTGCGGCCGGTCGCGCGGCGCCAGGTCGCGCCGCCGTCGGTCGAGACTTCAACCCCGGCGACGACGCCGTTGGTGTCGGTCGCCGTGCCGCTGATCGTCAGGGTCGTGCCCGCGGCCACCGACGAGCCGGCGGCCGGCGCGGTGATGGCCGAGGATGGCGGCACCACGTCGGCCGACGGTGCGGCCGGCGTGAGGCCCGCCTGCAGCGTCATCGGCTGCGCGCCCATGTCGCCGAACAGGTTGACCGTGCCCTGCTGCACCGACTGGTTGGTGTAGTCGGTGACGTTGTCGGGCTGCCGATCGTGCTGGTTGTCGAGACCCCACGACCATTGAATCGTGCCGGCGCCGAAGACAATCGCGCCGCTGGCGGCGCGGTAGATCGTCAACGAGTGCGTCGCCGTGCCGGCGCCGTAGGTGTTGCCGTAGTCGCGCACTTTCTCGTCGACCGTCGCGGTGGTCGACGACAACTGCGCCAGGCCCGCGGGACGGAAGCCGTTGTCGAGGTCCTCGTCGAACTCGTAGCCGAGGATGCCGCCCGACGCCGCGTTGACGCCGGACACCACCGGTCCCAGCACGCCGCCGCCGCTCACCGCGATCGGCGAGTTGCGCCAGAACCGGTGGGTCGCGGCCGCTGGGGGGACAACGATGCTGGGATACTGGCCCTGGCAGCACTGCACCGTGAAAATCGTCCCGGTCAGCGCATTCTCCGGGCGTCCGCCGTCGGCCGGCGGGCTGAAGCGCGGATCGCGCCACGTGCCGGTCCAGCTCGAGGTCGGATCGATGTCGGCGTTGGCGTGCGTTTCCTTGTACGACACGAGCGTCCGATACGCGGTGCCGCTCCCGTCGATGCTCGCCTCCCAGCGTGTCTTCCAGAACACCTCGTTGCCGCTGAAGAAGGCCAGGTGCATGCCGGCGCCGCGCGCGGCCTCGACGTTGGCGCGCTGCGGTCCCGACCAGTACTCGTCGTGGCCGACCGAGAGGAAGGCCTTGTGGCTTTTCGGATCGAGCAGCGTCGCGCCGGCGCGGTCGGTGTCGACGCCGCTGATGTAGCTGACGTCGAAGCCGTTCATCTCGAGCCACCGCACCATCGGGTATTCGGCGTTGAAGACGGAGTTGGTTGGCGTCGTGCCGCGCGTGGTCAGCGGACGGTTGTAGCTGACCTTGTAGGCGCGGTTCGGCGACGTGGCCGGGCCGCCGGTATAGAGGCTGTTGCCGCCGTAGCGGTTGTACGCCTGCCAGGTCGAATCCGACGTCTGGAACAGCAGATCCGATTTGCCCGCGTCGTCGCGGACGACGAACACGATATGGCTCGCGCCGCCGTTGTCGGTCCGCGTCAACTTCGCGAAATAGATGCCCGACACCGCCGTGGCCGGAACCTGCCAGGAGGCCGATTCCGCCCAGTTGCCACAGTCGACCAGCCCGGTCGCGGTTTCAGTGAGGCAGGGCGGCTGCGTCTGCGGCAGCGTCGCGGTGGGCGCGATCGTCGCGATGCGCCGCGCGCCCAGGCCGCCGTAATAGCCCATGCGATAAATCGCGATCTGGTAGGCCGCGGCCGGCGTCAGCACCTTGAAGTGCACCGTCCCGCCGCGGTTGACGCTCATGTCCGTGGCGAAGCCCTGGATGCCGGTGGCGCCAGACCCGACGACATCCCATTCGCTGGCCGGCGAGCCGGTGTTCTGGTTCTCGCACACCACGGGGTTCGAGAGACAGCCGGTCACCTGCGCCAGGGCATTCGGACCGGTCGTGCGCGAGGTGGCCGAAACGAGGAGCAGCGCGGCGACGCCTGCGGCACGCAGAAGAGTGGCGATCGACGGACGACGACGGGTCATGAAGAAGGCCTTTCGCGAGGGCACACACACCCCCGCTCCGAAGAAGATTCAGCTCTGCATACGCAACGCTTGAGCCAGCAGAAATGGCCGATTCGTGCCGGTTTGTTGGCGATTTCTGTGTGCAGCGCCCTAAATGGCTGGCGCGAAAACCCGGACGGCGAACTTTTGTCTTCGCCGGCGGCGACGACCGGCGATCCGAGCGCGCAGCAACGATCAGGACGGTCCGCTTTGGCGTCCGACGAGGCGGTGTCGCAGACCGTCTCCGACACCGTCTCGCAGACCGTCTCCGACACCGTCTCGCAGACCGTCTGCGACACCGTCTGCGGCACCGTCTGCGACACCGTCTGCGGTACCGTCGAACCTCGACCCCCGAACCCCGAACCTCTCGGAGGGGCCGGTCGCTGTCAGACCGGCCCCTCCTCATTCGTCAGGGATTGAGCAGGATCTCGACGATCGTCATGTTGTATCGGTGGTTGGCCGGCGCCGTGTCGTTGATCGTCACGGTCGTTCCAGCCGTCGGCACCGCATCGGTCGTGCGCTGCACCCAGAACGTATCGCCGTCGGTGGCGAAGTACTGGCTCACCAGCGTCTGGCCCGGCCCGAGCGTGCGCGCGGTCTGGCCGTCCCAATCGCTGCCGACGCCGACGACCAGCGACTTGTCACGCGTCGTGACCAGCGACGCGGTCGGCGCGCCGGCCAGCGCGCTGCCGCTGCCGATGGCGCCAATCGCGCCCGAACCGCCGGTGCCCGAGGGATCGACCCCCTTGAAGCTCATGACGGTGATCTGGCCGGCGACGCCCTGGTTGAGCGTGCCGGTGACGCGCGCGCCGGTCAGCGGCGCCGGCGCGAACGCGCGCCAGATTTCGGCGTCGCCGCGCTGCGTGTTGGTGCGGCCGACGAGCGTCCACGTCAACCCGCCGCCGCTCACCGCCGTGACCGCCGTCGCCGGGGTCGCGGTGATGTTGTCGAGCGAGAAGAACGCGAGCAGCAGCTCGTTGCCCGCCGTCGTGTTGAACGTGCCCGACGCCAGCGACGTGCTGCGGGTCGAGCGTCCGACCGTGTTGGTCGCGTCGATGGTAATCACCGATGGCGCCACGGCGATCGTGAACGCCACGCCGCCGACGCTGGTCGCATTCGCCACCGTCACCTGTGCGGAGAGCGGCGTGAAGATGTGGCCGCTCTTGCTCGGGGTCACGGTGTAGGTGCCATCCGGCACGGCGCTGAAGCTGAACTCGCCGTTCGCGTCAGCCGTCGCCGTTGCCCCGCCGCTGAGCGTCAGCGTCGCGCCCGCGCCGAGCGACGCCGGCGTGACCGAGCCGCTGATCGTCACCGGCTGCGCCGCGATCGTCGCAACGGTCGCGTCGCCGCCGCTCACCGTGACAGCCTGGCTGGCCGGCGCGAACGAGTAGCCAGTCTTCGCGACGCTCACCGTGTAGTTCCCGTCGAGCACGTTGGTGAACACGTAGTTCCCCGACAGGTCGGCGGTCGTCGTCACCGTGTCCTCCGCCCCGGTCAGCGTGACCACCGCCCCGGTGCCATTGGCCACCGGCGCGATTGAACCGACGACGCTATAGGCCGGCAGCGCCGGATACGTCACCTGGTAGTTGCCGGCCGAGGCCGCGAACACCGCGTAGCTCACGCCTTTCATCGTCCGCATCGTGAACGGCACCGGGTTGCCGTCGAGCGTGATGCCGCTCACCGGTCCGAAGCCCTTGCCCGCAGGCGGCACCAGCGCCTGGAGGCCGTTGGCGCCGGCGCCGACGCCGATGGTGAACGACAGGACGTTTCCGCTCCACGCGAGTGCCGAGAACGTCGAAGCGTTGCGGCCGTCGAGCCAGTCGAGCATCTGCCGCGCGCTGACCACCGGGATGCCGCGGTTCTTTGCCGAGTTCACGATCGCCACCGACGAGATCGAGCTGTTCGACGGGTTGAAGTCGGTATGCATGTTCGCGGCGAACGCGCCGTAGTAGCCGAGGTTGATCGCGTTGTCGAGCAGCGCGTCAGGATTCTTCGGATACGTCTGACCCGACTCGTCGGTCATCTGCGTCGTCGCCTGGTAGACGTCGATCATGGCGCCGGTCGACGAGGCGAAGCGCTGCGGCATGCCCGAGCCGGTGAACATACCCGGCCGATCGAGGATCCAGGTCTCGGGGAAGTAGTAGTAATTGGTGTCGAGCCTGATCCCCTTGTTCAACTCCACCGTCGGCTGCGTCGCGTAGTCGCTGGTGACGACGCAGTGCGTGCGGTTGGTCTTCGGCGCGCCCGCGTGCGGATACTGGGTCGCGAACTGCGTCAGCTGCGAGGTGTAGAAGTTCGTCAGCGTCGTCGACGTCCAGTCCTGGCAGTTGGTGTTGACGTGCAGGGCGATCTCGAAGCCCTGCGCCACGTAGCCGGCCACTTCCGCGTCCGTGATCGGCGTCCCCGGATAGATGTACGAGGTGCCGCGGATGCACTGCCAGTCGTTCACCGAGCAGCCCGGCGTGCTCGCCGCGATGTAGTCGTTGAAGCGCCCGGCCGTCCCGCCGTTGGCGTGATCGTCGCCGGTCATGATCACGACCGCCGGCAGCATCCGCGGGAAGTACCAGAAGCGCGGCAGCGGCTTCTTCGCCCGGTTGCTCTTGATGATCACGTTGTAGAGCAGGCGCTGCTGCTCGTCCGCCTGCGGGATGGCCACCTTGCTCAGATCGACCCAGTCGGGCAGCACGTTGCCGGTCTTCGCGCCGAAGAAGAGATCGTCCGAGCGAATCGGCAGCGTGCCGTCACGGTCCTGTCCTGACCAGGCCGGGTTGCCCTGGCGCGTGTAGATAACCGACTTCGCGAGGTCATAGGTGAAGGCCGCCGCGTTGCCGAGGCCGACCTTGCGCATCGTCACCGCCGGATTCACCGTTGCCGTGGTCGCACTCGAGTACAACATCGCCACCGCGGTCGCCCCGCTCAGCGTGTAGCGGTCGGCGATGCCGTGGAACTGCATCGTCTGGTCGACGATGCCGGCGCCAGGCGTGGTCGTGGCGTTGACCTGCAGATAGGCGTCGGTGAGCGTGGTGGTCGCGTCGGTCAGCCCGAGCAGGCCCGCCAGCTTCTTGTCGGGCCGCATGGCGATCAGGTTGCCGCCGTCGGTCACCCTGGTCGTGAACATCGTCACCTGCGCGGCCGTCAACGGCGCTTCGGCCAGGACGACGACGTCGTAGGGCGCGAGCGTGGCCGCGGTGACCGACGCGATGTCGGCGGTGGCAAACGCGTTCAACCCTTCACCGCGCAGGATCTCCGCGTAATAGGTGCTGAACGGGTTCGCGCTGCGCGTGACGACGAGCACCGGGCCGCCGGGGCCCTGCGTCGGCGGTGGCGGCGGCGGCGCCGCCGACGTGAAGTTCCACGGGTAGTCGGTGCCCATCAGGTTGCCGGCGGTGTCTTTCACCGCCGCCTTGACGACACCGGTATAGACCGTCGAATTCGCGAGCGCCGCGGTCGGCGTGATCGTCGCGGTATTCGTCGCCGCATCGAAGGTGACGGTCGCCGGCACGGCCGTGTCCTGCGGGGTTCGCACGAACAGGTTCGCCGCCGTCACCGTCGTCGCATTGACCGGTTCGTTGAAGGTCACCAGCACAGCGGTCGTCGTCGACACGCCCGACGCGCCGGCAAACGGGCTGGTCGACTGCACGACCGGCGGCGCCAGATCCGGCCCGGTGCTGGTCGTGAAGATCGGGTCGACGAAGTACGCCGCCGAGGCGTAGGTCTGCGTCGGGAACACGTTGGTGGAGCTGTAGGCGTACACGCCGTTCGCGCCGTCGATGCCGTCCTGCAATGCGTGCAGCGGCGGGGTGTCGAGGCCGGCGGCGGTGAAATAGTTGTCCTGGTTCGAGTAGTGTCCGTTCGGCGCCAGGTACGAGATCACGTAGGTCGTGTTCGCCGTGATCGCAATCGGCGTCGTGAACAGCACTTCCTGCCAGCCCGACGCGGTCTCGCTGGCAAAGGTCGCCGTCGCCAGCTGCGTCCCGGTGTTCGACCAGAGCTTCGCGGTGTGCGTGCCGGTGTTCATCGCGTTCTTGTAGAAGCGCGCGCCGCTGACGTAGCCGGCGATGTCCGATCGGAACCGCGTCCCGAGAACGACCGACGACGGATCCTCGGAGTCGAGGATCGCCGGCACGGCGGTCGACGGCCAGATCGAGCACGGACAGGTCGGCAGCGGCGCCGCCACCGTCGTGAACGTCCAGGTCGAGTTCGCAGCCAGCGCGTTCCCCGCCGCGTCCTTGACGCGCGGATCGACGGCGCCGCCCTTGACGACCGCCGTATACGTGGTCGAGTAGGCGAGGCTGCTCTGCGGGAACAGCGTCGCGGTCTTCGTTGTCGCGTTGTAGGTGACCGCTGCGCTGACGGCAATCCCCTGCGGATTGCGGAGCTCGACGCTCGAGCTCGAGATCGAGGCCGGCGACATTGCTTCGTTGAAGGTCGCCGATACCGGCGCCGAGGGATCGATGTCGACCGCGCCTGCGGCTGGCACCCTCGAGACCACCGTCGGCGGCGTCGTGTCGGCGCCGGGCGTCGTCGTGAAGACGACGTCGACCCAGTAGTTCTCCGACAGGTAGGTGCTGTTCGGGAACACGGTGCCGCCGGCGTAGCGATACAGGCCGTTGGCGCCGCTGGTGCCGTTCTTCAACGCGTGCAGCGGCGGGTTGTCGACGCCGGCGCTGCCGAAGAAGTTGTCCGACCCGGTGTAGTGGCCGTTCGGCGCGTGATACGAGACGACGTAGACGGTGCCGGCGGTGATGGCGACCGGGTTGGCAAAAGTCATCTGCTGCCAGCCCGACGCCGTTTCGTTGATGAAGGTGCCGGTCGCCAGCTGCGTCCCGGCGCTGGTCCACAGCGTGCCGGTGTGGATGCCGTTGTTCGCGGCGATCTTATAGAAGCGCACGCCGGTCACGAACCCATCGACGTCGGCCCTGAACTTCGTCCCGAGCTCGATCGACGCCGGGTCGTTGTCGTCGAGCGGCGCGGGCGGAACCGCGGCGGCGCTCCAGATGCTGCACGGGCACGACGGCGAGGAGGAGATGGTGATCGACACGCCGGCCGACGGCGTCTCCATGTTGCCGCTGTCGTCGAACGAGCGGCTCTTGATCGAGACGCTGCCGGTGCCGCTCACCGTCCAGCTGAACGACCAGGCCGTGGTGCCGGCTGCGGGCGTCCACGTCGCGCCGCCGTCGGTCGAGACTTCGACGCCCGTGACCAGCCCGCCGCCCGAATCGGCCGCGGTGCCGCTGATGGTGATTGGCGTTCCGGCAACAATCGACGAGCCGTTGGCAGGCGCCGTGATCGTCGACCCCGGCGGCGCGAGGTCGGTGGATGCGCTCGCCGGAACGAGCCCGTCCTGCACCTGCAGCGTCCCCGGCTGCGCGCCCATGTCGGCAAACAGGTTGACCGTCGCCTGCTGCATGCGGACGTCCGCCGGCAGCGAGCCGCGATCGTGCGACGCGTCGAGACCCCACGCCCACTGCACCGTGCCGGCGCCGAAGACGAGCGCGCCGCTGTTGTGCCGGTAGAGCGACAGACGATGAGTGACGGTGCCCGGGCCGAACGTCGAGCCGTAGTCGAGCAGCATGCCGTTGACCGCGCGGGTCGTCGACGAGAGCGCAATCAGACCGGACGGACGCAGGCCGTTGTCGACGTCCGCATCCCATTCGTAGCCCAGCGTCCCGTTCGGCATCGTCGCGGTCGCGCCGGCGGCAAGGGTGGCGACCGTCGTGTTGCGCCAGAAGCGCGTCTTGCCGTAGGCGGCGGGCACCGTGATCGCGCTGGTGTTGCCGTCGTTGACCATGAACAGCTGGCCGGTCAGCGAATTCTCGGGGCGCGCGTCGGCCGGCGGGCTGAAGCGCGGATCGCGCCAGGTGCCGGTCCAGATCGTCGTGCCGGCCGGATCGATCTTCGCGTTGGCGTGCGTTTCCTTGTACGAGACCAGCGTGCGGTAAGGCGTACCCGAGCCGTCGATCGAGCTCTCCCACCGCGTCTTCCAGTAGATCTCGTTGCCGCTGAAGAACGCGAGGTGGACGCCGGCGGCGCGCGCCGCCTCGACGCTGGCGCGCTGGCCGCCCGACCAGTACTCGTCGTGGCCCACCGACAGGAAGACCTTGTGGTTCAGGATGAGCGCGCCGTTGCGGTCGCTGTCGACGCCGGTGGTGTAGCTGACGTCGTAGCCATTCGCCTCGAGGAAGCGGACCATCGGATATTCGGAGTTGAACACCCAGTCCTGGCCGCCGGCGACCGAGCGAGTCGCGAACGGACGGTTGTAGC
>Ga0105243_10003244_pt1 | contig 13266 bp, 10 predicted proteins | sample KBSM34metaG_FD_81525 | JGI IMG/M metagenome (GOLD analysis project Ga0105243, IMG submission 81525) | Miscanthus rhizosphere microbial communities from Kellogg Biological Station, Michigan, USA - KBS M3-4 metaG | ecosystem: Host-associated > Plants > Roots > Rhizosphere > Soil | place...
ACGCTCGTCCGTATCCCCATGCGCCGGTGTTCGACCCCATAATTCCGCAGCACGGTGATTAAAATTCTGAATCACACCCGAGGCATCGCAGTAATAGACAGCGACAGGCCCCAGATCGAATAAAGTGCGAAAGCGCTCTTCGCTCTCCCGTAACGCCGCTTCTGCCTGCGCGCGCTCAGTGATATCTTCCATCGCCAGAAGGATCATTGGCTTTGCATCGGGGGTCGAAGAAAGAGTATCGGCATTCAAAAGCATCGTTCTGCGACCGATACTCTCGAAATCATGTTCCACGGTGATACCACGCACTCTCTGATGCTTGGGCAAAACCTCTTCCAGCAAACTACGCAGTTTAGGGGTATTCCACTGCCCGTTCCCGAGTCCGTAGAGAAATTTGTTCAGAGTCTCTTCAGGCGACACTTTGAAAGTGCGGAGAAAAGGCTCATTCGCCATGATGATTCGAAGATCAACATCGAGCACCAGCAAAGGCTCGATTACGGTATTCATAACACCCCGGAAGAACTCGGCCGACTTCCTCAGTTGTTCGTTGGCGCCTCTGATAAGGTCGATATCCTGCAAGGCAAGCACCACGCCATCGATCTTGTTGTCCTGTGTCCTGTAGGGCAGGATATTCAGAGAGTGCCAACGGCCTTCTAGGTCTCGGACCTCGCGCTCTACTGGCTGGAGGCTCTCCAGTACCCTGGCGATCATCGATTCCAGCTCGGGTGCATCGATATTCAGCCTGATATCGGCGATTGGGCGACCAATATCGGAGGGAACTACCTTGAGCAGTTTATCCGCCATGGGAGTGACCCGGCGTATCCTCAATCCCAGGTCCAGCATGACAACGGGAATCCGCGTGCTATTCAACAAATTGGAGACATCGTTGCTCAACTCATGAAGATCGGTGTTTTTCTGGCGGAGTTCGGCATTCAGTGTGTTCAGTTCCTCATTGGCCGATTGGAGTTCTTCTTTCGAGGTCTCCAACTCCTCGTTGGTACTCTGCAACTCTTCGTTTGCCGAGAGGATTTCCTCGTTCGCAGATTGGAACTCTTCCTTCAGGGAGTCTTCCGACTCGACGGCCGACCGCAACGCATCGTGAGCGTCGATAAGCTCACGTTTCAACCGCTTGCATTCCAGCTTGTCTCCAGTGTCGCCTTTCGTCATGCCCCTAGAAATGCCTTGGGGGGGAATCCATTGCGGCGTAACGTCGTCGAACAGGATGAGGAAAGAAAGCTCCTCTTCGGAACCCTTCTCTCCCAACGGCGAAACTGAGAGATTCAGAACGAGTTTGTGACCGTTACCCTCAAAGGGCACTCCGTCCTTCCTGACCGGATTGCCCTTTTTCTTAGCAGCGCCGATCAACGTCCGGAGTTCAATACCTAGTCCATTCCGAGCGAGCTTCAGCACGTTCAGGCTAGGTTTGCCTGGTGGGGGTTCCAGATAGGGAGTTGTTCGACCCCGGTACTGAATCACTTCCATGGCACCGTTGACAATCACCCCGACCGGGGCATGGTTCTTCAGTACCAGGCGATCGGCTTCGGCCTGCACGTCGAATTCTCTTTTCGCCGTATCTTGGGCCTTCTGGGCCTTGCCGGGAATATCCCGGTTGATCCCAGTGGGATAGTAGCTTTGAACAAAGTCATAGTGCAGGCGCGAGGTAATCGCCTTTTTACCATAGATCTTGTGTTTTTTATCTACGGTAGAGAATAGGTCTGGAAAAGCCGCGACGCTCTCCGAACCTCCCAGAACCAAAAAACCTGATGGTTTCAGCGCATAGTGCAGGATAGGAATAATCTTCTTTTGCAGCACTGGCTGGATGTAGATAAGCAAGTTGCGGCAGGCTACCAGGTTCATCTGCGAAAAAGGCGGGTCATTGGCCAGGTTTTGCCGGGCGAAGACGCACATATCGCGCACCGCCTTGTTGACGCGATAGCCCTCTTCCACCTTGACGAAAAAGCGCTGCATGCGCTCGGGCGATATTTCGTCCGCGATGCTCTCCCGATACACTCCGGTGCGCGCTTTCTGAATACCTTTCTCGTTCAGATCGGTTCCGAAGATCTGCACCTGGAAGCTCGCAGCCTTGTCGCCCAGAAACTCCAGCAGGGTCATGGCCAGGGAGTAGTTCTCCTCCCCCGTAGAGCAGCCCGGCGCCCACATTCGGATGGTACCTTTGTTGCCCTTGTCGCTCACAATGGCGGGGTAGACTTTAGCTTTCAGGGCCTCAAAAGCCTCGAAATCGCGGAAGAAGCTGGTCACGGGGATGAGAACGTCCTCGTAGAGTCTTGACCCCTCTTCGGGATGCTCCTTGAGATACTTCGCATATTCACCAAGTGAGTCCAGTTTCAGGATCACTGTGCGCCGCAAAGCGCGACGGTGAATAGTATTGGGCTTGTACTGACGGAAATCGACGCCGCTATTCTTACGCAGCTGGTCGAGGATGGTAGTGAAATCTTCCTCGGTAGATGGAGAAGCTACAGAGTCTTCCAGCTCTTTACCTTGTTCCTCCGCGCCTCGTTCGTCGTGGCGAACATAGGGATGACGCCGGATACGGTGCAGCTCCTGCGCGATCTCTTTTGGCGACAAAACGAAATCCACACATCCGGAGCCAATGGCGCTGCGTGGCATATCCTCGTACTTGGCGGTCCTGCTTCCCGCGTTCCTCTGGGCCGGCAACTCCATTTACTTGTTCGATCGATAATCCTGTTCCACCTGTGAGCTGAGAGTCGACCACCTTCAAGCCATATGCCCTGGTCCAGGGACCATGCATATCTTTTTCCCCCTCATTCCCCTTACCGGTCGACCCATTAAAATACTCATCAACAAGGATCGGTGTCGGTGCAAGCCTTCCTATCGAGAACGGTGGTTTCTCTATACTCTCCAGCGCAGCAGCAAATGCCTTCATGTGAGTGATTTCGCGTGTCATAAGAAACTGAAGTGCGTCGATGGATCCAGGGTCATCCGTATGATCAATCAATCTTTCATAGACGATTTTGGCTCTTGCCTCAGCAGCGATATTGCTGCGAAGGTCGACGTCTATCTCTCCAGTGATCTTCAGATAATCTGCGGTCCATGGATTTCCTCGCGAGTTAAACAGGCCTACGCCACCTCCGCCCGCAATGGTCACGAGCGGATCAGCCTCTGCAGCCTCACGATTTGTCTTTAAGGGTTTGAGATGCATACGAATGAGCGCTCCAACTACCTCGAGATGGCTGAGTTCTTCAGTGCCGATATCAAGTAGTAAGTCGCGTCGACCAATATCATCAACGCAATTCCACCCTTGTATTGTGTACTGCATGGCAGCAGCAAGTTCGCCATTGGCTCCGCCAAACTGCTCAAGCAGCATATTTCCGAAATGGACATCGGGCTCGCCGATGTTCACGGAATACATCAATTTCTTAACGTGGTGATACATAGGGATTCTCCTCAGGGTTGGTCTCACGTTCTTCACTTGCTGGTCTATTGGATGCCAACTGCTGAGCAGTCCGGAGAAGCACGAGTAGTTTGTTAGTAGGAAGGCTGGAGAAGATATTTTGACTAAATCTGAGATTCCGATGTGAGTAGTTTCAGCATTTCCTGAATTCGTTTCTCAGCCAACAACACCCATCGACGGTGATGTTCTGACTCTATGCCTACGCGAACCAAATAAAGAAGGTGGGATACTTCATCCAATGGCAGGATCAATTTGCTAACCAAGTCCGCTTGGGTCCAGTTATTTGGCAAAGGTAACATCTCTATATCCATCCGGTGAACAAGACCGACGCTTACCTATACGGCGAACGCTTCTGAGCCTTGGAAAGGTGAATGGCAACTCACCACACATCAAGCATGCGAGCGGAATTTTCTCTCTGAATAGCTGACGCCAGCTTATTTGGTGCCGGAATCGATGTTATGGGCCTGAGCAATCTGAGTGATCATTTGCAGATGCTCCTCGATGACTGCGCTGCCCTTAGTTGCGGCTTCTTTTACAGCCGCACTTTGACCGTTAGCGGCTTCGGTCTTGAATTCCTCGAGGTCTTCTTTGTGATCTTTGACCATCGCGCTGATATACGCCTTGTCGAACGAGTCTCCGGAAAGAGCCTTCAGCTTCAGTTCCGTCGCCTTTTGCATGGCTGAAACCCCATCGGGCGGAGTCACACCAATGCGCTGGGCCACCAATTTCATCTGCTGACCAAGTTCAGTGTGGTCTTTGACCATCTGCTGACCAAATTGTTTAACGTCTTCGCTTTTGCCTTTTGCCATCGTGAGCTTGCCCATCTCCACCTCCGCCATTCCACCTTGTAGCGAGGTATGCACAAACTTTTTGTCTGCGACGGATGCGGTCGCTTTCTGGCTATATGCAATCGGGATCAGACATGCAAGAATGCCTGCGATCGCCAAGGTTCTCATCATTGGAAAATTTGGAATCATATGAACCTCATCTGGCGGTTGGGTGCGATATTTGTAGAATCAGCGTGCGTCAACTAAACGACTACTTGGAAATGGAGACGCAGAAGGAACAGGGGGCTTGGATAACGATGGAGAAGCTGGGCTTTCTTGTCTGAGATTATCGGCTGGTCCACTCAGGAATTTCATCCAGGCGAAGCTTCTCCAGAACAGTCAGAGCTAGGCCGCCGCCGCAGCCGTAGCATTGGCGCCTTCCGCAATTTCAGTGAGTAGTTTGTCGGCATGTTTTTCTTCGTCCAGCGTCTGTTGGAGAAGCGATGCATGTTCGGCTAGTCCCAATTGCATCGCCCAATTCCGAGCAGAGCCATAAGAAGCAATTTCGTAATGTTCTACCTTCTGTGCTGTCGCAATAAGTCCAGCATCCCGGATAGCGCCTGAGTCGGACTCTTTGGTGATATTTTCACCTGAACCGATGAGCGCTATGATAATCGGGTCCTTCTTGTCATCGACATCGTTTTCGAGGCTGCCAATAAGTTGTTCCAAGCGCGTAACGTGGACTTCGGTTTCCTGCAGATGAGATTGAAAAGCCTGCTTGAGCCGGGCATCTTCAGCATGATCAATCATCTTCGGAAGCCCTTTGACAATTTGATTTTCAGTGGAAAGCAAATACCGAAGTTGGGCGATATAAAGAGTGCGCAAAGTCGGAAAATCGTTAGGTGTAATGAGTCCCATGGAGCATCACCTCAGGAGTTTTTACGTGCGATCGTGCTGTCTACTAGGACGAGGAGAAGACATATGGCGTTGTCCGATAATATCCATGCGTTGATCGGACGCCTCCGAGGACTCCCGCTCGTTAGCTCATAAGCCGCACACTATGTCGCCATCGGCAACAAGGAAACTCCACATGCACTCCGCGAAGCGCGAACACTGCCAGTGCTGCTGCATTTCTTCGAGCACTCTGAAGGCTGAACCTTGACTTCGACAATCTGCATTCGGACGCGCGATTCCGGGAAATAGCGTACTGTCGCACACGGGATCTTCGATTGTTCAACCTCGAAGAATCGTTTTGGCATCCCAACACAAAGCAGTGTGACCCGAGGAGGGACAGTATATGCATGGACTGAAAGAACTTTTCATTGACGAACTAAAAGATCTCTATAACGCCGAAAACCAATTGGTCAAAGCGCTACCGAAGTTGGCTAAGGCATCTGAATCTCCTGAGCTTAAGGCTGGATTCGAAAAACACTTTGAGCAGACCAGGGGCCATGTCGAACGCCTTGAAAGCATTTTTTCGAAGCTGGGCGAAAATCCGAAGGGGAAAAAATGCAAAGGGATGGAGGGACTTGTTGCAGAGGGAGCGGAAGCGATCGAGGAGTACCAAGGGGCAGTGCGCGATGCCGCGCTCATTGGCGGGGCGCAACGGGTCGAGCACTATGAGATCGCTGGCTACGGAACCGTGATCGCGATGGCAAAACAATTAGGCGAGTCCGGACACGCTCGTTTACTGGAACAAACGCTGGAGGAAGAAAAACAGACGGATGCCAGGCTGACATCTCTGTCTGAGAAAGTGAACCCGACCGCGGCTGGCACAGGGGAGCGGAGCAAGTTAGTCGAAGGATCTGCAAAGAAGACTGCGTCTCATCACGCCGCATGAACCAAGCGGATCTGAACACGACATAAAAATTAATAAATATTCTTAACTAAATAGTTACGGATCTTCCGAAGTATGTTCAGTTTCGATGTTGGTTTTCGAAATAATTACGAAAGGCCCTGTCTCAGGGTGGTGCTCGTTCCTTAGAAATGCTGCGCTACTTGAAGCAGCTGCAAATGTCGATTCCCACTCTGGGGACTGTAATTCCGGCATTGGCTTTGCCTGGAATAACTTCCTGCAATGCCGGGCTGTCCACCGGGCCCAGGTCTTGGATTTCTTTCTGCGGGCGCTATCGGTCGAAATTCCTGTTCCTGCGTACATCTGCCGGTAGAGCTTCGACAGGAAGATAAATGCAATCCTGGCACGTAGAGTTGGCGTGCAAGCCGATCTCTGCCAGATAGCTCCCCAGTTATAAAATCGATCCCAAACCTTCTGTGTCCGCTCCCGTATCTCATCCGAGCTCATCGACGGATGCGGGGTAAACATTTTTGGACGGGTCTGCTGCGGAATCAGCCAGTACCGTGTGATTGGCACATCGCCCACGAATGTTTGCTCGTTTGACGGCTCTCTTTCCCATCGATTGAAATCCACGGTCCCCGGAAACGGTGTCATCATGACGAACTGTGCGAAGGTTACGCCCGACTTCAATGCCATCTCCACTGTCGCATCGAATGTTGCCAACTTATCCGTTGGGAGACCAAAGATGAATGAACCAAGCACATGGACGCCATGTTGCTTAAATGTCTGTAGCTGCTTAGCTAGAGCCTCGCCAGCATAATTGAAGTCTTTGAAGACTGCTTTGAGTCCTTCCGGTGTTACCGCCTCTACCCCTACCAGAGCACCCTTGATATTCGCGCGACGCATGGCGTCGAGATACTCCCCGTCCTCACCCGCTTCCATCGTGATCTGCGTAAAGAACACCATGTCTCTCGGCAACTTCGCGAGTTCCTCCATCAGCTGAAAACGCTCTTTGCGGATAGCCGTCAACGCTTCAAATTTGGCGACGTTGTTTTGTTCGCGGGCCAACCGCAGATCGGTCAAGGTCACAGGATAGAAGTTGTCGTCCGCCAGGGCTATAAATCGGAAGCCAATCCGCCGCAAGTGAACGATCTCGTCGACCACACTCTGGTATCGCCGCTGGCGCGGCTGTTGCCCATCGGTACGCCAAACGCTGCAAAAAGAGCAATGCTTCGGACATCCACGAATCGTCTGCACCGAGGCCCACATGTATTTTTCAGGCGGCATCAGATCCCATCGCGCAGCCAGAAACTGGCTACCTTCGATGCGTCCGCCCTCATAGATCTTGCGGGGGTTGCCGGCTAGGCAATCGGTTACGACCTGGCTCCATGCGAGGTCGCCATCCCCCTTCACCACAGTGTGAGCGTCACCGCGTTCCAAGGCTTCTTCGGGGAACAGTGTTGCGTGAATGCCACCATAAATCACCCAGGCTCCACGTTCGCGTGCCATCCGGCCCACTTCATATCCGCGCAGTGCATTGCCTGTATGTACACTGATGCCGACAATGTCTCCCGGCAGGATGCTTTCCGGCGCGATCTGCTCCAGAGACTCATCGACGAGAATTGGGTCTCCAACTGTTGGAGGTGTTGCTGCTGCGAGTACGAACAGCCATCTCGGCGTGATAACAGCAGTACCAAAAGAATTGTCACTGGGATTTACAAGATGAACACTCATCTGGATCCGACCATTTCCTCTTCTTCGTGCAATACGGCGGCTTTACAGAGTGTCTTTACAAATTGGACGATTCATTGTCAAGGCCCTTTTGGCACGATTCCGATCACAAGGTTTCTCCTTGGACGTCGGGATCAATCATATATAGAAATTGTGACTATGTATCGGCAGAGTAGCAGGGAGAGAGAGAGAATCGAGTGATGGCCTGATTACAACGAATTCGGCCACTCAGAAGCGAGGAGGCGCATGCGCATAAATCAGAAAGCTACAATCAGCAAACCACAAAACCAGCGATCACGATAGCTACGAACCTCGCTAGAGTTCTCAGCTTCTTTGCATCGATAGATCTATTACTTAGCTCTAGTATCGGAAACACTGTGTGTCGCCGATCCATTGACGATGCCATAACGACGGACAAATCAAGTTATAAAGAAGCAGAGATGCTTCTGCGAAGAGAAAGACGGAGTTCCGAATCACTTGGAGAATCTCGGGTTTCTTGTCGGTGGGCTTCAATCGGGTTGGATCATTCAGGAATTTCATCCAAGCGAAGCTTCTCCCAAATAGTTGAGAGAACCTAAGCTGCTGCGGCGCGAAGTGTTTGTGACTTCCGCAAATTTCACTTATCAGTCATCGGCATGTTTCACTTCCACTAACGTCCGCTGAAGAAGGGATGCATGTTCAGTCAATCCAAGTTGCATTGCCCATTTAGGGAAAAAGGGAGTCGTTGCACGAACAATCTCCAGGTATCGAACTCTTCCCACGACTCTGATGTTGGCAAGACAATGCGAGACGAACATCTTCAGCCGCTTTCCGAACAGGCAGGAGCAATTTCTTTCCCCAGTCAACTTATTCTGTTTCTGCTGCTCTTAATCTTCTTAGCAAGGTTTGCTCCTTATGGTATTCGAAGGGAACAGTTTGGCATCCTACCTGATGAAAGCATCCCAATATAGAGGTCCTCTCCATGACAGAAAAAGACGGGAAAATGAAGAAAGCAGAGCAACATCTAACAGATGAGCTGGCAGATTTTGCTGAAGCCGATTCTGGTACTCCAGACCAAGACAAGGCGAGAGAAGAGCGCGCTAAAGCTGAACAGGAAATAGCTGAGGCACGCGGATCAAAGAACGAACAGAATTCGTAGCGGCGACGTCTAGATTCGTTTTGGCCACGTGGATTTCGCTATCAGCGTCAATCGCACTATGAATTCGTAACAGGTCCGGTCGCCCTGTGTTAAGCGCCAGAAATTGATGCAATTGCGCGCGGCGATTGCTGTCCGCCACACAAGGTGCCGCATCTCAATTGCTCGATGGGCTAACTTTGCGCTGCTTGCGGCATACGGGTGCGCTGAAGAGATGGAAGAGGATGAGTATCTTCCATCGCCCTTGCCCTTTCAGCTCCCCGTCGAAATAAAGATGAATTGCTGCGGTTTTCGGAATTACGCCGCGCAGTGTTTAAATGGGCATCGTCTTACACAACTATTACCCGGCGCCAGAACTTCAGCGCATACACCTCCCATCCAATCAAGCAGAGAGAGGGAGACCATGCAAATGCCGGTGATCTTCGCGAACGACAGAACTTTCACGCAGCCCGTCGTCTGGGTCACCACGCTCATTATGGTTGCGTTTCACATCGGTGCAGTGGCTGCCTTGTTTTTCTTCAGTTGGCAGGCGTTCCTGCTCGCGATGGTTTTATGGTGGGTCGCCGGAGGCCTTGGCGTTGGCGTCGGATACCATCGGCTTCTAACACATCGTGGTTACAAAACTCCTAAGTGGATGGAATATGTTCTTACCATATGCGCCACACTGTCTCTTGAAGGTGGTCCAATTTTTTGGGTTGCGACACATCGCCAGCATCACCAGAACGCAGACAGGGAAGGCGACCCGCATTCTCCGCGCGAGGGCGGCTTCTGGTCCCATGCTGGTTGGCTTTTGACGGGCCAAACCATGCACAACGATTCTGCGAATCTCCTGCCTTATGTTCCTGATCTGCGCAAAGACAAATTCCACGCATGGATCAGCCGCTGGCATTGGGTGCCGATTACTGCACTGGGCATAATCCTTCTTGTAGTCGGAGGATGGAAGTTCTTGTTGTGGGGCATCTTTTTTCGGACCGTTCTTGGCCTCCACTCTACATGGTTAGTAAACTCTGCCACTCACATGTGGGGATCACGGCGGTTTTCAACTCGAGACACTTCGAGAAATAGCTTTTGGGTCGCTCTACTGACCTTCGGGGAGGGCTGGCACAATAATCATCACGCCCATCCACAATCATGCCGCCATGGTCTGGCATGGTACGAGTTAGATCTGAACTGGTATGTGATTGTTGGGTTCCGAATGTTGGGACTCGTGTGGGACGTAAAGGCGCGCAATCTCGATGCCGACAAGGACAAGAAAGAAGTGAATTTGGAAAGGGCAGTTGCCTGAAGCAGTCTGTACACTGAGTTCACCAATATAATTTCCGCATTACTGTGCCTGTGCCTCGCATTGAAATTCATCGTTCCATGGGACGTTCTACTCAGCGGGATGGGAGTGGCATTGACTTCGCCCACGAAGGCGCCAATGAACGATTTTGGCGCTAATAGTTGCCATACCTCGTTACCAATAAACTTCTCGAATTCCGTGATGATTGCCCATACTGTACGCCTGTCGTTTGTAGCATCCTGTCCCAAAAAGTCCAATGACAACCGGATCTGGGGATTGCCAGTCAACCTCTCGAATCGTTCCAGCCATTCGGTGTTGTCCCGAGAACAAATCGGTGCCGGGGTAACATTTCAACATCTGGGAAGTTGGCTTGTCTTTAAAAAACCATACATCTAACTAACGACTGACTAATGTTTCCGTACTGGCACGCCATATGCACCCAGAAATGCTTCCACTGCATAAATCGCTAAATCGGCGGGCACACGGTATCCAAACGATTCTCAAAGACGCAACCCGTCACCAGCCATGCTCAAAAGAAACCAGCCATTAAAGACAAGCGTGTTTGAACTAAGCCTTCGGCGCGGCGGATGCTTCGGCAAGGTCGTCGCGCAGTGTTCTAATCCGGCAGTATTCAAGCTCATTTGTTTCGTGATCGCAAGCTTCTAGCCATCGAAGTAGCTCACAGGCGGACTTGATGCCGCCAGCATTGTCAGTAACATCGCTTTTTTGTACTGAGACATTAGTATTTGTACCAGTACAAAAAGCGATGTTTCCCTCTCCGGCCTCGGGGGCATAAGGCGATTTCATAACCGATTAGGAACTCTGTCCTCACCAACATCGAACTCATGCACATGATCTACAAAGGGCAGATGAATCCTGTTCGACGATGTATTCTCTTTCGACCTATTCGGTTGCCTCAATAAATCGCATCTCACCTACAGAGGGCATTATGAAAACAACTACAATCGTCGGAATTCTCCTTGTCGTGCTGGCATTCGTCGGTTTTGCCGTGGGCGGGATCAGTTTCACCCATCAGAAGAAAGATGTGGACGTAGGTCCTGTTCAGCTTTCGCACAAGGAGACTAATACGCTGCCTATCTCGCCAATCTTGAGTACTATCTCCTTGATCGCTGGAGTCGGCTTAGTCGTTGCTGGCGTTCGCACGAAGGCATAGGTTCACATTTGGTAGGAAATCACTTATGCCTGCACATGATGTTTTGGTCGTTTTCTGCCTCCCCTCGTGGGCCGATCCAAAGACCTTCAGGAGAAGCACCATCAACGCCAAAGGCGAGACTTTGTAGAAGGGCGACTTCTGGAAAGATTCATTCCTGCATCGCCGCTGGCTAGTACCGGTTGACTCAATGCCCTGTTTTCTTGCGATCGACGCGACATGGTGGCACAATAGCCCGCAGCAGAGGGACGCACCGCACGCTGGAGCATTGCGATTTGAGCATGGGTGAAATGTTGCCCGCTCGTGCGTGCAGCCGCGAGGAGTTACACTCGTCTCTTCGTAGATCATCCGTGAGTCGCGGCAGAGGGTACCGCGATGTGCCTGCGAAATCACCGTAAATGCCTGAACCTGATGGCGCAAGCCATGCGGCTCTTCGTTGCAATTCTGATTGCGTCGGTATCAGAGCCTACTGTAGAGGCAAAGACCTCCACGGTAGGCGGCGTCATATTTACGCTGGACTCGGATCAAGTACAAACTGTTTGGCCCAACGTGCGCGTCACCTTAAAGAATCTCGACACAAACAACGAAGTTGCCACTGTTTCCAATGATCTGGGACAGTATGCGTTCATTGGTGTGTTGTACGGCCATTATGAGATCACCGTCATGCTGGCTGGATTTGAACCGGTTACGAAGCCGCTGGCGGTAGAAACGGATCACACTGAGAGCCTCGACTTTCAGTTGACGCCGAAAGGACACGAGGAAACGATTACGGTTAACGCTGAGGAAGCTGGAGTTGATCTGACCTCCAGCTTCGGCGGCACTCCGGCGTTGAACGCAAGCACTCTTAAATCTCTTGTTCGCCTCAACCAGGACTTTCAAGATGCTCTGCCCATGATACCCGGCGTCATGCGTGGACTAGACGGACTCATACGCATAAAGGGTGGACGGACGAATCAGGCGAACACCCTGGTCAATTCAGCCAGCGTAACAGATCCGTTTACCGGCCAGCCCGCGCTCAGCCTGCCAGCTGTGGCGATTCGGTCCGTGCAGGTACTCTCCAATCCCTTTTCCTCAGAGTATGGACAGTTTGCCAGTGGCGTGGTGGACGTTGATACCCGCGGCGGGACGGACGAGTGGAAGTGGTTATTCGAAGATCCGGTGCCGCGCTTCCGCTGGATCGATGGCCGCACTCACGGCGTCGAAAGTGCAACGCCACATGTAACCTTTGCCGGACCACTTGAAACCCGCAGGGCTCACATCTTCCAGGCGACAGGCTATGGATACGATACGGTCAGAGTGCCGTCTTTGCCTGACCCGAACAACGTTCGCATTGTGGAAAAGATCAATACGTACACACAACTCGATTGGGAGCCTTCTGCCAGCCATCGGTTTACTGCGGTGTTCGCGCTGGATCCGCAGAACATGGACTACGCCAATATCAACACCTTCAACCCTCAACCGGTTACCGCTAATGATCGCCAGCGTGACTACTTCCTCTCCGCCACACACCGCTGGATTCTGGCCAACGGTGGCTTCGTCAAAACGCTGTTTTCCGCCAAGCGTCTTGACTCACGCGTCTTTCCCGCAACGCTCACAGGAGAGATGATTCTCTTTCCAGAGCAGAACTCAGGCAGCTATTTCGAGCAGCAGCAACGGTACACACAGCTCTACCAGTGGGCGCAAGCTCTTCACCTGCGGCCGATTGAACATTTCGGGAGGCATCTGCTGACCGTCGGGTACTCCTTTGCTCGCTCCTCTTACAAGGGGCAAGTGAGGAATTTTCCTATACAAGTCTTGCGACAAGACGGCACGCTGAGCAGCAGCATAAGTTACGGAGCCGCGCTGGATTCGCATGCCGCAGTAGGCGATTTCGCTCTCTTCGTGCAAGACAACTGGCAGATGCATCCACGCTTCACCGTCGATCTTGGACTGCGCCTCGATCACGATAGCCTTTC
>Ga0105243_10003251_pt1 | contig 13239 bp, 8 predicted proteins | sample KBSM34metaG_FD_81525 | JGI IMG/M metagenome (GOLD analysis project Ga0105243, IMG submission 81525) | Miscanthus rhizosphere microbial communities from Kellogg Biological Station, Michigan, USA - KBS M3-4 metaG | ecosystem: Host-associated > Plants > Roots > Rhizosphere > Soil | place: Michigan...
CATCATGGCGCACATCGATGCCGGCAAGACGACGACGACCGAGCGCATCCTGTTCTACACGGGTGTCAACCACAAGCTGGGCGAGACCCACGACGGCGCCTCGACGACCGACTGGATGGAGCAGGAGAAGGAGCGCGGCATCACGATCACGTCTGCCGCCGTGACCTGCTTCTGGAACAAGCACCAGATCAACATCATCGACACCCCCGGACACGTGGACTTCACGGTCGAGGTGGAGCGCTCGCTCCGCGTCCTCGACGGCGCGGTCGCCGTCTTCGACGGCAAGGAGGGCGTCGAGCCCCAGTCCGAGACCGTGTGGCGTCAGGCCGACAAGTACGACGTCCCCCGCATCTGCTTCGTCAACAAGATGGACAAGCTGGGCGCCGACTTCTACTTCACGGTCGACACCATCATCAACCGCCTGGGCGCCAAGCCGCTCGTGCTGCAGCTGCCGATCGGTGCTGAGAACTCCTTCATCGGCGTCATCGACCTCGTCGAGATGCGCGCACTCGTGTGGCCCGGCGACAGCAAGGGTGACGTCACGATGGGCGCCAAGTACGAGATCCAGGAGATCCCGGCCGACCTCGCCGACCGTGCCGCCGAGTACCGCGAGAAGCTGCTCGAGACGGTCGCCGAGAGCGACGAGACGCTGCTCGAGAAGTACTTCGGTGGCGAGGAGCTCACGCTCGCCGAGATCAAGGGTGCGATCCGCAAGCTCACCGTCAGCGGCGAGCTGTACCCCGTGCTCTGCGGCTCGGCGTTCAAGAACCGCGGTGTGCAGCCGATGCTCGACGCGGTCGTCGACTACCTCCCGTCGCCCCTCGACGTGCCCGCCATCGAGGCGCACGACCCGAAGGACGAGGAGAAGGTCATCGAGCGTCACCCCGACGCCAACGATCCCTTCGCCGCGCTCGCGTTCAAGGTCGCGGTGCACCCGTTCTTCGGTCGCCTCACCTACATCCGCGTCTACTCGGGTCACCTCGACTCGGGTGCGCAGGTCATCAACTCGACCAAGGGCAAGAAGGAGCGCATCGGGAAGATCTTCCAGATGCACGCCAACAAGGAGAACCCGGTCGACTCGGTCACCGCGGGCAACATCTACGCCGTCATCGGCCTGAAGGACACCACCACCGGTGACACCCTGGCCGACCCGGCGCAGCCCGTCGTGCTGGAGTCGATGACCTTCCCCGAGCCCGTCATCGAGGTCGCCATCGAGCCGAAGACCAAGGCCGACCAGGAGAAGCTCGGCGTCGCGATCCAGAAGCTGGCCGAAGAGGACCCGACCTTCCGCACCGAGCTCAACCCGGAGACCGGTCAGACGGTCATCAAGGGCATGGGCGAGCTGCACCTCGACATCCTCGTCGACCGGATGAAGCGCGAGTTCAACGTCGAGGCCAACGTCGGAAAGCCGCAGGTCGCGTACCGCGAGACGATCAAGAAGGCCGTCGAGCGTCACGACTACACGCACAAGAAGCAGACCGGTGGTTCGGGTCAGTTCGCCAAGATCCAGTTCGGCCTCGAGCCGCTCGAGGTGACGGCGGACAAGACGTACGAGTTCGAGAACAAGGTCACCGGTGGCCGCATCCCGCGCGAATACATCGAGCCGACCAACCAGGGCTTCCAGGACGCGATGAACGTCGGCGTGCTCGCCGGCTACCCCATCGTGGGCGTCAAGGCGATCCTGCTCGACGGTGCGTCGCACGACGTCGACTCGTCCGAAATGGCGTTCAAGATCGCCGGCTCCATGGGCTTCAAGGAGGCCGTCCGCAAGGCGAACCCCGCCATCCTCGAGCCGCTCATGGCGGTCGAGGTGCGTACGCCCGAGGAGTACATGGGTGACGTGATCGGCGACCTGAACTCGCGTCGTGGCCAGATCCAGTCGATGGAGGACGGCTCGGGCATCAAGATCGTCCGCGCTCTGGTGCCGCTGTCGGAGATGTTCGGCTACATCGGCGACCTGCGCTCGAAGACCTCGGGCCGCGCCGTGTACTCGATGGAGTTCGACTCGTACGCCGAGGTCCCCCGGGCCGTCGCCGACGAGATCGTCCAGAAGAACAAGGGCGAGTAACCACCCGCCCGGTCGTTGAGCGAGGCCCGCAGGGCCGAGTCGAAACGCCTCACAAACTGAATACAGACCCAGTCGTCTAGACTGACACCCATCCCCGTAGAGCACCGGTCGCAATCCAGCGACCGGAACCTCTACACGAATGTCCTGAGGAGGACCCAGTGGCCAAGGCCAAGTTCGAGCGGACCAAGCCGCACGTCAACATCGGAACGATCGGTCACGTCGACCACGGCAAGACCACGCTCACCGCCGCGATCTCGAAGGTGCTCGCCGACAAGTACCCGTCCGCGACCAACGTGCAGCGTGACTTCGCGTCCATCGACTCGGCGCCCGAAGAGCGTCAGCGTGGTATCACGATCAACATCTCGCACGTCGAGTACGAGACCCCGAAGCGCCACTACGCGCACGTCGACGCGCCCGGCCACGCCGACTACATCAAGAACATGATCACCGGTGCCGCTCAGATGGACGGCGCGATCCTCGTGGTCGCCGCCACCGACGGCCCGATGGCTCAGACGCGTGAGCACGTGCTGCTCGCCAAGCAGGTCGGCGTTCCCTACCTGCTGGTCGCGCTGAACAAGAGCGACATGGTCGACGACGAGGAGATCCTGGAGCTCGTCGAGCTCGAGGTTCGCGAGCTGCTGTCGTCGCAGGACTTCGATGGCGACAACGCCCCCGTCGTTCGTGTCTCGGGCCTGAAGGCTCTCGAGGGCGACGAGAAGTGGGTCGAGTCGATCGTCGAGCTCATGAACGCCGTCGACGAGTCCATCCCGGACCCGGTGCGCGACAAGGACAAGCCGTTCCTGATGCCCATCGAGGACGTCTTCACGATCACCGGTCGTGGCACCGTCGTCACGGGCCGCGCCGAGCGTGGCACGCTGGCCATCAACTCCGAGGTCGAGATCGTCGGCATCCGCCCGACGCAGAAGACCATCGTCACCGGTATCGAGATGTTCCACAAGCAGCTCGACGAGGCGTGGGCCGGCGAGAACTGTGGTCTGCTTCTTCGTGGCACCAAGCGTGACGACGTCGAGCGCGGCCAGGTTGTCGTCAAGCCCGGTTCGGTCACCCCGCACACCAACTTCGAGGGCACGGCGTACATCCTGTCCAAGGAGGAGGGCGGCCGTCACAACCCGTTCTTCACGAACTACCGCCCGCAGTTCTACTTCCGCACCACGGACGTGACCGGCGTCATCACGCTGCCCGAGGGCACCGAGATGGTCATGCCCGGTGACACCACCGAGATGTCGGTCGAGCTGATCCAGCCCATCGCCATGGAGGACGGCCTCGGCTTCGCGATCCGTGAGGGTGGCCGCACCGTCGGTGCCGGTACCGTCACGAAGATCCTGAAGTAATCACTTCGCTGATCTGAAACCCCCGGGAGCCTCGTGCTCCCGGGGGTTTCGTCGTTTTCCGGCACCGGGCCTAGGCACGGCTCTGCCGGCGCGTCAGAATGGCCCCAGCGCGCCGTGCGCTGCCGATGGAGAGGGGATGGAGCGATGGGGCTCGACGACATGGTGAACCAGGGGAAGCAGTTCCTGGAGCAGCACAAGGACAAGATCGATCAGGTGATCCACTCCGACAAAGCGGAGGAGGTCAGTGACAGCGTCCTGGACGCGGCGGCGGACTTCGTGAAGAAGGTCGCGCCGGATCAGTTCGACGCGAAGATCGACGAGGTCCGCGACCAGGTCGACGGTGCGGTCGGCAACGGCTGAGCGACGCCGCAGATCAGGGATTTCGGAAGGGCCGGATGCCGCGTCATCCGGCCCTTCGTGTTGCGTGTTTGTATCAAGATCGGCGCCGACTTGACCTGAGGCGCGTCAACGCATAGCGTCAGAAGTGGTCAGTACGACGCCGGGGGGCTGAGACCGACTGGACGAGCTGTGGGGGTTCGTTCCGCCGCATCGCGCAATGTGTGCGCGGTGCACGGTGACAGGTTGTGGGGGGCATGAGCATCGCTCGTGGACTAATGGGGGACGTTCGGGGGATCCGAGCACACTCGTCGCGGCACGGTCTTTCCGGTCGCGCGCCTCTCGCACCTTCCGGCGATGGACGATTCGCCGCCGATGTGGATGCCGGGGGGCTTCCGCGTCGCGTCCGTCCGCGCCATCGCGTCGTTTTCGACGCTGCGCCGTCGCGCCGGGGGGACGCGGCACGCTGAGACCCGGGACGCGCGGTCGGGGGGTCGCGCGTCCCGCGGAGACCGGGAGGGGTGGGCTTTCCCCAAGGGCCCGCCCCTTCCTTTTATCTGAGTCCTGTGGCTCGTGTCCGTGCGGACTCACGCACGACGCCGGCTGCGACGCCGAGTGGTGAGCGACTTCATAGGATGGGAGCATGCGCTCACCGTCATCCGTCATCGGCACGGTGACCCCGTGACGGGAGTGCTCGTCCATGAGTGGCTCGCCAGGGCGGGCGGCTCGGAGAACGTGTTCGAGTCGCTGACGAAGGCATTTCCCGACGCACCGCTGTACTGCCTGTGGGATGACAGTGACGGGAGGTTCGCTGTCGACGGCGAGACGTGGCTGGCACGCACACCCCTGCGCGGTCGGAAAGCCGCCGCGGTTCCCTTCATGCCGGCCGCCTGGCGCCGGATGCCGGCGGTCGACGCCGACTGGGTGTTGGCGAGCAGTCACCTCTTCTCCCACCATGTGCGCTTCCGGGGTTCCGCCCGTGATGCCCCGAAGCTGGTATACGCCCACACCCCGGCGCGATACATCTGGACGCCCGAGCTCGACGGTCGCGGCAGCAGCGGTACGGCGCGTGCGGCGGCTGCGCTCCTGAAACCGGTCGATCGGCGCCGGGCGCAGGAAGCGACGGCGATCGCGGCGAACAGCCGTTTCGTCGCCGACCGCATCGCCGAGGTGTGGCAACGCGAGTCCGAGGTCATCTACCCTCCCGTGGATGTCGTGGGCTTCGGGGCGACGCCGTCGGTGAGCGCGTCGGAGCAGGCCCTGTTGGACCGGCTGCCCGCGGACTACCTTCTCGGCTTCTCGCGGTTCATCCCCTACAAGAGGTTGGAACTCGTCATCGCCGCCGGAGCCGCCACCGGCATGCCCGTCGTCCTGGCCGGAGCGGGGCCGGAGGAGGCACGGTTGCGCGCCGCCGCGGAGGAACTCCATCCCGGACGTGTGTCGTTCGTCGTGGCACCTGGACACGACATGCATCGCGCGTTGCTGCGCGGCGCGCGCACCCTGGTCTTCCCCGCGGTCGAGGACTTCGGCATCGTCCCTGTGGAGGCCATGGCAGCCGGAACACCTGTCGTGGCCAACGCGGTGGGCGGCACTGCGGAGTCGATCCTGCACGGCACCACCGGCGCGCTCGTGCGGGACTGGACGCCGGGGGAGCTGCGTGCGGGGGTGGAGACCGCGCTGGCGACGTCGCCGGAGCAGTGCCGCCGGAGGGCCGCCGACTTCTCCGAAGCGCTTTTCGTCGATCGGATTCGCGGCTGGGTGTCACAATCGATCGGCGAGGCTGCAGGCGGCTCCGCAACCCGGGTCGGCGAGCCGTCGTGACGGCGCTGTTCGCCGACGATCGCTACCGTGGCGCCCATGGCATCGGTCGGTATGCCGCCGAGATCCTGCCGCGACTTCGCCCCTCCTGGACCTCGCTCGGCCTCGGGGGAAGCCCGCACACGCCACTCGATGCCTTCCGAGCCCTCCCGGATCTCACGCCGGAGGCCCTCGTCTACTCGCCCGGCTATGGCGCGCTGGTGCGTGCACCGCGTCAGGTGCTGACCATCCACGACCTCATTCAGCTGCGCCTGCCCATGCCCGCCCGGTGGAAGTTCGCCGCGTACTACGCCGGACCGGTACGTGCCGCGGTGCGCCGGGCCGGAGTCGTGATCACGGTCTCCGATGCATCGGCCGATGACATCCGGGAGTGGGTGCGAGACGAGCGGGTGCGCGTGGTGAACGCGGGGAACGGATGCTCGACAGCTTTCACGGCCGACGGTCTCGCCGAGGGTCACGACGACTCCTCCCTCGTTTTCGTCGGCAACCTCCGGAGCCACAAGAACCTCGACGTCGTGTTGAGAGCGCTGGTGACGGCATCCTCCGTGCGACTGCGTGCCGTCGTGCCCGCCGCGGAAGTGGCGGCGGGAAGAGCGCGCGCGGAGTCGCTCGGGGTGTCGGGGCGTGTGACGTGGCTGCACGACATCGACGACGAGCGACTCGCGGCGCTGTATCGTGGGGCGGCTGCGACGGTCATGCCGTCGATCGACGAAGGCTTCGGGCTTCCCGCCCTGGAATCGATCGCGTGCGGGGTGCCGGTCATCCACTGGGCGGGATGCCGGGCCGTGAGCGAGATCGTCGGTGGCCGCGGATGGGCGGTCGATTCCGCGACGGATGCTGTGGAGTGGGCGGCCGTGATGGATGTGGCCGCCGGCGCTCACCGTCGGGTCGCGCCGCCGACGGGCGAGTACGACTGGGCGCGGACGGCCAAGACGATCTCGAGAGTGCTGGAGTCCCTGTTCTGAGCAGGCGCGCCCGTCAAGGCTGTCGTGGCGGCGACGAAAGAGCGGTCAGAAAGCGCGTCAGCGACGTAGCCTTGGCCGGCCATGACGCGGTGCGCGCCCTGGTGACGCCGGGGGTGTTGGGTGAGTGGTGTGCGAGGGCGCGACTCAGGGCCGCGTCGGCATCCTGGGCTCCTCGGTAGCCGTACACACCCGTGGTCGGGTCGTCGTGCAACACCGGTGTCTCCCGTGTCACGACGGCCAGGCCGGCGGCGAGGTACTCGTACAGCTTCATCGGGCTCCGTCCGGCGTTGAGCGGATCGTCGCTCAGGGGGAGGAGCCCCACACGTGCTGTGTGGAGTATCGCCGGCACGCGAACGTAAGGTACGGCGCCGCGCAGCACCACGTTGGCGGGTAGAGCGGCAGGGGGTGCCGGGTCAGGGCCGACGATGTCGAAGCGGATGTCGGGATGCGAGGCTGCCCAGGCCGACAGCTGATACCAGTCGAAACGCTCGTCGAGAGCGCCGACGTAGACGCAGACGTCCGGTCGGGGCGCCGAGCGACGCGACTCGAAGCGTGCGATCTCGACGCCGTTCTCGAGGACGAGCGTCGGCACCGTCACCGGGCCGAGCATTCGAAGCACTTCCTGCGAGGTGGCCACGATGCCGTCGGCGTGCGCGACGATCTCCCGCTGCAACCGAGACTTCGCCCCCGCCGGGTAGGCGTCGGTGGGCCGATAGACGAGCGTCGGTGAGAGCCCGCGCACCGAGGCATCCCAGAGGAGCGGCTGATCGATCAGCACGGCGTCGAACGGCGTCTCTATTCCGTGGCGGTCGAGTTCGTCGGCGACGCGGAAACGTCCGTAGGGCGTCGGCAGCGTCGTGCGGGGCACGATGTACGTGACACCGTCCTCGTCCAAGCGCACACCGGACGGAATCGCCGACGCGGTGGCAGCGTTGACGCGCCCCGTCGCGCGGTGGGCGAGCGACACGGGGGTGCTGAGGTGGACGACCCGAATGCCGGCGCGCGCCCACTCGCGGGCGTAGTGGTGGCTGCCGACGCGGAACGGTCCGTAGGGATGGCTGTGTGAGAGCAGCAGGACCGACGTCATGTCCGTGCCGCCCGGATCGTCGCGCGGATGCGGTCTTCGATGGCGAGGAGATTCGCATCGGCAGTCGCGACGCGAGCGCGGAGCTCGTCGCCGCGCCGCAGTTGCGACCGGAGGAAAGCGGCGAGCGTCGCGGCATCCGCGGTGGCGGAATCGATCGAGAGGTCTTCGTAGCCGACGGTGCGGAAGGCTGCGGCGATCTTTCCGGTCGGCCGCGGCACGGCCTCCGCTGGCGATGCGCCACTGAGCGCGGCGAGCACGAGCACGTGCATCCGATCGCTGACGACGAGACTCGCGCTCTCGTACCGGGCGCGCAGTCGTTTCTCCTGCTCGACGGCATCTGCGTCGCCCCAGGGCTCGGCGACGCCGCCGAGAGCATCGGCGAGCTCGCGGGCCCGGTCTTCGTCTTCGCGCACCTGGACCACCGTGCGGATCCGCAGCCCTTCCTCTCGGGCCACGCTCCGCAGTGCGGTGACCCACGAGGGCCCGGGAAATGGACGCGTTCCGCGCAGACTGACGATGATCTCGCCACGCTCGCTCGGGGCCGCACCGTCACGGATGCCGGCGCCGAAGCCGATATCGGGGGCGAGCGCGCCTCCGGCGGCGAGCGCGTGGGAGGACGCCTCCCGCCACAGCGCGATCTGCGAGAGCCTCGCGGCGAGGCGGTGCAGCCCCAGCGACGGCTGCGAAGGCGCGCGGATGCCGCGCGGAGGCCGGACGACCACGCCCCCCTTCAGACGCACGATCACCGTCTCGGTGAGGAAGACCAGTTCTCGCATGCCGTTGCCTCGGTCGAGGGGGATCTCTCCGGCCTCGAAGATGAGGACGGGATGGCGCGGCGCGGTGACGATGAGCCACAGCCACTTCGCGACGCTGCGCTTCGAGCGCAGCACGCGTGTTCCGGAGGCGAGCCCGAGTTGGCGCAACCAGACCTCGGGGGCATCGCCGACGTAAGCGACCACGTCGTCGGAGGTTCCCCTCGCCCACTCGTACGTCGCCCGCCGGATGAGCGCGTCGCCGATGTTGCCCGCCGGTCCCGTCAGCGAGACGAAGGTGCGGGTGCGTGGACGTGAGCGCGCGATCTCGCCGGCATCCTCACGCATTCTTCTAGGCTACCGGCCGGAGAGACCGCCCTACCTGATGAACTCGATGAGCTTGTTCGACTCGGACTTCAGCTGGAGGAGCGTCGCTTCGTCCGCGTCTGTCCACTTCGCTGTCTCGACGGATTCGAGGAATCTGTGGACGTCGTCCACAGTCGCCGTCCGAAGGTCGATGGCGCGTTCTGGGTGACCGATCTGCTCGTAGAAGCGTCGCGTCTTCTCGCGAACGTAGAGCGAATAGGTAGGAATGCGCTGCGCGTAGGAGGTGATCGCCAGGTGGAGGTGGGAAGTGAAAAGAGAACGCAGTCCCCCCAGCCGGGGGAGGAAACCGCTCAGCGTGGTGTAGCTGAGCCGTTCGGCGGACTCCGCGTACGGCACGAGCTCGGAGTCCGTGCGACCGTTGCGCAGCAGCACGCAGTCGGAACTGTGGGAGCTTGCGTACGCGCCCACCGCGTCCATGATCTTGTCCACCGCCGGGTTCTGCGAGACGTCCTTGAACGCATTGATGTCGAACTGAAGTCCGATCTTCCCCGACGGCGCCGCTGAGAAGTCCAGCAGCTCAGGGGTGAGGAGCGCGAGGTCAGCGCCGAGCACAAGCTTTTGCGCCGACACGCCCAGCCGACGAAGATGATCGTACGACTCCTGCTCTCGAACTCCGATGCGCTCGGCGATCAGGGATACTCCGAACGCAAGCATCTTGGACCGGCCGAGGATCCAGGGACCCGCTCCGACGCTCGTGACGTACACCGGCTTGCCGGTGATGAGGCCGTCCATCGAGGCCCGAGCCACGATGTCGAGGTATGAGGCCCCCGGCTTAGCGCCAGAGGTGTCGCTCATGATTCCGCCTCCGCCGACCACGACGATGTTCGCCTTCTCGAAGGCACCGTCGTAGTTCTCCGAGAACTCGGTGCCGAGCCACTCGCTGTTGGGGCGACTCAGTCTGGGAATGGCGACCTCATACCCGCGACGCTGCAGGTGCTTGGCCAGAATTCCGCCGACCAGATCGTCGCCGAAGTTGTGTGCACGATAGGGGCCGACGATCAGGGCCCGCTTGCGACGAGTGAATCTCATGATGCCTTCTGTGTGGCGCGTGTGGACGACCGCAGGAGTCTCATGACTCTGCGTGGGAGGAAAGTCACGATCCGGCCGATGCGGTACGAGGGTCCGGACATGACGTGTTTGAGCTCGCGTTGGGCTCTTCGCAGCGCGCGCTGCGATCCGGAATCCGAGGCGCCGCCTCTGCTGAGGATGCGGATGGAACGCTCAGAGTAGCGGATGAGCCAAGACATGAGCAGTTGGGCGTCTGTGATCGACGGCTCCGGCGACGCCGACGGGGGCAAGCTATCGGTGAGGAGGCCCACGAGCTGACCGTCGACGTCGACGCCGGCGGCGCGCCGAGCGAAATCACGTCCCGCCGAGGAGTATCGGGCGTAGGCGTCGGGGTCCTCCGCAAGACTCACCAGCGCATCGGCGAAAGCTGTGGGGTCGTTCGGCGGAGTCGATATCACCCCGCCATTGCTGCGCACACTCGTCAACCACGGCAGGTCGTACATGACCACGGGCATTCCCATGGCCTGCGCCTCCAGGATCGTGAGCTGGAATCCTTCGATCGCACTCGCAGACACGAAGACATGGGCATCCGCCAGCTCGGCCGACAGATCGGAGCCGTGACGTTCTCCGACGAGTTCGAGCCGGTCCGCCACGCCCGCCTCCACCGCCGCGTCCTGCAGCTGACTCGCGGTGAGGTTCCGCGAGTCCGGGCCGATGATGCGCAGACGGAAATCCACTCCGCGTGCCTTCAACTGCGCAGCGATGCGGATCAGATGGTCTACTTGCTTCGTCGGACCGTCCAGCCGGCCCCACCATGCGAGGTTCAGTGGCGACGCGACGCGGCGTTCGACCGTCTCCTCCAGCGCAGACAGCATCAGCGACGATGGCGGATTGGCGAGATAGACCGCGTTCGGAACACCCTGTAGCTTCCAGAACGCCACGTCGACGGGTGAGAGCGTCACCACTCTGAAGAGCAGACGCGCGTACTCGGTGAGGAAGGACAGCCGTCGAGTCCCATCGAAGATCGGTCGAAGCGCGAAGTTGTGCACCCACCCGATCGTCGGCACGCCGACCGCGTGGCCCGCCAGGACGAACCAGGGCCATCGGTCGTTGTAGAGGATGTGGTGGTCGATGATGACATCGATCTCGCGCTCTTGACAGATCGAGGCGATGTCGCCGACGCGAGAGCCCGTCGTGCCGCCGAGAATGATCACGTCGACGCCGGCCGGGAGCTCTATGCGTCGATCCGTGTCTCTCAGGACCACGACCGTCACGCGATAACCGAGCTTGTGGAGCCGCGTCGCTTGATCGATCAGTACGGACTGCAGACCACCGGTATCCAGATGGGCGGTCATGAGGAGCACGCTGCGCACGTCGCCCAGGTGCGCCGGTGCGTCGGTGAGACCAGCTATCGCCGACAGCGCATCTTCACAGAACATGGCGGCGGCTTGTACGACGGTCAACTCGCCGACCTTTTCCTGGAGGAGGCGCAGGCTCTTCTCTCGCAAGTCTCCCGAGGTGTCGCTGAGCCAACCGTGGAGGACGTTGCCGATGATGTGCAGCCGAGCGGACTCGTAGGAGGCGAGCGTGCTCGCCGGGCTTCCCTCATGGCTGGCCGCCTCGACCACGGCGTTCCGTACGGCGCTGATCGGATCGATGCCACTCATGAGGAACTGGAATCGCTCCATGCCGTCGATCGCATGGCCGCTGGTTCCCCGCCGGAAATGGTAACGATAGAGCCGATCGGCGGTCGACGCGTACCTGCGGGCGTGGGTCAGGGCGAGGAACGTCACGGGGAGATCGTTGGCTCGGTAGTACCGGAGATCCTCCGGTACGTTCGCATACGCCTGGCGAAGCAGTGGGGCGGCGAACAGGTAGCGCCAGAGGTGACCGTTGGCGACTTCGCCGGCGGGAAAGAGCGAGGGGATGATCGCAGGCCGGTCCAGCTCGGTGAACACGGGCTGGAGGGCCGCCTCGAAGCGTCGCGGCACGGGCGAGTTCTCCGTGACGATGGTGACACCAAAGCCCACGACGTCGGCGTTCCGCTTCTGCGCGACGGCGAGGGCGGTCTGCGCGGCGTGGGGCACGAGCTCATCGTCCCCGTCGAGGAACAGAATGTAGGGCGCCTCGGCGGCAGCGATACCTGCTCGACGAGCCTGGAATGCCGAGAGGTTGGCGGGTTGCCGGATGAGCCGGATGCGGGAGTCGCGGCGTTGATAGGACTCAACGATCTCCGCTGTCGTGTCGGTGGAGGCATCGTCCACACAGATGACTTCGACATCTCGTAGCGTCTGTGCAAGACAGCTGTTCAGGGCCGCCGCAACGTACTCCTCGTCGTTGAAGAGAGGGATGACGATCGACACTCGGGCGCTACCTGTCACGGGGTTTCCTCGATATTCGGAAAGGGCAGAGGCCGACACCCGTGGCAGGCCGGGGAGAGGCGACTCGGTCGATCCTACCGTCCTGTGTGGATACTGTGTTTCAGCGACGGCGGGCCGTGCGATGGAGACGGCCGCGTCGCGGTGCCTCGACGGCGGCCCGGAAAGCCGCGGCGTAGGCGGCATGTGTGCGGGCGAGGTCACGTCCCTCGAGATCGGGCGTCTCGCTCCTCCGCGTCGTCCTGGACGATTCGAGCGCCGCGTCGATGTCCGCGGCGCTCACCGGTCCATCGGCGAGATGAAGCCACCCGTCACCGACAGTCGCCGCCAACGCGGACATCGATGTGGTGCGCGTCGTCAGAACGGGGCGATCCAGCGAAAGACTGGTGAAGACCGCCTGCAGCTGTTCCATCGTGCCCGTCGTGGGGACGACGACGAGCTCCGAGGAGTCGATCTCGCTGACGCACGATCCGTCCGACAAGTGCTCGGGCCGCACGTGAAGCCGCGGCGACGGGTCGCGCGAAAGGACCGATGCACCCGTCGTCGGCGTCCTGGATGCTGCCCAGATCACCTGCACGGCTGCGTCTGCGGTGCGGATCTCGGGGACGAGGGCGACGAGGGCGACTTCTTCGTTGACGTCGCCGCCGCTGATCCAGAGGACGCGTCCTGATATCTGCGGACTGCGCGGGTATCCCACGAATCTCTCGCGAAAGTGCGCATGCGGAATCACGAGCTTACGGTCCGCCGGTATCGCCTTGTTGGTGTCGTCGAACGTGATGTAGAGCGTGGTCGAGGCGGCAAGGAGGCGCTGAGTCAGCCGCGAGACGCCGGAGCAGGGCGCGAACGACTCCGAGCCGACGGTCCTCACGAGCGCGATCCGCCGGACGCGCAGGAGTGAGACGAGAAGGACAGCGGCCACGAGCCGCCGCAGGGGCCGTCGCTGCGAGAATTTGAGTAAAGTATCAAGATTCTCGTCGGGGACGAGCAGGACGTTCACGTCCCGTTGCCGCGGGATGCCCTGCGAGTAGCGCACCGTCTGGCCTCTCAGCGGCTCGCCAGCGACTTGATCGACGTAGCGGAGCCGAGGC
>Ga0105243_10003258_pt1 | contig 13212 bp, 8 predicted proteins | sample KBSM34metaG_FD_81525 | JGI IMG/M metagenome (GOLD analysis project Ga0105243, IMG submission 81525) | Miscanthus rhizosphere microbial communities from Kellogg Biological Station, Michigan, USA - KBS M3-4 metaG | ecosystem: Host-associated > Plants > Roots > Rhizosphere > Soil | place: Michigan...
AGCCGGTCGCCGCCGTGCAGGTCCTCGCGGTCGAGCCGGGGGCCCGCCGCCCATCGTCGTCACCCTTCGTCGGCCGGACCCGAGACCTCGCGTGGCTCGACCGTGCGCTGGATGAGTCGGCCGCGAACGGCGCACCGGTCCTCGTCACGGTCGTGGGGGAACCTGGGATCGGCAAGTCTCGCTTGCTCGATGCGTTCGCCGCCCATGCAGACGGAGCGACGCTCCTGCGAGCGACCGTGCGCCAGGCGGGAGAGGGGACGAGCTTCGAGCCGATCGCCGAGCTCGTCCGTACGGCGACCGGCGCCCCAACGGCGGATGTCGCGGCCGAACGACTTGGTCCACTGCTGGCTGGCCGTCCCGACGCCGCCGCCCTCGACGCGTCGCTCCGATCGCTCCTCGGCCTCCGCGACGGAAGCGCGACCGATCACGCGTGGGCGCTCCGGCGATTCCTCGAGACCCTGGGCGGTGCGCAGCCGGTGCTGCTCGTCCTCGACGATCTCCATTGGGCGACGCCTGCCCTGTTGGACCTCGTCGAGGACACGGCGCGGTGGGTGCGGGCGCCCGTGCTGATGCTCTGCGCGGCCCGCCCCGATCTGCTCGACGTCCGTCGATCGTGGGGCGGCGGATTGGCGCGGTCCCTGACGATGACCGTGGGTCCGCTCGACGACGACGGATCGCGCACGCTCGCGGTATCCGTGCTCGGACCCGACGCGCTCCAGGCGGATCGGGTCGTGCGCGCGGCGGAGGGAAACCCACTGTTCGTCGAACAGCTCGCGATCGAGGCGCAGGAACGTGGCGACCGGTGGGATCCGACGGATTCCCCGACGACCATCCGGGCCCTTCTGGAAGCGCGGCTGGATCGGTGTTCCCCCGACGTCGGACGGACGCTCGGTGCGGCGTCGGTGCAGGGTTCACGCTTCCGGATCGAGATCTTGGGCAAGCTCCTGCCGGAAGCGCTTCCCCTGGACGATGCGCTGCGTGAAGCCGAGCGCGCCAAGCTCGCGACGGAGGTCGAGCCGGGGCTCGGTGCCTTCTCGCACGCGCTGGTGCGCGAGACGGCCTACCGTCGCCTGCCGAAAGCCACCCGCGCGGACCTCCATGCCGCAGTCGCCAGACTCCTTCCCGACGACGATGACGAGCAGGCCGGCGCGCACCTCGAACGCGCCGCAGCTCTCCGGGCAGAGCTTGGGCGTCCCGACACTGCGTTGGAACAGGAGGCCGGCGAGCGGCTGGCGCGGACCGGAGCTCGCGCCTTCGCCCGGCTCGATCTGACCACGGCAGCATCGGAGCTCGAACGAGCCGCGAGGCTGTTACCTCGCGACTCCACGGTCCGGTCGGCGCTGCTGCCCGACCTCGCGGTCGCGTTGATGGAAAGCGGCCGTTCGGACGAGGCCGCCTCGATCCTCGCCGGTGCGGTCGAGGACGCCGACGCACAGGGATCGAAACGAGACGCCCTCCGGATCCGACTCCAGCAGCTCGCCCTGCTCGTCTACACAGAAGCGTCCATCGAGGAGATCCGAGGCGGGATCGCCGAGGGGTATCGCCTCGTCGAAGAGCTCGGCCGACACGAGGACGACATCGGCCTCGCACAAGGGTGGACCGTCGTCGACTATCTGCACTGGTTGATCGGTGAGATGGCGCTCGCGGAGCAGGCCGCAGGCCGGTCGTTCGAGTACGCCGTGCGCGCGAGCCGAACGAGAGAGCACGTCCAGGCGGGCGGCGATCATGCGACGAGCATGCTGCTCGGGCCGCGCTCCGTGGCGGAACTCGCGGCGATCGGCGCCGATCGCCGGCACGATCCGGATCCCATCGTGGCCTCGGGTGGCGAGGCCATCGCGGCGGTCGCCGCGGGACTCGCCGGCGACACGGCGGCCTACCTCGCGGGTGAGGCGCGGTGGCGCACGATCGTCGAAGCGAACGGGCTGGAGTGGCCCGGGGCTGACATCGCGCTCGCAGCGCTCGTCCCCGCGCTGGTGGCGATGGACGAACCGGAGCACGCCGAGGCGATGGCCCGCGAGTACCTGGACACGATGGAACGCCTCGGCGATGTGTGGCTCCTGAACGGCACGAGCTGGTGGCTCGCGATCGCGCTCGACCGCCAGGGCCGAGCGGACGAGGCCGCGGTCGTCGCCGATAGCCTGGAACCGCGATATCGACGCATGGAGGCGATCGGCAGCATCAATCGTGCGATCGCGCTGTCGAGCGCACGCGCCGCGCGAGGGGGACACGACGAGGCGATCGCGCTGGCGACCGAGGCTGCGACGATCGCTCGATCGACCGACTCCATGATCTTCCGATCGCTCGCGCTCGAGCATCTCGGGCTCCTCCAAGGGCGGACCGATCCTTCACGGGCCGTCGCGACCCTCGAGGAGGTCACCGCGCTGAACGACGGGTGGGGCAACGCGGTCGGTGCCGCCCGGACCCGGCGCGCCCGAGAGGCGTTGCAGACCGATTAGAGGTTGGCGACCATCGTCCAGTGGTCGCCACCGTCGCCCGACTCCGACACCTTCTCGAAGCCGGCGCGCTGGTACATCATCCGCGAGCGGTTGTGCACGGCCACCGACAGCGACAGGGACTGGAACCCTTCCTCACGCGCCTGCACCATGCAGGCGCGGAGCACGGTCTCGCCGATCCCCTTGCGCCGGTGCAGCGGCACGACGGCGATCGACAGCTCCGGGGTCTTCTCGTCGACGAACCCGTAGCCCGGCGTGTCCTCGGCGAACAGCCGGTACCACGCCGCGCCGACCGGCTCGCCCTCGATCTCGGCGATCACGCCGCCGTCGCCGTGCCGGCCCCACCCCTGGCTGTACCGCAGCAGGATCGGCTCCGCGAGCACCTCTTCCATCGGCTCGCGCGGCCAGTCCGGGTTCCATCGGGCGGCCTCGTACATCATCTTGCGCAGGAACGGCAGGTCATCGGCGGAGACGGGGCGGATGTTCATGGCTCGATGCTAGCGCCTCCCACCGCTCAGACCGTCTCGGTCTCGCTGGTCGGCGTGCCCGACACCAGCATCGGCACGCTCGAGAGCACCACGCGGTCCTCGGAGAGGAACAGCCGCTTGATGAACAGGGCGTTCTGGTTGTGCAAGGGCAGCTGCCACCAGTGGTTCACGATCACCTCGGGCACGATCACGTTGACCACCGTGCCCGGATCCGACGAGTAGCGCCGGACCTCCTCGAGCATCGGGCCGGTCAGGTCGCGGAACGGCGCCTCGACGATGTCCAGCGGCACCTCGAGCCCCGCGTCGAACCACGCCGTCTCGAGCTTGTGCGCGGCCTCGGGATCGAGGTCGAAGTAGATCGCCCGGGTCAGCGTGGCGTCCAGCGATCGCGCGTAGTTGACCGCGCGGATCGTGAGGTCGTTCACGCTCGACAGGAACACGAGCGAGACGGTCCGATGCGGGATCAACGGCTTCGCGTCGACGCCGCGTGCGCCCTCACGGGTCATGAAGACCGGCACGTCGGTCACGACGACGTGGGGGATCCGAAGCAGCGACGCCTTGAGCCGCACGAGGTCCGACCGCCGCAGGACGTAGGCGGGCAGGTTCGACCCGACGAGCTCGGGCACGATCAGGTTGACGACGTCGTGCGGACCGAGGTTCATCGCGACGATCGACCTGCGGACGCTCGCGGTCATGCTTCCGTGCCCGGCCGCCTCGAGCGGCGGCGCGCCGGCGCCCGCGAGCTCGGCCCATCGAGCCGCCAGCTCTTCCGGGACCGACGTCATGGGCGTGAGCACCCGCAACGACCGCGGACGGAACGACCGGATGTACCCGAGCGCCTCGGCGACCGCCGCGTCGACGTCGCGTACGAGCAGCACAACGTGCGTCTCGCCGACCACACCGACGCGTTCGGTTCCCCGGTGCACCGCCGCGCGCACCCACGTGTAGTGACGATGGATCGCGTAGAACAAGGGCACCAGCAGCGCCATGATCAGGATCGAGAGCCAGGCGCCGTCCTTGAACTTCGACAAGATCACGACGATCAGCACCACGAACGTGGTGATCGCGCCGATGATGTTGATCACGATCGAGCGGCGCCAGCCCTTCGCGGCGCCCTCGCCCTTGCGGCCTTCTCCGATCCAGTGCCGCACCATCCCGCTCTGCGACAGCGTGAACGACGTGAACACGCCCACCACGTAGAAGTGGATCAACGTGTTCAGGTCGGCGTTGAAGATGAAGATCATGACCGAGGACAGGACCCCGAGGGCGACGACCCCGTTGGAGAACACGAGCCGGTCGCCGCGGTTGACGAACTGGCTCGGCATGAACCGGTCGCGCGCGAGGATCGACGCGAGGCGCGGGAAGTCCTGGTAGGCGGTGTTGGCGGCGAGGATCAAGATCGCCGCGGTGAACGCCTGCACCACGAAGAACCCGATGGAGTTGTTTCCGAAGATCGCGACCGTGATCTGGGCGACGGCCGAGCGCTCCTCGCTCGCCACGACGCCGTGGACGTGGGTGGCGAGATAGGAGATGCCGAGGAACATCGTCACGGCGATCGTTCCCATGATCGCGAGCGTGGTGGCGGCATTGTGGGCCTGCGGCCGTTTGAACGCGGGCACGCCGTTCGAGATCGCCTCGACGCCGGTGAGCGCGGTGGCGCCCTGCGAGAACGCCTTGAGCAGCGCGAACACGGTGATCCCGGCGACGGCGGCCGGCGCCGCGATCTGCTCGGACGGCGGTATCACGGCCGGACACCCGCCGAAGCACCGCACGACACCGACGGCGATCAGGATCAGGATCGACACGACGAACCCGTAGGTCGGAACCGCGAACAACGTGCCCGACTCGCGCGCCCCGCGGAGGTTCGCGATCGTCACGAGCGCGACGAACATGATCGATAGGAAGACCTTGTGCTCGTTGGCCCACGGGATCGCGGAGCCGATCGCGAACACGCCGGCCACGATCGAGACGATCACCGTCATCATGTAGTCGAACAGCAACGCGGCCGCCGCCACGAGCCCGGCGAACGTGCCGAGGTTCTCCTTGCTGACGATGTACGCGCCGCCGCCGCTCGGGTAGGCGCGCACGGTCTGGCGGTAGGAGCTCACGACGATCGCCATCAGCGCCGCGATCGCGAACGAGATGGGCATCACGTACTTCGCCGGATCGGTGGTCGCGAGCGTCAGCGCGATCAAGATCTCGCCGGTCGCGTACGCGACCGACGACAGCGCGTCGGAGGCGAACACCGGCAGCGCGAGGATCTTGGGGAGCAGGGTGTGCTCGAGGTGCTGACTCGAGAACGCGCGGCCGACGAGGACACGCTTGGCGACCGATCCGGTCGACGCTTTCGCCTGGGAGCCCATCAGGCCCCGATGCTACGGCGGGTTCGGGCCGCGCCGTGCGTCACGTGGCGTCCGCGACCCAGCGGTAGCCGACGCCCGGCTCGGTGACGATCAGCGCCGGAGCGGCGGCGTCGTCGCCGAGCTTGCGCCGGAGCGCACGGACGTACGTCCGCAGGTAGGTGGTCTCGGTGCCGTAGCCCTGGCCCCACACCCGGCGCAGGAGCCACTGGTGCGTCAGCAGCTTGCCGGGGTTCGTGACGAGCACCTCGAGCAGGCCGTACTCGGTCGGCGTCAGGTGGACCTGGTCGCCGTCGAGGGTGACGAGTTGCTTGGCGAGATCCACCTGCAGCGAGCCGAACGCCAGAACCGGTGCATCGGGCTCACCGGAGCCCTTGCGGCGCAGAGCTGCTCGGGATCGAGCGAGGAGCTCCTCCATCCCGAAGGGCTTCGTCACGTAATCGTCGGCGCCGGCGTCGAGCGCCGCGACCTTGTCGCTCTGTCCCTCACGGACCGACAACACGATGATCGGGACCTCGGAGAACGCGCGGACCCGCGTGATGACCTCGGTGCCGTCCATGTCGGGCAGACCGAGGTCCAACAGGATCAGCTCGGGATGCTGGCCGGCTGCCGCGACGACGCCCTCGTCGCCGGTCCCGACGGTCTCGACGGTGTAGCCGTGCGCCTCCAGGCTCGTTCGGAGCGCGCGGCGGATCTGCGGCTCGTCGTCGACCACCAGCACCTTCACGCCGCGGCCTCCTCGATCGGCAGATCGAGCACCAGCGCGGTGCCGCCGCCCGCGGTCTCTTCCACCCAGATCCTTCCGCCGTGCGCGGTCACGACGGCCCGCGCGATCGATAACCCGAGCCCGCTCCCCGGCCGCTCCGGCTCCTCGCGGCCACGATAGAAGGGCTCGAAGACCTTCTCGCGTTGCGCGAGCGGGATCCCCGGGCCTTCGTCGGACACGCGGACGCGCACCGCCTCGCCCTCACGTGCGATGTGGATCCGGACGGCCCCGCTCGGCGGCGAGTGCCGCGCGGCGTTCTCGACGAGGTTGGTCAGCACCTGATCGAGCTGCATCGGGTCGGCGGCGATCTCGGGAAGCTCCTCGGGGATCTGCAGCTCGACGCGCACGCGGTCGAGCTGATTGCGCATCCGCGCGAGCACGGCCTCGGTCACCTCTTGCACGTCGGTCGGCACCCGCCGCGGGATGAGGGCGCCCGCGCGGATCCGCGCGAGATCCAGGATGTTGCCGACCAGCCGGTTCAGGCGGTCGGTCTCCTCGAGGATCGTGAGCAGGAGCTCCCGCTGCTGGGTGGCGTCGTGCACCGTCGACACGTCGAGCAGGCTCGTGACCCCCGCTTTGATCGACGCGAGCGGCGTGCGGAGGTCGTGCGTGACCGAGGAGAACATCGCCGCTCGGAGCTCGTTGGTCTCGGCGTCGAGCTGGGCGAGACGGGCGCGGGCGTCCAACCGGGCGCGGTCCAGCGCGACCGCTGCCTGGCGGGTCGCCGCCTCGAGCAACTCCTTCTCCCGTCGCGTGAACGACCGTGCCCGCGCGGGCCGCTCGGTCGTCAGCGTTCCCAGGGGCACCGACGCCACCACGACGGGCAAGATCTCGCTGGGTCCGCCGAGCTCGACGTCCTCGCGTCGCGCGACCGCGCTCATCTCGTGCCCGTCGAGCACCACTTGGACGCTGCACATCGCCAACCCGAACGGGTCGATCAGCAGCGCCACGAACTCGTCGAGGACACGGTCGGGGACGTCGCCGGTCAGCAGCTTGCTCGACAGCAAGGCCAGCAGCCGCGCCTCCCGCTCGCGCTCGGTCGCCCGCCGGCGCTCGGCCGCGGCGTTGCCGACGACCAACCCGACCACCGCCGCGATGGCGAGGAACACGACGGAGGCGATCACGTCGCGGAGTTGCTCGAACTGGAACCCCTGCGCCGGTTGCTCGATCCACGGCAACATCACCGAGGACAGCAACGCCGTGACGATGCCGGCCCAGATGCCACCGCTGACCGCCGCGATCGTGACGGCCAGCATGAAGATCGCGACCCCGGCTCCGGGACCAAGATCCCTGGTCAGGACCACCAGGATCGCGCCACAGACCGCCGCGCCGAGTCCGATGGCGAGGGCACGGACCGAGACCTGATCCACCCGGGGGTCCCTGCGATCCGTGGCCACGACGGACACGCTACCGCCTCGTTCCGGCCGATCCGGGTGCCCGGCCGGCGCGCCGGCCGTTCACGTTTTCTTCACGCGCTGCTCGGCATCCTTCACGCCGCGCTTACGCCCGTGGCCCGACCCTTAGCTACGGAAAGAAGGGTCTCGCTGAACCCGGTGCCGGACCGTCACCCCCGGCGCCGGATGATGCGGGACAGGGCACCAACGAACCTACTTTCCTCCGAGCCCGTCTGCGGGGCCGGCAGCTCCCTCCAGCTGTCGGCCCGCAGGCATATCTGGGGTCCGTTCGTCCTCCAGGTCGCGCTGTCAGGCGGTTCGCGCCCGGGTACGCTTCCCGGCCATGCGGGTGCTCATCATGGGATGTGGTCGCGTCGGCTCCGAGCTGTCGCACGCGCTCCTCGACGCCGGGCACGAGGTCACCGTGATCGACAAGCGGGCCGAGGCGTTCGATCGGTACCCGCCCGGCGACCAGGCGCGACAGATCGTCGGTCTGGGGTTCGACCGCGACGTGCTGGAGGAAGCCGGGATCCGCGAGGCCGACGCGTTCATCGCGGTCTCGAGCGGCGACAACTCCAACATCGTGTCGGCGCGCGTCGCGCTCGAGCACTACCACGTGCCCAAGGTGATCGCGCGGATCTTCGATCCGCGCCGCGCCGAGATCTACGAACGACTGAACATCCCGACGGTCGCGACCACCACCTGGGGCGTGAAGCAGTTCCAACTGATGCTGCTGCACACCGGCAAGGAGGTTCGCGAGAGCCTCGGCGGCGGGGAGCTGCTGCGGATGCGGGTGCCGGTGCCGAGCCACCTGGTCGGCAAGCCGGTTTCGACGCTGAACGTCGACGGACACATCCTGGTCGCGGGGGTGTCCCGCGGCGGCAAGGGGTTCATCCCCTCGGTCGACAGCACCCTGCAGGAAGGCGACTTCCTGATCATCACGATGGGCAAGGACTACATGGACGAGCTCGACGCGCTGCTCGAGCCGGCGGAGCACCGCTGATGCGGGTCGTCGTCACCGGCGGGGGCGCGATCGGGCGGCACGTCGCCGCCGACCTCACCACGCGCGGCCACGAGGTCACGCTGATCGAGCAGGACAAGCAGGTGGTCGAGGACCTGCGCGCGGAGATCCCCGAGGTGACGATCATGCTCGGCGACGCCTGCGAGCCGTGGGTGCTCGAGGACGCGGAGCTCGCGCGATCCGACGTCGTGGTCGCGGCGACCGGCGACGACGAGGACAACCTCGTGACGGCGTTGCTGGCCAAGCAGGAGTTCGCGGTGCCGCGCGTGCTCGCGCGGGTCAACCACCCGAAGAACGAGTGGCTCTTCACGGACCAATGGGGCGTCGACACGGCGGTGTCGCCCCCGCACATGCTCACCTCGATGGTCGAGGAGGCCGTCACCACCGGCGACCTGGTGCAGCTGCTCCGCCTGGAAGGCGGGCGGATCTCGATCGTCGAGATGAAGCTCGCCGGCGACTCGCCGGCGGTCGGCCGGCCCGTCTACGAGCTGCGGCTGCCCAACGACGCCGCGATCGTGGCGATCGTGCGCGACGCACATGTCGTGATCCCGCAGCCCGAGACCGTGCTCGGGGCCGGCGATGAGCTGGTCGCGCTCGCGGCGCTCGGCACCGAGCAGGCTCTCCGGGCCGCGATCGTCGGCGGCTGATCCCTAGCCGCTCGGTTCGACCTGCCAGCGGTACCCGATCCGTGACTCGGTCACGATCGCGCGCGGGTGGCGCGGATCGGGTTCGATCTTCCGACGCAGCTGACTGACGAACACCCGGAGCGCCTCGACGTCGGGCGCGCCGTCGCCCTCCCACACCTCCGCGAGCAACCACTCATGGGTGCGGAGCACGCCGGGCGCGCTGGCGAGGGCCTCGAGCAGCCGCCACTCCGTAGGCGTGAGGTGCACCTGCTCGTCCTCCCGCCGTACCGACCGCGCCCCGAGGTCGATGCGCACGTCGTCGAGCTCGAAGCGCGTCCCGCTCGGCTCCGGCGCCGCGCGACGGAGCAGCGCGCGCACGCGCGCGAGCAGCTCGGCGGCGCCGAACGGCTTCGTCAGGTAATCGTCGGCACCGAGCTCGAGCGCCGCGACCTTGTCCTGCTCGGCGTCGCGCACCGACAGCACCAGGATCGGCACACGGCTGAACCGTCGGATCTCGCGGCACGCCGTGAGCCCGTCGACGTGCGGCAGGTTGAGGTCGAGCACCACCAGGTCGGGCTCGAGGTCGCGCACCGCCCCCACCGCTGCCCGGCCGTCGGTCGCGGTCTCGACGCGGAAGTCGCGCGCGAGCAGTGTGCGCTCGACCGCGCGCAGGATCTGCGGCTCGTCGTCGACGACGAGGATCAGCGGGTCGCTCATCCCGCGGGGAGCCGGAACCCCATCGTGGTGCCGCCGCCCGGCGTGTCGGTCGCCCAGATCTGGCCGCCCATCGCCTCGACGAATCCCTTGCAGATCGCGAGCCCCAGCCCGGCCGACAGGCGCGGCGATCCTTCCTGCAGCTTGTAGAACGGCGTGAAGAGCAGCTGCTGGTCGCCGAACGCGAGCCCCGGCCCGTGGTCGACGACCTGCACCACGACCACGCCGTCGGCCCGCTCCGCACCGAGCTCGATCCGCCGGTCGGCGGCGCTGCGCACCGCGCGCGCGGCGTTCTCGACGAGGTTGGTCACGACCCGCTCGACGAACAGCCAGTCGCCGCGCACCCGCACCGCGTCGTCCGCGACCCGCACCTCGATCTCGACGCCCGGCCAGCGCTCACGGACGCCGTCGACCGCAGGGCCGATCACGTCGTCGAGGTCCACGAGGTCGTCGTGCGCGACGAGCGTTCCCGACTCGATCCGCGACATGTCGAGCAGGTTGGTGATCAGCTGCTCGAGCCGTCCGGTCGACGCTCGGACATCCTCGAGCACCACCCGCACGCCGTCCGCGTCGAAGGCCTTGCGGTCGAGCACGTCGGTGACCGAGGCGGTGATCGCGGCGATCGGGCTCTTCAGCTCGTGTGAGGCGGCCGCGAGCAGCGACCGGCGCATGTCCTCCGTCCGCTTGTAGAGCTCGGCCTCCCGCAGCTCCTGCTCCAGCCGCTCGGCCTGGACGACCAATGCGACCTCGTCCGCGAAGGTCCGCACGACCCGCGTTTCGGCGGCGGTCAGTGGCGACCGGTCGCCGACGAACACCAGCGAGCCGACCCGTGCCGGCCCCACCCGCAGCGGGAAGGCGGTCGACGAAGACGCCGCGGGGTCGTCCTCGTCACGGACCGAGGCGAGCACGAAGCCGAGCCGTTCCGCGGCGCGGCCGAGCGCCGGTGTCAGGCCCTCAGCGCGCTCCGACACGAGCACGTGGCTCAGGTCGAACAACAACCGCACCTCGGCCTCGCGGTCCTCGGCGGCGGTGGCGCGCTCGAGCGCCACGCCGACCAGCCACGAGATCAGCAGCGACATCGCCAGGAACGCGAGGAACGCGACCACGTATTCGGTCCGCTCGAGGTTGAACGTGCCGTACGGCGGCAGGAACCCGAGGTTGTAGAGCGCCGACCCCACCACCGCGGCGACGATCCCGGGGATCACCCCGCCGAGCCACGACGCGACCACCACCGGAACGAGGAACGCGAACGCGGTCAGGGTGTGCGAGAGCGTGTCGCGGAACGGCTCCATGACCGCCGCGATCGCGAGGCCGCCGACCGTGGCGATGAGGTACGCGGCCCAGATGCGCCACGCGTGCCCGCGGACCCCCAGCACCCGGGCAGACACGACCGCCGTTCGATCCACGCTCGCAACGATAGTCGTCCTTATGGATCCCTTATCCCGCGTTCCTACCGTGGAACGTGATGCAGACCGACCAGACGCCCACGACCGAGACGACGAACGCTCCGACCAGGACCGGCGTGCGGGCACGTCCGCCCCTGCCCCGGAGCTCCGGGTACGCCGTCAAACGGGCGTTCCTCGGCCGGCCGATCCCCACCGCACACCTGGTGCACGAGCGCCTCGGCAAGATCGCCGCGCTCGCGATCTTCAGCTCGGACGCGTTGTCCTCGGTCGCGTACGCGACGGAGGAGATGCTGAAGACCCTCGCCATCGCGGGTGTCGGCCTACTGATGTTCTCGCTCATCGTGCCGCTGTCGGCGGCGATCGTGGGCGTGCTGGCGATCCTGGTTTTCAGCTATCGCCAGACGATCAAGGCCTATCCGTCCGCCGGGGGCGCCTACATCGTCACGAAGGACAACTTCGGGCTCATCCCGGCGCAGGTCGCCGGTGTCGCGTTGCTCACCGACTACGTGCTGACCGTCGCGGTGTCGGTCTCGGCCGGCGTCGCGGCGATCATCGCGCTGGTGCCCGCGTCGGCGCCGTTCCGGGTCGAGATGGCGGTGCTCTCGATCGTTCTGATCGCGTACGGGAACCTCCGGGGCGTTCGTGAGTCGGGCAAGATCTTCGCGGCGCCGACGTACGTGTTCATCGCGTGCATCCTGTCGCTGATCGTCGTTGGCGTGACGCGAGCCGCGACCGGGTCGATCGTGGTCCCGCCGCCGGTGACGACGGGCGGCGGGCTGTCGGCGTTCGCGCTGGTGCCGGTCTTCGTCGCGCTCCACGCGCTGGCGTCGGGCAGCACCGCGATGACCGGCGTCGAAGCGATCTCGAACGGCGTCCCGGCGTTCCGGCCGGTCGAGTGGAAGCACGCCCGGCAGACGCTCGTCGCGCTCGGGCTGCTGTTGGCCACGATGTTCCTCGGCATCTCCTGGCTCGCCGCCAAGCTCCAGATCGGGCCCGACTTCTCGGGACGGTCGACCGTCGTCGCCGACATCGGCCATGCGGTCTACGGGTCGAGCCCGCTCGGCCACGCCGCGTTCGCGCTGCTGCAGATCGCGACCGCCCTGATCCTCGTGCTGGCCGCGAACACCGCGTACGCCGACTTCCCGCGCCTCGCGAACTTCCACGCCGGCGACGACTTCCTGCCGCGCCAGTTCACGACGCGCGGTCATCGGCTCGTGTTCTCCAACGGCATCCTGGCGCTGTCGGCGGTCGCGATCGTTCTGGTGATCGCGTTCCATGCGGACGTCACGAAGCTGATCCCGTTCTACGCGATCGGCGTGTTCACATCGTTCACGCTGTCGCAGGCGGGGATGGCGAAGCGGCACCTCCGGCTGCGTGAGCAGGGCTGGCGCGTCGGGCTGCTGATCAACGGCCTCGGTGCGATCGCGACCGGCGTCGTGCTCGCGATCGTGGCCCGGACCAAGTTCGCCGAGGGTGCCTGGGTCATCCTGATCCTCGTGCCTGTCCTCGTCGTGTTGCTCGTGCGGATGAACCACCAATACGCCCGCGAGAAGCGCGAGCTCGAGCGCGACCTGGAGGCGTTCGCGGCCCCGACCGGACGACCGCCGATCACGATCCTGCTGGTCGACGACCTCGACCCGAAGACCGTGCACGCCTTGCAGTACACCCGGACGATCCGGTCGGAGCGCACGATCGCGGTCCACGTCGAGGACGACCCCACGCGGACCCGAGCGCTGGCGGCAGCCTGGCACGACGCCGGCCTGGACGCGATCCCGTTGCGGATCGTGCGAGGACGCGGCGATCAGGCGGCGCGCCTCGCCGGGTTCCTCGCCGCCTACGAGCGTGAGGATCGCGACGCGATCGTGATCGTGCCGGTGCCGCACGAGCGGACCCTTCGCGACCACGTCGCCGACCGCCGGGCCGGTGCCCGGCTGCACCGCGCGCTGCTGTCCTACGGCCACGTGCGCGTCACGATGGTCCGTGA
>Ga0105243_10003262_pt1 | contig 13207 bp, 9 predicted proteins | sample KBSM34metaG_FD_81525 | JGI IMG/M metagenome (GOLD analysis project Ga0105243, IMG submission 81525) | Miscanthus rhizosphere microbial communities from Kellogg Biological Station, Michigan, USA - KBS M3-4 metaG | ecosystem: Host-associated > Plants > Roots > Rhizosphere > Soil | place: Michigan...
CACGGTGGCGCTGAACCTGGCGCGCGAACAGGCCGCGCGGCGCAAGCAGGCGCCGCTGCGCATCGACGAGATGGAGCAGTTTTCGCAATTGCTGGCCGCAGGGGACGACGTGGAAGACACGGCACAGCGACAGCAGCGGCAACAGCGCCTGCAGGCACTGCTGGCCGGCTTGCCCGAACGCACCCGTGCGGTGCTGGTGATGCAGTACCGCGACGGCCTCAGCTACAAGCAGATCGCCGAACGCATGGGCGTGTCCGCACACATGGTCAAGAAGCACGTGGTGCGCGGGCTGTCGGCGTGCCGGCGGGCGCTGGCCGAGAGCGGAGAAAGCTGGTGAACGAGGCCGCCTTCCCGCCGCGCAGCGCCACTGCCGAGGCCGCGCACTGGCATGCCCTGCAACGCATGCAGGCGCTGGACGCGACCCAGCAGGCGCAGCTCATGGACTGGCTGACCGCATCGCCGCTGCACCTGCGCGAATACATGGCGGTGCTGCGCGTTGCCGGCGAACTGGGCGAGGCCATGCGCGGCATGGACCTGGACGTGGACGCGCTGCTCGACGCCGACCGTCGTGCCGACACCGACGCAGCGCCGCGCAACGTGATCGCGCTGCCGCTGCCGCAACGGCCGCCGCGCCCTGCCGCGCAGATGCCCCGCGCCGCAGGCCGGCGTGAGCGCCTGCGCGGCTGGGGCATGGGCCTGGCCGCGGCGCTCTGCGGCGTGGCGGTGCTGGCCGCCTGGGCCTGGCCGCGCACCACGACCTACAGCACCGCGCACGGCGAACAGCGCAGCGTGCAGCTGGCCGATCGCAGCACCGTGCACCTCAACGCGCAAAGCGCGCTGCGCGCGACGATGACCCCGTGGAGCCGGCGCCTGCAGCTGCTGCATGGCCAGGCCAGCTTCGTGGTCGCGCCGGATCGGCGCCCGCTGCAGGTGCTGGCCGGCACGCTGCGGGTCGAGGACATCGGCACCACCTTCGATATCGCCCTGTACCGGCAACAGGCACGCATCGACGTGGCCGAGGGCCGCGTGCACGTATGGCGCGCCGATCGCCCGCGGCAGCCGATGCTGGCCGATCTCGGCGCCGGGCAGAGCGCGCGCGTCGACGCTGGCAGCGGCCGGGTCGAACTGGCCAGCGAGGATGTCGCCGCGATGCATGCCTGGTGGCAACGCCGCATCGTGTTCCGCGACGAACCGCTGGCCAACGTCGCCGAGGATTTCAACCGGCTCAACCGCACCCGCCTGCTGATCGACGACACCGCCGCCGGCGCGATGCGCCTGACCGGCAACCTGCGAGGCGACGACATCGCCTCGCTGCGCGCGTTCCTCGCCGACCAACCGACGTTGCGCGTCACCGTCAGCGCCGACGCGATCCGCGTCGGCAGCCGCGCCGCGCCGCGGCCAGTCGCACGCTGACCGCGTCGTCGGTCGCCGAACGCGGCGACCGCCGTCTGCGCGCCTGGTCAGATCGCGGCGCAACCGCGAGCGCCGTGGCACTACGCGTGCAGACGCGCCACCCACCACCGCCCAGCGCGCACCCGGTCATGGCGCGAGCGTTCGTTCGCACGCGCGCGCGCGACCAGCGGAGAAAACGACCGATCGCCCTCGCCCCCACGCGCGTGTCACAGAAAATTCATCGAAAAGCGGTGCCCGATCGTCGCTGTCGATCCTCGTAGTCCAGGCACAACGCAGCATTCCGCCCTTGCGGCAGCGCTGCGCCCCACCTTCCGCTCCCACTGGACAACGACGATGCGCCGCACCCTGTTCCTTTCCATCGCCCTCGCCCTGCATGCCGGTACTGCCGGCGCCCAGACCACGCCCGTCGCGGTCGATGCGATTCCCGCACAGCCGTTGGCGCGCGCGCTCAACACCCTGTCGCGGCAGAGCGGACTGCAGTTCGTCTATGCCGCGGGCGTGGCCGGCAATCCGCAGACCCGCGGCACCAGCGCCGGCGCCACGCCGGAACAGGCCCTGCGGCAATTGCTCGACGGCACCGGCCTGCGCTACCGCTATCTCAACCCGACCACGGTGACGATCGAAGCCGCAGGCGCAGAGGCCGACGCGGCGCAGGCGGCACCGCCAGCGGCATCCGCCGCAATGCCGGCCGCCGCGCCCACGGCGGACGCGCCGGTGAAGGAACTGGACCGCATCCAGGTGCTGGGCAGCTACGCCGGCAGCCTCAGCACCGCGCTGCGCGAGAAGCGCTACGCCGACAGCGTGGTCGACGTGATCGCCGCCGAGGACATCGGCAAGCTGCCGGCGCAGAACGTGGCCGAGGCGCTGCAGCGCGTGCCGGGCGTGTCGATCGTGCGCGACCGCGGCGAAGGCGTGTACGTGCGCGTGCGCGGCCTGGGCCCGAACTTCCAGGTCACCACGCTCAACGGCCAGACCATGGCGGTCAACGAGAACGTGCGCACCTCCGGTCAGACCGGCCGCCAGTTCCGCTACGACACCCTGCCGGCCGAACTGGTGTCCGGCCTGGAGGTGATCAAGAGTCCCACCGCCGACCTGGACGAAGGCGCGATCGGCGGCATCGTCAACGTGCGCACGTTCCGGCCGCTGGAACTGGGCAAGACCCTGACCAACCTGTCGCTGGAATCGAGCCAGGCGCAGCGCACCCACGCCAACGATCCGCGCGTGTCCGGCCTGTTCAACTGGGTCAACGCCGACGGCAGCTTCGGCATGCTGATCTCCGGCGCCTACGCGCAACGCAGCCTGCGCCAGGACCGGGTCAACGAAGTGAGCTGGGATTACTACCCCAACGGCGTGCCGGGCGCGCCCGGCGCCTATTACGCGCCGACCGGCCTGCGTCCGACGCTGGAACTGGAGCAGCGCGAGCGCACCGGCGTGGCCGCCTCGCTGCAGTGGAAACCGAGCGCGGCGTGGGAGACCAACCTGGACCTGCTCTACGCCAAGCAGACCGTGCACTACGACGAGTACAGCATGGGCGTGGGCTTCGACAGCCTGGCGAAGATGAGCAACATTCGCGTCGAGCACGGCGGCATCACCGGTTTCGACTACCGCAACGGCCAGGTGCAGATCTCGCGCGAGACCTCCGGCATCACCGACGACAACCGCAGCGCGCGCCTGTCCAGCACCTGGAGCGGCGATCGCTGGACGCTGGGCGCGGTGGCGTTCCACTCGCAGGCGCACAGCTACGATTCGGACCCGATCCGGCGCACCCGCCTGCGCAGCGGCACCAATCTGTCGATGCGCGTGGAGATGCCGCAGGCCGACGGCGACAACGTGCCCGACTGGAGCTTCACCAACGGCTTCGATCCGAACAACCCGTCCACCGTGGCCGGACGGCGCCTGGAATGGCGCGAGATCGACGCGCGCGACAAGGAGGACGCGCTGCAGTTCGACGCCAAGCGCGCGCTCGACGGCGACTTCTTCCGCGACCTCAAGGTCGGCGCAAAATACCGCCAGCGCTCGCGCAGCTACGACCGCGCCGATCTGCTGCTCAACAGCATCGCCGGCGTGCGTTTCCCGGCCGGCAACTTCACCGCGCTGCCGGTGGACGACATGCTCGCCGACGCCAACGGCACCCTGCCGCGGCAATGGCTGGCGCCGATCGAATCCACCTTCTGGGGCAACTGGCCGACCGCCGCGGACCTGGCCAACACGCCCAACAGCGCCGACCTGCAGAACTCCTACGAGGTGAAGGAAAAGATCGGCTCGGCCTACGCCATGGCCGATTTCGGCAGCGACCTGGCCGGCCGCGCCCTGCGCGGCAATCTCGGCGTGCGCCTGGTGCGCACCGAGCAGACCACCGACGGCCACGCCGACGTCAACGGTACCGCGCAGCCGGTGCATTTCGAGCGCAGCTACAACAACGTGCTGCCGTCGTTCAACGCCGCCTGGGACGTGCGCGAGGACATGGTGCTGCGCACGTCCGCGGCCAAGGTCATCACCCGCCCCGATCTCACCGACCTGTCGTCCAAGCTCACCTTCAATTCCAGCGGCGAGATCCTCACCGCCAGCGGCGGCAATCCCGGGCTCAAGCCGTTCGAGGCCTGGCAGTACGACCTGACCTTCGAGTGGTACATCGACGGCACCTCGGCGCTGACCGGCGGGGTGTTCTACAAGGACATCTCCAGCTTCATCCAGACCCAGATGTCGAACCTGGTCTACCAGGGCCAGACCTATCTGTTGTCGTCCAAGACCAACGGCAGCGAGGCCAAGGTCAAGGGCGCCGAAGTGGCCTACCAGCAGGTGTTCGCCGGCCTGCCGGCGCCGCTGGACGGGCTGGGCATGCAGCTCAACTACACCTGGACCGACAGCGAGGCCAGCTACCGCGACGGCACCCGCACCTTCACCGACAGCCTGGAAGGCGTGGCCAGGAACACCTACAACGCGGTGCTGTTCTACGAGAAGGGACCGCTGATGGCGCGGGTCAGCTACAGCTGGAGCGACGACATCCTCAACGCGGTCGGCACCGCCAACGTCGCCACGCTCAACAGCGACAAGTTCGGCAGCCTGGACGCGAACGTGGCCTACAAGGTCAACGACAGCCTGTCGGTGTTCGTCAACGCGATCAACCTCACCGGCGAAGTGCAGCGCCAGTACGTCGGCGACCACCTGTTCGGCGGCTACACCGACTACGGCCGCACCTGGTCGGTCGGCCTGCGCGCACGATTCTGAGCCGTGCCCGCGCGGTCGCCGCCGTCGTGCGGCGCCGCGCGCGAAGGCGGCAGCGCCCGCTGCGGCGCTGTCCGCCGACCCGTCTTCCCGGCCGGTGCCTCGGCCAGCGGCATGGCGCGCCTTGCCGTACCGCCTCTTCCGGAAACATGCGATGCCATCGATCCCTCGCCTAGCCGTCGCCGCGCTGCTCGCGCTCGCCCTGCTGCCGTTCGCCGCCGCGCACGCCGCCGTCGCGGCACCGCAGGACACGCTGGAAAAAGTCCTGATCCTCAAGCGCCACGGCGTGCGCTCGGCGATGTCCAGTCCGGAGCAGCTGGGCCGCTACTCGGCGCGTCCATGGCCGCACTTCGGCGTGCCTGCCGGGCACCTGACCGAGAACGGCGCGCGCCTGGAAGCGCTGTTCGGCGCCTACTACCGCGCGCGCTATGCGCCGCAGGGCCTGTTCGCCGGCGACGCCTGCGCCAGCGCCTACTACTGGGCCAATCGCACCCAGCGCACCATCGCCTCGGCGCAGGCGTTGGCGAGCACGCTGACGCCGGGTTGCGCGAACGAGGTGCACGGCGTCGCCGACGACGCCTCCGATCCGCTGTTCGACGGCGCGCCGGCCCTGCGCACGCCCGCCGCCGCCGCGCTGATGCGCGCGGCCATCGCCGGCCGCATCGGCGGCGACGCCGCCGCCTGGAACGCGGCGCAGCGCGATGCGATCGACACGCTGCAGCAGCTGCTGTTGCAGTGCGCGCAGCGGCCGTGCCCGGCCGACGCGGACGCCGGCAAGCAGCGCCTGGACGCGGTGGCGGCGCGGATGGGCGACAGCGAAGACGGCATTCCCGGCGTCGAAGGCCCGGCGGCGGCGGCCTCCGGCATCAGCGAAAGCCTGCTGATGGGCTGGGCCGACGGCCAGGACTTCGCCGCGCTGGGCTGGCAAGGCCTGGACGAGGCCAGCCTGCTGCGCGCGTTCGCCCCGCACCAGGCCGAGTTCGCGCTGCGCCTGCGCGCGCCCACGGTGGCGCGCATGGCCAGTTCGCCGTTGGCCGCGCGCGTGCTGGCCACGCTGCAGCAAGGCAGCGACAGCCCCGCGCATGCCGCGCCGATCGGCGGCGCTGCGCGGCTGGTTGTCGTCTCCGGACACGACGGCACGCTGACCCTGCTGGCCGGCATGCTCGATCTGCACTGGCAGTTGCCTGGCTACCAGCCGGACCAGACCGTGCCCGGCGGCGCGCTGGTGTTCGAGCGCTGGCGCCGCGCCGATGGGCAACGCGTGATCCGCCTGCGCTACACCGCGCAGAGCCTGGCCCAGCTGCGCGAACAGCGCGCGCTGACGCTGCAGGCGCCGCCGCCATCCGCGCCGGTGTTCATTCCCGGCTGCAGCAGCGCCACCCCGGACTACGACTGTGCGCTGCCGACGCTGGCGGCGCTGATCGGCACCGCGATCGACCCCCACTTCATGAGCGAATGACGCCATGCCTCCGGCCGCCGGCCGGCGCCATGGCTGCCGCATCGGCGCATCCCGCGCCGCTTCCCTGGCCATCGTGCCAGCCGCTGTTCCCCACCACCGCAAGAGGCGATTCATGATCCAGCATCTACGCACCCTCGTGAGCTTCGGCATCGGAGTGAGCCTGGCCTGTGCCGGCGCGGCGCACGCGCAATCGGACACCGGCGTGCTCGACGTCCTCAGCTACAACGTGGCCGGTCTGCCCGAAGGCATTTCCAGCAGCAACCCTGCCGCCAACACCGCGCAGCTGGCACCGAAACTGGCGCCGTACGGCCTGGTCCACGTGCAGGAGGACTTCAACTACCACGCCACCCTGTATGCCGGCGACGCGCATCCCTACCGCACCGCCACCAGCGGCGGCGCCGCCATCGGCGACGGCCTCAACACGCTGAGCAACTATCCCTTCAGCGACTTCACCAGGGTCAAGTGGAACCAGTGCAACGGCACCGACTGCCTGACCCCGAAGGGCTTCAGCTACATGCGCGTGCGCCTGGCCGACGGCGTGCTGCTGGACGTGTACAACGCCCATCCCAACGCCGGCACCGAAGCCGGCGACCTGTCCGCGCGCCGCGCCAACATCGGCCAGCTCTCGCAGTTCATCCAGACCTGGTCGGCCGGCAACGCGGTGCTGGTGATGATGGATTCCAATACCCGCTATACCCGCGCCGACGACAACATCCGCACGCTGATCGCGGCCAACGGGCTGACCGATCCGTGGGTGGAACTGGTCAAGGGCAGCGCGCCGGCCGCCGGCGCCGAGCCGCTGCTGTGCGGCACGCCGCCGACCAATGCCTGCGAAGTGGTCGACAAGATCCTGTACCGCGATGCGCCGCAGCTGACCCTGGTCGCCAACCGCTACCAGCTCGACCCCGGCACGTTCTACGACAGCGCCGGCAAGCCGCTGTCCGACCACTACCCGCTGTACGCGCAGTTCGGCTGGGCGGTGGGCACCGACGTGCGCACCAGCGACCAGGTCGGCGGCCCGCACGGCATCCCGTTCAACGATCTGGCCGACAGCGCCAGCGGGCGTCCGCTCAGCGGGGTCACCCTGCGTGGCGGCGAGCGCCTGGACAATGTCGGCGCGATCCTGGACACCGGCAAGCTGCTCGCGCACGGCGGCACCGGCGGACAGGCGACCACCCTGTCGCTGGGCGCCAACGAGACGCTGACCTCGGCCACCGTCAGCGTGGGCAAGTACAACGACACGACCCGCGTGTTCTCGCTGAGCCTGCGCACCAGCACCGGCCGCAGCGTGCAGGCGGGCAAGCCGACCAGCGAGACCTATACGCTGACCGCGCCCAGCGGCTGGCACATCGCCGGCTTCACCGGCCGCGCCGGCGACGCGATCGACAAGCTCGGCGTGGTGTACCGGAAGAACTGACGCGTCGCGGCGGGTCGCTCGCGTTCGCGCACCAACGAGAACGGCGCTTGCAACAGCGAGCGCCGTTTCGGTTACGCGGATTGTCTCGGCGCTGCACCCGCGGCCGGCATGCCGGCGAACGCCGATGCGTCGCTGCGCGTGCAGCGCCACAGCGCGGCGCCCCGGATCGGGGTGCCGCGGTTTCCAGCGCCGATGCCGGCATCACCGCAGGCGGCGCATGCGCGCCAATGCATCGGCAGCGGCCGGATCGCGAGACCCGGCCGCTGCGGGATCGAACCGCGGATCAGGCCTGCTTCGGATCCGGACCGTAGGCGTTGGCGCCCCTGATCCCTTCCATGCACATGAAGACGAGGATCACCACGCCGCCCAGCCAGGGGATCAGGCCCAGCAGCACGTACCAGCCGGACTTGCCCTGGTCGTGGAAACGGCGCACCTGCACCGCGATCGACGGTACCAGCACCGCGAGCGAATACAGGCCCAGCAGCACGACCGCCACCAGCGACAGCGCGCCGGTGCCGTTCTGGCCGCCGACGCCGCCGCCGATTCCCATCAACACCATCAGCACGGTGATCACGACGATGTTCAACAGCGTGAACATCCAGTACTCCTTGCGCCGCGAACGCCCGGAAAAATCCGCGTAGCGCTTGAGCGGCATCAACATCCATTCCATTGTGTTTCCCTTTTTTTCGAACCGCTGCGTCACTGCAGCGGGCGGCATGGTGGCATAAACCCCGCCGCAGGGAAACGCTTGCAGCTACTCGCTCGCGGCCTCCAGCGCCTGCGCCAGGCGCTCCACCGCGATCACCTCCATGCCCTTGACCACGCCGGTCTTGGGCGCATTGGCCTTGGGCACGATGGCGCGCTTGAAGCCGTGCGTGGCCGCTTCGCGCAGCCGGTCCTCGCCGTTGGGCACCGGGCGGATCTCGCCGGACAGACCGACCTCGCCGAAGGCGATGGTCTTCTCCGCCAACGGCTTGTCGCGCAGCGAGGACAGCACCGCCAGCAGCACCGGCAGGTCGGCCGCGGTCTCCTGCACGCGGATGCCGCCGACCACGTTGACGAACACATCCTGGTCGCCGACCAGGATGCCGCCGTGCCGATGCAGCACCGCCAGCAGCATCGCCAGGCGGTTCTGCTCCAGGCCCACCGCCACCCGCCGCGGATTGGACAGCGGCGAGGCATCGACCAGCGCCTGCACTTCCACCATCAGCGGCCGCGTGCCTTCGCGCGTCACCATCACGCAGCTGCCGGGCTGGTTGGCGCTGCTGCCGGACAGGAAGATCGCCGACGGGTTGGAGACTTCCTTCAGGCCCTTCTCGCCCATGGCGAACACGCCCAGCTCGTTGACCGCGCCGAAGCGGTTCTTGAACGCGCGCAGCAGGCGGAAGCGGCTGCCGCTCTCGCCCTCGAAATACAGCACCGCATCGACCATGTGCTCAAGCACGCGCGGCCCGGCGATGCCGCCTTCCTTGGTCACATGGCCGACCAGGAACACCGCCGTGCCGGTCTCCTTGGCGTAGCGCACCAGCCGCGCCGCGCTCTCGCGCACCTGGCTGACCGAACCGGGCGCGGCGGTCAGCGACTCGGTCCACAGGGTCTGCACCGAGTCGGCCACGATCAGCCTGGGCCGCGCCGCGCTGGCATGCTGCAGGATCTGTTCGATGCCGGTCTCGGCCAGCGCGTTGAGGCCGTCCAGCGGCAGATCCAGGCGCACCGCACGGCCGGCGACCTGAGCCAGCGATTCCTCGCCGGTGACGTACAGCACCGGCAGCGTGCCGGCCATCTTGGCCAGCGCCTGCAGCAGCAGCGTCGACTTGCCGATGCCCGGGTCGCCGCCGATCAGCACCACCGCGCCTTCCACCAGCCCGCCGCCGAGCACCCGGTCGAACTCGCCGATGCCGGTGGACACGCGCGCCTGGTCGCGATGCTCCACGTCCTTGAGCGCGGTGATCTTCGGCGCCTCGGTCTTGCCGGCCCAGCCGCTGCGCCGCGCCGCGGCCGGCGCCTTCGCCGCCGCCGCGCTTTCCAGCACGATCTCGCTCAGTGAATTCCACGCTCCGCATTCGGTGCACTGGCCCTGCCACTTGGTGTATTCGGCGCCGCAGTCGCCGCATACATAGGCCGTTTTCGCTTTTGCCATCTCGTTCTTGTCCGCTGCCAGGAGGCACCAGCATAGGCGCTGGCGGTCTCAGGTTGCGCGACAGAACGTCGTCGCGACGTGGGTGCCTCAGGCACCAGTGTCCTCGGGCTTAAGACCCATCGAGTATTCCTCGATCTCCTTGCCATCGACCCAACCGGTGGCGCAGTCGCCAGCGTAGTGGCCATCCGGCTTGAGTGTGCAGGCGATGCCGGTTGTCGGGCGTTTCCATTCGGTCGGCGAGTCGGCGCCCTTGCACATCGCGTTGCCCCGACAGAGCTTCACGGTACGGGTTGGAATCGCCATGACCAGGGCACGAACCAAAACCCCTTGCCTGCGTTGGGCCGCCCGCAGGCAGAGCAGCTGGTTTACTCCGACATGTGCGACGGGCTTGCCTGCGGCTGGTTTGAAACTGTCCTTGAGTGTGACGCCGTTTTCTGCTGCAACCGCGCCGAACGACAGGTTCGAGGTGCAGTCATCGCCGGCGTCGATCGCCGTGCCGTCAATGGTGCAGGCAGGGTTACCGTGCGTGTCGCTTGTGCAGGCCACGGCAGAGCCAGGTGACGACGCCTGCAACATAACCTGCAAGGCGTGCGCATCGCCTGGCGCGGCTGACGCCGCCGAGGCTGTTAGCAGAACAACCAGGCTCAGCGCCCATCCAGAAGAATGGATGCTCTGTCTCCTACCGGGAAGGCTCCTTACGCTGCCTTTGACGGAGCCGGCGATGGCCTTGCGGCTGGAATTGACGAGCATGGTTGTCACGGGCTTCTCCTAAGCGACCTTTTGCACAATGCATACATCCGGGCCATCGACTGCACCTGTGGTGCCGGCATGACCTGCACCCTGGCGTTCAGCGATCAACCGAAATCATCGACTGGGGCGCTCATCGTGATTCGAGACCGCCCTTTGCCGCTGCGCGCTTTCATGTGAGCTCGCTCTCCACATCTTGCAACGTCGGCGTCGTGGAATGTACGCAGCGCTCAGCGCGCCTTGTACAGCTCGCTCAACCGGTCCGGCTTGCCGGCGATGCGTTCCAGGTGCGGATACTGCAGGCCGCCGTGGTAGGCGATGCGCAGCGTGTCGTAGCGGTTGCCGCGCTTGACCAGCAGCTCGATCGGCGCGGTGCCGCCCTTGGCCGTGGTGATTGCCTCCTTGATCGTGTCGGCGCTGAACTCGCGGCCGTTGACTGCGACCACGCTGTTGCCGGCGATGATGCCGGCATCGAACGCCGGACCATCCCACAGCACGTCCTGCACGCTGCCCTTCTCGTCCAGGCTCAGGCCCAGCGAATAGGTCAGGCCGACGCCCTTCTTGGTCGCTTCGTAGGTCTTGATCGCCTCGTTCGGCTGGTCGGTATAGACCAGCTTCCAGCCGCTGGCCTCGATGCCGCCGACCAGCGAGCCGTGGCCATCGACGCGGCTGCGCAGGAACGTCGCCCAGTCGTACTTGGCCACGCCGTCGAGCGTGGCGACGATGTCCTCGAAGGTGTACGGATTCACGTCCCAGGCGCCGTCGTGCATGCCGAAGAAGGCCTTGGCGAAGTCGTCGATCGAGCGCTTGTTGCCGCTGAGCTCGCGCAGCTTGGCGTCGGTCTCCAGCCACAGCATCTGCCCGCCGGAATAGTAGTCCTCGCTCATCTGGTAGCTGCGGTAGGCGCGCGGCCGGCGCATCGACATGGTCGGATCGTTGGTGGTGTCCTGCAGCGCGCGCCAGGCCAGGCCGGGGCGGCCGCGCTGGTAGGTGGCGGCGACGTCGGCGAGCATGTCGCGCGCCTGGCTCTGCGTCCACAGGCCGGAACGCGCGGACAGCACTTCGCCCCAGAACTGGGTCTGGCCTTCGTACAGCCACAGCATGCTGTCGCCCATCGGCACGTTGAAGTTCGGCGTGGCCAGGTCGGCGCCGCGGCGGTACTTGCCGTTCCAGGAATGGTTGAACTCGTGCGCAAGCAGGTCGCGCCGGTCCCAGCTCTTGTCCCACTCGGTGAAGTAGTTGAGCGGGCCGCTGTTCTCGCTGGAGCGGTGATGCTCCAGGCCGATGCCGCCGAGCTTCTCGGTCAGGGCCAGCAGGAATTCGTAGTGGTCGAAATGGCGCGCGCCGTACAGCTTGTCCATCTGCTGCACCAGCGCCGCGTGCGCCTTGATCTGCTCGGGCCTGGCCTCCAGCGACTTGGCCTCGTCGGCGAACACGTTCAGGTACACCGGCGCCTTGCCGCCGGCATCCAGCACGATGCGCTTGTAGTACTTGCCGGCGAACATCGGCGAATCCACCAGGTCGTCGAAGTCGATCGGCTTGAACGTCACCGTGTCGCCGACCCGCGTGGCGGTCTCCAGCGCGGTGGCGTAGCTCCAGCCCGGCGGCAGGGTCACGCTGGCCTGGGCCTTGATGTTGCGCGCGTAGTAGCCGGCCGGGTACAGCGCGGTGGTGTTCCACTGCAGGTTGAGCAGTTCCGGGGTCATCATCACCCGGCCCTGGCCGTCGCCCTGCGAGGACAGGAACTGGAACTCGGCAACGATCTCGCTGGCGCCCTGCGGTACCTCGACCTTGAACGCGTACACGTCGAACTGGTCGCGCTTCCACGGCAACACCTGGCCGTTGGCCTTGATCACCAGCCCGGCCAGCTTGTCGATCGGCCCGGTCGGCGAATGGTTGCCGGGGATCCACTGCGGATACAGCAGGGTCATCGGACCCGGCGCAGCCGGCATCGTGGTGCGCACGCGGAAGATGCGGTGCGCCAGGTCGGTGGCATCGACATCGATCTTCAGCGTGCCGGCGAACGGCACGTCCTGCGGCGGCGCGGTCTGCGCCGAGGCCTGGAACGCGACAGTGGCGGCCAGCAGCAGCGGCGCCATCCAGGCGGTGGACTTGGTCATGGGGTCTCCAGTGGGGATGCAACGGACGAGCAACCATTGATCCTATGCCGCCCGCGCCGTGGCGCTCTATGCCATTGGTCATGCTTCGGCGTCATCGCCGGCGACACCGGCCGACATTCGCGCCGACCCGAGCCCCACAACGCAAAAGGCCGCCCGGAGGCGGCCTTCGCGCGCGCGGCGGTGCCCGGCCTCAATGCATCATGTTGACGTTGAGGTTGTGCATGACCCACAGCGAGCCGACCACCACGATGCCGATGATCAGTAGCGAGAACAGGCCCACGTGCACGTTGGAGCGCTGCTCGGCGGAGCGGTCCATGTGCAGGAAGTAGATCAGGTGCACCAGCATCTGGACCGCGGCCAGCACCGCGATGACGATGACGGTCACGCCCTTGGGGAACGCGCCGCTCATGACCATGCCGAACGGGATCACGGTGAGCACCACCGCCATCACGAAGCCGATCAGGTAGGACTTCAGGCCGCTGCCGTGCGACTGCTCGGCGTGTGCGTCGGAAGGATGGTGGTTGGCCATTACAGCGCTCCCAGCAGGTAGACGATGGTGAACACGCCGATCCAGATCACGTCCAGGAAGTGCCAGAACAGGCTCAGGCACGCCAGGCGGGTGGTGTTGCGCGGGGTCAGGCCGTTCTTGGCGATCTGGATCACCAGCACCGCCATCCACAGCAGGC